>Ga0222425_100116_pt1 | contig 100699 bp, 95 predicted proteins | sample 2B1ome_2_FD_180089 | JGI IMG/M metagenome (GOLD analysis project Ga0222425, IMG submission 180089) | Enriched microbial communities from leaf-cutter ant dump, University of Wisconsin, Madison, United States - 2B150A (version 2) | ecosystem: Environmental > Terrestrial > Nest > Insects nest >... | reverse complement strand
CGTGGGGCGCCACGCAGGTGGCGCAGTCGACGTACACGCTGCGCGGCCAGTTGGAGCTGGAATACGCGGCGGTGAACGTGGGCCAGACCACCGGGGTGGTGGCGAAGCACACCTACGACGCGGCGGGACGCGAGATCGAGCTGACGGAGTATTTCGCGCCGGGGAAGACCGAGAGTTACAAATACAAGGCGTACGACCCCGAAACGGGTGAGATGTACTACGACACGATGTACGTCGACGTGAGCGGCTGGCGTTCGCACCAGACCAAGACGACCTACGATGCCGATGGCCGCGTCAATCAGGTGAGCGAACTGGGCCGCTCAAGCATCAGCAACTGGTATAGGGACGCGCCCGATCCGGCGCTGACGGCACTGTCGAACGTGTACTACAGCACGGCCCTTGGCGGCAGCGGCTACAACAGCGCCGGGATGCTGGTGACATACCGCTACCAGAACCTGACCAGCGGGTACATGCACACGTACACAACGACGTACCTGAAGCGGGACACGTACCTGGAGCAGTCGGTCAAGGGCGTCAGCGACCAACAGAACTACCAGACCACCACGACCACCAGCACCTACGACCAGATGGGCCGTCGGGTGAAGATCGTGCAGACCACGCCGATCAAGAACCAGTCGCCGCTGACGCAGACGCGGAGCTTCAGTTTTGATGCGTCTGGGGGGATTTTGACGCGTCGGGATGGCGGGGTGACGCAGCACTACGTGTACGCCAACGGGCAGCAGGTGGCGACGCTGGGCGAAGACGGAAAGATCGACGCGGCGAGCCAGCTGACGGCGTTCGACAGCAGCCAGATGGGCGTGGAGCCGGCGATGGTGCTGGAAGGCGACACGCTGCAGGGCATCGCGCAGCGGGTCTACGGCAACGGCAGCCTGTGGTACGTGCTGGCGGCGGCGAACGCGGTGACGGATGCGGAACTGGTGGCGGGCTCGACGCTGAAGGTGCCGTCGGTGAAGACGACGGCGAACGACGCGACGACATTCAAGCCGTTCGATCCGAACGCGATCCAGGGCTCGACGACGCCGAGCCTGCCTTACATCACGCCGCCGCCGAAGAGCCATTGCGGCGCGTTGGGCAAAGTCATCATGGTCGTCGTGGCGGTGGTTGTGACCTACTTTACGGCAGGCGCGGCCACGGGCGCTTTCCTCTCTGCATTTGGAACCACCACCGCGGCAGCGGCAGGTACGGCCTTGGGAGTCGCGGCCACTGCAGTAGGAGGATTTGTTGGCGGTGTAGTTGGCAGCATAGCGAGTCAAGCGGTTGGCAGCGCCATGGGAGTCACTAGTTTCAGCTGGCGTCAAGTCGCGGCGGATGGCGTTACCACCGCCATCACCATGGGGGCTGGCGAGTGGTTAAAGAGCACAGCCAAAATTGTAGATGGCGTGAAGCAAGCTTCTCAATTCGTTGATCAGGCGGGAAAGCTCACGGTCTTGGGGCGAGTGACGCAGGGCGCTATCAACTACGGAGGCTCCGTCGTTGCGAGCACAGTAGTTGGGCGCGATGCGAACTTCAGCTGGAATGCTGTGGCGGCAAGCGTCGTTGGCTCGTTTGCTTCAGCAAAGCTGGGAGGCAAAGTGCCATATCTGGAAGGCGGAGATATCGGCGGGCCATTCGGGCAAAGCCTATCCAGTGGCTTTATGAATGGGGCGATTAATGCTAGTGCACGCCGCGTGATGGGACTTGGCAAGCAGGATTGGGGGCAGCTTGCGGTTGATGCGTTTGGGAATGCGCTGGGGAACGCGGCGGTTCGCGGTACCCAAGTCGCCGGTACGCTGAAATCCTTCACGCCGGAACAGCGCGCTGACTACGACGAGATGGTCAAGAACGGAATTCCTAGAAGTGACGCATTGCAATATGCAACCACTGGGGCCTTTAGTCCGGCTTGGCTACCTGATGGTGGAGCGGTTTGGGCGGACGGCAGTGTCACCTATGGCGTACTTAGGCCCATGGACGATGTCATGATGCCGGAAGATCCCATTCTGCTGGCGCAGGTCTCCTCGGATCGCAGGCGATCCAATGCCATCGATTTTTTGAGCGGTAAGCCGGAGACCATGTCGGATATGGAAAATCCGCTTTCGAATTCCTCGCCTTTGGCTAGGGTTCTTGAGCTTGCTCGACGTCGTGATGAAGTTCGGGCTGCATGGCGGGGGGACGAACGTGTGCTCGAGAATATTATGGTGGCTTACGATAAGAGTGCATATTCGATCATAGGCGAGGCCCTGCCAGATGCACTTAGGCTGACTGGGCTAGCCAGCCTAAATTATTCAGATAAGTACAGTGAGATGAGTCGGATGTATATGCGACTGTCTGTCAAGGTGGTCGATGCTGGATTTGATTGGAATCAGGAGAGCGTGAATACGCTTTCCGCAATGAATGATCGGCTCTTGCATGGAATGGGATACGTGTCGCCGCAGGGTGAATTCCTATTCACGCATTCGGATGAATCTACTAGAGATGCTTTGCGTATGATGCTTGGGAAGGAAAGAAATGAGGTCATCCCAAGCGAGATGATCCTTAATAAGCAACCGGCACCTGCTGGCGCGTCAATGAGCGACCCGCGTGGGTACTTTGAGCGCTTGCCAGGAGAAATCGATCGAAGTGACATGGTGCTCATTGGTAGCATTGCGCAGACCCGGCCATGGTCAGAGGCGACGTGGAATGCCTATGCGCAAAGGCAGTGGGAGACGACGGGTGGGAGTAGCGGGAGTTCCTACGACTACATGTTGGAACATATCAAGGGCGATGTTCCGCCGAAGTGGCAGCTCACCAAGGCTGGACAGGTCGAGCGGAGTTTCGGCGTTGCCGGGGCAGCCATCGACTCGGCGAGCAGCCTGCTATCCTTCGTGAGCTCGACCAAGGAGCTGCACGACAATTTCATCAGCATTGATGTGTATGCCCGCAAGTCCGACATGACGCAACGATTCTTCGAACTACGTAGATACGAATATAATCTGATTACACAACGCCTCGATGCACGCGTTCCTTTGTCGAACTCCAGACTTATTTATAAATACACCTCATGGCGCCCATGAAACTGATCGGCTCGGTCACCACGTTTGTCCTGTTGGTAGGTTTATCCGCTTGCAGAGCAGAGGAGATGCCAGCGGCATTGCCCGATGGCGTGCAGCTCTACGATCTGTCAGAGCCGGACAATCTGTACGAGCAAGGACGCAGCGGCGAGGCGCTGCGATCCATAGAGGCAGGGGACTTTCCGCGCGAGGTCAAGGATGATCTGTTACTGCGGATGATGGTGGCGGATCGTGTGGTAGGACGGGACGTCAAAGGGCAGTTGTTTCATGACGTCCTCAAGCGAGTAGCGCTGAGCCAGGCGTCTGGTAAGCCAACGTCGCGGGAAAGATACCTGTTGGCCGTCGCACTTTCACAGGAAGGGGAGGTTGCGCATGCTGGTGACGAACTTCGTAGTATATGTGCAGGCATCCCGAGCGAGGCGATTCAATGCCACGAGCGGGAACTTGAGATTCTGAAGGAGAACGCAATGCTGGCGTCGAGTGTGCTCGATAGTCGTCTTCTGAGAGGGGTGTCGTTGTTGCTTAAGCGCGAGGCTGTCGATGGGCCTCAAGTCGAGGCATCGCAGATTTATGGCTTATATTTCGACAATCCAGTTGCTGCTAGAGGTTTGTACCAGGGCGCTATATACGAAGAATCAGCAAAGGAGGCGTTCTGCTCTGCTGTTCATTCGACGCCCGATGCTTCAATTAGTGACATGTCGATCTGTCGCTAAATTAGGAAAACTCGGGCCAGCGTGAATTTTTCTGCTCATTCGGCTCATCTCGCTTGAACTCATGGTGTATTCCCCCCGCCGCTGAAGTCGGCGGGCGTTCTATCCAAAAAAACAATTCGCCGGGAGGCACGCCGGCGCCGACGGTGCCGAACGTGCAGACGCTGTGGTTCAGCTACGACGCGGAGAACCGGGTGCGGGTGGTGAACGGCGCCTTGGTGAACGGTCAGATCGTGGTGGCGGGGAAGCAGGCGAACTCGGACGTGGAGTCGTATGCGCTGCACTACGACGCGGCGGGCCATGCGGTGAGCCGGACGACGGTGACGTCGTGGGGCGCCACGCAGGTGGCGCAATCGATGTACACGCTGCGCGGCCAGTTGGAGCTGGAATACGCGGCGGTGAACGTGGGCCAGACCACCGGGGTGGTGGCGAAGCACACCTACGACGCAGCGGGGCGGGAGATCGAGCTGACGGAGTATTTCGCGCCGGGGACGGTCAGGAGTTACCTGGTCGGCAACCCGAAGATGGGGGAGCAAACGGAATATGAAGTCGACGTAAGCGGCTGGCGTTCGCACCAGACCAAGACGACCTACGACGTCGATGGCCGCGTGCTGCAGGTGAGCGAGCTGGGTCGGACGGGGCAGACCTGGTTCAGGGGGGCGCCCGATCCGGCGCTGACGACGCTGTCGACCGTGTTCTACAGCACGGCCTCGGGCGGCAGCGGCTACAACAGCGCCGGGATGCTGGTGACGTACCGCTACCAGACCGGCAGCGGTACCTACACGCACACGTACACCACGGAGTATGCGAAGCGCGAGACGTACCTGGAGAAGACGGTCACGGGAACCAGCACGGACCCCAACTACAAGCGGACGGTCACCACCAGCATCTACGACCAGATGGGCCGCCGGGTGAAGATCACCCAGAGCACGCCTGGCCAGTCGGTGCCGACGCAGGTGCGGAGTTTCAGTTTCGATGCGTCGGGGGGCATCCTGACGCGACGCGACAACGGATCGCCGCAGCACTACGTGTACGTGAACGGCCAGCAGGTGGCGACGCTGGGCGAAGACGGGAAGATCGACGCAGCGAGCCAGCTGACGGCGTTCGACAGCAGCCAGATGGGCACGGAGCCCGCAATGGTGCTGGAGGGCGACACGCTGCAGAGCATCGCGCAGCGGGTCTACGGCAACGGCAGCCTGTGGTACGTGCTGGCGGCGGCGAACGCGGTGACGGACGCGGAGCTGGTGGTGGGCTCGACGCTGAAGGTGCCGTCGATGAAGACGACGGCGAACGACGCGACGACGTTCAAGCCGTTCGATCCGAACGTAGACGATCACGCGATGCTGGTGCATTGCGGGATCACGACTCGTGGCGACAACGGTGTTGGCAACCATCCTAGTTCCCGCTGTCAATGGGGAGTCACAGCGGTGCCTTGGGCATGCGTGTGGACTTGGATGCCGCGCTGCAAAAAACTGTTGACAGGTCTACGGCATCCCCGCAGAATGCGCGCCTCACCCCCTGCCCAGGTGGCGGAATTGGTAGACGCACTAGTTTCAGGTACTAGCGGGTAAAACCGTGGAGGTTCGAGTCCTCTCCTGGGCACCACAGTGGTTCCGAAGAAGCCCGCGCAAGCGGGCTTTTTTGTTGTCTGAAACCTGCTGAAAAGCAATCAGCATAGGGGTCTCAGCAGCCCACGTAAGTCCGTAATCGGATCAGTTGGTCTTCCGTCATGCTGCCCACCAGTTCGGCGAATAGGACGGCATCACTCTGTCCCTTGCCCGGCTGCCGTACCATCGCCGCATGAGCAAACCTCCCAGCAAGCGCGGCGTAGGCCGCGGCAAGGCGGCCGGCGGTTCTTCGTCCGGTTCCGGCGGCGCCCGCAAGACGGGCAAGCGCGGCGAGGGCAAGCGGCCGCCGTGGATGCCGGATCTGCCGCCTCCCGCGTCTTCGCATGGCGGCAAGCGCGGGCCGAAGCCGGCGCCGCCATCGCCGCCCGCTTTCGATCCGCACGCGCAGCGCGAGGCGCAGCGCTACGAGAATCCCATCGCCAGCCGCGAAATGATCCTGCAGGTGCTGGCCGCCAACGACGGGCCGATGGACGACACCGAATTGGCGCACAAGCTGGCGCTGACCGCGCCGGACCGCTTCGAGGCGCTGCAGAAGCGGTTGGGCGCGATGCTGCGCGCCGGCCAGCTGCTGCAGAACCGGCGCGGCGGCTACGTGCCGGCGGCACAGGCCGAGCTGATCGCCGGCAGCGTGATCGCCAATCCCGACGGCTTCGGCTTCCTGCGCCCGGAGAAGGGCGGCGACGACCTGTTCCTGCCGCCCTATGAAATGCGCAAGGTCAGCCACGGCGACCGCGTGCTGGTCAGCATCACCGGCATGGACCGGCGCGGGCGCGGCGAGGCCACCATCGTGGAGGTGTTGGAGCGCCGCCTGACCCGATTGCTCGGCCGCTACACGGAGGAACTGGGCATCGCCTACGTAGTGCCGGACGACAAGCGCATCCAGCGCAACCTGCTGATCCCGCAGGACGCGCGCAACGGCGCGAAGGCGGGGCAGCTGGTGGTCGCCGAGATCACCACGCCGCAGGACGCGCATCGCCCGCCCATCGGCCGCGTGCTGGCGGTGCTGGGCGACAAGCTCACCGCCTCGCAGGCGGTGGAGGCGGCGATCCACGGCCACGACATCCCGCACGAGTTCCCGCCGGAAGTGCTGGCGCAGGCGACTGCGGTGCCGCTGGAGGTGCAGCACGCGGAGATCGCCGGGCGCGTCGACCTGCGCAAGGTGCCGCTGGTCACCATCGACGGCGAAGACGCCAAGGATTTCGACGATGCGGTCTGGTGCGAGCCGAACAAGGACGGCTTCCGCCTGATCGTCGCCATCGCCGACGTGTCGCACTACGTGCGCCCCGGAACGCCGCTGGACGATGAGGCGCAATTGCGCGCCACCTCCGTCTATTTCCCCGGCTTCGTGGTGCCGATGCTGCCGGAGACGCTGAGCAACGGCATCTGCTCGCTCAATCCGCAGGTCGAGCGGCTGTGCTTCTGCTGCGACATGCAGGTGGGCCGCGACGGCATCGTCCGCGAATCGCGCTTCTACGAGGCGGTGATGCATTCGCACGCGCGCCTCACCTACACCGACGTGTGGAACGCGGTGGGCGAGGGCATCCCCGAGGACGACCACGACGCGGCGCTGGCGAAGATCGGCCCGCTGTTGCCGCAGATCCAGCGCCTGCACCAGCTCTACAAGGTGCTGGACAAGGCGCGCGCGAAGCGCGGCGCGATCGAGTTCGAGAGCAGCGAGGTGCGTTTCGTGCTGGACGCGAAGGGCGCGGTGACCCAGGCCGGCATGCTCCAGCGCAACGACGCGCACAAGCTGATCGAGGAGTGCATGATCGCGGCCAACGTGCAGGCCGCGTTGTTCCTGCTTGACGCGCGCGTGCCGGCGCCGTACCGCGACCACGACAAGCCGCCGGAGTCCAAGTACGCCGACCTGGAGGAGTTCCTCAAGGAATTCGCGCTGCGGCTGCCGCCGTGGGCGAAGGTGAAGCCGAAGGATTTCCGCAACCTGCTGGAGAAGATCCGCGAGCGGCCCGACGCCGCGCTGCTGGAATCGGTGATCCTGCGCAGCCAGTCGCTGGCGGTCTACGCGCCGGACAACATCGGCCACTTCGGGCTGGCGCTGGAGGCATATGCGCACTTCACCTCGCCGATCCGGCGCTATCCCGACCTGCTGGTGCATCGCGCGATCAAGCACGCGCTGGCCGGCGGCCGGCCGGACACCTACGCATACTCGCCGCACGAGATGGCGGCGCTGGCGTTGCAATGCTCCGAGCGTTCCCGCCGCGCCGACGAGGCGCAGCGCGAGGTGGACGAGCGCTACCGCGCGGCGTGGATGGAAGGCCATGTCGGCAAGGAGTTCGACGGCACCATCAGCGGCGTGACCAGCTTCGGCCTGTTCGTGGAACTGGACGAGTCCAAGGTCAACGGGCTGGTCCACGTCACCCAGCTGCCGCGCGATTTCTACCACTTCGACGCGGTGCGCAAGACGCTCACCGGCGAACGTCGCGGCCACGAATACCGCCTCGGTGACCGGGTGCGGATCGTGGTGCTGAAGGCCAGCGTGGAGGAACGCAAGATCGACTTCCGGCTGGTGGAGGAAGGCGCGGGCGAGCCGAAGCCGCTGCCGGAACGGGGCAAGCCGGCGAAGCGGCAGAAACGGAAATACTGACGGTTTCGGGGGCGCGTCGTGATTGCCAGCATGCTCGCAGCGCTGCTGCTGATGGCGCAGACAGCTCCGGAGATGTCGCCTTGGGCGGCGCGCCCCACGCCACTGCTGACGACGCGGCCTTCCGGGCGTTGTATTTCGGTTCCCGCACAAAACGGCATGACGATCGTGCTGGAGCGGCAGGATGTGGATGAGCTGGTGAAACCCCTGCCTTCCGATTGGACAACCGAGGAAGAGCGAATGCGTCTGGTTCGTTCCAGCCAGGCGCAGGATCTTCTGAGTGCGGTGTCTGATCGGAGGGATGCCTTGGGCTGCGACATCGCCGGCGAGATCGGCTTTGGCGCGTTCGTGATGATCGAGCTGGTGCAAGCAGGACGTGGTCGAGTCTGGAAAGCAGCCGCAAGTAGCTTTCTTCCTGCGGTAGGCGTGATCGGATACGAATCCATGGATTGCAGCCAGCCGAGGCCGGACTACCAACTGGTGGAGCCGGGTGGTGACACGTTTTTCAGTCAGGTGCTCTGTAGCGTCTGCACGCTTTGATCGGTGAAAGCGTTGCCGCCGGTCGATGCGCCAATTCTCCCGCATGCAGGCAAAATAGCCGCATGAGCAAATCCTCCCAATGGATCGTCGGCCTGAACGCGGTGGCTTCCGCGCTGGAGCACGACGCCGAGAACGTGCGCGAAGTGCTGCTGGAAGCCGGCGGCAAGAATCCGCGCATCGTCGAGATCGAGCAGCAGGCACGGCGCAAGGACATCGACGTGCGCCGGGTCGCGCAGCAGGCGCTGGACGGCGTGGCCGGCGGCGTGCGCCACCAGGGCGCGGCGGCGCGCTATGCGGCGGCGAAGACCTGGGACGAACACGAGCTGCCGGCGTTGATCGACGCCGCCGAAGGCCGCGCGCTGGTGCTGGTGCTGGACGGCGTGCAGGATCCGCACAACCTCGGCGCCTGCCTGCGCAGCGCGGCGGCGGCGGGGGCAACGGGCGTGATCATCCCGAAGGACAAGGCCGTGCAGGTCAACGCCACCGTGCGCAAGACCTCGGCGGGCGCGGCGGACACGCTGCCGGTGTTCAGCGTCACCAACCTATCGCGCACGCTGCGCGAGTTGCAGAAGGCGGGCGTGTGGATCTACGGGCTGGCCGGCGAGGCGGACGCGTCGCTGTACGCCATCGACCTCAAGGGCAACGTCGCGCTGGTGATGGGCAGCGAGGGCGAAGGCCTGCGCCGGCTCACCCGCGAGAACTGCGACCAGCTGGTGAAGATCCCGATGCCGGGTGGTTTCGAGAGCCTCAACGTCTCGGTGGCCAGCGGCGTGGCGCTGTTCGAGGCGGTGCGGCAGCGGCAGGCCTGACGGGCCGGATGGAAGACGACGAAAGGGGAATGCGATGAATCTCGAGTGGTACGACTGGGTCGGCATCGCCGGCACGCTGGTGGTGTTGGGCGCGTTCTTCCTGCTGCAGGCCGGGCGCATCCACGGCAACCGGCCGATCTATCAGTTGCTCAACCTGTTCGGCTCGCTGGGCATCCTGGTGTCGCTGTGGGGCAAGTTCAACGTCTCGGTGTTCCTGCTGGAAACCGCCTGGGCGGCGATCAGCCTCTACGGCATCGCGCGTTCGTTCAAGGCGAAGGCGGGCGGCAACACGCCGGCCTGAGCGTCCGACGCATCGCGCCCGGCGCGCCGGGTCATGCGCGGGTCAGCCCGGCTGCACCGGGCCGTGGCAGACTGCCGTTCGACCGCAAGCGGGGACGACCCCGCCTCTGCCACGCATCCGGGGACGGCCCCATCGACGCTTGATGGAGCGCGCATGAACTGGATGATCCTGGTGCTGGCCGGCCTGTTCGAGATCGGCTGGGCCATCGGCCTGAAATACACGGAGGGCTTCACCCGGCTGTGGCCGACGCTGGGCACGGTCGCGTCGATGGCGATCAGCGTGGGCCTGCTCGGCGTGGCGATGAAATCGCTGCCGCTCGGCACCGCTTACGCGGTCTGGGTCGGCGTCGGCGCGGTCGGCACCGCGATCCTCGGCATCGTGCTGCTGGGTGAGCCGGCCAATCCGGGGCGGCTGGTCAGCCTGGGGCTGATCGTGGCCGGCATCGTCGGATTGAAGCTGGCCACCGCCGCGCCGGCCGTGGCCGGCTGACTCAAACGGCTCGCCAGCGGTTGGCGATGGCGCAGAACAGCTTGGCGGTCTGCTCGGTGTCGTAGACGGCCGAGTGCGCTTCGTTCGGGTCCCAGCCCAGGCCCGCGGCCATCGCCGCGCGCGCCAGCACGGTCTGGCCGTAGGCCAGGCCGGCCATCGTCACCGTGTCGAACACGCTGAAGGGATGGAACGGGTTGCGCTTGTGCTGCACGCGGGCGACCGCGGCGTTGAGGAAGTTGAGGTCGAAGTGGGCGTTGTGGCCGACCAGGATGGCGCGCTGGCAGCCGTGCTTCTTCACCGCCGCGCGGATCGGCACGAAGATCGCGTCCAGCCCGGTGCGTTCGTCCACCTCGCCGCGCAGCGGGTGGCCGATCTTGATGCCGGTGACCTCCAGCGACTTCGGGTCGATGCTGGTGCCGGGCGCGGGCGTGATGTGCGCATGGGCCACCTCGCCGGGCACGTAGCGGCCGGCCTCGTCCAGTTCGATCGGCACCGCCGCGATTTCCAGCAGCGCGTGCCTGTTCCAGTCGAAGCCGCCGGTTTCCACGTCGACGACCACCGGCAGGTAGCCACGGAAGCGTTCGGCCATCGGCACGATGGCGGGGGTGTCCTGCGCGTCTGTCATGCCGCAAAGACTAGCAGAGGGTTCCCGCCAGCACGCCTTCGTCGCGCAGCCGTTGCAGCATCGGCGTGGCTTCGCGCAGGAAGCCGTCGATGTCGGTTTGCCCGGCTTCGTCGGCCAGTTGCCGCAGCAGCTCGCGGCCGCTGCGCCCGCCGTTTTCGCCGATGCGTTCCAGCAGTCGGAACAGCAGCGGCGACAGCGTGGAGAAGCGGATGCGGCCGTCGTCCTCGCGGCGCAGCAGCACCAGCGTCGGCTCCGGCGGCGGTTCGGTCGGCTGGAGCGCGGGGCCGATGCGGTGCACCGGCCAGCGGTAGGCCAGCGGCCAGGCCAGTGGCGACAGCGCGGGGATGCCGGCCAGCAGGTCGCCGTGTGGATCGCAGGGCTTCGATGTGGCGTCGCTGAGCTGCAGGCCGAGTTCGGCCCATTCGTAGTGCGCCAGTTCCGCCAGCCACGGGCGCGCGTCGTCCGTTTCGGCGTCGAGAAAGGCGACGAACTCCAGTCCGAGCCGGGTGAACAGCGGTGTGCCGCTGCGATGGACGGCGAGGAAGCGGCGCAGCAGCGCATGCCATTCGGCGTCGCCCAGCGTCTGGCGGATCACCGGGAAGTTGCCGGCCAGCAGGCCGTCGAGGTTGTTGAACACCAGCTCGCGGTAGACGTTCAGCCGCCGGTCCTCGATGCCGGGCGGCCCGGCATGCGCGGCGGGATCGCGCACGTGCGCGGCCAGCGCGTGCAGCTGGTCGTGCAGCGAGGTCATGGCGCGTCCTCCTGGAGCGCGCGGATCCGTTCGACCTCCGCCAGCAGCGCGTGCAGCGGCGGGAAGTTGAAGTCGCGTTCCAGCAGGGTGGGGCGCACGCCGTGAGTGGCGTAGGCGTGCGCCAGCAGCGCCCACACGTCGTCCTTCACCGCCGCGCCGTGGGTGTCGATCTTCAGGTCGTCGGCTTCGTCGTAATGGCCGGCGACGTGGTAGCTGGCAATGCGTTCGCCCGGCATCGCCTCGATGAAGGCGCGCGCGTCGTAGCCGTGGTTGATCGCGTTGACGAAGACGTTGTTGACGTCCAGCAGCAGGTCGCAGTCGGCTTCGCGCAGGATGGCGCCGATGAACTCGATTTCGCTCAGCGCCCGGTACGGCGCGGCGTAGTAGCTGACGTTCTCGATGGCGATGCGCCGGCCCAGCGCGTCCTGCACCTGCGCGATGCGGCCGGCGACGTGGCGCACGGCATCCAAGGTGAACGGCAGCGGCAGCAGGTCGTAGAGATGGCCGTCCGCGCTGCAATAGCTCAGGTGCTCGCTGTAGAGCGCGGCGCGGTGGCGGTCGAGGAAATCGCGGGTCTGGCGCAGGAAGCCGGCGTCCAGCGGATCGGGGCCGCCCAGCGACAGCGACAGGCCGTGGCAGCTCAGCGAATGTCGCGACGACAGCGCCTCGAACTTCTCGCCCAGCGCGCCGCCCACGCCGATCCAGTTGTCCGGCGCGCACTCCAGAAAATCGAAGGCGCCCGCAGGCGCCTCGATCAGTTGGTCCAGCAGCGCGCGGCGCAGGCCGAGGCCCGCGCTGCGCCGGGGCAGGGCGTCAGCCACGCCGGCTCACATGCCGCCGCCGCACTTGCCCTCGCCGCATTTGCCTTCCCCGCACTTGCCTTCGCCGGCCTTGCCGTCCTTCTTCATGGATGCGTGGTGCGCGTCCATTTCGGCCTGGCTGACGAAACCGTCCTTGTCGGCGTCGATGCCGGCGAACATCTCGTCCTTGCCGGCGTGCGCGGCGGCGAACTCGGCGCGCGAGATGCGGCCGTCCTTGTCGGTGTCCATCTTCGCCATGCCGCAGCCGCCTTCGTGGTCGGCCTTGGCCGCGGCGGGCTTGTCGGCGCCGGCCATCATCCCGGCCCCGCACTTGCCTTCGCCGCACTTGCCTTCGGTGGCCTTGCCCTCTGCGGCCTTGCCCTCTGCGGCCTTGCCTTCGGCAGCCTTGGCGTCCGCGGCCTTTTCGGCGGTCTGCGCCTGCTGCATGTAGCCGTGGGCCATCGCCTGCATCGAGAACAGCGAACCGGCGGCGACGGCGGCGCCGATCGCCAGCGCGAGGGATTTCGGGTGGGTCTGCGACATGGGTTGGCTCCGGGCGCGTCCGCGCATGGGTGGAGCCGCGATCCTACCGCCTGCTCCCCGGCGCGGCCAGCGCGCGGGCGGCCGGGTCGCCATTCATCCTCGGCGGCGATGCGTTCACACCACCGCGGTGTTGCTGTCGTCGCGCTTGTCGCGCGGCGGCATGCGTTCCTCGCCGTGGATCAGGAACCACACGTTCTCGGCGATGTTGGTGGCGTGGTCGCCGATCCGCTCCAGATTCTTGGCCATGAACAGCAGGTGCGTGCACGGGGTGATCGCGCGCGCGTCCTCCATCATGTAGGTCAGCAGCTCGCGGAACAGGCCGGTGTAGAGCGTGTCCAGCTCGGCGTCGCGCTCGCGCACGTACAGCGCGGCGGCGCCGTCGCGGTTCACGTAGGCGTCCAGCACGTCGCGCACCTGCTGCACCGCCATCCGGCCCAGCGTCCGCAGGCCGCGCGTGTGCGGCAGCGGCGGGGCGAGGTTCAGCGCCAGCGAGCGCTTGGCGATGTTGGCGGCGTAGTCGCCGATGCGCTCGATGTCGGAGGCGACGCGCAGTGCGGCCAGGATCACCCGCAGGTCGCCGGCCAGCGGGCCGCGGCGGATCAGGTGGATCACGTCGTGGTTGATCTGGCGCTCCAGCGCGTCGATGGCCTCGTCGTTGGCGACCACGCGCTCGGCGGCGCGGTCGTCGCGGCGTTCGACCACGTCCAGCGCGGCCTCCAGCTGCGAGGCCGACATTTGGCCCATGCGGATCAGCTCGTCGAGCAGCGCGCGCTGTTCGTCGTCGTAGCTCTTGACGATGTGATTGTGCTGTTCGTTCATGTCTTTGCTCCTTCCTTCTCCCTTCGGAGAAGGTGCCCCGCAGGGGCGGATGAAGGTTCGGTGCGCGTGCGGATTCGTCGGTTCCCCGAACCCTCACCCCAACCCCTCTCCCGGTGGGAGAGGGGCTGCGTCAGCCGAAGCGGCCGGTGATGTAGTCCTCGGTCTGCTGCTTGCCGGGATTGGAGAAGATCTGCCCGGTCGCGCCGTGTTCGATCAGGTCGCCCAGGTACATGAAGGCGGTGTAGTCGGAGACGCGCGCGGCCTGCTGCATGTTGTGGGTCACGATCATGATCGTGAACTGCTGCTTCAGTTCCTCGACCAGCTGCTCGATGCGGCCGGTGGAGATCGGGTCCAGCGCCGAGGTCGGCTCGTCCAGCAGCAGCACGTCGGGCTTCAGCGCCACCGCGCGGGCGATGCACAGCCGCTGCTGCTGGCCGCCGGACAGGCCAAGCCCGCTGTCCTTCAGCTTGTCCTTCACCTCGTCCCACAGCGCGGCCTGGCGCAGTGCCTGCTCGACGCGCGCGTCCATCTCCGCCTTGTTCAGCCGCTCGTGGTGGCGGATGCCGTAGGCGACGTTCTCGTAGATCGTCATCGGGAACGGCACCGGCTTCTGGAACACCATGCCGACCTTGCTGCGCAGCCGGTTCATCGGATAGGCCGGGTCGAGGATGTTCTCGCCGTCCAGCAGCACCTGTCCCTTGGCCTCCAGCTTCGGGTACAGCGCGTAGATGCGGTTGAACACGCGCAGCAGGGTCGACTTGCCGCAGCCGGACGGGCCGATCAGCGCGGTCACGCGCTTCTCCGGAATGTCCAGGTCGATGTTCTTCACCGCGTGGAACTTGTCGTACCAGAAGTTCAGCCCGCGCGCGGCGATCTTGATCGGCGGCGCTTCCGGCAGGGCGGCTTCGCGCACGGGCGGCGCGACGGAAAGGTGTGCGTCGTTCATGGACGGGATCCGGTCGGGGGTCATGGTCATCGCAGGACGGGGTGGCGCGCTTGCCCGGAGAGGGGCAGCCGTCACGGCGGTGGAGGCGTCAGTCATGGGCGGCGCGCTTGCGCAGCAGGAAGGCGCGGGCCAGCAGGCTGGTCGCCAGCACGAACAGGGTGATCAGCAGCGCGCCGGCCCAGGCCAGGTGCTCCCAGTTCTCGTAGCCGCTGCCGGCGAACTTGTACATCACCAGCGGCACCGCGCTCATCGCGCCGCCGATCTTGAGGCTGAAGAACTCGTTGCCGAAGGCGGTGAACAGCAGCGGCGCGGTTTCGCCGGCGATGCGCGCCAGCGCCAGCAGGATGCCGGTGACGATGCCGGGCAGCGCGCTGCGGTACAGCACCTGCACGGTCACCTTCCACTGCGGGATGCCCAGCGACAGCGCGGCCTCGCGCATCTGCACCGGCACCAGCCGCAGCATCTCGTCGGTGGTGCGCACCACGACCGGCAGCACGATGAAGGCCAGCGACAGCGCGCCGGCGATGGCGGAGAAGTTGCCGCCGGTGTTCATCACGAAGGCCGCGTACACGAACAGGCCCAGCACGATCGACGGCGCCGACAGCAGGATGTCGTTGACGAAGCGCACCGCCGCGCCCAGCCGGCGGTGGTTGCCGAACTCGGCCAGCCAGGTGCCGGCCGCGATGCCCAGCGGCGTGCCGATCAGCACGCCCATGCCGCACATCAGCAGGGAACCGACGATGGCGTTGCGCAGGCCGCCTTCTTCCATCGGCGGCGGCTGGTCCTGGGTGAACAGCGACAGGTCCAGATGGGCGAGGCCCTTCGCGAGCAACGTCCACAATATCCAGCCGAGGAAGGCCAGGCCGAACAGCGCGGCGGCGCAGGACAGGCCGATGGCGACGACATTGGTGACGCTGCGGCGGCGGTACAGCGAAGCGGACGGGGCGCTCACCGGTTGCCCTCCTTGCGCGACAGGTTCAGCAGCATCAGCCGGGCGATGGCCAGCACCACCAGGGTGACGACGAACAGGACGAAGCCGAGCAGCAGCAGGGCGGCGCGGTAGGTCTCGGTGGCCTCGCCGAAGTCGTTGGCGATCAATGCGGCAATCGTGGTGGACGGCTCCAGCAGCGAAGCGGTGAAGCCCACGCTGTTGCCGATCACGAAGGCCACCGCCATCGTCTCGCCCAGCGCGCGGCCGAGGCCGAGGAACACGCCGCCGATCACCGCCGAGCGGGTGTAGGGCAGGACGATGTCCCAGCTCACTTCCCACTTGGTCGCGCCGAGCGCGTAGGCGGATTCCTTGAGCCGGGTCGGCACGGTCAGGAACACCTCGCGCATCGTCGAGGAGATGAACGGGATCACCATGATCGACAGCACGATGCCGGAGGTCAGCATGCCGGCGCCGATCGGCGGGCCGCGGAACAGCGCGCCGATCACCGGCAGCGGGCCCACGTGCGCGTCGAGCCAGGGAATCAGGTGCTCGCGCATCACCGGCATCAGCACGAAGAAGCCCCACATGCCGTAGATGATCGAGGGAATGCCGGCCAGCAGTTCGATGGCGGTACCGACCGGCGCGCGCATCCAGCGCGGCGCCACTTCGGTCAGGAAGAAGGCGATGCCGAAGCTCACCGGCACCGCGATCGCCATCGCGATGACCGCTGTCACTATCGTGCCGTAGATCGGCACCAGCGCGCCGTATCTGTTCTCGACCGGGTTCCAGTCGCTGGAGATGAAGAAGTTGAGGCCTTCGTGCGCCAGCACGCTGCGCCCGCCCCACAGCATCGACAGCGCGGCGCCGGCCAGGGTGACCAGCACGAAGACCGCGGTGGCGGTCAGCAGCCAGCGGAACTGCCGGTCGTGGCGCGCGTCGGCGGCGTCGCGGCGGGAGCTGGCGGGAACGGCGATGGCATTCATTCGGTCGGCTCGTCGCGCCCGCATCGGCGGGCGGCTGCTGTCGTTCGGTGTGGCGCCATGAAACGATGTTTTTGTGACATCCCGATGACGCTGTCACCGGTTTTCGACATGCGGTGTTGCGTGTGGATCGGACGAAAAAAAGCGGGCCCAAAGGCCCGCCCTGTTTGCCGCGTCGCACCGGGATTACTTGACGTTCTGCGTCCAGTAGCCCTGGACCTGCTGGACCAGCGAATCCGGCAGCGGCACGTAGCCCAGCGAGGTGGCGGCGTCGTCGCCGTTGGCATAGACCCAGCGGAAGAATTCGATGGCGGCCTTGGTGCCCGGCTTGCCGTCCTTGTGGACCAGCATGAAGTTGGTGGCGGTGATCGGCCAGGCGTTCTGGCCGGGCGCGTTGGTGACCACCAGGAAGAAGTCCTTGGCCGACTTCCAGTCCGCGCTGGCGGCGGCTTCGGCGAAGCTGTCGTCGCTCGGGTTGACATAGTTGCCGGCGGCGTTCTTCAGGCGCGAGTAGGGCACCTTGTTCTGGATCGCGTAGGCCAGCTCGACGTAGCCGATGCTGCCCTTGATCTGCTTGATGTAGGCGGACACGCCCTCGTTGCCCTTGCCGCCGATGCCGACCGGCCACTTGACCGCGGTGCCTTCGCCGACCTTGGACTTCCACTCCGGGCTGACCTTGGACAGGTAGTTGGTGAAGTTGAAGCTGGTACCCGAGCCGTCCGAGCGGTGCACCACGGTGATCTTCTGCGACGGCAGGCTGATGCCGCGGTTGGTCGCGGCGATGCGCGCGTCGTCCCACATGGTGATCTTGCCGAGGAAGATGTCGGCCAGCACGTCCGGGTCCAGCTTCATCGCGCCGGCGGCGACGCCGGGCAGGTTGAACGCCGGCACCACGCCGCCGATCACCGACGGGAACTGCGCCAGGCCCGAGCGCGCCAGCTCGTCCGGCGGCAGCGGCTTGTCGGAGGAACCGAAGTCGACCGTGCCGGCCTTGATCTGGGCGATGCCGCCGCCGGAGCCGATCGACTGGTAATTCACTTCCTTGCCGGTGGTGGCCTTGTAGTCGGACGACCACTTGGACATCGCCGGATAGACGAAGGACGCGCCGGCGCCGGTCACGTCGGAGGCGAAGGCGTTGGCGGCAAAGCTGGTCGCCAGCGCGAGCGCGGCGAGGCGGAACTTGAAGGACTTGGACACGGAGAACTCCTGGAGGGCGGAATCAACGGGCTTGCCCGTTTCGCCGCGCATTGCACCGCCGCCGCGTGACAGCGCCGGGTAGGTTCGATGACGGTTGCGTGACATGCGGCGATGCACGCGCAGTTTTCGCATCGCGGGCGAGAAAGCGCCGCGACCGACACGAAACTGCAATCGACGGCATGTGAAATCCGGCTCCGACATGCGACGCCGGCGCAGACCCGCGCGCAACGGTCATCCATGCAGCCCTCATCCATTCGGAGTCCAACCATGCGTCCCAATCATCTGGCCGCCGCGATCGCCCTGGTCGTCGCCGGCACCCTCAGTTCCACCGCCGCCGCGCAGAGCGCGCCGAGCGCCCAGGACATCGCCGAGCTGAAGGCGCAGATCGCCGTGCTGCAGGCCCAGATCCAGAGCCTGGAGGAGCGCAGCGACGCGCAGTCGGACGTGAACGTCGCCCAGGCCAAGACCAACGAACAGCTGGACGACGTGGCCTCGCTGAAGAAGCTGGTCAACGACACCAAGCTCAGCGGCCGCCTGTACTACGACCTGACCAACATCGACGACAGCAGCAAGGGCGTGAAGACCGACAAGTCCGGCTTCGCCTTCGACATCAAGCGCTTCTATCTGGGCGTGGATCACAAGTTCAACGACCAGTGGTCGATGAACCTGACCACCGACTTCCAGTATTCCTCGGCGATCTCCTCCACCGAGATCTACCTGAAGAAGGCCTACGTGCAGTACAAGCTCAGCGACGCTTTCGTGCTGCGCGCCGGTGCCGCCGACCTGCCGTGGGTGCCGTTCGCCGAGAACTACTACGGCATGCGCTACATCGAGAACACCATCGCCGACCGCCTGAAGTTCGGCACCTCGGCCGACTGGGGCGTGCACGCCGGCGGCAAGCTGGCCGGCGGCTCGATGGAGTACGCGGTGGCCGCGCTGAACGGCAACGGCTACAAGAACCCGAGCCGCAGCAAGGGCCTGGACGTCGAGGGCCGGCTCAGCTTCGCGCCGACCGAGAAGACCGTGATCGGCATCGGCGCCTACTCCGGCACGCTGGGCAAGGAGAAGCAGACCGTCGACGCGCTGCACACCGCCAACCGCCTGGACTTCCTGGCCGCCTACATGTCCGGCAATACCCGCTTCGGCGTCGAATATTTCCAGGCCAGCAACTGGAACAACGTCACCAGCCTCGCGTCCGACAAGGCCAGCGGCTGGTCGCTGTGGGGCAGCGTCGGCCTGAACGACAAGGGCGTGACCCTGTTTGGCCGCTACGACAAAAGCGACATCAGCAAGACGCTGGATCCGACGCTGCAGGACACCTACTACAACATCGGCGTGGAATGGCCGATCGCGCCGGGCGTGAAGGTCGCGACCGTGTACAAGCACACCGGCCAGCGCAACGACGCGCGCAGCAAGGACCTGAAGACCGACGAGTTCGGCGTGTGGGGCGAGTTCCGCTTCTGATGGCTTTTCCTTCTCCCCGCACAGCGGGGAGAAGGTGCCCGGAGGGCGGATGAGGGGCAGGCTCCGCGCGAAGAGCGCCCCTCACCCGCCTGCGGCACCCTCTCCCCATCTGCGATGGGGAGAGGGATGTTCTATCACCCGTCAGTTCGCCCAGCTCGACGGCCCCTTCTCGGGCCAGCGGCACAGGTCGTGGATCGGGCAGTGCAGGCAGTCCGGCTTGCGTGCCTTGCAGGTGTAGCGGCCGTGCAGGATCAGCCAGTGGTGCGCGTCGCGCGCGAACTCGGCCGGCACCAGCTTCACCAGCTTATCCTCGACCGTGCGCACGTCCTTGCCGGGGGCGAGGCCGGTGCGATTCGAGACGCGGAAGATGTGCGTGTCCACCGCGATGGTGGGTTCGCCGAACGCGGTGTTGAGCACCACGTTGGCGGTCTTGCGGCCCACGCCGGGCAGCGCTTCCAGTTCCTCGCGGGTGCGCGGCACTTCGCCGCCGTGCTTCTCCAGCAGCAGCCGGCACAGCGCGATCACGTTCGCCGCCTTGGCGTTGTACAGGCCGATGGTGTTGATGTAGCGCTTCAGCCCGTCCTCGCCCAGCGCGAGGATCTTGGCTGGCGTGTTGGCGACCGGGTACAGCTTGCGGGTCGCCTTGTTGACGCCGACGTCGGTGGCCTGCGCGGACAGCACCACCGCCACCAGCAGCTCGAACGGTGTGGTGTATTCGAGTTCGGTGGTCGGATGCGGATTGGCGGCGCGTAGGCGCGCGAACAATTCGACGATCTCGTCCGGCGTCAGCTTGCTGCCGCGCGCGGCGCGGGGTTTGCCCGATGCGGTCATGCGTGGCGCTCCTTCGCTTTCGCCAATGCGCGCGCGAGCGCGTCCGCGGCGGCGGAGGGCAGCGCGGCGGGAGTTGCCTGCTGGGTGGCCGGCGCGGCAACGGGACGACGCGCGGCCTCGCGTTCGGCCTTGATCCGCGCCAGCCGCGCGGCCCGGGCGCGATGGCGTTCGCGCGCGGACAGCGCGAAGCGGCGGGCGTCGCGCGCTTCGATCAGCCGGACGCCGCATTCCGCTGCGCAGGCCGGGCAGGGCTGCGCGTCGAGCAGGCCCAGCGACAGCGCGGCGTCGAGGTCGTCCTCGCGCAGCGCCGCGAGCAGCGCGTGCGCCGGATGCGGCTGCGCGCAGGCGCAGGCGGGGCAGGGCGGGGCGCTGGCGGTCCGGTCGGTCATCGTTGTTTCAATGCGTTGTCGTCCTGAGCGCAGCGAGGAACCTGTTTCTGCTTGATCCGGATGCGAAAAAGCAGGTCCTTGGCCGCGCTCAGGATGACGCGCGGCGGTTCAGGTGCCGGTGAACGCCGGCTTGCGCTTCTCCAGGAACGCCGACGTCCCTTCGCGCATGTCGTTGGTGGAGAACGCCAGCCCGAACTGCGCGGCTTCGTACTCCAGCCCTTCCTCGATCCCGCATTCGCCGCCCACGTTCACGCAGTCCAGCATCCCGCGCAGCGCCAGCGGCGCGGCGGCGGCGAGCTGCGCGGCCAGCTTCATCGTTTCCGCTTCCAGCTCGGCGGCGGGCACCACGCGGTTGACGATGCCCAGTTGCAGCGCGCGCTCGGCATTGACCGGCGCACCGGTCAGGCACAGCTCCAGCGTCGCCGCGCGCCCGCACAGGCGCAGCAGGCGCTGGCTGCCGCCGAAGCCGGGGATCAGGCCGAGGTTGATCTCCGGCTGGCCGACCTTGGCCGTGTCGGCGGCGATGCGCAGGTGGCAGCTCATCGCCAGCTCCAGCCCGCCGCCGAGGGCGAAGCCGTTCACCATCGCGATCACGGGCTTGGGCATGCGCTCGATCCGCCGCATCATCCGCGTGCCGCGCAGCGAGAAATCGCGGCCCTGCACCGGCGTCAGCGTGTTCATCTCGGCGATGTCGGCCCCGGCCACGAAGGCTTTCGGGCCGGCGCCGGTCAGCACCACCACCCGCACGGCGGCGTCGCCCGCGGCATCGGCGAAGGCGGCGTCCAGCGCGTCCAGGGTGGCGGCGTTCAGCGCGTTGAGCTTGTCGGGACGGTTGATGCGGAGGGTGCGCACGCCGTCGGCGGTGTCGATCAGGAGCAGGCTGTCGGTCATCGGGGTTCCGGGAACATGAACGGGAAAATCCGGGGCGGGCGGAACTTCGGCCATCCGCGCCGGTCGCAGGGGAGGGTTCAGTAGCCGTCAAGGGCTGCGGCCAGTATCCTAGCGTGTCGCGTCGGTGCGGTTCGACCGGACGGACGAATCGACCGGCGGCGACGCCGGTTTCCTGCGGGCCGCTCCGGTGGCCTCTTCAACGAATGAGGTTGTGGATGAAGTTGCGTGCGATCGCTGCCAGCGTGGCGGCCCTGACCCTGACCGCCGGCATCGCTTCGGCGCAGACCAAGCCGGCGGCCGCTCCCGCCACCCCCGCCGCCAAGCCGGCGGCCGGTTCGGAAACCCCGCCGGTGGTGGACAAGACCCACGCCAGCTACGCCTTCGGCTGGCAGCTCGGCCAGGAACTGGCCAATGCCGATGAGCCGATCGACATCGCCACCGTGGTGCGCGGCGTGCAGGACGCCTTCGCCAAGAAGCAGCCGGCCTATACCGAGCAGCAGCTGGGCACCGCCTACGCCGGCTTCCAGAAGCGCCTCGAACTGAAGGCGCAGGCCGCCTTCCGCAAGGCGCTGGCCGACAACGAGGCGCAGTCCGCCGATTTCGTCACCAAGTACAAGGCCGAGCAGGGCGTGATCACCCTGCCGAGCGGCATCATGTACCGCGTTGCCAAGGCCGGCACCGGCGCCAAGCCGACCGCCAACAGCGAAGTGCAGATCGCGTTCCGCAGCTTCCTGGGCGCGGTGGGCGTGCCGCTGAGCGGCGTGCAGACGCCGCCGCCGTTCAAGGTGTCCGACGCGCCGATCCCGGCGCTGAAGGAAACCCTGCCGCTGATGGCGCAGGGCACCGTGTGGGAAGTGGTCATTCCGCCGGGCAAGGGCCTGGGCGGCGCGCAGAACCAGCAGTTCGCGAAGCAGGCCGTGGCCATGCAGATCGAGCTTGGCGCGGTGAAGTAAGCATCGCAAAGCCCGCGCGCTCCTGCGCGGGCATGCAAGCGTTCCGAAGCGCCGGCCCCGTGCCGGCGCTTCGCGTTTGCGGCGCTACCATGTAGCGATGAGTTCCCAATTCCGCGCCGTGCTCAGTCCCTGCATCGGCGTCTGCATCCTCGACGAAGACGGCCTGTGCCGCGGCTGCCATCGCACCGGCGACGAAATCGCGGCCTGGGGCGCGATGGGCGACGACGCCCGCCTGCGTTACATGGACGTGATCCTGCCCGCGCGCGCCGTGCAGCGGGAGGCGGAATGATGCAGGCCGACGCGCTGGCGTCGCGCCTCGGCGCCGCGCTGCATCCGCTGGACGCGCCGCCGGATTCGCCGTGGAACCTGGACGACCTGGACGGCTTGCCGCTGCCGGCGCAGCCGCTTCCGGCCGCCGTGCTGGTGGGCGTGATCCCGCGCGCGGCCGGCGCCGGCGTGCTGCTGACGCGCCGCAGCGACGGCCTGCGCCACCATGGCGGGCAGGTCAGCTTCCCCGGCGGCCGCATCGAGCTTGCCGATGCCAGCCCCGCCGCCGCCGCGCTGCGCGAGGCGCACGAGGAAGTCGGGCTGGAGGCCGCGCAGGCGCGGGCGCTGGGCTATCTCGATCCGCTGCTGACCATCACCGGCTTCCGCGTGCTGCCCACGGTGGTGCTGGTCGATCCCGATTTCCGCCCGCGGCCGGAGCCGGGCGAAGTGGCCGACGTGTTCGAGGTGCCGCTGGCGCTGCTGATGGATCCGGTGCAACTGGAGAAAATCGAGCTGTCGTTCGGCGGCCGCGCCCGCCACGTGTTCCAATACCGCTACCAGCCGCAGCGGATCTGGGGCGCGACCGCCTCGATCCTGTACAACCTGCGCGAACGATTGGCGCGCACCGAACACGGGAGAACGTGATGGCCGGATGGAATACCTTGGTGCAGGCGGACATCTTGTCGGTGGCGCTGGGGCGCCCCGACCTGGCGATCGTCGACTGCCGCTTCTCCCTGCTCGATCCGAACCTGGGCGAGCAGGCCTGGCTGAGTTCGCACATCCCCGGCGCGGTCTATGCGCACCTGGAGCGCGACCTGTCCGACATGACCCGCAAGGGCGTCGGCCGCCATCCCTGGCCGGACGCGGCGGCGTTCTGCGCCAAGCTCGGCAAGTGGGGCATCTCGCCCGCCACGCAGGTGATCGCCTACGACGACGGCGACGGCGCGATGGCGGCGCGGCTGTGGTTCCTGCTGCGCGCGCTGGGTCACGAGAAGGTGGCGGTGCTGGACGGCGGCTGGTCGCGCTGGGTGTCGCTGGGCTTGCCGGTGTCCAGCACGCCTCCCACGCCGCCGCCGGTGCCGGTGCGCTACGAGGCCGCGTTCGACGCCACGCGCCTGTACGACGCCAACGCGGTGGAGGCGCATCTCGCCGCCGGCGGCCTGCTGGTGGACGCGCGTGCTGCGGCTCGCTTCCGCGGCGAGGAGGAACCGCTGGATCGCGTGGCCGGCCACGTGCCCGGCGCGGTCAACCGGCCCTATGCGCAGAACCTGGCCGAAGGCCGTTTCAAGGCACCGATGCAGCTCGCCGACGAATACCGCGCGCTGCTGGCCGGGCGCGATCCGTCCGAGGTGGTGGTGATGTGCGGCTCCGGCGTCACCGCCTGCCACAACCTGCTGGCGATGGAGCGCGCCGGGCTGCGCGGCGCGAAGCTGTACATGGGCTCGTGGAGCGGCTGGATCGCCGACCAGACCCGCCCTGTGGCGACCGGCGCATGAGCGGCCGCGTCGAAATCTGGCATCGCCCGACCTGCAGCAACTCGCGCGGCGCGCTGGAGATATTGCGCGAGGCGGGCATCGAACCCGTCATCGTGGATTACATCGCCCAGCCGCCCAGCGTGGAGCGGCTGCGCCAGGCCATCGCCGACGCCGGCCTGGGCGTGCGCGACGCGATCCGCAGCAAGGAGCCGGACTACGCCGCGCGCGGGCTCGGCGATCCGTCGCTGTCCGACGACGCGCTGCTGGAGGCGATGGTGGCCGCGCCGATCCTGATCAACCGCCCGTTCGTGTTCACCGACAAGGGCGTGCGGCTGTGCCGGCCGCCGGAGACGTTGCGGGAGTTGCTCGATTGAGTCGCGGACGTTGCCCGGGAATCGAGGCGACGTCATTCCGCGGCGTGCCTTGAGGAAGGCCAATGGATGTCGCCGCCGTCAAGGAGCACTGCAGCCGCTATCCCGGGGCGTCTTCGACAGCGTACGGGCCACCCGGCAACGTGCTCGTCTACTACGCCGGCGGCAGGAAATTCGCCTACTTCAAGACCAGCGATCCGGAGAAGTGGCGTTTCAGCATCCGGACGACGCCGGAACGCTTCCTGGCGCTGACCGACGTGCCGGGCATCAAGCCGGCCCGGTACCTGGCCAGATTCCATTGGGTCACGATCGTGGACGTCAATGCCGTTCCCGCCGACTATCTCCAGGAATTGATCGCGTGGTCCCATGCCAAGGCGATCGCGCGTCGTGGGAGGAAGGCGGCAACCCGTCGCCGCGGGTGAGCGGCCCGATGGTGCGTTCGCGCGACGCCGCTTCGCGGCGGCTTGGCTCGGGCATCAGGCCGCTTGTGGAAAACCGTTCAACCGGAGAAGGCGAATGATCGAACTTCCCATCAGGGAGCCGTGCGACCTTTGCGTGGCGGCCCGCGAAGAACGCTGGAAGTCATCGACGAAAGTGAACACACGCTGACCGTGATCAACCCGTGGCAATTCCAGGTTGGCCAGTGCTGCGTCATCACGCGCCGGCACGTCGCGACGCTGCTCGATCTTTCCGACCAGGAATGCGGCGCCATCCTCGCCTCGGCCAAGCGAGTCGCCGAGGCGCTGGTCAGAACCTATCGGCCGCTCGGAATCCTGACGTTCCAGAACAACGGGGTTTTCAGCGGGCAGGAAACGCCGCACTTCCATTTCCACGTCGTGCCCCGGCAGAAGGGCAGCGATTGGGGCATCGGTCCGCCTCAACTCGCGACGTTCGATGGCGCTGGGCGTGAAAGGGGCATCACGCACGATGCAGGTGAGGATGCGCGCCGCAGGGAGCGGGTCCAGGTGTCCGCCGAGCAACTTGCCGAAACCGTGAACCTGATTCGTTCCAATCTGCCTGCGTAGCGTTCCGGCTCAGGATGGCGTGGCGGCGACAGGCCCGGTGCGGGAATCGATTGGCGGCGGTCAACGATGCGTTCAAGCCGACGCCGCTTCGCGGGCAGACTGGATCGAGGAATCTCCTGTCCCTCCGAAAGCGATCAAGCGGATGGACGAGGGACGGTCGCCTTGCGCCAGCCTACTTGCCGATCCGCGCCAGCATCGCCCGCAGCGCCGCCTGCGTGTCCGGATGCGACCACTGCGCGACGAAGCGCGGCAGGTCGATGCGGTCCGGTTCCAGCGCGGCGATCACTTCGCGGCGGGCGATGGCGCGGGTTTCCAACATCGGCATGTGCGGCAGCTGCAGCAGTTCTTCCAGCCAGACGCGGGCGCGCACCGCCACTTCGTCGATGTGGGTGAGTTCGTCCACCAGCCCGATCCGCAGCGCCTCGGCGGCGTCCGGCATCGCGCCGGCCACCAGCAGCCGCTCCGCTCGGTGCGGGCCGACCACGCGCGCCAGCAGCGCCTGGATGCCTTCCGGCGCGACCAGGCCCACCTGCGTCTCGTTCAGGCCGATGCGGTAGGGGCCGTCGGCCATGATCCGGTAGTCGCAGCACAGCGCCAGCACGCAGCCGCCGGCCGGCGCGTGGCCGGCCATCGCCGCGACCACCGGCACCGGGCTGGCGGCCAGCGCGCGGGCGGCGTGGAAGAACGCTTCCCAGGCCTGCATCAGCGCGGCCTGGTCTTCGCCCAGCGACAGCAGGTGCGGCACGTCCAGCCCGGCGGAGAACACCTTGGGCCCGCCAGCCAGCACGATGCCGCGCGCGCCGTGCGCCGCCGCTTCGCGGACGGCGTGGGCCAGTTCGGCGCACAGTTCGGGATTCAGCGCGTTGACCGGCGCGCGCGCCAGCCGCAGTTCGTGGACCTGGCCGTGGACGGTGGTGTCGATCAGGGACATGCGCGGGTTCCGGGGCGAGGGGCGGCCATGATAGGCGGGGGGATGTTGGCGCGGCGTCGTCTGCGCCGGTTACGGCCCGGCGGCCAGCAACCGTTCGGAGGCGCGGCGCACGCCGTCGGGCAGGGGGGTCGGCTTGCCGTCGCGGCGGCCCACCCACACGGCGACCACGTGGCCGTCGCAGTGCAGGGTGCCGTCGGCGGCGACGATGCGGTGGCCGATCACCACGCTGCTGTTGCCCAGCTTCTCGGTGAACAGTTCGACGAAGGCGCTGGCCGGGTATTCGATCGGGCGCTTGAAGTTCAGCGTGGCCGAGGCGACCACCGGCGCCGAGTCCTCGGTCACCCACGGCTCGCCGATGGTTTCGAACCACTCGATGCGCGCCTGCTCCAGGAAGGTCAGGTAGCGCGCGTTGTTGACGTGGTTGAACGCGTCGAGGTCGCTCCAGCGCAGCGGGATGGGGGTGCGGAAAACGGTGCTGTCGGTCATGCGTCGGCCTTCTTCTTGTTCTTGCGCGGGGTGGAAGCGGAGCGTGCCGGATGTTTTTCGAGCAATGGCGCAAGGAAGCGGCCGGTGTGCGAATCGGGATGCGCCGCCACGTCCTCCGGCGTGCCGACGGCGAGGATCTGGCCGCCGCGATGCCCGCCCTCGGGGCCGAGATCGACCACCCAGTCGGCGGTCTTGATGACGTCGAGGTTGTGCTCGATGACGACCACCGTGTTGCCGTCGTCGCGCAGCCGATGCAGTACCGCCAGCAGCGCCTCGATGTCGTGGAAGTGCAGGCCGGTGGTCGGTTCGTCGAGGATGTACAGGGTGCGGCCGGTATCGCGGCGCGAGAGTTCCTTTGACAGCTTCACCCGCTGCGCCTCGCCGCCGGACAGCGTGGTCGCGCTCTGGCCCAGCTTGATGTAGCTCAGGCCCACGTCCATCAGCGTTTCGAGTTTGCGGGCGATGGCAGGCACCGGCGCGAACAGCTCCAGCGCGGCTTCCACCGTCATTTCCAGCACGTCGTGGATGCTGTGGCCCTTGTAGCGGATTTCCAGCGTCTCGCGGTTGTAGCGCTTGCCCTGGCAGACGTCGCAGGGCACGTACACGTCCGGCAGGAAGTGCATCTCGACCTTGATGAGGCCGTCGCCCTGGCAGGCTTCGCAGCGCCCGCCGCGCACGTTGAAGGAGAAGCGCCCCGGCGAATAGCCGCGCGCGCGCGCTTCCGGCACCTGCGCGAACAGTTCGCGCAGCGGCGTGAACAGGCCGGTGTAGGTGGCGGGGTTGCTGCGCGGGGTGCGGCCGATGGGCGACTGGTCGATATCGACCACCTTGTCGAACAGGTCCAGTCCGACCACGTCCTTGTAAGGTGCGGGCGTGTGCGATGCGCCGTTGATCTCGTTGGCGGCCAGCGCGTACAGGGTGTCGTTGATCAGCGTCGATTTGCCCGAGCCCGAGACGCCGGTGATGCAGGTGAACAGCCCCGCCGGAATCTCCAGATCGACGTTCTTCAGATTGTTGCCGCGCGCGCCCTTCAGCTTCAGCAGCATCTTGCGGTTGGGCGGATTGCGGTGCGCCGGGATTTCGATCTTCTTCTTGCCGGACAGGTACTGCCCGGTCAGCGAGCGCGGCGCTTTCAGCACATCGGCCAACTGGCCTTGCGCCACCACCTCGCCGCCGTGCACGCCCGCGCCGGGGCCGATATCGACGATGTAGTCGGCCAGCCGGATCGCGTCCTCGTCGTGCTCCACCACCAGCACGGTGTTGCCGAGGTCGCGCAGGCGGGTCAGCGTGCCGAGCAGGCGCTCGTTGTCGCGCTGGTGCAGACCGATGGACGGCTCGTCCAGTACGTACATCACGCCGACCAGGCCCGCGCCGATCTGCGAGGCCAGCCGGATGCGCTGCGCCTCGCCGCCGGACAGCGAATCGGCCTTGCGTTCCAGCGTCAGGTAGTCGAGGCCCACATCGACCAGGAAGCCCAGCCGCTCGCGGATTTCCTTGACGATCTTGGTGGCGATTTCGCCGCGCCAGCCCGGCAACGTCAGCGTGTCGAAGAACGACAGGCAGGCGTCGATCGGCAGCACCGCGATCTCGGGCAGCGGGCGGTCGGCCACGAACACGTTGCGGGCCTGCCGGTTCAGGCGCGCGCCGTTGCATTCGGGGCAGGAACGCTCGCTGATGTACTTCGCCAGTTCCTCGCGCACCGCCGCGCTCTCGGTTTCGCGGTAGCGGCGTTCGAGGTTGGGCAGGATGCCCTCGAAGGCGTGCTTGCGCTGGTACTTGCTGCCGTTCTCGCTGACGTAGCTGAGGTTGATGACTTCACCGCCGCTGCCGTGCAGCACGATCTCGCGGATGCGCTCCGGCAACTGCTGCCATGGCGTATCGACGTTGAAGCCGTAGTGCTTCGCCAGCGAGGCGATCATCGAGAAGTAATAGGAATTGCGCCGGTCCCAGCCGCGCATCGCGCCCGCCGCCAGCGACAGCTCCGGATGCGCCACCACCTTGCCCGGATCGAAGAACTGCGCCACGCCCAGCCCGTCGCAGCCGGGGCAGGCGCCGATGGGCGAGTTGAACGAGAACAGGCGCGGTTCGAGTTCGGGCAGCGAGTAGTCGCAGACCGGGCAGGAATAGCGCGAGGAGAACAGCAGCGGTGCGCGTTCGGGTTCGTCCATCGACTGCACGATGGCCATGCCGTCGCCCAGCTTGAGCGCCGTCTCGAACGATTCGGCCAGCCGCTGGCGAATGTCCGCGCGTGGCTTGAAGCGGTCGATCACCGCCTCGATGGTGTGCTTCTGCCGCAGCGCCAGCGGCGGCACCGCGTCGATCTCGTGCAGCGCGCCGTCCACCCGCACGCGCACGTAGCCCTGCGCGCGCAGCTGGTCGATGACCTGCGCATGCTCGCCCTTGCGTTCGCGGATCACCGGCGCGAGCAGCATCCAGCGCTGCTCGGCCAGCGCCGGATCGGCTTCCATCGCCAGCACTTGGTCGACCATCTGGCTGACCGTCTGCGCTTCCAGCGGGAAGTGGTGATCCGGGCAGCGCGGGCTGCCGACGCGCGCGTACAGCAGGCGCATGTAGTCGTGGATTTCGGTGATGGTGCCGACCGTCGAGCGCGGGTTGTGGCTGGTCGATTTCTGCTCGATGGAAATGGCCGGCGACAGCCCCTCGATGTGGTCGAGATCGGGCTTGTCCATCACGCTGAGGAACTGCCGCGCGTAGGCCGACAGCGATTCCACGTAGCGGCGCTGGCCTTCGGCGTAGATGGTGTCGAATGCCAGCGACGACTTGCCGGAGCCGGACAGGCCGGTGATCACGATCAGCTTGTCGCGCGGCAGGTCGAGGTCGATGTTCTTGAGGTTGTGCGTCCGTGCGCCGCGGATGCGGATGTAGTCCAGGGCCATCGGTGGGGGATCCTGCGGTGGGGGACGGCCGGCGGGCGTGCCGTCGGCCAATCGGGAAGCGTAGCGAGCCACTGATTTGGGGGCAAATCGTCGGATTGCCAGTTTCAGGTTCAGGCGTCTCCGGGGGTGAGACGTGCGGGCGACGCCTGCCCAGGGGCGTGGCTCCGCCGCCTTGTCCAGTCGTCCAGGACTGATGCGGCGGCCGCGGGCCATCCATGGCCCGCTCGGAGCCACGCCCCTGGGCAGACGCCGCCTTCCGGCTGTTTGCTTCTTCTTGTGGCAGTAACAACAGCCAAGCGTCGGAGCGCCGCGAACCGCCGGGGGTGATGCCGAGCAGGCCATGGATGGCCTGCGCCCGCGACCTGAGTCGTGGATGACTCGCGGGAGCGGCGGCGTCACCCCCGGCGGTTCGCGGCGCGGGCCCGGGATGCCCGCATGTCGAAGGGCCGGAGCGCTGAACTGCCTTCGCTGGATATAAAACCCGGGAACCGGTGGCAGTTGACCCTAACCCGCTGAATCCCCTACAATTCCGCTTCTGTTCGCCCTCGATGGCGGGCAGGCTCTCGAAAAAGAGCAATCAGAAGAACTACAGAACCCACGAGGAAAACCCACCATGTACGCAGTACTGGTCACCGGCGGTAAGCAATACCGCGTGATGCAGGGCGAAACGCTCCGCGTCGAATTGCTCGAAGCCGAAGCTGGCAGCGAGATCAAGCTGGACAACATCCTGATGCTGGGCGACGCCGACGGCATCAAGCTGGGCGACGCGCTCAAGGGCGCCACCGTCACCGCGAAGGTCGTCGGTCACGGCCGCGCCGACAAGGTGCGCATCGTCAAGTTCCGCCGCCGCAAGCACCATCGCAAGCAGATGGGCCACCGGCAGCACTACACCGAAATCGAGATCACCGGCATCGCCGGTGGCAGCAAGTAAGGAGACGCAGTCATGGCACATAAAAAGGCTGGTGGTTCGACCCGCAACGGCCGCGACTCGAATCCGAAGTACCTGGGCGTGAAGCTGTACGGCGGCCAGGCCGTCGAAGCCGGCAACATCATCGTGCGTCAGCGCGGCACCCAGTTCCACCCGGGCACCGGCGTCGGCCTCGGCCGCGACCACACCCTGTTCGCGCTGGTCGACGGCAAGGTGGAGTTCTCCACCAAGGGCCCGAAGAAGCGCCGCACGGTCAGCATCGTCAACGCCTGAGGCGCGGACGATGGAATGCGAGAAGCCCCGCCTCGGCGGGGTTTTTCGTTTATAGGCGAAGCGACTTCGCCGCAACTTCACAGAACACTGCACAATCACGCCCATGAAACTCGTCGACGAAGCTGAAATCACGGTCACCGCCGGCAACGGCGGCAACGGCTGCATCGGGTTCCGCCGCGAGAAGTTCATTCCGCTGGGCGGGCCGGACGGCGGCGACGGCGGCGCGGGCGGCGACGTCTGGCTGCTGGCCGACGAAAACCTCAACACGCTGGTCGATTTCCGCCACCAGACCAAATTCAAGGCCCAGCGCGGCGAGAACGGCATGGGCCGGCAGATGTACGGCAAGGCTGGCGAGGACACCGTCATCACCGTGCCGGTCGGCACCGTGGTCCACAATGTCGATACCGACGAAGTCATCGGCGACCTTACCGAGCACGGCCAGCGCCTGCTGGTGGCCAAGGGCGGTCAGGGCGGGCTCGGCAACATGCACTTCAAGAGCTCGATCAACCGCACGCCGCGCAAGGCCACGCCGGGCGGCGAGGGCGAAACCCGCACGCTGCGGCTGGAGCTGAAGCTGCTGGCCGACGTCGGCCTGCTGGGCTTCCCCAACGCCGGCAAATCGACGTTCATCCGCGCGGTGTCGGCGGCGACGCCGAAGGTGGCCGACTATCCGTTCACCACGCTGTATCCGAACCTCGGCGTGGTCAGCGTGGAGCCGGGCCGCAGCTTCGTGATCGCCGACATTCCCGGCCTGATCGAAGGCGCGGCCGACGGCGCCGGTCTCGGCAGCCTGTTCCTGCGCCACGTGCAGCGCACCCGCCTGCTGCTGCACCTGGTGGACATCGCGCCGATGGAATACGAAGGGCAGGGCCTGATGTCGCCGGCCGAGCAGGTGCGCGCGATCGAGCACGAGCTGCGCAAGTACGACCCGGACATGCTGGAGAAGCCGCGCTGGCTGGTGCTGAACAAGGCCGACCTGATGTTCGAGGACGAGGCGAAGGAAGCCGCCGAGGCCATCGTCGCGGAACTCGGCTGGACCGGCCCGTGGTATCTGGTGTCGGCGCTGGGCCGCGAAGGCACCTGGCCGATCATGCTGTCGGTGCAGGCGTTCTTCGACCGGCTGCGCGAGGAAGAGCTGGAAGCCAGGGCGCAGGCCGATGCTTGATGCCGCCGCCAGGCGGCCAACAAAAAGCCCCGCCGAAGCGGGGCTTTTTGCCGAATCCGGTTCCCGTGGATCAGGCGGCCTTGAGCGCCTTGATGCGGGCGGTCAGGCGGGCCTTGTGACGGGCGGCCTTGTTCTTGTGGATCAGGCCGCGGGCGGCGAAGCGGTCCAGCAGGGGCTGGGCGGCGGTGAAGGCTTCGGCGGCGCCGGCGGCGTCGTTGGCGTCGAGCGCCTTGATCACCTTCTTGACGGCGGTGCGCAGCTGCGAGCGCTGGGCGACGTTGCGGGCATTGCGCACGACGGTCTGCTTGGCGCGCTTCTTGGCGGACTTGATGTTGGCCACGTGGGAAATCCTGGAAAGTCTGGGGTTTTGGCTATGGAGATCGTCCGCTGGCACAATTGCCCACGAACGAAGGATTCGGGAAGACCAAGAATTATGGACGATTCAATGGCTTGGGTCAACAAAGCCGGTTCGGCGCGGGCGGAGTGGGCATGAGCGCGGAGACGGCACGGGGCGGCAAGCCGCGCAGCATGGCGCGCGGCGTCCTGTCCTTCGGCGGCATGACCCTGCTCAGCCGGGTGTTCGGGCTGGTGCGCGACCAGGTGTTCAACGCCACCTTCGGCACCAACTGGATGACCGACGCCTTCTGGGTGGCGTTCCGGATCCCCAACTTCATGCGCCGGCTGTTCGCCGAAGGCTCGTTCTCCACCGCCTTCGTGCCGGTGTTCACCGAGATCAAGGAAACCCGCAGCCACGACGACCTGAAGGCGTTGGTGGCGCGTACCGCCGGCACCCTGGGCGGCGTGCTGCTGCTGGTCACCGCGCTGGGCATGATCTTCGCGCCGCAGCTGGCGACCGCCTTCAGCCAGGCCGAGCCCGTGCCGGGGCAGGACCAGCTGATCACCGACCTGCTGCGGCTGACCTTCCCGTTCCTGCTGTTCGTGTCGCTGACCGCGCTGGCGGCGGGCGCGCTCAACAGCTACCACCGCTTCGGCTGGCCGGCGTTCACCCCGATCATCCTCAACCTGTGCATGATCGCCGGCGCACTGTGGGGCTCGAAGCTCGCCGAATCGTTCGGCGAGCTGCCGATCATGGCGATGGGCTGGGCGATCCTTGCCGCCGGCATCCTCCAGCTGCTGTTCCAGCTGCCGCAACTGGCGCAGCTCGACCTGCTGGCATGGCCGCGCTGGGGCTGGAACCACCCGGACATCCGCAAGGTGATGCGGCTGATGGTGCCGACGCTGCTGGGCTCGTCGGTGGCGCAGGTCAACCTGCTGTTCGACACCTTCATCGCGGCGATGCTGGTGCACGGCTCGCAGAGCTGGCTGTCCACCGCCGACCGCTTCCTGGAGTTCCCGCTGGGCGTGTTCGGCATCGCGCTGGGCACGGTGATCCTGCCCACGCTGTCGCGCCACCACGTCAACACCGACCGCGCCGGTTTCTCGAAGTCGCTGGACTGGGGCCTGCGCACCACGCTGGTCATCATCCTGCCGGCGATGCTGGGGCTGATGCTGCTGTCGCTGCCGCTGGTCTCGACCATCTTCCAGTACGGCAAGTTCACCGCCGAGGCCGCGCGGATGACCGCGCTGTCGGTGTTCGGACTGAGCTTCGGCCTGCCCGCGTTCGCGCTGGTGAAGACCGTGCTGCCGGGGTTCTACGCGCGCCAGGACACCCGCACGCCGGTGCGCGCCGGGCTGGTGGCGATGGTCGCCAACATGGTGTTCAACGTGGCGCTGCTGGCGCTGCTGTATGCGCTGTGGGTGCCCGACGCGGCCAAGGCCGAAGGCGTGATGACGACGCTGGCGCGGGTGCCGGGCCTGCATTTCGCGCTGGGGATCGCCTCGGCGCTGTCCAGCTACCTCAACCTGCTGCTGCTGTGGCGCTGGCTGCGCAAGGCCGACGTGTTCGACCTGCAGCCGGGCTGGGGCCGCTTCCTGCTGCGCATGCTGCTGGCGAACGCGGCGATGGCGGCGGCGGTGCTGGCCGGGCTGCACCTGGCGCCGGAGTTCACCGAGGCGGGCAAGTGGCAGCGGATCGGCTGGCTGGCGCTGCTGGTCGGCGGCGGCGCGGCCACCTACGCGCTGGCGATGCTGGCGCTGGGCTTCCGTCCGCGCGATTTCCGCGAACATTGAGCGGGCGGCGGGCCGGCCGTAGCGCGCCGCCGCCGCTATACTCGTCGGTTCCATGAATCTCCTGTTCCGTGACGCCCGGGATCGGGCGCTTTGCCCCGACGGCAGCGTGGTCTGCATCGGCGCCTTCGACGGCCTGCATCTGGGCCATCGCGCGCTGGTGGGCCGCGCGGTCGAGCGCGCGCGCGCGCTGGGCGTGCCGGCGGTGGCGCTGAGCTTCGAGCCGCTGCCGCGCGAGTTCTTCGCCCGCGACGCCAAGCCGCCGCGGCTGATGCTGCCACGCGCCAAGGTCGAGGGGCTGCGCGAACTGGGCTGCGAAGGCATCGGCCTGCTGCGCTTCGACGCGAAGCTGGCGGCGATGCCGGCCGAGGACTTCGTGCGGCAGGTGCTGGTGCGGCAGCTGTCGGCGCGCGAGGTGTGGGTCGGCCCCGAGTTCCGCTTCGGCAAGGGCCGCGCCGGCGACATCGCGCTGCTGCGGGCGATGGGCGCGGAGCTGGCGGCTTCTAGACAAGGTTTCACCGCGCACGAGATCGAGCCCGTCCACGTCGACGGCGAGCGCGTGTCCAGCACCCGCATCCGCGCGGCGCTGACCGCCGGCGATTTCGCGCAGGCGGCGCGCCTGCTGGGCCGGCCCTATGCCATCGGCGGCCACGTCGTGCGCGGCCAGCAGCTGGGCCGCACGCTGGGCTTCCCCACCGCCAACCTGCGCTACGGCGGCAAGACGCCGGCGCTGCGGGGCATCTACGCGACGCTGGTGCAGGGCATCGCCGACGCACCCTGGCCGTCGGTCTCCAGCTTCGGCACCCGGCCCACCGTGGACGGCGTGGAGCCGCTGCTGGAAGCGCATCTGTTCGATTTCGCCGGCGGCCTGTACGGCCGCCGCATCGTCGTCGAGTTCGTCGCCCACCTGCGCAACGAGGAAAAATTCCCCGACTTGCCTTCGCTCGTGGCGCAGATGCGCCGCGACGAAGCGCAGGCCCGTGCCATCCTCCAGCAACGCGAACCACAGCGATGTGCGTTCGTTCCTGAACAAGAGCCTGCACATCCCCGTGCGGACTTCCCAAGAAAAGCATCGACCAAACAGGCGTCCGCGTGAGCGACAAGACCGACAACCCGTACAAGTCCACCATCCTGCTGCCGGAAACCGCGTTCCCGATGCGCGGCGACCTGCCCAAGCGCGAGCCGGACACGCTGGCGCGCTGGGAGTCCGAGGGACTGTACGCGCAGATCCGCGAGGCGGCGAAGGGCCGCCCGCAGTTCGTGCTGCACGATGGCCCGCCCTACGCCAACGGCGCGATCCACCTCGGCCACGCGGTCAACAAGATCCTCAAGGACATCATCGTCAAGTCGAAGACGCTGGCCGGTTTCGACGCGCCCTACATCCCGGGCTGGGACTGCCACGGCCTGCCGATCGAAATCGCCATCGAGAAGAAGTGGGGCAAGGTCGGCGTCAAGCTCGACGCAGTCGCGTTCCGGCAGAAGTGCCGCGAATACGCCAGCGAGCAGATCGAAGTGCAGCGCCGCGATTTCAAGCGCCTCGGCGTGCTCGGCGACTGGGAGCGCCCGTACCGCACTCTGGACTTCCGCTTCGAGGCCGACGAAATCCGCGCGCTGGCGAAGGTGGTGGACAACGGTCATCTGCTGCGCGGCGTGAAGCCGGTGTATTGGTGCTTCGACTGCGGCAGCGCGCTGGCCGAGGCGGAGATCGAATATCAGGACAAGGTCTCACCGGCCGTCGATGTGGCTTACGCCGCGCGCAACCCGCAGCAGGCCAGCCGCGCGTTCGGCAGCGAACTGCCGGAAGGCGTCGAGGTCGCGGTGCCGATCTGGACGACCACGCCGTGGACGCTGCCGGCCTCGCTCGCCATTTCGCTGGGGCCGGAACTGGACTACGTGCTGGCGGAAGGCCCGACGCGGGCCGACGGCACCCGCCGCTGGCTGATCCTCGCCGAGGCGCTGGCCGAGAAGGCGCTCAAGCGCTACGGCGTGGACGAAGTGACCATTCTCGGTCGCGCCACCGGCGAGAAGCTCGAAGGCATGCTGTTCGCGCATCCGTTCTACGCCGAGCGCGATATCCCGATCCTGCTCGGCGATCACGTCAGCGCCGAGGACGGCACCGGCGCGGTGCATACCGCTCCCGGCCACGGTCAGGAAGACTTCGCGGTCAGCCAGAAGTACGGCCTGGTCGAGAAGTACACGGCGGCGCAGCTCAACCCGGTCGACGGGCGCGGCGTCTATCTGCCTTCTACGCCGCCGGCGGGCGAGGTCGATCTCACCCAGTTGCACGTCTGGAAAGCCAACGACGCCCTCGTCGAAGTGCTGCGCGCAAACGAGGCGCTGCTGGCTTTCAGCAAACTCACCCACAGCTACCCGCACTGCTGGCGGCACAAGACGCCGATCGCGTTCCGCGCCACGCCGCAGTGGTTCATCTCGATGGAGCAGGCCCACCTGCGCCGCGACGCGCTGGCCGCCATCGAAACGGTGAAGTGGTATCCCGAATGGGGGCAGGCGCGCATCGCCGGCATGGTCGAAGGCCGCCCGGACTGGACGATCTCGCGCCAGCGCACCTGGGGTGTGCCGATCGCGCTGTTCGTGCACCGCGAAACCGGCGACATCCATCCGCGCAGTGTCGAACTGATGCGGCAGGTGGCCGACCACGTGGAGCAGGCCGGCATCGACGTCTGGTATTCGCTGGACGTCGCCGAACTGCTGGGCGACGAGGCGAAGGATTACGACAAGATCACCGACATTCTCGACGTCTGGTTCGATTCCGGCGTGACCCACGAAGGCGTGTTGCTGGAACGCGGCCTCGGCAAGCCGGCCGACCTGTACCTGGAAGGCTCCGACCAGCATCGCGGCTGGTTCCAGTCCTCGCTGCTCACCGGCGTCGCCATCGACAAGGCCGCGCCGTATCGCCAATGCCTCACCCACGGCTTCACCGTCGATGAGCACGGTCGCAAGATGTCGAAGTCGCTGGGCAACGGCATCGAGCCGCAGGACATCATGAAGACGCTGGGCGCGGACATCCTGCGCCTGTGGATCGCCAGCGCCGACTACAGCAACGAAATGTCGCTGTCGCAGGAAATCCTCAAGCGCAACGCCGACGCCTACCGCCGCATCCGCAACACCGCACGCTTCCTGCTCGGCAACCTGCACGGCTTCGAGCCGGCGCGCGACCTGCTGGCGCTGGACGACATGGTGGCGCTGGACCGCTGGATCGTGCATCGCGCCTGGCAGGTGCAGGAAGAGATCGCCAAGGCCTACGCGAACTACGACTTCGCCGCGGTGGTGCAGACGCTGATGAACTTCTGCAGCGTCGATCTCGGTTCGCTGTATCTCGACGTCACCAAGGATCGCCTCTACACCATGCGCGAGGATTCGCGTGGGCGGCGCAGCGCGCAGTCGGCGATGTATCGCATCGCCGAGGCGTTCGCGCGCTGGATCGCGCCGGTGCTCAGCTTCACCGCCGACGAGATGTGGGGCTACCTGCCGGGCGAACATGCGGGCAACGTGCTGTTCACGACGTGGTACGACGGCCTTGCGCCGCTGCCGGACGATGCCGCGCTGTCGGCCAAGGACGTGGATGCGCTGCTGGCGCTGCGCGAGCAGATCGCCAAGGTGCTGGAGCCGATGCGCGCCGCCGGCGAGATCGGCGCCGCGCTGGACGCCGAAATCGAACTGCGCTGCGGCGTGGCCGACCAGAACTGGCTGGCTCCGCTGGCCGACGAGCTGCGCTTCCTGTTCATCAGCGGCGACGTGCGGGTGGTGCCGGATGCGGAGGCGAAGGGCGTCATCGGCGTGTTCGCGCAGCCGACCGCCAAGCCCAAGTGCGTACGCTGCTGGCACCACCGCGAGGACGTGGGCGCGCACGCGGCGCATCCGCTGCTGTGCGGGCGCTGCGTGTCCAACATCGAGGGGCCGGGTGAGGAGCGTCATTGGTTCTGAGTCCTCTTCCGCTGTCATTCCCGCGAAGGCGGGAATCCAGCGACTTTTGATTTAGGGCCTGAAAGACACTGGATCCCCGCCTTCGCGGGGATGACGAGCAAAGAATGACCACATCCCCCAAACCTAACGCCCTCCCTTGGCTCGCCGCCTCGGCATTGATCCTCGCCCTCGACCAGTGGTCGAAGGCGTGGGTCCTGAAAGCATTGCCCGAATACACCGCCGTGCCGGTGATCGACGGCTTCTGGAACTGGTACCGCACCTACAACACCGGCGCGGCCTTCAGTTTCCTGGCCGACGCCGGCGGCTGGCAGAAATACGTGTTCATGACGCTGGCGTTCGGCATCAGCGGCCTGATGGCGTGGATGCTTTCGCGCACGCCGCGCGGCGACTGGAAGCAGGCGCTGCCGCTGGCGATGGTGGTCGGCGGCGCGCTGGGCAACGTGATCGACCGCTTCGCCCACGGCCACGTGGTCGATTTCATCCAGTGGCACGTCGGCGAGCATTACTGGCCGGCGTTCAACGTCGCCGACTGCGCGGTGGTCGGCGGCGCCATCGGCATCGGCCTGTTCGGGCTGCTGGCGGGCAAGCCGCAGGCGAAGGGCGGATAATCGCGGCATGGATGTCCTGCTCGCCAACCCCCGCGGCTTCTGCGCCGGCGTCGACCGCGCCATCGAGATCGTCAAGCGCACGCTGGAAGTCTTCGGCGCGCCGATCTACGTGCGCCACGAAGTCGTGCACAACAAGTTCGTGGTCGACGACCTGAAGGCGCGCGGCGCGGTGTTCGTCGAGGAACTGGACGAAGTGCCGGACGGCGCCACCGTCATCTTCAGCGCCCACGGCGTCTCGCAGGCGGTGCGCGCCGAGGCCGAGCGGCGCGGCCTCAAGGTGTTCGACGCCACCTGCCCGCTGGTCACCAAGGTGCATCTGGAAGTCAGCCGGCAGAGCCGTCGCGGCCGCGACATGGTGCTGATCGGCCACGCCGGCCATCCCGAGGTGGAAGGCACGATGGGGCAGTGGCGCACCGACGGCGAAACCGGCGAGATCCACCTGGTCGAGGACATCGACGACGTTTCCGCGCTGGCGCTGAAGCAGCCGGACAACTGCGCCTACACCACCCAGACCACCCTCAGCGTGGACGACACCCGCGATGTCATCGCCGCGCTGAAGGCCAAGTACCCGGCCATCCAGGGGCCGAAGCACGACGACATCTGCTACGCCACCCAGAACCGCCAGGACGCCGTGCGCGAGCTGGTGCGCGGTGGCTGCGACGCGGTGCTGGTGGTGGGCTCGCCGAACAGCTCCAACTCCAACCGGCTGCGCGAGCTGGCCGAGCGCGAGGGTGCGGCGGCGTGGCTGATCGACAACGCCGGGCAGATCGACCCGGCTTGGATCGCCGGTCGCAAGCGGGTCGGTGTCACCGCCGGCGCCTCGGCCCCGGAAGTGCTGGTGCAGGGCGTGCTGGAGCGGCTGCACGCGCTGGGCGCGCCGGACGTGCGCGAACTGCACGGGGAACCGGAAAACATGATCTTCGCCCTGCCCAAGGAGCTGCGGCGGCTGGCGGATTGAGCCGGCACCCGCTAGAATTGCCCGCCTTGCCGGAGTAGCTCAGTTGGTAGAGCACGTCATTCGTAATGATGGGGTCGTAGGTTCGATTCCTATCTCCGGCACCAAGCACCAGCAAGAAGGCCGCCCGAAAGGGCGGCCTTCTTGTTTTCCGGTGCCGCCGAAGCCCGCCGGCTACACCACCAGGTCGAGCTGCTGCAGCGTGCCGGCGCCGCCGTCCTCGCGCAGGTAGAGGCCGCTGGCGCGCACCGCGCCCTGCAGCGCGTTGGCATTGTCCTTGAGGGCGAACGGCGTGTCCGCCTTGCCCAGGTACAGCGCGCCGACGCCCTGCTGCTGCAGGCCCACCAGCTGGTCCTTGCCGCTGCCGTCGCGGGTCCAGACCCGCAGGCGGGAGAACACCGCGTCGCGTTCGTCGATCCAGCCGTTGCCGTCGTCGTCGTACTGGGCGAGGTCGGCGAAGCCGTCGCCGCTGGCGGCGCCGAACAGCTCGCTGCCGTCGTCGATCCGGCCGTTGCCATTGCGGTCCAGGGCGAGGAAGCCGCTGCCGGGCGCGACGAAGCGCATGTCGTCCGCTTTGCCGTCGATATCGAGGTCGAACTTGAAGGTGGTCTGGGACAGCTGCGCGGCGGTGCCGCCGAAATTGATCACCAGCGGGTCCTTCAGCGCGTCGCCGGCGCGCACCGACAGGCTGGTGCGGCTGGCGAACTCGCGGCTCATGTTCAGCTCCAGCGACAGTGCGATTTCCTTGCCGTCGGCGGTGCGCACGATGCCCTGCGCGGTGAACTGCGTGGTTTCGCTTTCGAAGCGGGTTTCGTCGAGGGTGTAGGTCGCGCCCCAGCCGGCGTTGCCGCTGCCGGCGGCCGGCCGCTGCGTCGTGCCCAGCTTCGATGCGGCCTCGGACAGCTCCGGCGGCACCTGCGCGGCCGTCGCGTCCAGGTCGCCGGCGTCGAAGACCTCCATCGCGCGGCCGGTGATCTGCTCCACCAGCAGCCGGACCAGGGTGACTTTCAGGTCGGCGATGTCGTCCACGCTGGCGTCGGCATCGCCGGCGGGGGCGGTCGCGTTCGCCGTCGGCGCGGTCTGCACCGCGGCAGGCGCAGCGGAAACCGGCGGACGCAGCGCTTGCTGGCTCAGGGTCACCTGCATGCCGCCGGCCTGCATGCGCAGGCTTTCGCTGGTGGATTCGTACTGCAGGCGCTGGCGGCCGTTCGGGCCGTCGCGCCACGCGTTCAGCGATTCCTGCCGGCGCTGGTATTCCAGCGAAGCATGGCTGCCGGTCAGCTGCAGGGTGGAGCCGGAGACGATCATGGCGGGGGAAGGGAGGGAGGCCCATCGTCGTTAGCGTCCGTTCGCGCGGAAACTTGAGCCGCGTCGTCTCGGCAATTGCGACATCCGCCGGCTAAAGTGGCCGCAGTCCCGTTCCGCGAACCACCGATGGCCAAGCCCACCGCAACCGCATCCGCCCCGAAGCGCCGCACCGCCTACGTCTGCTCCGAGTGCGGCGCCGACTACGCCAAGTGGCAGGGCCAGTGCGAAGCCTGCGGCGCCTGGAACACGCTGGCGGAGATCGCGCTGGAAACCGCTGCGCAGGCGAAGTCGCCGGCCTCGCGTCGCGGCGGTTGGGCCGGCAAGGTGGACGCGCCGAAGATCACCGCGCTGGCCGACGTGCGCATCGACGCGCAGGCACGCGCATCCACCGGAATCGGCGAGTTCGACCGCGTGCTCGGCGGCGGCCTGGCCGAGGGCGCGGTGGTGCTGGTCGGCGGCGATCCCGGCATCGGCAAGTCCACGCTGCTGCTACAGGCGCTGGCGAAGATGGCGCCGGCGCTGCCGGGGCTGTACGTGACCGGTGAGGAATCGCTGGCGCAGGTGGCCGGCCGCGCGCAGCGGCTCGGGCTGCCGCTGGAGGGCTTGCAGGCGCTGGCCGAAACTTGCGTCGAACGCATCCTGGAACACGCGGTAACCGCAAGGCCGCGCCTGCTGGTCGCCGACTCCATCCAGACCTTGTGGACGGAGACGCTGACCGCCGCGCCGGGCTCGGTGTCGCAGGTGCGCGAAGCGGCGGCGCGGCTGGTGCGCTACGCCAAGGAAACCGGCACCGCCGTGTTCCTGGTCGGCCACGTGACCAAGGAGGGCGGCATCGCCGGTCCGCGCGTGCTGGAGCACATGGTCGATGCGGTGCTGTATTTCGAGGGCGATTCCGGCAGCCGCTTCCGCGTGCTGCGCGCGTTCAAGAACCGTTTCGGCGCGGTCAACGAGCTGGGCGTGTTCGCGATGTCGGACGGCGGCCTGCGCGAGGTGTCGAACCCGTCCGCGATCTTCCTGTCCGGCATGGGCGCGCCGCAGCCTGGCAGCTGCGTGATGGTGACGCGCGAGGGCACCCGGCCGCTGCTGGTGGAGGTGCAGGCGCTGGTCGATGCGTCACCGCTGTCCAATCCGCGCCGCGTCGTGGTCGGGCTAGAGGGCAACCGGCTGGCGATGCTGCTGGCGGTGCTGCATCGCCACGGCGGGGTGATGGTGGGCGACCAGGACGTGTTCGTGAACGTGGTCGGCGGCATCCGCGTGCAGGAAACCGCGGCCGACCTGCCGGTGCTGCTGGCGGTGCTGTCCTCGCTGCGCGACGCGCCGCTGGCGGAGAAAACCATCGCGTTTGGCGAAGTGGGCCTCAGCGGCGAAATCCGCCCGGTGCCGAACGGCGAGGAGCGCCTGAAGGAAGCGGCGACGCACGGCTTCAAGCGCGCCATCGTGCCGAAAGCCAACGCGCCGAAGTCCGGCAGCTACAAGGGCATGGAGGTCGTCGCGGTCGAGCGGCTGGCCGACGCGCTGGACGTGGCGGGATGAACGGGCGAGCGGGGCGGACCCCGCTCAGTGCCCGCCGCCCGCGGGCGCGCCGCCGGTCTTGGCCCCGAACGGCGGCTTCGCCAGCCACACGAACAGGATCACGCCGAGGAAGATGATTCCGAGCAGGTGGAAGATCTCGTTGAAGCCGATCTGCGCGGCCTGGTTGGAGATCATTCGTTCCAGCACCGCTGCGCCGCGCTGGAGGTCGCCGCCGCCGTACTGCGCCACGGTTTGCATCGCATCGGGGTCGAGGCCGGAAACCCGCTCGGTCATGTGCGCGTGGTGGACCGCGCCGCGCTCGCTCCAGGCGTAGGTGGTCAGCGAGGCGGCGAAGCTGCCGCCCAGCGTGCGCACGAAGGTGGCCAGGCCCGAGCCCGCCGCGATCTCGTGCGGCTCCAGATCGGACAGCAGGATCTGCAAGACCGGCATGAAGAACAGCGCCACGCCCAGCCCCTGGAACAGCTGCACCAGCGCCACGTGGTGGAAGTCCACGTCGAGGTTGAAGTGCGAGCGCGCGAAGCTGGTCAGCGACATCGCCACGAAGGCGAAGCTGGCGAGCAGGCGCAGGTCGAAGCGGTTGGCGTACTTGCCGACGAAGGGGGTCAGGATCACCGGCAGGATACCGATCGGCGCGGTGGCGAAGCCGGCCCAGATGGCGGTGTAGCCGAGGTTGCGCTGCAGCCACAGCGGCACCAGGATGCCGACGCTGAAGAACGCGCCGTAGGCCACGGTCATGGCGATGGTGCCGGAGCGGAAGTTGCGGTGGCGGAACAGGCGCAGGTTGACGATGGGGTCCTTGTCGGTCAGCTCCCAGATCACGAACACTGCCAGCGCGATCGCCGACACGATGGCCAGCATCACGATGGTGGGCGAGGCGAACCAGTCCTCGTCGTTGCCGAGGTCCAGCAGCACCTGCAGCGCGCCCACGCCGAGCACCAGCGTGGCCAGGCCGACGTAGTCCATCTTCGGCTTCTCCAGCCGCTCCGGCCGGCCCTTCAGCTGCCGGCCGACCACAGTGCTGGCGAAGATGCCGATGGGAATGTTGATGAAGAAGATCCATTCCCAGCTGTAGTTGTCGGTGATCCAGCCGCCGAGGATGGGGCCGGCGATGGGCGCGACCACGGTCACCATCGCCAGCAACGCGATGGCCTGGCCGCGCCGCGCGGGCGGATAGATCGACAGCAGCAGCGCCTGCGTCACCGGGTACATCGGCCCGGCCACGAAGCCCTGCAGCGCGCGCGCCACCACCAGCAGGCCCATGCTGTGGGCGATGCCGCACAGGAACGAGGCCATCACGAAGGCCAGCGTCGACCACATGAACAGCTTGCGCTCGCCGAACTTGCGGGTCATCCAGCCGGTCAGCGGCAGGGCGATCGCGGTGCTGACCGCGAACGAAGTGATGACCCAGGTCGCCTGGTTGGCGCTGCCGCCGAGGTTGCCGGAGATGGCCGGCAGCGAGACGTTGGCGATGGTGGTGTCCAGCACCTGCATGAAGCTGGCCAGCGCGAGCCCCAGCGTGGTCAGCGCGACGTTGGGCGGGCGGAAGTCGGACGGCGCGGCCGTGGCCTCGCGGCCGGGCGGCAGGCCCATCGATTCTTCTTCCTGGGCGATGGTGTTGGCCATGGGGGCTCGGTTGCTGGGGAAGGTGCAGGAGCGGCAGCGCGATGGCTGCCGGCTTGGCGGCGCCCGTCACCACGAGGGGAGGGGAGGGAACGACGCGCTACCAGCGCGACTCCTGCGAAAGGGGGATCAGGACTTGCGGTTCTGCGGCAGGTTGCCGGCGATGGTCTTTTCGATCAGCGCGTCGGCGTCGTGCAATTGCCGGGCGTAGGCGTCGGTGGTCAGCACCGGCTTGTCTGCGGGCGCCGCCGGCAGCACCGCGCCGCCCTGGTCGCGCACGCTGACGTCGGCCGACATGCTCATGCCCAGGCGCAGCGGATGCTCGCGCAGCTGCTTCGGGTCGAGCTGGATGCGCACCGGGATGCGCTGGACGATCTTGATCCAGTTGCCGCTGGCGTTCTGCGCCGGCAGCAGGGCGAACGCGCTGCCGGTGCCGAGGCCCAGGCTGACCAGCTTGCCGTCGAACTCCACGTCGCTGCCGTAAACGTCGGCGGTGAGCTTCACCGGCTGGCCCAGGCGCATGTTGTGCAGCTGGGTTTCCTTGAAGTTGGCGTCCACCCACACCTGCTCCAGCGGGATCACCGCCATCAGCGGGCCGCCCGGCTGCACGCGCTGACCCAGCTGCACGCTGCGCTTGGCGACGTAGCCGTCGATGGGGGCGACGACGGCGGCGCGCTGCAGGTTGAGGTAGGCCTGCCGCAGCTGCGCGGCGGCCGCCTGCACCTGCGGCTGGCTGGCCACGGTGGTGGCATCGACCAGCGCGCGGCTGCGCGACAACTGCCCGCTGGAGGCCGACAGCGCGGCTTCCGCGGCCTTCAGCTGCGCCTGCGCGTGGGCCAGTTCCTCGGACGACACCGCGCCGCTGGCGACCAGCCCGCTGCGGCGCGCCACGTCGGCGCGCGCCTGCGCCACCGCGACTTCGCGCGCGGCGATGTCGGCCTGCGCGGCGTCCACGCTGCTGTACAGGCCGCGCACCTGGCGCACGGTGGCGGCGAGGTTGGCTTCGGCCTGCTCGAAGGCGACCTGCGCGTCGTTCGGGTCGAGCTGCACCAGCACCTGGCCGGCCTTCACCCGCATGCCGTCGTCGGCGTTGATCGCCACCACGGTGCCCGGCGTCTGCGCGGTGACGCTGACGATGTTGCCTTGCACGTAGGCGTCGTCGGTGTCCTGGTGCCAGCGCGCCACCAGCAGATAGTAGGCCAGCCATGCGGCGCCCAGCACCAGCACGGCGACCAGCAGGATCAGCAGCGCGCGCTTGCGCTTGCCGTTGGCGGGCTTGAGCGAACTCTGCGAGGCGGGCAGCGGGGCGCCCTTGCCGGCGGACGTGTTCGGAGTGGTTTCGGTGGTCATGGGGACGCTCAGTTCGATGCGGTGGTGTTGGGGGATGCGACCTCGAGCCCGCCGCCGAGGGCGCGGTTCAGGTCGATGCCGGCGGCGTAGCGCTGCGCGCGCAGGCCGGCGGCTTGCTGTTCGATCTGCAACAGCGGCTTCTGCGCGGCGAGCACGTCGAGCTGGGTGCCCAGGCCCGCCTTGTAGCGCGCCTGCGCGAGGTCCAGCGCGGCGCTGGCGGCGGCCTGCGCCTGTTGCAGCGAGGCGCTCTGTTCGTCCAGCGAGCGGATCGCCTGCAGCGCGTCGACCACGTCGTGCAGCGCCTGCACGGCGGTGGCGTCGTAGTCGGCGACCGCGAGGTCGTAGTCGGCGTCGCGCGCGGCCAGGTTGTTGCGCAGCCGGCCGCCGTCGAAGATCGGCAGGCTGATCGCCGGGCCGCCGAAGCCGAGCAGGGAGTCGCTGCGGAACAGGTCCGAGAAGCCGGTCGAGGCGAGCCCGACCAGTCCGCTCAGGTCGATGCTCGGCTTGAAGCTGGCCTTGGCCGTCCTGATGCCCTGCGCGGCGGCTTCCACCCGCCAGCGCGCCGCCACCACGTCGGGGCGGTGGCCCAGCAGCTCGCTGGGCAGCGCGGACGGCAGCGCGGGCGCTGGGGCTTTCAACAACTGCGGACGCGCGATCGCGAGACCGCGATCCGGTCCTTGTCCCAGCAGCGCCGCCAGCGCGTTGCGCAGCGCGTCGATCTGCTGCTGCGCGGCGCCGCCCTGCGCCTTGGCGGTGGCGATCATGGTTTCGGTGTTGCGCAGCGCGATGCGGTTGTCGAGGCCGGCATCGACGCGCTGCTTCGCCAATTGCAGCAGGCGCTCGCTGCGCGCCTGCTCGCGATTGGCGACGTCCAGCGCGTCGAATGCCTGCGCCAGCGCCACGTAGCCGCGCGCCACGTTCGCCGCCAGCGCCAGCCGCGCGGCCTGCGCCTCGACCTGCAGCGCGTGGGCCTGGTCGAGCGCGGCCTCGTATTCGGCGCGCTTGCCGCCCCAGACGTCCAGCGGCCAGTCGAAGTTCACCATCAGCACGGCGTTGTGCATCAGCTGGCCGCCGATCTCGTCGCCGGCCAGGCCTTCCGGCAGCTGCGCCACCGCGTACTGCGCGCTGCCGCCGAGGGTGGGCTTGCGCGCGGCGTCGGCCAGCCCGGCCTGCGCCTGGGCCTTGCGCACGCGGGCGTCGGCGGCCGCCAGCGACGGCGTGCCGCGCAGGGCTTCGTCGACCAGCGCGTCCAGCTGCGGGTCGCCCAGCGCGCGCCACCAGTCCCGGTTCGGGAAGGCGGCGTCGCTCAGCGGCGCACCGGCGAGGCTGCGCGCCAGCGCGTAGCCGGCGGGATCAACGGGGGCGGACGCCGGCTGCAGGTCGCCGGTACTGGCGCAGCCGGAAACCAGCAGAACGCCGGCGAGAGCGGCGGCGAAGGGGAGGGATCGGGACATCGGGGTTCAGTCCGTGGAAAGGAGGTTGTCGCGCACCTGCTCGAGCAGGCCGGTCAGCAGGGTACGCGTGGCGTCGTCCATGCCGTGCAACGCGCGTTCGCGCACGCGCCGGCCGCACTGGTCGACGTCGCCCCAGAGCTTGCGGCCGGCGTCGGTGAGGTGGATGTGCAGGGCGCGTCGGTCGCTGGGATCGGCCACGCGCACCAGCAGGCCGCGGGCTTCCAGCTTGTCCAGCAGGCGGGTCATCGCGCCGGGGTTGAGGTCGGCGGCGCGGGCGAGGTCGGTGACGCCGGCGGTGCCGGTGGCGAGCTTCTTGATCGCGATGAACTGGCTGAAGGTCAGGTCGTGGCCAGCGGCGGCCAGCTCGCGCTCCATCCGCGCCCACATGGCGTCGCGGACCTGGCGGAACAGCAGGCCCAGGGCGGAACCGCTGCAGGCTTCGGCGGGGGTGGCGTGTTCGTGCATGGGGCGGCATTTTGCTGGCCCATGCAATAGTTGTCAATGCAAATATTCAAGCTGCAAACGTATCCACAGCGTTCACGCCGTGGAACGGTGGCAGGGGTTGAAGGCGGGGCTCGGGGATGAAATCGGGCGTCAGGCGGTGCGGTGCAGCACCAGCTCCAGCACGAACTTGCTGCCGAAGAAGGCCAGCACCAGCAGCGCCATCGCCGCCAGCGTCCAGCGCACCGCGATGGCGCCACGCCAGCCGCGCCGCCAGCGGCCCAGCAGCAGCGCGCCGAACGCCAGCCAGGACAGCAGGCTGAGCACGGTCTTGTGCACCAGATGCTGGGCCAGCAGGTTCTCGACGAACAGCACGCCGGTCAGCAGGGTGGCGGTGAGCAGCACGAAGCCGACTGCAATGGTGCGGAACAGCAGGGTTTCCAGCTCGGTCAGCGGCGGCAGCGCGCGCAGCCAGGCGTGGAACTCGCGCCGGCGCAGGGCGCGCTCCTGCAGCCACAGGAAGATCGCCAGCACCGCTGCCAGCGCCAGCGTGGCGTAGGCCAGTAGCGCCAGCCAGGCGTGCAGCAGCAACCGCCAGTCCAGCGGTTCCGGCTGGGTGGCGTGACCGTACAGGCGGTAGGCCAGCAGGACGACGGCGGACAGCGGGAACACCACCACGCCGAGCGCGCGCATCCGCCCGCTGGCGCCGACCAGCGCGGTCAGGGCGGCCATGCCCAGTCCGACCAGCGACATCGCGGCGAAGAAGTGCAGGTCGGTGACGCCGCTCTGGCGCCAGGCCAGGTAGTGGGTCAGCCCGTGCAGCAGCACGGCCGCATCGGCCGGCAGCAGCCAGCCACGGCTGGCCGTGTCGCGGCCGGCGCGTTCGGACAGCACCAGCCAGCCGGCGGCGATCAGGTAAAGCGCGATGGCGAGGAAAGTGAGAGCCATTCGCGAAGTGTCGCAGTTTCCTTCTTCCCGCGCAGCGAGGGCGTGCCGGTTTTTCCTTGTCCCCGCCTGCGGGGAGAAGGTGCCGAAGGCGGATGAGGGGCCGCTTTCCACATCGAGAACCCGCTTCCCCCGTTTTTCATGGGTGTGAAGCGGAGATTCATTCCGCCGAGCAGACCTCGGGCAGATCGGCGTAGCTGTTCCCGGCGCCGCCCTTGCCGCAGGCCGGGCACTCCGGATCGCGCCCCAGCGGGATGCGTTCGAACTGCATGCCGAGCGCATCGACGCACAGCAGCGTGCCCAGCAGAGGCGTGCCGATGCCGAGCAGCAGCTTCAGCGTCTCGGTGGCTTGCAGCATGCCGACCAGGCCGGGCAGCACGCCCAGCACGCCCGCTGCCGCGCAGTTCGGCGCGAGTTCGGGCGGCGGCGGCTGCGGGAACACGCAGCGGTAGCAGCCGTGCGGCGTGTCCGGGCCCGGCCAGAACACGCTGGCCTGGCCGCGGAAGCGCTCGACCGCGCCGTACACCAGCGGGAGATGCAGCCGCGCGCAGGCGTCGTTGGCGAGGTAGCGGGTGGAAAAATTGTCGCTGCCGTCCACCACCACGTCGTGCCCGGCCAGCAGCGATTCGACGTTGCCGGCGGCCAGCCGGAGCGGGCGTTCCTCGATGCGCAGGTCTGGATTGAGCGCTTGCAAGCGGTCGCGGGCGGAGTCCACCTTGGGCCGGCCGATGTCGGCCTCGCCGTGCAGCACCTGACGCTGCAGGTTGCTGCGATCGACGTGGTCGTGGTCGATCAGGGTCAGCGTGCCGACGCCGGCGGCGGCGAGGTAAAGCGCCACCGGCGAACCGAGGCCGCCCGCGCCGATCAGCGCGACCCGCGCATCGCGCAGGCGCCGCTGCCCGGTCAGGCCGACGTTGGGCAGCAGCAGGTGGCGCGAATAGCGTTCGAGGAACCCGGGCGATTCCTGCGCTTCCGTCATCGGCAGCCCGGCCTGCGCCCACTGCCGGGTGCCGCCTGCGACCGACCAGACCCCGGCGTAGCCGAGCGCGCGCAGCCGCAGCACCGCATTGCGGGTGCGCACGCCGCTGGCGCAGATCAGTCCGGTTTCGACGCCGGGGTCCGGCAGCCAACGGGCGGGATCGGCCAGCAGCTGCGCGAGCGTGACGCCGACCGCGCCTTCCGCCATGCCCGACGCGCGTTCGCCGTCGCCGCGCACGTCCAGCAGCCGCACGCCGTCGCGCACGCGCCGCAGCGCGTCCTCCGGTTGCAGTTCCAGCGCGGGATCGGTCATGGCGAAATGCGACGGCGTCTCGATACGGAAGGATCGTAGCAGGGCGTTTCCGGCCGGCGTCCTGCAACGCGATGGTGGCGGCGAAGCGGGAGACTTGCATGGATGCAGGTCAAGCGCAGTACCATGCGTGCGTCACACCTCCTCCGGGGTATCGCCATGCACGCATCGCACGCCATCCCGCTGCCCGAACGCAGCCCGCTGTGGAAGGTGTTCTGGCTGTACGGCGTCATCCCCAGCAACCTGGTATGGCTGGCGGTGGCCTGGCTGGTGGATCACGGCCAGCTGCCGGGCGCGACGCTGGGCCTGCTGGTGTTCCTGCTCGGCTACACCGCGTGGATCGTCGCCGCGGTGTGGAAGGCCGCGCCGAAGGCGAAGGACCCGCGCTACGGCGTGATGGCGCAGGCGCTGACCGTGGTTTGGGCGATCAACACCGTGCTGGTGGCGTTCTTCCTCGGCCTGCAGATGGTGCGGGCGATGGTGACGGGCTGAATCGGCAGAGCGCCGGTCAGCCGAACTGCAACGCATCCCCCTGGCGGTCGAAGGCGGCGAAGTCGCCGACCCGGCCGTTGTTGATCGCATTGACCATGAAGCGCAGCGGCTGCGCCGCCTCGTCGGCGCTGGGCGCGACGCCGGCGCGGCCGGACAGGCTGCCCACGAACACGATGTCCCAGGCCTGGCCGGTGGTTTCGGATTCCGCGGCCAGCGCGTCGAAGCCGGCGATTTCGTCCGGCGCCTTGTCCACGCACAGGCAGGGCGAAATCGTGCCGCCCTCGCGCCGGTCGAAGCGTTCGCGCTGCGCATCGGTGGCGTGTTCCGGAAGCTCCACCCGCGCGAACACGAACAGCAGCCGCTGTGGCTCGGGTTGGCGGCGGGCGGCGTCGAGGAGATCCTGGAAGGTGGCGAGGTTCATGGTGATTCACGGGGCATGCGCTGCGGTGGGCGGCACGCTAGCACGGCGTCGCCAGGGCGCCTCTTGATCGCAATCAAGCGCGAAACGCGCGGCCGGCGCTAAGCTGTCGGCGCATCACCTCCAAGCCCTTCCGCCTGGGTGCGCCGCGGTCGCCGCGGCGGATATGGCGAAGGGGCCGTGGCGTCGGCTTCCGGGCCGTCGCCACCGGGCCGGACCGGAAACGGGCCGGCCTCCCTGCATCGGAATGGAGCCACAACATGGCAACCCTCATCGACGGTTTCGGCCGCACGTTTCCCTACCTGCGCCTGTCCCTGACCGAGGCCTGCAATTTCCGTTGCAGCTACTGCCTGCCCGAAGGCTACCAGGCCGACGGCCGCCCGACCTTCCTCGCCCTCGACGAAATCCGCCGGCTGGTGCGCGCGTTCGCCGCGCTCGGCATGCGCAAGATCCGCCTGACCGGCGGCGAGCCGAGCCTGCGCAAGGACTTGCCAGAGATCATCGCCGCCGTGGCGGCGACGCCGGGCGTGCAGAAAATCGCCATCACCACCAACGGCTGCCTGCTGCCGCGCCACGTGCGCACCTGGCGCGACGCCGGCCTGACCGCGCTCAACGTCAGCGTGGACAGCCTCGATCCGGCACGCTTCGCCGCGATCACCGGCCACGACCGCTTCGCCGAAGTGAGCGAGGGCATTGAGATCGCGCAGACGCTGGGCTTCGATGCGGTCAAGCTCAATGCAGTGCTGCTGCGCGGCCTCAACGACGACGAACTGCCCGCGTGGTGCGACTACCTGCGCGAGCGCGACGTGTCGGTGCGCTTCATCGAACTGATGCGCACCGGCGACAACAAGGATTATTTCGAGCGTCACCACCTGCGCGCGGACGCGCTGGAGAAGCGGCTGCGCGACGCTGGCTGGCTGCTGCAGCCGCGCGCTGCGGACGCGGGGCCGGCGCGCGAGTACGCGCATCCGCAGCATCGCGGGCGAATCGGCGTGATCGCGCCGTACTCGAAGGATTTCTGCGCCGGCTGCAACCGCCTGCGCGTGACCGCGCGCGGCGATCTGCGGCTGTGCCTGTTTGGCGATTTCGGCGTCAGCCTGCGGCCGCTGCTGCAGTCGGACGACGACTTCGACGCGCTGGTAGCGCGCATCGCCATGCAACTCGGTCTGAAGGCGGCGGGGCACGGCCTGCACGAAGGCAACACCGGCATCACACCGCACCTGGCGTCGATCGGAGGTTAACCATGCGAATAAGCCTCCCGGCAGCTCTTGTCGCACTTCTCATCATCGTTGCGGCTTTCCGCGCCAACGCATGCGACGTTCCCAAGCCTCCGACGTTCAAGGAGTCTTTGGTGGGTGCAAAGAGCGTTTTTGTCTTTCGTCTGGATGAAGCCCGATACAAGCGGAAGGCTCTCGGCGCTTCGGCCTATTCCAGTTGGGTTGAAGGGGAAATCACGCCTGTGCAAAACCTGTTCGGCAACGCTTCGCGGTTCAGGCGCATCAAGTTCACGACGATGTGGTGCGGAGCCGTCAATCTGGTCGTCGGCCACCATTACCTCATTGCGACCAATGCGTCTAGCGACACGATCGAACTCGTGAGTTCCGATGCTTCGCTTTATGACATCGAAGGGTTCTATGACCCGATGGAGAAGAAGCGTTCGCTGCGTTCCATATTCATCCTGCCGGTGATTCAGGCCATCTACGGCGGCAAGCCGTTGCCGGACAATTTTCCGCCAAGGGACATTGCCGAAAGGACGGTGCTTCAACCGCCGCCACCGCCACCGAAAGCTCGGTGAGCCGCATGCACGTTAATCAACACAGCTTCTTTCGAGATTCAGGCGATAACGACATAATGACGATGGAACGCAGCGCGGCCTTCCACATGGCCGACATCCGCGACAAGCGCCCGACCCGCCGCCGCGCGGTGGCGGTGGGAGAACTGCTGGCCGGCCCGCTGGCCTACCCGATGATCGTGGAGCGCCGCCTGCCTAAGGGCGATGCGCTGATGATGGCCGAGGTGGCCGGCATGCAGGGCGCGAAGATGGCGTCGATGCTGATGCCGCTATGCCATCCGCTGTCGCTGGAGCTGGTGCGGGTGCGCTGCGAGCCGGTGCCGGAGCGCCACGCCATCCGCGTCTATTGCGAATGCGCCACCGAGGCCCGCACCGGCGTGGAGATGGAGGCGCTGGCCGGCGTCAACGCCGCGCTGTTGACGCTGTACGACCTGACCAAGCCGGTGGAACCGGCGCTGGCGATCGGCGGCATCCGCCTGCTGTTCAAGGAAGGCGGAAAGAAGGGGCTGTGGCTGCATCCCGACGGGATGCGCGAGGACGAGCGCGCGCATTACAAGCCGCGCGATCTGGCGCGCCTCGACGGCCTGCGCTGCGCGGTCGTCACCCTCAGCGACCGTGCCAGCGACGGCGAATACGAAGACCGCTCCGGCCCGGAACTGGTGAACGGGCTGCGCAAGCTCGGCGCGGACGTGGCGAACATCGACATCCTGCCGGACGGCATCGAACCGCTGGCGCAGCGCCTGCGCGCGCTGTCGGCCGATGGCGTGCGTCTGTGCCTGTGTACCGGCGGCACCGGACTGTCGCCGCGCGACTTGACGCCGGAAGCCCTGCGCAGCGTCGCCGACCGCCGCGTGGACGGATTGGCGGAACTGCTGCGCAGCGAGAGCGCGAAGCACACGCCGCTGGCGTGGCTCAGCCGCGCCGAGGCGGTGCAGGTCGGCGGGATGCTGGTGCTGGCGCTGCCCGGCAGTCCGCGCGCGGCGCGGCAGGGCATGGACATCCTCGCGCCGCTGCTGGCGCATGCGCTGGCGATGATCGAAGGCGGGAAGCACGCATGATCGGCTACGACGAAGCCTTGGCGATCATCCAAACCGCCGCGCAACGCCTGCCGGCGCAGCGCCTCGCGCCGGAGCGGGGCCTGGTGCTGGCGGAGGACGTCATCAGCGGCGAGGATTTGCCGCCGTTCGACAATTCGGCGATGGACGGCTTCGCCCTCAGTGTGGGCGAGGCCGGCGTCGCTGCCGGCAGCGAGTTCGACGTGGCCGGCGCGCAGGCGGCAGGCGATGCACAGGTGACGGCGACACAAGGTGCGACTTCAACCGACGCATGGGAAATCATGACCGGCGCGCGCATTCCCGACGGATTGGATGCGGTGGTGCCGGTCGAACAGATTGAAGTGCGGGCGCGCACGGCGGACGACCGCCCGCTGCGCATCCGCGTGCTGGCCAACGTGCCACAGGGCCAGCACGTGCGCCTGCATGGCGAGGACGTGGGGCAGGGCGTGTGCGTCCTAGCCGCCGGCACCCGGCTGGAAGCGCCGCAATTGATGCTGCTGGCCGCGTTGGGCGTATCCGAGGTGACGGCGCGGCGGCAGCCTCGCGTCGCCCTGCTCAACACCGGCCGCGAGTTGGTGGACGACCCTACGCAGCCATTGGCTTCCGGCGAAATCCGCAACAGCAACGGTCCCTATCTGGCCGCGCGCATTGCCGATGCCGGCGCGACGCTGGTTTGGCGCGAAACCGTCGGCGACGATGCCGACGCCTTCCTCGCCGCGCTCGAACGCGCGCTGGCGGCGGGCGCGGACGTGGTGCTCAGCACCGGTGCGGTGTCGATGGGCCGCTACGATTTCGTCCCCGACGCGCTGCGCCGCCTCGGTGCGACGTTCCATTTCCACAAGGTGCGCATCCGCCCCGGCAAGCCGCTGCTGTTTGCCACACTGCCGGGCGGGCAGTTGTTCTTCGGCCTACCGGGCAACCCGGTGTCCGGCGCGGTCGGCCTGCGCTTCTTCGTCGAACCGGCGCTGCGCGCGATGACCGGGCTGCCGCCGGAACGCCCGTTGCGCGCGCCCTTGGCAGCGCCCTACCGCAAGCGTCACGCGCTGCGCTTCCATCTCAAGGGGCGGCTGGCCGTGGATGCCGAGGGCTGCCTGCGTGCGCAGGTGCTGCACGGACAGGAATCGTTCCGCATCGCGCCGCTGGCGCAGGGCAATGCGTGGATCGTCATCGATGAAGCAGCGCAGGATCTGGCGGAAGGTGCGCTGGTAAATGTGTATGGGCTTGGGCATCTGCTCGGCCTGCAACTGGATGGGTGTGAGGCATGAAGGTCGAAGTGAAACTGTTCGGTGCGTTCCGTGACCACCAGCCGGACGCGCGGGTCGCGCTGGAACTGGCCGAGGGCGCGACGGTTGCCGACCTGCGCCGTGCATTGGAGGCCCATGTCGCCGCGCACTGGCCGGCGTTCAATCCGAAGCTGCTGGCGTATTCGGCCTTCGCCAGCGACAGGGCGGTACTGCGCGAAACCGATCCGATTCCAGCCGATGGCCAGATGGCGGTGCTGCCGCCGGTGAGCGGAGGCTGACGTGAACGCAACGGAAGAAAGCAGGCATCACTGTGCCGTCGTCGATATCGCCGAGAGCAAGCTCGATCCGTCCGCCGCGCTGGAGTTCGTCTCCGATCCCGGCTTCGGCGGCATCGCGATGTTCGTCGGCCGCGTGCGCGACCTCAACCACGGGCGCGTGGTGACCGGCGTAAGCTACGACATGTTCGACGCGCTGGCGCTGAACGGCTTCGCCGACATCGCCGCGCGCTGCGACGCCGAGTTCGGCCCGAAGCTCAAGCTCTACATCGCCCACGCCAAGGGCCGCCTCGGCATCGGCGATCTGGCGGTGGTGGTGGCCGCCGGCACGCCGCACCGCGATGAAGCATTCCGTGCCTGCCGGCAGGTGATCGAAGCGGTCAAGCACACCAGCCCGGTCTGGAAGCAGGAACACTACGAGGACGGCGACAGCGTGTGGAGCGAAGGCTGTTCGCTGTGCGGCCACGAACCCGAAGTCGCCCGGGACGCCCATGCCGGCCACGGCCACTGATCCGGCGTGGACGGGCGTGGTGCTGGCCGGCGGCCGGTCGAGCCGGATGGGCCGCGACAAGGCCGGCCTGCTCTGGCACGGCAAGCCATTGCTGCATCACATGGCCGACCTGCTGCGCGAAGCCGGGGCGTCGCGTATAGCGGTCAGCGGCGATTACCCGGAAATGGATGGCATTCCCGATACGGAGCGCGACCTCGGCCCGCTGGGCGGCATCGCCAGCGTGGCCGCCGCCTTGCCGGACGGCCCGCTGCTGATCGTCCCGGTGGACATGCCCGCGATCACCGCGCCCTTGCTCGCAACGCTGGCATACAGCGACGCGCGCTGCGCCTGCTACCACGACCATATGCTGCCGCTGCGCCTGCAACTGGACGCGAGCCTGCGCGACTGGCTGCCGGAGGCGCTGCGGCTGCCGCCCGGCCGGCGTTCGCTGCGCGCCCTGCACGCGGCGCAGGACGGCGTCTTCCTGCCGCTGCCGGAACATGCCGCCGTGCAGCTCGACAATCTCAACACGCCCGAACAATGGCAGGAGGCGGTTGGATGAAAGTGCAGATGCAGGGCCAAAGCCTGCGGTTCCGCATCGACGAGGCGGAACTGGCGGCATTGCAGGCAGGACAGGCGGTGGACAACCTGACCCGCTTCCCCGGCGGCAGCCTCCGGCAGTCCGTCGTCCTCACCGACGCCGTCGAACCCACGCTGGAAGGCGGTGTGCGATTGCATCTGCCGCGTGCGTTGCTGGAGTCCTATGTGGTGCGTCTGCCGTGCCGGGATGGACTGACGATCCGCCTGCCGCTGAATGCCAATGAGGGCGATGAGGCAATCGAGATCGATTTCGAGGTGGACGTGCGCGACAGCGTGCGCAATCGGGGCGTGAGCAGGCGTTAGCTTCCGCTGCCGATCCCTCTCCCCGCGCAGCGGGGAGAGGGTGCCGAAGGCGGGTGAGGGGCGCTCTTCGCTTAGAGCCCGCCCCTCATCCGCCCTTTGGGCTGTCTCCCCGTGAACGAAGAGAAGGGAGTTCGTGTGGAATGCCGGGTGCTTCGCGCCTTGCCTGCGCTGGACTTGATCTGAGTCAAGCGACAGTCGGCCGCGGCGCGGGATTTGATTCCGATCAAATTGGGGAAGGGACGGCACGCCCATGCTGCCGCCATCGCGATGGAGCTGCGCCCCGCGGCGCGCCCATCGGCAGAGCGGTTCTTCCCTGTACAGGCAAATCCCCATGAGCGCCCAACTGGCCGGCAAGCCACGCAGCGTCGGTTTCCTGATCCACGACTGGCAACCGGAGGACGCCGCGTTCTGGGCGAAGACCGGCAACCGCATCGCCAACCGCAACCTGGCGATCTCGATCCCGGCGCTGCTGCTGGCGTTCGCGATCTGGCAGATGTTCTCCGCGGTCACCGTCAGCCTGCCGCAGGTGGGCTTCCAGTTCGACACCAACCAGCTGTTCTGGCTGGCGGCGCTGCCCGCGCTGTCCGGCGCGACGCTGCGCATCTTCTATTCGTTCGTGGTGCCGCTGTTCGGCGGCCGGCGCTGGACGGCGATAGCAACGGCCTCGCTGCTGATCCCGGCGGTCTGGCTGGGCTTCGCGGTGCAGGACACGACGACGCCGTACTGGCACTTCGTCGCCATCGCCATCCTCTGCGGCTTCGGCGGCGGCAACTTCGCCTCGTCGATGTCCAACATCTCGTTCTTCTATCCGAAGGCGAAGCAGGGCTTCGCACTGGGGATGAACGCGGGGCTGGGCAATCTTGGCGTGTCGGCCACCCAGTTCGTGATCCCGCTGGTCATCACCTTCGGGCTGTTCGGTGCGGTCGCCGGTGCGCCGCAACTGACCGCCGAGGGCAAGCGGTTGTTCCTGCAGAACGCCGGCTTCGTGTGGGTGCCGTTCCTGCTGGTCTGCGCGGTGGCCGCGTGGTTCGGCATGCACGATCTGGCCGCCGCGCGTTCCTCGTTCGCCGAGCAGGCGGTGATCTTCAAGCGCAAGCACAACTGGCTGATGTGCTGGCTGTACATCGGCACCTTCGGGTCGTTCATCGGCTTCTCGGCCGGCTTCCCGATGCTGATCAAGACGCAGTTCCCAGACGTGAACCCGATGGCCTACGCCTTCCTAGGCCCGCTGGTCGGCGCGCTGATGCGTTCGGTGGGCGGCTGGCTGTCCGACAAGCTGGGTGGCGCGCTGCTGACCTTCTGGGTGTTCGCGCTGATGATCGTCGGCGTGTTCGCGGTGCTGCATTTCCTGCCGGAGCACGGGCAGGGCGGCAATTTCCACGGCTTCCTCGGCAGCTTCATGGCGCTGTTCGTGCTCAGCGGCATCGGCAACGCTTCGACGTTCCGCATGATCCCGGTGATCTTCCGCACCCTGCACGAGCGCTGGTCGGCCAATGCCGACGCGGACGGCAAGGCGGCGGCGACGCGGCAGGCCGGTATCGAATCGGCGGCGGTGATCGGGTTCAGTTCGGCCATCGGCGCTTACGGCGGTTTCTTCATTCCCAAGAGCTACGGCTCGTCCATCGCGTGGACGGGCGGGCCGGCGCTGGCGCTGTACGGCTTCATCGTGTTCTACGCGACGTGCCTGGCGGTGACGTGGTGGTGGTACTTCCGGCGCGGCGCGGAGACGCCGTGCTGAGGTTCGACGAGGCAATCACGGCGGCAATCCCCGCCATCAGCAAGATGCGTGCGCGCGGACGGCGCACGCCAGCCAAGAGGATGTTCCCATGAGTTATTTCCTTGACCGCCTGCAGTTCTTCAAGCGCAATCCGGAGACCTTCGCGGACGGCCACGGCTTCACCAAGACCGAGAGCCGCGACTGGGAGAACAGCTACCGCGCGCGCTGGCAGTACGACAAGATCGTGCGCTCCACGCATGGCGTGAACTGCACCGGCTCGTGCAGCTGGAAGATCTACGTCAAGAACGGCCTGGTGACCTGGGAAACCCAGCAGACCGACTATCCGCGCACGCGGCCCGACCTGCCCAACCACGAGCCGCGCGGCTGCCCGCGCGGGGCCAGCTACTCGTGGTATCTGTACAGCGCCAACCGGTTGAAGTACCCGCTGGTGCGCGGCGCGCTGCTGCGGATGTGGCGGCAGGCGCGCAAGACGATGAGCCCTGTGGACGCTTGGGCCAGCATCGTTGAGGATCCGGCGAAGGCGAAGGAGTACAAGTCGCGGCGCGGCATGGGCGGCTTCGCGCGGGTGCGCTGGGACGAGGCGAACGAGATGATCGCCGCGTCCAATCTCTACACGGTCAAGACTTATGGCCCCGACCGCGTGATCGGCTTCTCGCCGATCCCGGCGATGTCGATGGTGTCCTACGCGTCCGGCGCGCGCTATCTGTCGCTGCTGGGCGGCGTGTGCCTGTCGTTCTACGACTGGTACTGCGACCTGCCGCCGGCCTCGCCGCAGATCTGGGGCGAGCAGACCGACGTGCCGGAATCGGCGGACTGGTACAACAGCCGCTACATCATCGCTTGGGGCAGCAACGTCCCGCAGACGCGCACGCCGGACGCGCATTTCTTCACCGAGGCGCGCTACAACGGCACCAAGACGGTGGCGATCACGCCGGACTATTCCGAAGTCGCCAAGCTCACCGACCACTGGCTGCATCCCAAGCAGGGCACCGACGCCGCGCTGGCGTTCGCGTTCGGCCACGTGATCCTGAAGGAGTTCCACGTCGATCAGCCGTCGCAGTACTTCACCGATTACTGCCGGCAGTACACCGACATGCCGCTGCTGGTGCGGCTGGAACAGCGCGATGACGGGCGCATCGTGCCGGAGCGCTTCCTGCGCGCGTCCGATCTGGGCGGGCTGGGCGAGGCCAACAATCCCGAGTGGAAGACGCTGGCGTTCGACGAACACACCGATGCGATCAGCATTCCCAACGGTTCGGTCGGCTTCCGCTGGGGCGAGAAAGGGCGTTGGAACATCGAGGAGAAGGACAGCGAGGGCCGCGAGACGCGATTGCTGCTGTCGTTAAAGGATGGAAACGACGGCCTCGCGGCGGTGAGCTTCCCGTACTTCGGCGGCGTCGAACACGAGAAGTGGACGGCGTCGAAGTTCGACGACGTGCTGGAGCGCAACATCCCGGTGCGCAAGTTGCAACTCGCCGACGGCAAAGAATGGATGGTCGCCACCGTCTATGACCTGCTGCTGGCGCAGTACGGCGTGGATCGCGGCTTCGGCGGCGGCAACGTCGCCACCAGCTACGACGACAACGTGCCCGGCACGCCCGCGTGGCAGGAGACCATCACCGGCGTGCCGCGTCTGGACGTGATCGAGATCGCGCGCGAGTTCGCCCGCACCGCCGACAAGACCCGTGGCCGCAGCATGATCATCGTCGGCGCGGCGATGAACCACTGGTACCACAACGACATGAACTATCGCGGCCTCATCAACATGCTGATGATGTGCGGTTGCGTGGGCCAGACCGGCGGCGGCTGGGCGCATTACGTGGGGCAGGAGAAACTGCGCCCGCAGACCGGCTGGCAGCCGCTGGCGTTCGGGCTGGACTGGAGCCGCCCGCCGCGCCACATGAACGGCACCTCGTTCTTCTATTTCAACTCCAGCCAGTACCGCTACGAAAAGCTGGACGTGAAGGAAATCCTGTCGCCGCTGGCCGATGCGTCGAAATACGGCGGCAGCATGGCCGACTTCAACCTGCGCGCGGTGCGGATGGGCTGGCTGCCGAGCGCGCCGCAGCTCGACTGCAATCCGTTCGAGGTGGTGCGCGAGGCGGAGAAGGCGGGCGTCGCCCCGGTCGATTACGCGGTGGCGCAGATGAAGTCCGGCGCGCTGGACTTCGCCTTCGCCGATCCGGACGCGCCGAAGAACTACCCGCGCAACCTGTTCATCTGGCGCTCGAACCTGCTCGGTTCCTCGGGCAAGGGCCACGAATACATGCTGCGCCACCTGCTCGGCACCCGCCACGGCGTGCAGGGCAAGGACTTGGGCGAGCGCGGTGCGACCAAACCCGACGAAGTGAAATGGCGCGACGAAGCGCCGGAAGGCAAGCTCGATCTGCTGGTCACGCTCGACTTCCGCATGTGCACCACCGCGCTGTACAGCGACATCGTGCTGCCCACCGCGACGTGGTACGAGAAGAACGACCTCAACACCTCCGACATGCACCCGTTCATCCACCCGCTGTCGAAGGCGGTGGATCCGGCGTGGGAGGCGCGCAGCGACTGGGACATCTTCAAGGGCATCGCCAAGACCGTCAGCGACATGGCCCCCGGCGTGCTGGAAGTGGAGAAAGACTTGGTGCTGGTGCCGACGCTGCACGACACGCCCAACGAACTGGCGATGCCGTTCGGCGTGGCCGACTGGAAGAAGGGCGAGTGCGAGCCGATCCCCGGCAAGACCATGCCGTCGATGGTGGTGGTGGAACGCGACTACCGCGACATCTACAAGAAGTTCACCTCGCTGGGCCCGCTGCTGGACAAGCTCGGCAACGGCGGCAAGGGCATGCAGTGGGATACGAAGGACGAGGTGAAGTTCCTCGGCGATCTCAACCTGCGCGTGCGCGAGGAAGGCGTCAGCCACGGTCGGCCCAATATCGACACCGCCATCGACGCCGCCGAAGTCATCATGCACCTCGCGCCGGAAACCAACGGCCACGTGGCGGTGAAGGCGTGGGAGTCGCTGGGCACGTTCACCGGCCGCGACCACACCCATCTGGCGGTCGGCAAGGAGCACGAGGCGATCCGCTTCCGCGACATCCAGGCGCAGCCGCGCAAGATCATTTCCTCGCCGATCTGGTCGGGGCTGGAGGACGAGCACGTCAGCTACAACGCCGGCTACACCAACGTCCACGAGCTGATCCCGTGGCGCACGCTGACCGGCCGCCAGCAGTTCTATCAGGATCACGAATGGATGCTGGCCTTCGGCGAAGGCTTCATGCAGTACCGCCCGCCGGTGGACACCAAGACCATCGCGCCGATCCTCGGCAGGAAGCCGAACGGCCACAAGGAGATCGTGCTGAACTGGATCACCCCGCACCAGAAGTGGGGCATCCACAGCACCTATTCCGACAATCTGCTGATGCAGACGCTGTCGCGCGGCGGGCCCATCGTGTGGCTGAGCGAGGACGACGCGCGCGATGCCGGGATCGAGGACAACGACTGGATCGAACTGTTCAACGTCAACGGCGCAATCGCCGCGCGCGCGGTGGTCAGCCAGCGGATGATGCCGGGCATCGCGATGATGTATCACGCGCAGGAACGCATCATCAACACGCCCGGCAGCGAGATCACCGGCACGCGCGGCGGCATCCACAACTCGGTCACGCGCGTGGTGCTCAAGCCCACCCACATGATCGGCGGCTACGCGCAGTACGCCTACGGATTCAACTACTACGGCACCGTCGGCACCAACCGCGACGAACTGGTGGTGGTGCGGAAGATGGACAAGATCGATTGGCTGGACGGCGAACCCGTGCCCGCCGCCGGCGCGCAGGAGGTGGCGTGATGAAAGTGCGTGCGCAAATCGCGATGGTGCTGAACCTGGACAAGTGCATCGGCTGCCACACCTGTTCGATCACCTGCAAGAACGTGTGGACGTCGCGCGAGGGCGTGGAATACGCGTGGTTCAACAACGTCGAAACCAAGCCCGGCGTGGGCTATCCCAAGGAATGGGAGAACCAGGACAAGTGGAACGGCGGCTGGGTGCGCAGCGCTTCCGGCAAGCTGGTGCCGCGCGCCGGTGGGCGCTGGCGGATGCTGTCGAAGATCTTCGCCAACCCCGACCTGCCGCAGATCGACGACTACTACGAGCCGTTCGACTTCGACTACCAGCATCTGCATCAGGCACCGGACGGCAAACACCAGCCGACCGCGCGACCGCGCTCGCTGATCACCGGCCAACGCATGCAGAAAATCCACTGGGGGCCGAACTGGGAGGAAATCCTCGGCACCGAGTTCGCAAAACGGGCGAAGGACAGGAACTTCGACAACGTGCAGAAGGAGATCTACGGCGCGTTCGAAAAGACTTTCATGATGTACCTGCCGCGCCTGTGCGAGCACTGCCTCAATCCGGCCTGCGTCTCGGCCTGTCCGTCCGGTGCGATCTACAAGCGCGAGGAGGACGGCATCGTCCTGATCGACCAGGACAAGTGCCGCGGCTGGCGCATGTGCGTCTCGGCCTGCCCGTACAAGAAGATCTACTACAACTGGAAGTCGGGCAAATCCGAGAAGTGCATCTTCTGCTACCCGCGCATCGAGATGGGCGAGCCGACGGTGTGTTCGGAAACCTGCGTGGGCCGCATCCGCTACCTCGGCGTGCTGCTGTACGACGCCGACCGCATCCAGGAAGCGGCCTCCGTCCCGGCCGAGAAAGACCTGTACCAAGCGCATCTCGACATCTTCCTCGACCCCTCTGATCCGGAAGTGATCGAGGCCGCGCGCAAGGAAGGCATCCCCGACAGCTGGCTGGACGCGGCCAGGCAGTCGCCGACCTACAAGCTCGCCATCGACTGGAAGCTGGCGCTGCCGCTGCACCCGGAATACCGCACGCTGCCGATGGTCTGGTACGTGCCGCCGCTGTCGCCGATCCAGTCCGCCGCCGAGCGCGGCCGCATCGGCATGAACGGCGAACTGCCGGACGTGGGCTCGCTGCGCATCCCCGTGCGCTACCTCGCCAACATGCTGACGGCGGGCGACGAAGCGCCGGTGGTACGCGCGCTGGAACGGATGATGGCGATGCGCGCGTGGCGGCGTTCGCTGAACGTCGATGGCGTGGAGGACCTGGTGGTGCTGCAGCAGGCCGGGCTGACCGTGGCGCAGGCCGAGGACATGTATCGCTATCTGGCGATCGCCAACTACGAGGATCGCTTCGTGATCCCGAGCGCGCATCGCGAATACGCCAACGACGCCTTCGGCGAGCGCGGCGGCTGCGGCTTCAGCTGGGGCAACGGGTGCAGCGGCGATTCGCCGGCCGACCTGTTCGGGCAGCGCAAGACCACCACCTACGCCGTGCATCCGAACCGGCAGGAAGCGCCGCTGGAGGTGGTCGAATGAGCCTGCTCAAACTGGTCGGCGTGCTGCTGGACTATCCACAGGACGCGCTGTGGCAGCACGGCGAGGAACTGCTGGAGGCCGCCAACGCTCCGGGCCTGCCGATGCCGCGCCGGCAGGCGCTGGTGCAGTTCGTGCGCGAGCTGCTGGACACCGACGCGCTGGACGCGCAGGAACGCTGGCTGATGCTGTTCGACCGCGGCCGCTCGATGAGCCTGCTGCTGTTCGAGCACATCCACGGCGAATCGCGCGACCGCGGGCAGGCGATGGTCGATCTGGTCGAGGCTTATCGGAAAAACGGCTTCGAGCTGAGCGCCAAGGAACTGCCGGACTACCTGCCGCTGCTGCTGGAATACCTCAGCCAGCGCCCGCAGGACGAAGCCCGCGACTGGCTGCGCCACGTCAGCCACATCATCGGCCTGCTGGCCGCGCGCGCCGGCGAGCGCAGCAGCCCCTACGCGGTGCTGCTGGAACTGCTGGTCGAATACGCCGAGGGTCGGCTCGACCTCGACGCCTTGCGCAAACGCGCCAGCGAAGAGCCGCGCGACGACACGCCGGAAGCGATGGATCGGCTGTGGGAGGAGGAAGCGGTGCGCTTCGGTGCGGAAGCGCCGGGAGAAGACTGCACGCCGCCCACCCGCATGCCCGCCCGCGCATCCACGCCGCCCGCCGCCGCCCGACAGGTGCAGCCATGAACTACCTCAATACCTTCGCGTTCCAGTTCTATCCCTACATCGCGCTGGCGGTGTTCCTGATCGGCAGCTGGGTGCGCTTCGACAAGTCGATGTACACCTGGCGCACCGGCTCCAGCCAGCTGCTGTCCGACAAGGGCATGCGCATCGGCAGCAACCTGTTCCACCTGGGCATCCTCGCCATCCTCGGCGGCCATCTGGTCGGCCTGTTGACGCCGCACGCGCTGTACGAGCCGTTCATCACCGCGCCGCAGAAGCAGCTGCTGGCGATGGTGGCCGGCGGCATGTTCGGCGCGGTCTGCCTGGTCGGCATCGTCATCCTGACCGTGCGCCGGCTGTCCAACCCGCGCGTGCGCGCCACCGGCACCGCCGGCGACACCGCGATCCTGCTGCTGCTGTTCGCGCAGCTGCTGCTGGGCCTGTACACCATCGTCGCCTCGACCCACCACATGGACGGCGGCGTGATGATGGCGCTGGCCGAATGGGCGCAGCACATCGTCACCTTCCGCGGCGGCGCGGCGGAGTTCGTGGTGGGCGTGCACTGGGTGTACAAGGCGCACATCTTCCTCGGCCTGACGCTGGTGCTGCTCACGCCGTTCACCCGCCTGGTGCACGTGTGGAGCATCCCGCTCGGCTACCTGTGGCGGCCGTACCAGGTGGTGCGCCGCCGCCAGCCGACGCTGCGCTACGGGCCGAGGAGCTGAGTCATGGGGGCCAGCAAGCCACGCCTGCGCGAACTGCCGATCACCGTCATCGATTCGGGGAAGCCGGCCGCGCAGGAAGCCAGCGAGCACCAGCACGACCACGCCGAAGAAGGCCCGCGCACGCTGGGCCAGCCGGCGCCGGCCTTCCTGTTCGTCGGCGACACCGCGATCAGCGAGGCCGAGATTGCCCGCGAGATGCAGTTCCACCGCGCGATGACGCCGGAGAGGTCGCGCGCCGACGCCGCCCGCGCGCTGGTGGTGCGCGAGCTGCTTCGGTGCGAAGTGGCGCGGCTGGGGCTGCAAGCCGCCGTGCAGGCGCAGGCCGGCGAGCCGGAGGAGGAAGCCTGCATCCGCGCGCTGCTGGAGCGCGAGGTGGACAACCGGGTGCCGTCCGAGGACGACTGCCGGCGCTACTTCGAGCAGAACCCGGAGCGCTTCCACGCGCCGGATCGCATCCGCGTGCGCCACATCCTGCTGGGCGCGGCGGCCGATGACGTGACGGGCCGTTTCAACGCGCGCGAACAGGCGGAAAAACTCGTTGCCGAACTGAAGGCGCAACCGCACCTGTTCGCCGACTTCGCGCTGCGCCATTCCGATTGCCCCTCGAAGGAGGCAGGCGGCGACCTCGGCTGGCTGGAACGCGGCCAGACCGTGCCGGAGTTCGACCGGCAGGTGTTCCGCCTGCGCGAAGGGCTTGCGGCATTCCCGGTGGAGTCGCGCTGGGGCTATCACGTGGTTTGCGTGGACGTGCTGGAAAGCGGCGAACGGCTTGCGTTCGATCAAGTCCGCCAGCGGATCTCCGACTACCTTGAACTACAGGTTCGGCAACGCGAACTCCAGCAGTACCTGCACGGGTTGCAGGCACGCTTCGAGGTGCGCGGGCTGGACGCCATCGAGGCCGAAGCGGCCTGACGCCCCCGCGGGCGCGCCGACGGCGACAGGTTTCCCAAGACTGGAAGCACGTCCATGCAGGACATTTCGCACATCAGCCCGGCCCGCCAGCAGCGGGCGCTATGGCTCAGCACCTTCGCCTTCACCACTTGCTTCGCGGTGTGGATGATCTTTTCGATCATCGGCATCCAGATCAAGCAACAGTTGTCCCTCAACGACACCGAGTTCGGGTTGCTGATCGCGACGCCGGTATTGAGCGGCTCGCTGCTGCGCATCTTCCTCGGCGTCTGGGCCGACCAGATCGGCGGGCGCAAGGTGCTGACCGGCGTGATGCTGGCCGGCGCGGTCGCCACCTGGCTGCTGACCCATGCGCATACCTATCCGCAATTCCTGCTGGCGGCGCTGGGCGTGGGCATCGCCGGCAGTTCGTTCTCGGTCGGCGTGGCCTACGTGTCGAAGTGGTATCCGCCGGAGAAGCAGGGCACCGCGCTCGGTATCTTCGGTGCGGGCAACATCGGTTCCGCCGTCACCAAGCTGCTGGCGCCGATGGTGATGGTGGCCGCCGGCTGGACGATGGTCGCCAAGGTCTGGGCGGTGGGGTTGGCGGTGGTGGCGGTGCTGTATTTCCTGCTTTCGCAGGAAGACCCGTCGCTGGAGCAGCGCCGCAAGGCCGGGGTCAAGCCGATGCCGTTCCGCGAGCAGATGGCGCCGTTGAAGAACCTGCAGGTGTGGCGCTTCGCGCTGTACTACTTCTTCGTGTTCGGCGGCTTCGTCGCGCTGGCGCTGTGGCTGCCGCGCTACCTGATCGGCGCCTACGGCATGGACGTGAAGACCGCCGGCGTGCTGGCCGCGTGCTATTCGATCCCGGCCAGCCTGTTCCGCGTGGTCGGCGGCTGGCTGTCGGACAAGTGGGGCGCGCGCCGGGTGATGTACTGGACGTTCGGCGTCTCGGTGGTCTGCTGCTTCCTGCTGGCGTATCCGGACACGCGCTACATCGTGGCGGGCATCAATGGCGACATCGTGTTCCACCTCGCCATCGGCATCGTGCCGTTCACCGTGCTGGTGTTCGTGCTGGGCTTCTTCATGTCGCTGGGCAAGGCGGCGGTGTACAAGCACATCCCGGTCTATTACCCGCAGTACGTGGGCTCGGTGGGCGGCGTGGTCGGGATGATCGGCGGGCTGGGCGGTTTCCTGCTGCCGATCGCCTTCGGCGCGCTCAACGACCTCACCGGCGTCTGGACAAGCTGCTTCATGCTGCTGTTCATGCTGGTGGCGAGCGCGCTGGCGTGGATGCACTTCGCCATCCGCCGCATGGAGCGCCGCCGCTTCCCGCAGATCGACCGCGAAACCGACCTGCCGGAAATCATCGAAGCGCGGGCCGCGTCGCGCTGAGGGGAAAACGCGGTGCGGATGGCGTGGTGTACGCTGCCACGCCATCCGCGTTTTCCTTCCGTCGCCATGCCAGCCGCTTCCCTCGAACCCCTGATCGACCTGCGCGGTGCCGGCACCAGCCTGACCCCGCAGCGGGCGAAGCTGCTGCAGGCGCTGGACGCGCACGGTTCGATCAGCGCCGCCGCGCGCGCGGTGGGGATGAGCTACAAGGGCGCGTGGGATGCCATCGCCGCGCTCAACGGCTTCGTCGGCGAACCGCTGGTCAGCGCGGAAACCGGCGGCAGCGGTGGCGGCGGCGCGCGGCTGACCGAGATGGGGCGGCGCGTGCTGGCCTTCCATCAGGCGCTGACCGCATTGCAGCAGCGGCTGCTGGCCGGGCAGGGCGAATCCGCCAGCGCCGGCGACCTCGACCAACTGCTCAAGCGATTGGGGAACCTCATGCTCAGGACTAGCGCTCGCAACCAGTACGAAGGCACCGTGCACACCATTCAGCGCGGCGCGGTGAACAGCGAAGTGATCCTCGACCTCGGCGGCGGCGACCGGCTGGTCGCCATCATCACCAACCGCAGCGTCGATGACCTTGGCCTGCGCGAGGGCGGCAGCGCGATCGCGCTGGTCAAGTCCTCGTTCGTGGTGCTGGGCGAGCCGGGCGTGCGCACCAGCGCGCGCAACGCGCTGGCCGGCACGGTGCTGTCCTGCCAGGAGGGCGCGGTAAACGCCGAAGTGGAATTGCAGTTGGCCGGCGGCCGGCGGCTGGTCGCCACCGTCACCAACGAAAGCGCGAGGGAACTCGGCATCCGCGAGGGCGTGCCGATGCTGGCGCTGGTCAAGTCCTCGCACGTGATCCTGGCGGTGGCGGTGTAAGCGCTCCCGCCGGCACGTGTCCGGCGGGAGTTTGATATGGCTCAGAACCGGTAGCTGACGTTGGCGAACCAGGTGCGGCCCGGCATCGGATAACCCTCCGCCAGTTCGTACCACTTGTCGCCGAGGTTGCGCCCGCCGGCTTCGATATCGAGGCCGTCCAGCGGCGACCACACCAGCTTCGCGCCGAAGCTGGCGTAGCCGTCCAGACGCAGGAAGCCGCCCTGGTTGCCGGGGCCGGCGTAGGTGACGATGCGGCCTTGCTCCGCTTCGGCCGTTACCAGCGCCTTCCACTGCGGCGAGAACGTCCACTGCGCATGCGCGAATAGGCGCTGGCGCGGGCTGTTGGTCAGCAGCACGGCGGGATTGCCGAGGTTGTCGCGATCCATCCACGTATAGGCCGCGCCCACTTCGCCGCGTTCGGCGAAGCGCTGTTGCAGCGACAGCTCCACGCCACGGTTGCGCGCCTTGCCGATGTTCTGCGCCTGATTGCAGACGGTGCTGCCGCACTGGTTGGAGGCGACGATGGCGTCCTGGATCAGATCGTCGATGCGGCTCTGGAACAGCGACGCTTCCACCTGCGCGCCCGCCCACGGTTGCCCGCGCCAGCCCAGCTCGATATGGCGCGCGGTTTCCGGCTTCAGGTCGGGATTAGGCAGGGCCGCGCCCATGCGCGCGGAGTAGCGATCCTTGATGGTGGGGAAGCGGGTCTTGTGCGAGACGCTGGCGAACAACTGGCCGTGATCGCCGAAATCGCGCTGTAGTTCGATCAGCGCGTTGTTGGCGCTGGTCTTGCCGGTCGGCCAGTAATAGACCTCCTTCGCGTCGCGCTGCTCGTGGCTCGCGCCCAGCCGCAGGGTGTAGTCGCCGCCCAGCGTGATGGTGTCTTCCAGCGCCAGCGAAGTGGTGACGTCGCGGTAGTCCTTGGTCGGCGATTTCGGATTGGTGTCCTGGTGGCGGTCGTCCTTGTAGTGCAGCGCCAAATGCAGATCGTGATTGGCAATCGCCTGCGTGGACAGTTCGACGCTGACGCCGCGCGTCTTGTCCGTATAGACGCTGGGGAAGCTGGTGTTGAGCAGCTGGGTGGCGTAGGTGCCGTCGGCATAGGCTTCCAACCCGTTGCCGTAGCGGTCTTCGTAGGCGCGCAGCTTCAGGCCGCTGCTCTCGCCAAGGCCAATGTTGCCGATGAAGTACAGGCTTTCCTTGTCCCACCACGGCCAGCGCCAGTAGCGGATGCCGCTGCTGGCGCGGCCGGTGTAGACCGGATTGCCCTTCTCGCCGTCCTGCTTCACGTAGCCGATGGCGAATTCGCTGCGCTCGCTGGGCGCATAGCCGATCTTGATCGAGGCGCGGCGGTCGCTGCGATAGGCGTTTTCGCGCTCGTCGCCGGTATCGGTCGGCTTGACCTTGTAGTCCTTGAAACCGTCCGGCAGCGGGAAACTGTCGGCGTCCAGCCATGACCAGCCCGCTTGCAGATACCAGTCGCCGTGGCGCATGCCGAGATTGGCCGCCGCCTTGCGCTCGCCGCCGCTGCCCACGCCGAGGCGCACGTCGCCTTCCAGCGGCTGGGTGGGCTTGCGCGAGACCAGGTTGATCGCGCCGCCCAGCGTATTGGGGCCGTATAGCAGCGAGGCCGCGCCCTTGGCGACGCGGATTTCGCCGAGGTCGAAGGTGGTGAAGCGGCCGAAGTCGATGTAGCCGTCGTAGGGGACGTACTGCGGGATGCCGTCGAGGAACACCGGCACTTGACGCGGATCGAAACCGCGCACGTACACCAGCGATTCGTTGCGGCTGTTGTTGGACAGCGCCACGCCGGGGGCGATGGCGACGGCCTCGCCCACGGTTTCGCGGTTGAGCGCATCGAGCTGCTCGCGGGTGATGGCGGATTCGCCGGCCGGCGGCGGCGCGGTTTTCTGGCCCTGCACCACCACGCGGCCGAGCTCGAAGGGTTTGCCGGTCTTGTCGGCATCTTCGGCATGGGCGGTGGCGAGGCAGGCGAGGCCGAGCAGCAGGGCGGTGGACAGCGCGTGGCGCGGCAGGCGTGTGCGTGCGGGTTGCATGGTGGGGGACTCGATGGTGGGGAAAGGGAAGCTGCAGGCACGACGCGCCGTTGCCGTCTTCCGCGCGTTCGGGAGGACGGGGCATCGTGTCGTGGCTGGCCGGCGGCGGACGGATGCACCGCCCGCCGCACGGAACGTCATTTCATGCGGACGACTTCGATATTGCTCAGCCAGCGCACGTGGCGCGGCCCGGTCTTGATGTCTTGGCCGGAGATCAGCAGCAGCTGGCCTTCATGCGCGTCCAGCGGCTTGCCGTCCTTCTCCCAGGCGACCAGCACGTCCTTGCCGATCGGCGTGTTGTACAGCTCGCTCCACGAGAAGGTGACCACGTAGCCGTCGGTGGCGCGCGCCACGATCACCATGCGGCGGTCGTCCTTGTGCTCCTTCAGGTCGATGCCGACGCGGTCGAGCACGTCGGTCAGACGCACGCCGCGGAAGTTCTGCACCTTGCCGACCACGGCTCCGGAGGCGCAGACCACGTCCACCGGGCCGCTGTTGCGCGGCAGCAGCTTCTTGAGCGCGGCCACGTCGAACTCGGCCGGCGCCTTGACCGCGCCGGTGATGCGGACGGAATGGCTGGGTGTGCCGGTCGCCGGGTGCGCGGCGGGCGTGGCGGGCGTGGCGGGCGTGGCGGGCGCCGCCGAGACGGCGGGGGCCAACAGCAGGGCGAGCAGGAATGCGTGGAATTTCATGGCGGTTCCTTCGATGTGTATTCGGCTATATAGCGGGCAGCATAGCGATGCCGGGCGCCCCGGATTTTGATCGGGATCAAGCCTGCGGAAAGTCGTGCGTCTCCGGGACGGCGCGCCAGTGCCGGCGCAGCGCGCGCAGCTGGCCGACGAACAGCAGCGTCCACGCCGCCATGCCGACGGCGAACGCCGCGTGCGGCAGCCGCCCGAGGAAGGGCAGTTGCAGCGCTTCCATCATCCGCAGCGTGCTGGCGGCGTACATGCCGAGCGGGAACACCGCGCCCCAGTACATCGGGTCGTAGGCGAACGGAAAACGGCGGATGCCGTGCCGCCACACCGCCAGCACCGCGAGCATTGGAATCCACCACGTCCCGGTGGCCCAGTAGAACACCGTGAAGCCCTTGAGGAAGGGCAGCATCGAATGCAGGAACGGCGCGTGCGGCGCGTTGAGGATCAGCAGCGAGCCGGCCAGCGTCGAAATGGCCATCGCGCCCATGTTGATCCAGTACGGCGGCGACAGGTCGGCCGGCGAGAACGCGAAGAAGGTGTAGCGGTAGAAGATCAGGGACATCATCCAGATGTAGAGCATCCCGCCCCACAGCCACATCGACAGCGCGAAGAAGTTCAGCTCCATGCGCAGCGGCTGCGGCGCTTCAGGCGCGAGCAGCGCGGCCAGCACCGCCATCGACTGGGTGGCGACCACCGCCAGCAGCCAGCCGCCGTTGATGCCGCGATCCAGCCCCGGCTTGTCGCGCTTGACCGTGAGCACGGTGAAGATCGCGTAGGTGAAGCCGACCCAGCCCAGCAGGCCGGCCACGCCCAGCGCGATGGCGGTGCGCAGGCTGCCGCCGATCAGGACGCTCTGGCTGCCGAGGATCGAGCAGGCGGCGACGAAGGTGAAGAAGCCGGGCGCGTTGAGGTGGTCGAACAGATCGCCCAGCACCGCGCGCGGATGCCAGTACAGCCGCAGCAGCGCCAATGCGCCGATGACCACGAACAGGCACCAGTTCAGCGCCAGCAGCGCCTCCGGCAGCATCGGTATGCCGAGCAGGTGCGCCGCCAGCGACAGGATGCCAGTGGCCATCACCATGCTGAAGTAGCCGGGCGACATCGTTTCCACCGGAGCGCGGATGCGCTGGAGCAGGGTGGGCATGGCGGTTCTCCCGTGGAAGCCGGACGCAGAGATGCGACGCCGTGGGGAGGCGATGGGGCGAGCCTAAAGGCGGGGGTGTGCGCGGCGTTTGACCCGGATCAAGCGGGGCAGCATCGGCGAATCCGGATGCTGGAAGACAGCTGGATTGCGCTCGCGCCTATTTTTCTTCGTGTGGCTCTCCGGTTTCGCCGGGCGTGCGGGGCCTTTTCGCCTGAAGGCTTTGAGGCCCCTCTCCCGCCGGGAGAGGGGTCGGGGTGAGGATTCGGTGGCGCCATGCAGTTCCTCCGGCTCGCCGAACCCTCATCCGCCCTGCGGGCACTCGCTCCGCGCCCCGGCCCCGTGCAACGCGCAGGCGTTCGGTCGTGTACGCGTCAATGGCGCGTAGGCAACAGGCCCTCAACCCGGAGGGAGAAGGAAAAGCTTCACACCAGCAGCGCGACTGCCTTCACCTGCGCCCACAGCGCCATGCCGGGCCGCAGCTCCAGCCGCTCCACCGAACGGTGCGAGATGCGTGCCAGCAGCGGCGCACCGGAGGCATCCAGCCGCGCCTGCACCTGCCCGCCGGGCAGCGGATCGAGGCCGAGCAGGGTGGCGGGCAAGAGATTCAGCAGGCTGGAATCGTCGTGGCGTTGCAGCGCCAGGCTGACGTCACGTGCCTGCACGCGCAGCCGCAGCGGTGTCCCTGGCGCGTGCGCGGGGCCGTGCGCATGCAGGGTGCCGGCGCGGGTATGCAGGGCCAGCAGGCCGTGTGCATCGCGCGCTTCCACCCGCGCTTCCAGCACCACGCCGGCGTCCTCGCGCAGGGCCAACGGCAGGTCGCCGCGGTTGAGTATGTCGAGCGCAGGGCCGGCGGCGACAACCTTGCCGGCGTCCATCAGCACCAGGTGATCCGCCAGCCGCGCTGCTTCCTCCATCGCGTGGGTGACGTGGAGGATGGGAATGCCGGCCTCGCGCCGCACCGCTTCCAGATACGGAAGGATCTCCGCGCGGCGCTCGCCGTCCAGCGCGCTCAACGGTTCGTCCAGCAGCAGCCAGCGCGGGTCACAGGCCAGAGCGCGCGCCAGCGCCACCCGCTGGCGTTCGCCGCCGGATAGCGTATCGGGGCGGCGCGCCAGCAGCGGCGCCAGCGCCAACCGTTCGATCCAGCCATCCAGCAGGGCCCGCGGCGCGCCGGCGCGCTTCCAGCCGTAGCGCAGGTTGCCGTCCACGCTCAGGTGCGGCAGCAGCGCCGTGTGCTGGAACACCACGCCGGTGGCGCGGCGGTGCGCGGGCAACCGTTGCGCCGCGTCCTGCCAGACCTCGCCGCCGATGCGCACTTCGCCCGCCGCATCCGGTTCCAGTCCGGCGATGGCGCGCAGCAGCGTGCTCTTGCCGCTGCCCGACGGGCCGAACACGGCGGTGACGCCGCGACCCGGCAACGCCAAGTCCACGTCCAGCCGGAACTCCCCACGCGCCACCCGCAGGGCGATGCGGATGCCGTCAGTCATGCCCCACCGCCGTGCGCCGCCCCAGCCACTGCATCAGCAGCAACAGGCCGAACGAGAACAGCAGCAGCCCCGCCGCCAGCTTGTGCGCGTCGGCATAGGCCATCGCCTCCACCTGGTCGTAGAGCAGCACCGACAGCACCCGCGTTTCGCCCTCGATGTTGCCGCCCACCATCAGCACCACGCCGAACTCGCCCACGGTATGCGCGAAGCCGAGCAGCGCCGCCGTCACCAGCGAAGGCCGCGCCAGCGGCAGGGTGACGCTGACGAAACGATCCAGCGGCGAGGCGCGCAGGGTCGCCGCCGCCTCCAGCACCGTCGGTGGGATGGCAGCGAAGCCGGCCTGCAGCGGATGCACCACGAACGGCAGCGAATACAGCACCGAGGCCAGCAGCAGGCCGTTGAAGGTGAACGCCAGCGTGCCCAGCCCCAATGCGTTGGTGAGCTGGCCGATGGGGCCTTGCGGGGCAAGCCCGATCAGCAGGTAGAAGCCCAGCACCGTCGGCGGCAGCACCATCGGCAGCGCCACCACCGCGCCGACGGGAATGCGCCAGCCGGATCGCGTGCGCGCCAGCCACCACGCCAGCGGCATGCCGAGCAGCAGCAGGATCAGCGTGGTCAGGCCGGCCAGCTTCAGCGTGACCCAGGCGGCGGTCAGCCAGGCGGGTGTCGTGGCATCCATCATTTTGAATCGGGTCGTGATCCGGGATTTCGTGATTCCGTGGAAGCGCACCGCAGGGGCCCGATGCTCTCGGCATGATCCGGCGAAAAAGCATCGCGCCCCTGCGGTGCGCTCCTATGGTTCGTGAAACGAATGAATATCGGCGATGCGACGTCAGTCGTAGCCGAAGGCGCGGATGCGCTTCTGCGCCGCCGGGCTTTGCAGGTATTTCAGGAAGCCGCGAGCGGCGGGATTGGCCGCGCCGCGCTTGAGCAGCACGGCGCTCTGCACGATCGGCGCATGCCATGCCGCTGGCACTTCCCAGCCCGAGCCGGGCGTGGTCTTGCGCGCTTCCAGCACTAGCGAGCGTGGCAGCAGGCCCAGCGGTGCGGCGCCGCTGACCACGAACTGGGTGGCCTGGCCGACGTTTTCGCCCATCACCAGCTTCGGTTGCAGTTCTTCCCAGCGGCGCACGTAGTCCAGCGCCTCGCGCGCGGCCGCGCCGTAGGGGGCGAGATCGGGGTTGGCGATGGCGAGCCGGTCGATCGCGCCCTTGCGCAGCAGCGCCTCGCCGTCCGTCACCAGCGCCGGGTCTCGGCTCCACAGCACCAGCCGACCGATGGCGTAGTCGTGCAGGGTGGCGGCATCGGCCAATCCTTCGTCCGCCAGCCTGCGCGGGGTGTCTGCATCGGCGGACAGCAGCGCGTCGAACGGCGCACCGTTGACGATCTGCGCGTACAGCTTGCCGGTGGAGGCCGAGCTGATCTCGATCTTCTGCCCGCTCTGCTTCGCGTAGTCCGCCGCCAGCTTGCGCGCGGCGTCGGCGAAATTGGCGGCTACCGCGATCCGCGCCTGCGCGGGTTTCGCGGACTGGGCTACGGACGCGGCCGGCAGCCCGCCCGCCAGCAACAACAGCAGACCGACGATCCAGTTGCGCACCATCTCCGTCATCCGGTTCCCGAGGTCGCGCCAGTCTATCGGGTCGTCCGGGCGCCGGAGCGACCTGGATCAAGCAGCCGCTATAATTCCCGGTTCCGTTTTCCCCGCCCCACTACAAGGTCACGCCCGCGTGTTCGAATCCCTGACCCAGCGCCTGTCCGGCACCATGGAGCGCCTGCGCGGCCGTGGCCGCCTGACCGAATCCAACATCAGCGAAGCCGTGCGCGAAGTACGCATCGCACTGCTGGAAGCCGACGTGGCACTGCCGGTGGTGCAGGCGCTGATCCAGCGCATCAAGGTGCGCGCGGTGGGGCAGGAAGTGATGCGCTCGCTGACGCCGGGTCAGGTGCTGGTGCGCATCGTCCGCGACGAACTGGCGGCGGTGATGGGCGCGCAGGCGTCCGACCTCAACCTCAACGTGCCGGCCCCGGCGGTGATCCTGATGGCCGGCCTGCAGGGCGCGGGCAAGACCACCACCGTCGCCAAGCTCGCCAAGCACCTGAAGGACAAGCGCAAGAAGAAGGTGATGGTGGTCAGCGCCGACGTCTATCGTCCGGCCGCCATCGAGCAGTTGCAGACGCTGGCGGGGCAGGTCGGTGCGATCTTCTTCCCGTCCGAGGCATCGCAAAAGCCCGAAGCCATCGTCAAGGCCGCCATCGACGAAGCACGCAAGACCTTCGCCGACGTGCTGATCGTCGATACCGCCGGCCGCACCAGCATCGACGACGCCATGATGGCCGAGATCAAGGCGCTGCACGGCGCAGTGAATCCGGTCGAAACCCTGTTCGTGGTCGATTCGATGACCGGCCAGGACGCCGCCGTCACCGCCAAGCACTTCGGCGAGGCGCTGCCGCTGACCGGCGTGGTGCTGACCAAGACCGACGGCGACGCGCGCGGCGGCGCAGCCTTGAGCGTGCGCTACATCACCGGCAAGCCGATCAAGTTTGTCGGCGTCGGCGAGAAGCCCGACGGCCTCGACGTGTTCCACCCCGACCGCGCCGCCGGCCGCATCCTCGACATGGGCGACGTGCTCTCGCTGGTCGAGCAGGTCGAGGCACAGGTCGATCAGGACAAGGCGAAGAAACTTGCCGAGAAGGTTGCCAAGGGCAAGAAGTTCGACCTCAACGACATGCGCGACCAGCTCGAACAGATGCAGAACATGGGCGGCCTGCACGGGCTGATGGACAAGCTGCCGGGCGTCGGCCAGCTGCCGGATGCGGTGAAGCAGCAGGTCACCGGCAAGGAAGTGCCGCGCATGATCGCCATCATCAGTTCGATGACGAAGAAGGAGCGCCGCAACCCCGACCTCCTCAACGGCTCGCGCCGCGCCCGTGTCGCCCGCGGCGCCGGCCTGACCCCGGCCGACGTCAACCGCGTGCTCAAGCAGTACCAGCAGATGGAAAAGATGATGGGCAAGCTGGGCCGCGGCGGCATGAAGGGGATGATGCGCGGCCTGTCCGGGATGATGGGCGGGCGCGGCGGACTGCCGTTCCGCTGAGGCGGCTTCCTAGCAGCGCATACGCTGCCGCTCCCCGGATAACCGTCCTTCGCCGCGGGCGTCGCCGCCGCAAGGCGCAGGTGGCGCCATGCGCCCGGCGCATGCCGCTTGCCAATGCCGAGATGCACTGCTATTCCGGTAGCCGTGCTGGCGGAACGCCGTGGGCCGATGCCGATGGCCATCGCCGCCAGTGCCGGGTCGTGTGAACGTCGCCTTCAATACATGAATGGGAGACTGTCCACGCCTGCAACGGCGGGCTGACCATCGGCGGATCGAGGGGGGCGTGACGATCGACGGCATCCGTTTCAATGCGGCGGTGGTGCGCGGCTTCGTCGCGTTCTCGCAGGCGGTCGGCTGGCTGCTGGTGTTGGCGTCGCTGCTGGTGCTGCTCACCTGGGGATCGGGTGCAGGGCCGCTGTGCGAGATGGTGCATTCGGGCGACTGCATGCGAGCAGGCACCGCCGTGGGCGCGCTGCTCGCCGGGATGGCGCTGCTGGCGGGCAATACGCGGCCGTGCGCGAGCTTTGCCCTGTCGCTGCTGCTGTCCCTGCTTGGCGGTGCCGAATTGCTCCAGTACGTGCTCGGCCGCGAGTGGACGGATTGGCCATGGCTGGAAGGCGCGCTGCCGGGATGGGCGGACAGGCCTTCCGGGCGAACGACCGAACTGGCGGCGCTGGCCTTCGTCTTGGTCGGCGTCGTCGGCATGGCGGTGGTACTGAAGCGGGCGGTCTGGCTGCGTGAGGCCTGCGCGATCGCGGTGATGGTGATCGCGATGGCGGCCAGCGCGTCCTATGGGCTGGTGCTGGCGGGCGACAGCGCCAATCTGCTGCGCAGCCTGCCGGTCATGACCGCGGGGTTGCTGTTGCTGCTGGTGCTGGGGTGGATGGCCTCGGTGCCGACCACCGGCCTGACCCGGATCACCGTCGCCGACAGCGCCGGCGGAGCGTTCGCGCGCCGCCTGATCCTGCCGGCGCTGCTGCTGCCGGTGTTCCTCACCTTCATCTTCAAGGCGGTGCAGTCGCAGCTGGGCATGTCCGAGTCCCTGGCGCTCTCGCTGGCGGCGGTCACTACCGGCGGCATGGTGGCGGCGATGATCCTGTGGGTGGCCTTCCTGCTGGATCGGGGTGAACGCCAGCGGCGCGTGGTGCAGGCGCTCAGCCGGGACGCCAACGCCGACGGCCTGACCGGGTTGGCCAACCGCCGCGCGTTCGACACCGCGCTCGCCGGCATCCTGCGGAGCGGCGGGGGCGGCGCGCTGCTGATGATCGACCTGGATCGGTTCAAGAGTTTCAACGACGACTTCGGCCACCAGGTCGGGGACGGGATCCTCCGCGAAACCGGGCAGCTTCTGCGCGCCGAGGTGCGGCCGCGCGATCTGGTGGCGCGCTACGGCGGCGAGGAATTCGCGATCCTGCTGCCGGACAGCGACGCATTGCGCGCGGAACGTGTGGGGCAGCGCATCGTGGCCGCATTCCGGGGGTACGGCTGGGTGCAGCGGCCGGTGACCGTGAGCGTCGGGGGCGCTGTCGCGAGGCCGGGCGACACCCCGGAAACGCTGCTGCGCCGGGCCGACGCGGCGCTGTACCGCAGCAAGGAGGCGGGGCGCGATCGCTGCACGTTCGACGACTGGCTTCCCGATTTCCCGAGCGCCTCCGCCTAGCGGAGGGCGCGGCTTGGCCGGAATGCGGAATCCCGCTATACTTGGCGGCTTACCCGGCCATCCCGGCCGCTGGGCAACACCGAGAGAGCACCATGGTCAAGATCCGCCTCACCCGCGGCGGCGCCAAGAAGCGCCCCTTCTACCACATCATCGTCACCGACAGCCGCAGCGCCCGCGACGGCCGCAACATCGAGCGCGTCGGTTTCTACAACCCGGTCGCGCAGGGCCAGGAAAAGCGCGTCGAGCTGGACCTTGACCGCATGAAGTTCTGGGTCGACAACGGCGCCCAGCTGACCGACAAGGTCGCCGACCTGTACAAGCAGGCCGCCAAGGCCGCCTGACGCCTTCGGGCCGCGCTTCCGCGGCCCGTCGCATCGAACGCATGAACGCACCGGACGCCGGCCAGCGGATGACTCCCGAAAGGATGATCCCGATGGGCCGGTTGCACGGTGCGTTCGGCGTGCGCGGCGAGGTGAAGCTGGAAAGCTATGCCGACCCGCAGCGCGCCATCGCCCGCTACCTGCCATGGACGCTGCGCGACGTGCGCGGCAACGAGCGCCTGTGCGAGGGCGCGAAGGTGCGCGAAGGCGGCAAGGGGCTGATCGCCACGCTGCCCGGCATCGAGGATCGCGACGCCGCCGACGCGCTGCGCGGCACCGAGATCCTGGTGCCGCGCTCCGCGCTGCCGCCGCCCGCGCCGGGCGAGTACTACTGGGTCGATCTGGAAGGGCTGCGCGTGACCAACCTCGAAGGCGCGGATTTCGGCGTCGTCTCGCACCTGTTCGACAACGGCGCCAATCTCGTGCTGGTGGCGCGGGGCGAACGCGAGCGCATGATCCCGTTCGTGCAGCCGGACTTCGTCCGCGGCGTGGATTTCGACGCCGGCCTCGTCACCGTCGACTGGGACGCCGAGTTCTAGGGCGGTGAAGGGAGGGCGGCGGCCGTTTGCTTTAGGCTTCCATCCGGTTCCCGTTCCGCGCCAGTGCGCTTCCGACCCATGCGCTTCGACGTCGTCAGCCTGTTCCCCGAATTCGTCGCCCAGCTCGCCGCGCACGGCGTGGTGGGGCGCGCCGGCGAACGCGGGTTGCTGTCGATCCACGGCTGGAACCCGCGCGACCACGCCGAAGGCAACTACCGCCGCGTCGACGATCGCCCGTTCGGCGGCGGTCCCGGCATGGTGATGCTGATCGAGCCGCTGCGCGCCGCGATCCGCGCCGCCCGCGCCGCCGATCCCGCGGTGCCGGCGAAAGTCGTCTATCTCAGCCCGCAGGGCCGCCGGCTCGACCAGCGCAAGGTGCGCGAACTCGCCAGCGAGGCGCGGCTGATCCTGCTGTGCGGCCGCTATGAAGGCGTCGATGAGCGCCTGCTGCAGGCCGAGGTGGACGAGGAGATTTCCATCGGCGACTACGTGCTGTCCGGCGGCGAGCTGGCGGCGGCGGTGCTGATCGATGCGGTGGCGCGCCTGCAGGACGGCGCGCTGAACGACGCCGAATCGGCGGTGCAGGACAGCTTCGAGGGCGATGGCCTGCTGGACTGCCCGCACTACACCCGCCCGGTCGAGCACGAGCTGGGCCCGGTGCCGGAGGTGCTGCTGTCCGGCAACCACGCGCAGATCGCGCGCTGGCGGCGGCAGCAATCGCTGGGCCGGACGTGGCTGCGGCGGCCCGACTTGCTGGACGAAGCGACGCTGTCGAAGGCGGATCGGGCGCTGCTGGACGAATTCCGCGCGCGCTGGCTCCAGGCGGTCGGCGAGCCTCCGGCCGGGGACGCCTAAGCCCCTAGCGCAAAAGGAAAAATTGCCGCTATAATGCGCGGCTGGGCCCTGCCCACGTTCGACAGCTGTCCGTTCCAACGAGCCATGACGCGGGTCCACGTGCACTCGCGCAACAACGACACCAACAGGCGCGTGCCAAAGCACGCAACACGAATCCACAGGTTGAACCCAATGAACAAGCCCTCGATCCACACCCTCGTCCAGGACTTCGAAACCGCGCAGGCTTCGCGCAAGCTGCCCGACTTCGGCCCCGGCGACACCGTCATCGTCAACGTCAAGGTGAAGGAAGGCAACCGCGAGCGCGTGCAGGCCTACGAAGGCGTGGTCATCGGCAAGAAGAACGCCGGCCTGAACTCCGCGTTCACCGTGCGCAAGATTTCCCACGGCTTCGGCGTGGAGCGCGTGTTCCAGACCCACAGCGCCACCATCGATTCGGTGGAAGTGAAGCGTCGCGGCGCGGTGCGCGCGAGCAAGCTGTACTACCTGCGCGGCTTGGAAGGCAAGAAGGCGCGCATCAAGGAAGACCTGGCCGGCAACGCCAAGGCCAAGGCCGCCGCGGCTGCGGCTGCCGAAGCCGCCGCCGAGTAAGGCGCTTCCGCGATCCGCACGACGGCCACCTCCGGGTGGCCGTTTGCGTTTCCGGGGCCGGAACATGACGCCGATGCCAGATGAAACCGCCAGCGTCCGCCTCGACCTGTGGCTGTGGGCGGCGCGCTTCTACAAGACCCGCGCGCTGGCGAAGCAGGCCATCGAGACCGGCAAGGTCGAGATCGGCGGGCAGCGCGCCAAGCCTTCGCGCGGCGTGCGCGTGGGCGACGCGCTGCACGTCGCGCGCATGGAGGAGCGCTTCGAGGTCGAAGTCCTCGCGCTCAGCGACGTGCGCGGCCCGGCCAGCGTGGCGCAGACCCTCTACCGCGAATCCGAAGCGTCGAAGCGCGCCCGCGCGCAGGCCCGCGCGCAGCGCGCCGCCGAACGCGCCGGCTACCACCCGCCGGAAACCAAGCCCGACAAGCGCGCGCGCCGGCTGATCCGCGCGCTGGGCGACATCGACGCGCTCTGAACCGCGTCGCCGGCATGGCGTTTCCCGCGCGCGCCGCTATCCTGCATCGCCCCCGACCGGGAACTCCCCGCATGACGACGCGCGCCGCCCGCCTGCTGCAGCTGCTGGACGAACTCCGCCGCCGCCGCAAGCCGGTGCAGGGCGCGCGGCTGGCCGAGCAGCTCGGCGTCAGCCTGCGTACGCTGTACCGCGACATCGACGCGCTGCGCGGGCAGGGCGCGGAGATCGCCGGCGATCCCGGCGTCGGCTACCAGCTGCGGCCCGGCTTCCTGCTGCCGCCGATGATGTTCTCGGAGGACGAACTGGAAGCGATGGTGCTGGGCACGCGCTGGGTGGCCTCGCATGCCGACCCGGAGCTCGCGGCGGCGGCGCGCGGCGCGATGGATCGCATCCTCGGCATCCTGCCCGACGGCCTGCGCCTGCAGGTGGAAACCGGCGGCCTGTTCGCGCCGGACTGGTGCCCCGCGCCGCCGGAGCCGTGGCTGCCCACGCTGCGCCACGCCATCCGCGGCCAGCGCGCCCTGCACCTGGCCTATGCCGATGCCGGCAACCGGGTGTCGCAGCGCACGATCTGGCCGTTCGCGATGGCCTTCCTCGACGACCGCCGCCTGCTGGCGGCGTGGTGCGAACTGCGCGGCGACTTCCGCCATTTCCGAGCCGACCGTGTGCTGGGGCTGGAGGACGCGGGGCGGTGCTATCCGCAGACGCGGCATGCGCTGCTGCGGCGCTGGCGCGAGCAGGAGCGGGCGCGCCAGCGGGAGTGAAGACTGCTGACAGGAGTTGTCAGCAGGCCCGCCGCAGACTGCGCGTCCACCCAACGCAGGAACGGCCATGAGCACGCAGTTGCGCTTCTACACCAACCCCATGTCGCGCGCCCGCATCACCCGCTGGATGCTGGAGGAAACCGGCCTGGCCTACGAAGAGGTGCGGCTGGAGTTCGGCACCAGCATGAAGTCGCCGGAGTTCCTGGCGATCAACCCGATGGGCAAGGTGCCGGCGCTGCTGCACGACGGCGTGGCGATCACCGAGAACGCCGCCATCTGCCTGCATCTGGCCGACCTGGTGCCGGAGCTGGGCCTGCTGCCGCCGCCGGGCACGCCGGAGCGCGGCGCCTGCTACCGCTGGATGCTGTTCGCCAGCCCGCTGGAATTCTTCATCACCGCGCGCCGCCACGGCACGATCGCGCCTTCGATGGAGGCCGGCTACGGCAACGAAGCCGACCTGCTGCGCACGCTGGAAAGCGCGGTGGCGGGCAAGCGCCACGTGGTCGGCGACCGCTTCACCGTGGCCGACCTCTACCTGGCTGCGTTCATCGGCTACTACATCCAGATCGGCGAACTGGAGCCCAAGCCGGTGTTCCAGGACTATGCGATGCCGCACCTGCAGCGCCCCGCGGCCCAGCGCGCGAATGCGCGCGACGACGCGTTGGCCAGGCCCGCACCGAAGCCGGAGCCGGCCGAAGCGCACTGACGATCGCCGGGCAACGATGCCGGGTTCTCCGCAACAGCGGGGAGCCCGGCATGCATGCGCCTGCGGGCTATGCCGGCAGGTCGCCGCGCGTCGGCAATTCCACGTTGCGCTGGAATTCGAAGATCAGCCGCGTCTCGATATGCGCCACTTCCTCGCGCTCGGTGAGCGCGCTGAGGGTGAACTGGCGCAAGTGCTCGCTGTCGCGCACGCCGACATGGGCCAGGAAATCGTCCGCCCCGGCCACGTGGTAGCAGGCCAGCACTTCCGGCAGGCCCAGCAGGTGGCGATGGAAGCCGTCGACCAGCGCGCGCGAATGCCGCGCCAGCCGCACCGACACCATCGCCTGCAGGCCCACGCCGATGGCCTCGGGCGCGATCTCCGCGTGGTAGCCCAGCAGGATCTTCGCCTCGCGCATCCGCCGCACCCGTTCCAGCGCGGTGGACGGTGCGATGCCGGTTTTCTCGGCCAGATCCTTGTTGGGCAGGCGCGCATTCTTCCGCAGCAGGCGGAGCAGGGCGTAGTCGATTCGGTCGAGCATGGCGGTAGGCGGCGTTGGCGAAATATCGTTCGGTACGTCGGTTTTGTGTCGAACGGGGTTCTAGGATAGCCGCATTCCATCGCATCCGAGGCCGCCATGCACCGTTTCCAGACCACCGCCGTCCACGCCGGCCGCGAGGACTTCGGCGACCTCTGCGTGCACGCGCCGCCGCTGGACCTGTCCACCACCTATCCCATCGCCGATCTCGACGTCGGCAGCGCCAGCTTCGATGCGCTGGTCGGCGGCCACGCCAGCGCCGCCAACCCGATCTACGCGCGCCTGCACAACCCCACCGTGGCCCGCGCCGAGAACGCCATCGCCGCGCTGGAAGGCACCCAGGCCTGCGTGGCCTACGCCTCCGGCATGGCCGCGATGACCGCGGTGCTGCTGGATCGCGCCCAGCACGGCAGGCACGTGCTGGTGGTGCGCCCGCTGTACGGCACCGCCGATCACCTGCTGGCGACCGGCATGTGCGGGCTGGAAGCCGAGTTCGTGCAGGCCGATGAAATCGCCGCGCGCCGCCGCCCCGACACCGCGCTGGTGGTGATCGAAACGCCAGCCAATCCCACCCTCAACCTGGTGGACATCAAGGCGGTGGTCGAAGCGGCCGGCGACGTGCCGGTGCTGGTGGATTCCACCTTCGCCACCCCGGTGCTGCAGCGTCCGGCCGAACTCGGCGCGACCTACGTCCTGCACAGCGCCACCAAGTTCCTCGGCGGCCACGGCGACGTGATCGCCGGCGTCGTCTGCTGCGACGAAGCTCGCGCCGCGCCGCTGCGCACCGTGCGCGCGGCCACCGGCGCGCTGCTGCATCCGCTGGCCGCCTACTTGCTGCACCGCGGCCTGCCGACGCTGAAGCTGCGGGTGGAAGCGGCGCAGGCCAATGCGCAGGTGCTGGCCCGGCGCCTGCGGGAGCATCCGGCGGTGGCGAAGGTTTTCTATCCGGGGTTGGCGGGCGCGCATGGCGCGCACCTGGTCGGCACGCAGATGCGCGGGCCGGGCTGCCTGATGGCGTTCGAGCTGCACGGTGGCCACGAGGCGGCGGCCAAGGCGATGGCGTCGGTGAAGGTGATGACTGCGGCGGTGAGCCTGGGCTCGGTGGACACGCTGATCCAGCATCCCGCCGGCCTGACCCACCGCATGGTGGACGACAAGGTGAAGGCCGCGACTGGCATCACGCCGGGGCTGCTGCGGCTGTCGGTGGGGATCGAGGACGTGGAAGACCTGTGGGACGATCTTGCGCAGGCTCTGGAGACTGCGGCGAAGGCGTGATGCCAATACAGACTGGCCGTCCCCGAGGGCGGCCAGTCCGGCGTCAGAACATCCGGTTCGGAACCGCCGGCAGCGCGACGATCAGCAGCGTCGCCAGCGGCCCGACGAACAGCGAGCCGAACCACCAGCCCAGGCCGCTGCGCCCCTTCGACTGGGCCAGGCCGGCGTTGATGAGGGACAGCGTGCCCCAGCCGACGAAGAATTCGGAACTTGCGTGCATGGTGTCTCCGTGAAAAGTTCGGTTCGAGGCAAGCCGCTCACCAATCGGCATCGGCCGCCCGCAAGAATCGTCGGCGCTACATCGCGTACTTCATCAACATGCCCGCGATGACCGAACCGATGCCCGCAAGCGCCAGCACGTATCCGCCCACGACGGATTTTTCCCTTGAGCCGGCAACTGTCGCGAACTTCTGGAATCCGTTGAGATACGCGCCAATGCCCGTCAAGGCGAAGCCAAGGCCCGCAACCAGATCGTACGCATGTCTTCCGTAAAAGAAGAAATCGACGACATGGATGACGGCCAGGATGGCGCCGAGGACGGTCCAGACGTTCGAGTCGCGGGTTCGCGCGATGGAGGACATTGATTTTCCTTGCCCAGGTATCCGTGCCTGGAACACGTGAACGATCGAATCGTCCGCGCTTCTCGCTTCTTCAGTTCTTGCCGCCCAGCAACCCGCCGCCGATCTTCAACAGATCGCCCAGCCCCAACTCCCCGTCGCCGTCCTGGTCCAGCACCGCGCCCAGCAGCCCGCCGCCGGGGCCGCCGGCCTGCCGTACCTGCGCGTGCTCCTGTCCGAGGAGGTCGCCCAGCACCTGCGGCGAGGCCGCCTGCTGCTGGCCGCCGAACATCCGCTTCGCCAGATAGGCCATCACGATGGGGGCGAGGATCTTCAGCAGCATCTGCGCCTTGTCGCCGCCGAGGCCGGTGGCCTGGCCGAGGCCGCTCTCCGCGCGCGGCAACTGGCTGCCGAAGATGTGGCCGAGCTGGCCGAGGCCGTCGGTCTGCCGATCCTGCTGGCCGCCCAGCACCGCGCCGAGGAGGTCGCCGAGGCCGCCGCCGGTGTTGTGGTCGCGGCCGAGCGCGCCGAACAGCGCTTCCGCGCCGCCGGGCTGGGCGGTGTTGCGGCCCATCGCGCCGAGGATCATCGGCAGGGCGGCGGCGATGGCGCCGGAGGTCTGCGCGGGGCTGGCGCCGAGCTGCTGGCTGATCTGCTGGAGGGCGGGGCCGGACAGCTGGGAAACGAGATCGTCGGTCAGGGACGGCATGCTGGGCTCCTGCGCGGTGCGGGATGGATGGTGCGGCTAGGGTAACCCGCAACGAAAACGCCGGCAGGGGCGAGCCTGCCGGCGTTCTTTCTTTCCCAACCGGACTGCCCGTTACGCCGCCGGCGGCGTTTCCTCGCCCAGGCTGTTCGGCGAGGTGGCGCCCGCGAGCCAGCCGAGCTTGCGCAGCGCGGCGGCCACGCCCGCGCCGTAGGCCGGATCGGCCTTGGTGCAGTTGTCGACGTGGCGCTGCTTGATGAAGTCCGGCGCATCGCCCATCGCGCGGGCGGTGTTGTCGAACAGCGCCTGCTGCTGCGCCGGCGTCATCAGGCGGAACAGGTCGCCGGGCTGCTTGTAGTAGTCGGCGTCGTCCTGCCGGAAATCCCAGTGGTCGGCGTTGCCATTGATCTTCAGCGGCGGCTCGCGGTACTGCGGCTGCTGCTGCCACTGGTGGAAGCTGTTGGGCTCGTAGTGGGGCCGGCTGCCGTAGTTGCCGTCGACGCGGCCGATGCCGTCGCGGTGGTTGCTGTGCACCGGGCAGCGCGCGGCGTTGACCGGGATCTGCTGATAGTTGGTGCCGAGGCGGTAGCGCTGGGCGTCGGCGTAGTTGAACAGGCGCGCCTGCAGCATGCGGTCGGGCGAGACGCCGATGCCCGGCACCAGGTTGCTCGGTGCGAATGCGCTCTGCTCCACGTCCGCGAAGAAGTTCTCCGGGTTGCGGTTCAGCTCGAACTCGCCGACTTCGATCAGCGGGTAGTCCGCGTGCGGCCATACCTTGGTCAGGTCGAACGGGTGATAGGGCACTTTCTCGGCGTCGGCCTCCGGCATCACCTGCACGTACATCGTCCATTTCGGGAAGTCGCCGCGCTCGATGGCGTCGAACAGGTCGCGCTGGTGGGTTTCGCGGTCGTGGCCGATCAGCTCGGCGGCTTCGGCGTCGGTGAGATTCTTGATGCCCTGCTGGGTGCGGAAGTGGAACTTCACCCAGAAGCGTTCGCCGGCCTCGTTCCAGAAGCTGTAGGTGTGCGAGCCGAAGCCGTGCATGTGGCGGTAGCTGGCGGGGATGCCGCGGTCGCTCATCACCACCGTCACCTGGTGCAGCGCCTCGGGCAGCAGTGTCCAGTAGTCCCAGTTGTAGGTGGCGCTGCGCAGGTTGGTGTGCGGGCAGCGCTTCACCGCCTTGTTGAGGTCGGGGAACTTGAGCGGGTCGCGGATGAAGAACACCGGGGTGTTGTTGCCCACCATGTCCCAGTTGCCTTCCTCGGTATAGAACTTCAGCGCGAAGCCGCGGATGTCGCGCTCGGCGTCGGCCGCGCCGCGTTCGCCGGCGACGGTGGTGAAGCGGGCGAACATTTCGGTCTTCTTGCCGACTTCGCTGAAGAGTTTTGCGCGCGTGTACTGCCTGATGTCCTGCGTCACCGTGAAGGTGCCGAACGCGCCGGAGCCCTTGGCGTGCATGCGCCGCTCCGGAATCACTTCGCGCACGAAGTTGGCCAGTTTTTCGTTGAGCCACACGTCCTGCGCCAGCAGCGGGCCGCGCGGGCCGGCGGTCAGGCTGTTCTGGTTGTCCGGCACGGGCGCGCCGAAGTCGGTGGTGAGATGGGTCGGCGTGTCGGTTGGCTTGCGCATGGCGGGCTCCGGGTGGCGGGTGATGCACCCACATTAAGAGCTCCGATCGATCAATTGAAATCGATTGATGGGATCGAATCGATCATGTCCGACTATCGATGCCGCGCCGTCGATCAATCCGATGCCGGCCCGTCGATCCGGCGGCTCCAGTCCTCGACCGCGCCCTGTTGCAGGCGGCGTTCGATCAGCTTGCGCCACGAGGGCACCAGCGGCAGGCGCAGCGCGGGTTCCAGCAGGGCGGGATCGAGCGTGCGCCCGTACAGCAGCGCGGCCAGGCGTTGCAGCGTCCAGTCCGGATGCGGGCGCTCCGCCAGTTCCAGCACATCGCCGACGCGCGCGCTGCCGGGGCGCAGCACGCGGTAATACCAGCCGGTGCGGCCGGTGGTTTGCACGCGGCGGGCCATGTCCGGCACGTCGAAGCGGTCGTTGAGCTTCCAGCACGGCTGCCGGCCCTGGCTGACTTCCAGCAGCGCATCACCCAGCGCGAAGCGGTCGCCGAGGCAGACGTCGGCTTCGGTCAGCCCCTGCGTACTGATGTTCTCGCCGAACGCGCCCGGTGTTTTCAGCAAGGGCAGCGCGCCGAGGTCGTCGCGCCAGGCCGCGTAATGGTCGAAGGCGTAGTGGTGCACGGCCTTGTCCGGGCCGCCGTGGACGCGCGGATCGCCCTGTTCATCGCCGGCGATGCCGAGTTCGCCGATGCGCACCTCGCCGGCCAGCGGCCGCTTGTCGATCCCGCTCAGCGTGCCGGGCCGCGTGTAGGCGCGCGCCTTGCCCGCGAGCAGCGCGTCCACCCGCACGGCCGGCGTGCTGCTCACGTCAGCGTCTTCAGCCGGTACAGCGCTTCCAGCGCCTGCTTGGGCGTGAGCTCGTCCGGGTCGATGCCGGCCAGCGCGTCCAGCGCGGCCGACTGCGGCGCGAACAGGCCGAACTGCTGCGGCTGGTCGAGGGCCGGCGCGCTCATCGGCGTGGCGGGTGCGTCGCGGTTCTGCGATTCCAGTTCGGCCAGCCGCGCGCGCGCCTGTTGCAGCGCCGCCTTCGGCAAGCCGGCCAGGGCAGCCACCTGCAAACCGAAGCTGCGGTTCGCCGGGCCGGGCCGCACCGCATGCATGAACACCAGCGCGTCGCCGTGCTCGACCGCATCCAGATGCAGGTTGGCGATGCCGCTGCCGGGTTCGGCCAGCGCGGTCAGCTCGAAATAGTGGGTGGCGAACAGGGTGTAGCTGCGATTGCTCGCCGCCAGCTGCCGCGCCACCGCATCGGCCAGCGCCAGACCGTCGTAGGTCGAAGTGCCGCGCCCGATCTCGTCCATCAGCACCAGCGACTGCTCGGTGGCGTGGTGCAGGATGTAGGCGGTTTCGCTCATTTCGACCATGAAGGTCGATTGCCCGCGCGCCAGATCGTCGCCCGCGCCGATGCGGGTCAGGATGCGGTCGATCGGGCCGAGCGTCGCTTTCGCCGCCGGCACGAAGCTGCCGATGCAGGCCAGCAGCACGATCAGCGCGTTCTGGCGCATGAAGGTGCTCTTGCCGCCCATGTTCGGGCCGGTGATCACGTACATCCGCGTCGCGTCATCGAAGATCAGATCGTTCGGCTCGAACGGCGCGTCGCGCAGCGCCTCCACCACCGGATGCCGGCCGCGCTCGATGGCGATGCCGGCTTCCTCGCGCAGCGCCGGCATGCTCCAGTCCAGCGCCTGCGCGCGTTCGGCGAAGCAGGCCAGCACGTCGAGTTCGCTCAGCGCCAGCGCGCAGCGGCGCAGCGGTTCCAGCACCTCGTTGAGCAGGTCGAGCACGCCGTCGTACAGCAGCTTCTCGCGCGCCAGCGAACGTTCGCGCGCGGACAGCACCTTGTCCTCGAAGCCCTTCAGCTCCTCGGTGATGTAGCGCTCCGCGCCGGTCAGGGTCTGGCGGCGGGTGTAGTGCACGGGCGCCTTGTCGCTCTGGCCCTTGCTGATCTCGATGAAGTAGCCGTGGACGCGGTTGTAGCCGACCTTGAGGTTGGCGATGCCGGTGGCCTCGCGCTCGCGCGCCTCGAGGTCAATCAGGAACTGGTCGGCGTGGGTGGACAGCCGGCGCAGCTCGTCGAGCTCGACGTCGTAGCCTTCCGCGATCACGCCGCCGTCGCGCGCCAGCAGCGGCGGCTGGGCGACGATGGCGGAACGCAGCGCGTGCGCGGTGGCGTCGTGTTCGCCGAGCTCGGCATGCAGCGCCTGCAGGCGAGGGGAGTCCAGCGGCGCCAGGATCTCGCGCACGGCGGGCAGCAGCGAAAGGCCGTCGCGCAGCGTCGAAAGATCGCGCGGCCGCGCGCTGCGCAGGGCCACGCGCGAGAGGATGCGCTCCATGTCGCCGAGGCTGCGGAAGGATTCGCGCAGCAGCTCGTCGGCGCGATGCTCGATCAGCGTCTGTACCGTGTGGTGGCGCTCGCCGACCGTGCGGCGGTCGCGCAGCGGGCGGTGCAGCCAGCGCCGCAGCAGGCGGCCGCCCATCGGGCTGACGGTGGAATCCAGCACGCCGAGCAGGGTGGCCTTGACGTCGCCGTCGACGCGCGAATCCAGCTCCAGGTGGCGGCGCGTGGCCGCGTTCATGGCGATGGCCTCGTCGCTGGTTTCGAGGGCAATCGCGCGCAGGTGCGGCAGGCGCTGCTTCTGGGTTTCCTCGACGTAGCCCAGCAGCGCGGCGGCGGCGGCGATGGCCAGCGGCCTGTCCTCAATGCCGAAGGCGCCAAGATCGTGCACGCCGAAGAACTGCAGCAGTTGGCGACGGCCGGAATCGGCGTCGAACAGCCACGGCGCGCGCCGGCGCAGGCCGCGCGCTTCCACCACGCAGGCGGGCCAGTTTTCTTCGTCGGGCACCAGCGTTTCCGCCGGTTGCAGGCGGGCCAGCTCGGCTTCCAGCGCGTCCTCGCCGCTCACTTCGTTCGCCCGCAGCCGACCGCTGGCGAGATCGGCCCAGGCCAGGCCGTAGCCATGCTTGCTGCGCGAAATCGCCAGCAGCAGGGTGTCGCGGCGCTCGTCCAGCAGCGCCTCGTCGGTGACCGTGCCGGGGGTGACGATGCGCACCACCTTGCGTTCCACCAGCCCCTTGGACGCGGCCGGATCGCCGATCTGCTCGCAGATCGCCACCGATTCGCCCAGCGCCACCAGCCGCGCCAGATAGCTTTCGTAGGCGTGGTGCGGCACCCCGGCCATCGGGATCGGCTGGCCGGCGGAGTTGCCGCGCTGGGTCAGGGTGATGTCGAGCAGCCGCGCCGCCTTGCGGGCGTCGTCATAGAACAGCTCGTAGAAGTCGCCCATGCGGAAGAACAGCAGCACGTCCGGATGCTCCGCCTTGGCGGCGAAGAACTGCTTCATCAGCGGCGTGTGTTCTGCGGTCATCCGGCGGTCTGCGTGGGGCGGGCCGGATAGTTTGCCCGAAGCGGCCGTCCGGCTGGTTGCCGCGGCGCCGGCCGGGTATGCTGGCGGCGACCTCGCGCGGCCATTCCCCCACGTGGCCGACGGCGCAGGTGCCTTGGGCGTCCACAAAAAATTTCGGTCTCGTCGCAGCCACGAGTGGGGGAAGGTCATGCTTCGCAAGCAAGCGCAACGCAGTTCGCTGTCCGCGGCCGTCGTCGCCGGACTGGTTTCCATGTTCGCCCTGCCTGCGCTGGCGCAGGACGCGGCGCCGTCTGCCCCGCAGAAGGAGGCGAAGACGCTCGATACGCTGGTGGTCACCGCGCAGAAGCGCGAGGAGGTCATGCAGAACGTGCCGGTGGCGGTCACCGCGCTGTCGCAGCAGACCCTGCAGGACACCGGTGTGCGCGACATCAAGGACCTGCAGGTGCTGGTGCCGGGCCTGACCGTGACCAGCACCCAGAGCGAGGCGATCACCACCGCGCGCATCCGCGGCATCGGCACGGTGGGCGACAACGTCGGGCTGGAGTCGTCGGTCGGCGTGGTCATCGACGGCGTGTACCGGCCGCGCAATTCGGTGGGCTTCGGCGACCTGGGCGAGCTGGAGCGCGTCGAGGTGCTGAAGGGCCCGCAGGGCACGCTGTTCGGCAAGAACACCTCGTCCGGCGTCATCAACGTGATCACCCGCAAGCCGGGCTTCGAGCGCGAGGCCGAGGGCGAGGTGACGTTCGGTAACTACGGTGCGCTGGGGCTGGCCGGCTCGTTCAACACGCCGCTGGGCGACTACGCCGCGCTGCGCGTGTACGCCGCGCACCGCAACCGCGACGGCTGGATGAAGGTGGTCACCGGCGCCGGCCCGCGCACGGAAGACCGCGACTACGACCAGGACTTCGACACCTTCCGGCTCAAATTCCTGCTCGCGCCCGCGGACAACGTGGAGATCGTGCTGTCGGCGGACTCCACCCGCCGCGACGAGAACTGCTGCACCGCGGTGCAGCTGGTCAGCGGCGAGACCTCGGCGCTGATCGACAAGCTGGGCGGCGGCAACGCCATCGCCCGGCCCGCAGACCCGTGGGCGCGCACGGCCTACAGCAACCGCAGCACCGCGCAGAAGATCAGCGACAGGGGCGTGCAGGCCGAGGTCAACATCGACCTGGATGCGCTGGGCGGCGCCCGCTTCTCCTCGATCACCGCCGGCCGCGACTGGGACGCCGTCAACGGCCGCGACTTCGACTTCAGCACTGCCGACCTGATCTACATGAACCCGGAGGAGGGCGAGTCCTACAGCCGGTTCAAGACCTTCAGCCAGGAGTTCCACCTGGCCGGCGCCACCGACAAGGTGGACTGGCTGTTCGGCGCGTTCTACAGCAAGGAGACCATCGAGCGTACCGAAAGCTACCGGATCGGCGCGGCCTACGAGCCGTACCTGTCGATCGGCCTGCTGTCGATGATCAACCCGGCGCTGGCGTCGCTGCCGAACGCCGCGACCTTCATGGCCGACGCCACCGGCCGGCCGTTCGGCACCGTCTTCGCCGGGCTGGGCGCGCTGGACCACTACACGCAGGAGGCCAAGAGCACCGCGCTGTTCACCAACAACACCTGGCACGCCAGCGACGCGCTCGACGTCACCCTGGGCCTGCGCTACACCCGGGAGACCAAGGACCTGCATTCGGCCTACAGCAATCCCAACGGCAGCGCGGGCTGCGCGTCGTTCTTCGGCCCGAACGGCGTCAGCCCCGCCGCCATCGGCCGCATCGCCGCCGCGCTGACCGCCCGCGGCGTGCCGTTCGCGTCGCTGCCCTCGGCCAACCAGCAGGCGCTGCTCAACAACATCGTCGGCTACGGCTGCCTGCCGTGGGCCAACGTGATGCACGCGGGGCGCGTCACCGACCAGTCCCGCAGCGAGAACGAATGGTCGGGCACGCTGAAGGCGGCGTACCGCTGGAACGAGCACGCGATGACCTACCTGTCGTACGCGCGCGGCTACAAGGCCGGCGGCTTCAACCTGGATCGCGTGCAGTCCTCCAACGGCCTGTCCAGCGGCGGCTCCGGCATCACGCCGGTCGACGACACCTCGTTCCCCGGCGAATTCGTCGACAGCTGGGAACTGGGCGCGAAGACCACCTGGGCCGGCGGCAACCTGCTGCTCAACGCGGCGCTGTTCCACCAGACCTACAGCGACTTCCAGCTCAACAGCTTCCTCGGCACCAGCTTCGTGGTGCGCTCGATCCCCGAGGTGGTGTCGAAGGGCCTGGACGCCGAGCTGCTGTGGCAGGCCACGCCCGCGCTGATGCTGCAGGCCGGCATGATGTACGCCGACACCAAGTACGGCGACGACATCCCGGGCTGCGATTTCGTCGGACCGGGCGCGACCACGGCCCAGTGCCCGTCCATCGGCGCGCTGTACAAGCTGCCGGGCGCGCAGATGAGCTTCGCGCCGAAGTTCTCCGGTTCGCTGTCGGCGACTTGGGAATGGGACATCGGATCGAGCCTGGAAGGCCGCTTCAACATCGGCGGCAAGTACATGTCCAAGTACAACACCGGCTCCGACCTCGACGTCGAGAAGATGCAGGACGCCTACACGGTGGTGAACGCGCGCCTCGGCATCGGCGCCCGCGACCGCAAGTGGCAGCTGGAGCTGTGGGCGCTGAACCTGTTCGACCAGGACTACGTGCAGGTCGGCTTCGACGGCCCGCTGCAGGCGCTGGGCACGCCCGAGCCGGGCAATCCCAAGAACACCTACAACGCCTTCCTCGGCGCGCCGCGCATGTACGGGGCGACGCTGCGGTTCCGCTTCTGATTTTTTTCGGCTGAAAGCCAGTATCCAGACCGGCCCGCTCGCGGGCCGGTTTTGTTTTCCGCGCCGGATGCGCTACAACGCGCACACGTCCACGCCGGGTCCGCCGATGAACGCCCCCACCGATGCCGAGCTCGATGCGCTGTCCGCGGCCACCGGGCAGCGCCTGCTGGCGCTGCGGCACATGCTGGTCACCGCCGAGAGCTGCACCGGCGGCTGGATCGCCAAGTGCATGACCGACGTGGCCGGCTCCTCGGCCTGGTTCGACTGCGGCATGGTCGCCTACAGCTACGAGGCCAAGCAGGCGCTGCTGGGCGTGCGCCCGCAGACGCTGGAGCAGTTCGGCGCGGTCAGCCGCGAGACCGTGGTGGAAATGGTGTCCGGCGCGCTGGTGCATTCCGGCGCGACGATCGCCGTCGCGGTGACCGGCATCGCCGGCCCCGGCGGCGGCAACGAGGACAAGCCGGTCGGCACAGTCTGGGTCGGCTGGAAGCGGCGCGGCGGCTACGCCCGCGCCGAGGTGTTCCATTTCGAGGGCGACCGCGACGCGGTGCGCCGGCAGACCGTGGCGGCGGCGCTGCGCGGGCTGGAGTGGCAGCTGAGCTGATTTCCGCTGTTGACGGGCAGGGGTGTTAGTAGTATTACTACTAACCATGGATCTGACCGATACCCAGCGCGCCATCCATGCCTTCATCGCCGAGCGGATCGAGGCGGAAGGCTTCGCTCCCTCGCAGGCGGAAATCGCCCGCGCCTTCGGCTTCAAGGGCGTGCGCGCCGCGCAATACCATCTGGAGGCGCTGGAGGCGGCCGGCGTGGTCGAGCGCAGCCCCGGCCGCGCCCGCAGCCTGCGCCTGCTGCAACTGCCGGACGGCCCGCGCCAACTCGACCTGCCCGCCAACGACGATACCCTGCAACTGCCGGTGCTGGGCCAGGTGGCCGCCGGCGTGCCGATCGGTGCCGACATCGGCAGCGACCGGATGGTGCTGATGGACCGCGCCCTGTTCTCGCCCACGCCCGACTACCTGCTCAAGGTGAAGGGCGATTCCATGCGCGACGAGGGCATCTTCGACGGCGACCTGATCGGCGTGCACCGCACCTCCGAGGCGCGCAATGGCCAGGTCGTGATCGCCCGCATCGACGACGAGATCACCGTCAAGCTGCTGAAGATCGGGCAGGGCCGGGTCCGCCTGCTGCCGCGCAACCCGGACTACGCGCCGATCGAGGTGCAGCCGGGGCAGGACTTCGCCATCGAAGGGCTGTACTGCGGCCTGGTGCGTCCGAATGCGTAAGCCGCCGAGGCCCGGCCGGGCGGTTTCCCGATGCCGCGGCCGGAGAGCCCGTGCGATTTTTTCGATGCCGGCCTGCGCTGTCGCAGCCCGTGCGACGACCCCCGTCTAGCCTGACCCCATTCCAGAGATCACCGACTTGAGGAGCACCACGATGGACGAGAACAAGAAGCGCGCGCTTGCGGCCGCCCTGGGCCAGATCGAGAAGCAGTTCGGCAAGGGCTCGGTGATGCGCATGGGCGACCGCACCGTGGAAGCGGTGGAAACCGTCGGCACCGGCTCGCTGATGCTGGACATCGCGCTGGGCATCGGCGGCCTGCCCAAGGGCCGCGTGGTGGAAATCTACGGCCCGGAATCCTCCGGCAAGACCACCCTGACCCTGCAGGCCATCGCCGAATGCCAGAAGCAGGGAGGCACCTGCGCCTTCATCGACGCCGAGCACGCGCTGGACCCGATCTACGCGCAGAAGCTGGGCGTGAACCTCGACGACCTCTACCTTTCGCAGCCGGACACCGGCGAACAGGCGCTGGAAATCGCCGACATGCTGGTGCGCTCCAACGCCGTGGACATGGTGGTGGTGGACTCGGTGGCCGCGCTGACCCCGAAGGCCGAAATCGAAGGCGAGATGGGCGACCAGCTCCCCGGCCTGCAGGCCCGCCTGATGAGCCAGGCCCTGCGCAAGCTGACCGGCAACATCAAGCGCAGCAACACGTTGGTCATCTTCATCAACCAGCTGCGCCAGAAGATCGGGATCATGATGCCCGGCCAGAGCAATGAAGTGACCACCGGCGGCAACGCGCTGAAGTTCTACGCCTCGGTGCGCCTGGACATCCGTCGCATCGGCAGCATCAAGAAGGGCGACGAGGTCATCGGCAACCAGACCCGCATCAAGGTGGTCAAGAACAAGCTGGCTCCCCCGTTCAAGCAGGTCATCACCGAAATCCTGTACGGCGAAGGCATCAGCCGCGAAGGCGAACTGATCGACATGGGCGTGGACGCCAAGCTGGTCGAAAAGGCCGGCGCCTGGTACAGCTACGACGGCGAGCGCATCGGCCAGGGCAAGGAAAACGCCCGCCAGTACCTCAAGGAAAACCCGGCCTCCGCGCAGAAGCTGGAAGCCGCGCTGCGCGAGAAGTTCGTGCCCGAGGACGCCGGTCGCGACGAAGGCGCCGGCGACGACGAGTGAGCGAATCCGGCGGCGGCGACGATGCGGTGTCCTCGTCAGCGCCGAAGCGTCGCCGCCGCCCGGAACCTACGCCCGTCCAGCGCGCGCTGGGCCTGCTGACCCGGCGCGAGCATTCCCGGCTGGAGCTTGCCCGCAAGCTCCAGCAGCGGGGAGTGGAGCGCGAGGAAGCCGCTTCCGTCATCGACAAGCTGGCCGATGCCGGCTGGCAGGACGACGCCCGGTTCGCGGAATCGCTGGTGCGCAACCGCGCCGGCAGCGGCTACGGTCCGGCCTATATCCGTGCCGAACTGGGCACGCACGGCCTCGGCAGCGAGGTCGTATCTGCCGCGATGGACGGCTTCGAGGGCGACTGGACGGAAAGCGCTCGCGACCTGCTGCGCCGTCGCCATCCGCAGGCGCTGGCCGGAGATCGCGATGCCCAGCGCAAGGCGGCGGATTTCCTGCTGCGGCGTGGCTTCGGAATGGAGCAGGTGCGCGCGGCATTGGAAGCCGAATAGGCTCTACCCACTGAAACGATGTCAGACCGCCGGATGAAACTCGTCGAAATCCGCACCTACAAGCTGAAAGCCGGTTCCGCCGGGCGGTTCGTGGCGGCATTCCGGGATGCGCTGCCGCTGGTGCGGGAAAGCGGCATGGATGTCGTGGCATTCGGACGCTCGGACCACGAGCATGAAAGCTTCTATTTGATCCGGGCCTACAACGACCGGGCCCATCTGGAAGCGCAGCAGGATGCGTTCTATTCGTCGGAGGTCTGGCGGAAGGGGCCGCGCGCGCCGCTCCTCGCCTGTCTTGACGACTACCTCAACACGCTGGTCTGGCTCTCGGAGCAGGGCGTCGAGGACCTGCGCGCCAACAACGGTTTCGCCACGCAGGCTGATGCCGTTTCGTAAACGTCCTGATTCGGTGCTGCCGCCTGGGGCGTAACAGGCGTTGCTCAGTCGCTGCCCTGTCGCAGCTCATTCGAATGAGCCACAGGTGAGCATGAGCCTGCGGATACGGCCGTGCCGTCTGAGCAGAAACATGGATGTGAGCCCCGAGGTCAGAGTCGGGCGCAGGCTTGAAGTAACAAGCGCGTCAGGCGCGGGGTAGGCGCCATACCGTCGACTTGCCGCTTTGGGAAGCCCCCATCTCCGGACAGCCTCCCGCCATCGCCTGTAAACTGGCCCGATTGGGTTGCCAACTCGGTTTCGCGGCCGCATCTTCAGCGGTTCGCGGGCGCAGCGCTGCCCGCCACTCCCGATGCCCGCATGCATATGATCGCCCAAAGCCCGCCAGCCAAGACCACCTCCGACATCCGCCGCGACTTCCTCGATTTCTTCGCCTCCAAGGGCCACACCATCGTCCCGTCCGCGCCATTGGTGCCGGGCAACGATCCGACCCTGCTGTTCACCAACTCCGGCATGGTGCAGTTCAAGGACGTGTTCCTCGGGGCGGAGAAGCGCAGCTACGTGCGCGCGGCCGACGTGCAGCGCTGCCTGCGCGCGGGCGGCAAGCACAACGACCTCGACTCGGTGGGTTACACCGCGCGCCACCACACCTTCTTCGAGATGCTGGGCAACTGGTCGTTCGGCGACTACTTCAAGAAGGAAGCCATCGCCTGGGCCTGGGAGCTGCTGACCGACGTCTGGAAGCTGCCGAAGGAACGCCTGCTCGCCACCGTCTACCACACCGACGACGAGGCCTACGACATCTGGCTGAACCAGATCGGCCTGCCGCCGGAACGGATCATCCGCATCGGCGACAACAAGGGCGCGCCGTTCGCCTCCGACAACTTCTGGCAGATGGCCGACACCGGCCCCTGCGGCCCCTGCTCGGAAATCTTCTACGACCACGGCCCGGAGCACTTCGGTGGCCCCCCCGGCTCGCCGGATGAGGATGGCGACCGCTACATCGAAATCTGGAACAACGTGTTCATGCAATTCGACCGCGCCGCCGACGGCACCCTGACGCCGCTGCCCGCGCCCTGTGTGGACACCGGCATGGGGCTGGAGCGCATCACCGCGATCCTGCAGCACGTCCATTCCAACTACGAAATCGACCTGTTCCAGACCCTGATCAAGCGCGCCGCCGAGCTGACCGGCACCGCCGATCTGGAAAACAAGTCGCTGCGCGTGATCGCCGACCACATCCGCGCCTGCGCCTTCCTGATCGTGGACGGCGTGCTGCCGTCGAACGAAGGCCGCGGCTACGTGCTGCGCCGGATCATCCGCCGCGCCCTGCGCCACGGCTGGATGCTGGGCGTGCGCGAGCCGTTCTTCCACAAGCTGGTGGCGACGCTGGACGCGCTGATGGGCGACGCCTATCCGGTGCTGCGCGAAGGCCGCGCCACCGCCGAGCGCGCGCTCAAGGCCGAGGAGGAGCGCTTCGCTGAAACGCTCGACTCGGGCATGAAGATTTTCGACGACGTGGCCGCTCGCGTCAGCGACAAGACCATCCCCGGCGCCGACGCCTTCCGCCTGTACGACACCTACGGCTTCCCGCTCGACCTCACCCAGGACATGGCGCGCGAGCGTGGCATGTCGGTGGACGTGGCCGGCTTCGACGCCGCCATGGAGCACCAGAAGGAAACCGCCCGCGCCGCCGGCAAGTTCGGCGGCGGCGTGCAGCTGCCGGCCGAGCTGGTGTCGCAGCTCGCGCCGACCCAGTTCCTCGGCTACGAAACGCTGGCCGCCGACGGCCTGACCGTGGTCGCGCTGCTCAAGGACGGCAAGCCGGTCGATGCCATCGCCGCCGGCGACGAGGCCATCGTCCTGCTCGACCGCACCCCGTTCTACGGCGAATCCGGCGGCCAGGTCGGCGATACCGGCACGCTGTCGGCAACCGGCGCACAGTTCGCGGTCAGCGACACCCTCAAGCTGGCCGGCCAGTTCCACGGCCACCTCGGCAAGCTGCAGTCCGGCGCGCTCGGGAAGGGCGACGTGCTGGCCGGGTCGGCGGACGCCGCCCGCCGTGGCGCGGTGGTGCTCAACCACAGCGCTACCCACCTACTGCACGGGGCCCTGCGCGACGTGCTGGGCACCCACGTCCAGCAGAAGGGCTCACTGGTCGCGCCGGACCGCCTGCGCTTCGACTTCTCCCACTTCCAGCCGATGACGGCGGAAGAGCTGGCCGAGGTCGAGCGCCGCGTCAACGCCGAAGTGCGCGCCAACCACGAGGGCGAAGTCCGCCACATGGGCATGCAGGAAGCGCTGGACTTCGGCGCGATGGCGCTGTTCGGCGAGAAGTACGGCGAACGCGTGCGCGTGCTGCGCTTCGGGCCGACCTCCACCGAACTCTGTGGCGGCACCCACGTCGGGCGCACCGGCGACATCGGCCTGTTCAAGATCGTCTCCGAGGGCGGCGTGTCCGCCGGCGTGCGCCGTATCGAGGCGGTGACCGGGCAGGGCGCACTGGACTACGTGGCCGAGGAAGAGCAGCGCCTGCACGAGGCCGCGCACCTGCTCGGCGGCAATCCCGCTGATCTGGCCGGCAAGCTGCATGCGCTGCTGGATCGGCAGAAGAAGCTGGAGCGCGAAGTGGAGGCGCTCAAGGCCAAGGCCGCGTCCAGCGCCACCGGCGACCTCGCCGGGCAGGCGCAGGACATCGCCGGCATCAAGGTGCTGGCGGCGCGGCTGGAAGGCTTCGATGCCAAGGCCCTGCGCGACGCGATGGACCGGCTCAAGCAGCAGCTGGGCGATGCCGTTGTCGTGCTCGCGGGCACCGACGCCGGCAAGGCCGCGCTGGTCGCCGGCGTCAGCGGCGCGGCGCTGGGCAAGGTCAAGGCCGGCGACGTGCTGGGCGACGTCGCCCGCCAGACCAACGGCAAGGGCGGCGGCCGTCCGGACATGGCCCAAGGCGGCGGCGAGGACGGGCCGGCGCTGCTGGCCGCCTTGGACAACGTGCCGGCCTGGGTGCGGCAGAAATTGCAGGCTTGAGCAGCGACCGGGCCGTTGTGCCTGAAGTTGGCTTGTGGAATGCGAAGTCCGGCAAGTATGATCGGGCCGACTGTTCGGAAAATCCGCACCTGCGACCGGCAGGTACACATATGGCTGCAGCGACAGGGGAGTTGCGATGTTGATCTTGACCAGGCGAGTAGGTGAAACCCTGATGATCGGCGATGCGATCACCGTCACCGTGCTCGGCGTGAAGGGCAACCAGGTGCGGATCGGCATCACCGCGCCCAAGGACGTGGCCGTGCACCGCGAGGAGATCTACCAGCGCATCCAGGGCGGCGAGGAGCCGAGGGACGAAGAAAAATCCTCCTGAGGTTTGCCGGATCGCCTTTCGTTCTGTATCCTTGCCGGCTCGCGTTTCGCCTCACGGAGACTTGCCCGAGAGGCCGAAGGGGCTCCCCTGCTAAGGGAGTATGGGGTCAAAAGCTCCATCGAGGGTTCGAATCCCTCAGTCTCCGCCATCGCGGCGAAACGCGAAACACTCGCACCGAACCGGAAATTTTCCGTTGACGTGCACCAAGCGGTTCTGCATAATTCCGCTTCTGCGCCCGTAGCTCAGTTGGATAGAGCACCAGGCTACGAACTTGGGGGTCGGAGGTTCGAATCCTTCCGGGCGCGCCACCACAAAAGCTGAAAGAAGGGCCAACGGATTTTTCCGGTTGGCCCTTTTTATTTGCGCGACTTCGTGCGTGCCAATCCGCACATCAGTCTGACTGTTCATCGATATCAGCTAAGCACCCTCGCGGTTATGGAGTATCGATCCGTGAACTGCGCGAGTGTGCGGGCTGCTTGATCATTTCCTGATGTTGGGCATGCCCACTTTATGACGGGGATGTCCTGGTCTAGTTGCTGGTTGCGATGCGGGGGTGCTTGTTCGCCTAAACCTTTTTGCCCGAGCCGGGATTGACGTGGAGATGGCCACGGAATGGTCCGGGGCGAGCAGAAGGGGTTGTCATGGTTGCAGTCGTCTCGGGCAATGGTCTGGGCTTGTTCACG
>Ga0222425_100114_pt1 | contig 102000 bp, 59 predicted proteins | sample 2B1ome_2_FD_180089 | JGI IMG/M metagenome (GOLD analysis project Ga0222425, IMG submission 180089) | Enriched microbial communities from leaf-cutter ant dump, University of Wisconsin, Madison, United States - 2B150A (version 2) | ecosystem: Environmental > Terrestrial > Nest > Insects nest >... | reverse complement strand
AGGCCCACCGCCAGCCGTGGTCGGGCGAGTCGGCCAGGTAGCCGGCGAAGCCGCCGAGGATCTGGCCGAGGTAGATGCCGGTCTGGTGGAGGCCGACGGCGCGCGAGCGGGTGGGGCCGAGGTGGTATTCCGAGATCAACGCGAGGGCGGCGGGGATGTAGAAGGCTTCGCTGACGCCCATCAGGGCGCGGGCGGCGACCAGTTCGTGGAAGCTGGTCACGTGGCCGGTCCACCAGGTCACCAGCGACCAGGTGAAGAGGCTGCCGCCGATCACCCAGCGTTTGCTGAACCGGTCGGCCACGTACCCGCCGAAGGGGCTGAGCACGGCGTAGGTCCACTTGAAGCACCCGAGCACGAAGCCCCAGTCGGCTTTGTTCGCGATCGTGGGGATGTCCGCCACCATCGAGGCTTTCATCGTCGCCAGCATCTGCCGGTCCAGGTAGTTCAGCAGCGCCACGGGCACCAGCAGCGCCACCACCGTCCAGGCGTAACGCTGCGGTGAAGTAGATGTGTCGGTTGGCATGGAAAGCGGCGGCACGGTGCGCCGAGACCCGTCCGCCAGCAACGGCTGTTAACTGGTTCCCCCAGCAGGCCTCTTTCACCCGCCAAGGCCCGTCGGTGGCGGGCAAATTTCAAACGCCAGAGGCCAAACGGATTCCCGACCGAGGCATCCGGATTGAGATTCCTTCCTTGGCGTTTGGCCGTTTGGACTTTTGGTCTTTGCCGCCGCGGGGCCTGACCCAGATAAGGACGCGGCTCGTCCACGCCCTCGGGCGCGCATGAGGCGTGCCCCTACTCTATCATCCGCGCGCCCGCGGCGGTCTGCAGGTGGATGATCTCGGGGTGCGAGCCGGCCTGCGTGCCGATGGCGGCGGCATCCGCGCCGGTGAACCCGCCGCGCGTGAGCGCCATCACGGCGCCGCCGAAACCGCCGCCGGTGAGGCGCGCGCCCAACACATCGGGGTGCTTCTCCAAGGCATCGACCAGCCGGTCGAGCGACGGCGTGCTATTTTCGAACAGGTGTTGCGAGCTGCGGTGCGAGGCGGTGAGCAACCGGCCGGTCGCCACGAGGTCGCCGCGGGCAAGCGCGGCGACGGTCTCGCCGACGCGGGCGTGCTCCTCGATGACATGCTTCGCGCGCTTCGCCACGACCGGGTCGAGCTTCCCGGCCAGGGGGACAAACTGCACGGGCGTGAGGTCGGCGAGCAGCTTCACGCCAAGCGCCTGCGCGGCGGTCATGCATTCGCGGTGGCGCGCGGCGTACATGCCGTCCACCAGCGCGTGCTTTTCCCGCGTGTTGAAAATCCAGAGATGTGTGTCGGCCGGCAGCGGCACGCGCGAAAACACCGGACCGCGGCAGTCGATGTGCACGAGCTGGCCGGCCGCACCGTGGGCGCTCGTACCCTGGTCGAGAATGCCGCAGGGCACGCCGACATAGGTGTTCTCCGCATGGCGGCCGAGCGCGGCGAGGCGGTCGGGGGCGAGCGTGGCCCCGGCCAGCTTCAGCAACGCCAACGCCGTCGACAGCTCGAGCGCGGCGCTGCTGCTGAGGCCGGCGCCGGCGGGCAGGTTGGAATCCACCAGCAGGTCGAAACCGGTCGGACGCGGGAGGTTGAAATCCCCGAGCGAGCGCCACACCCCGAGCGGGTAATTGGCCCAGGCCGCGTCGCCCGTGAGGCGCTCCGCCGGCGCGGCGGTGAGGTCCACCGGCGGATTGCCGCCCGTGCTGCGCAGCCGGAATTGTCCGGCCGACGCAGGCGCCACCGCCACCGTCACCTGGCGGTCGATGGCCGCGCCGAGCACGGCGCCGCCATTGTAATCCGTATGGTTGCCGATGAACTCCACGCGGCCGGGCGCGCTGGCGAGGGCGACCGGCGCAGCGCCGAATTCCTGCTGGAACCGTGTGGCGAGGGAAATGGACATCCCCCAGTGCAGCGCTCCGCGCCAAGTGCTGTCGAGCCAACAAACACCTCGCGCAGCCGCGCCAAGGCCCGGACGGTCAACCCTTGGGTATCCGCCGGTAGGCCCGCGGCGAGCAGCCCATGACGCGCCGGAAGCAGCGCGCGAAGTAATACGGATCCTCGTAGCCCGCCTGCGCCGCCACCTCGCCCACCGGCAGCGTCGTGCCGTCCAGCAGCTGGCAGGCGTGGCGCACGCGCAGGCGGATCAGGTAGTCCACCGGGGCGAAACCCGTGAACTCGCGAAAATGAACGCAATAATGCGTCACCGACATGCCCGCCGCCGCCGCGAGTTCGCCGAGACGGTGTGGCCGGCGCCACTCCTGGCGCAGCGCCTCGACCGACGCCGCCACGCGCTCTCGTGCCGAGCGGCGGCCATGCCGCTCCACCAGGATGTCGCCGATCCGCCCCAACGCGCCGCGCAACGCCGTGGCGGCGGCCATCTGGTGCCGCAGCGCCAGCCCGCGCTCCAACGCCGCAAACACGCGATCCAGCGCCACCTCGTCCACGTGGTCGGGCGGCAGCGACACCAGCGCCTCGTCCGTGCCCGCGCTCGCCACGAGGAAAGCCCGCCAGCCCGCGACCTCATCGCCGGCAAAATGCACCCAGCCGATCGTCCACGGGTCGTCTTCCGCCGCGCCGTAGGCGTGCGACCGTCCGGCCTCCAGCCACACGAAATCGCCCGCCGCCACGGAGCGTGTCCGGTCTCCGATCCGCACCCAGCCCGCCCCGCGCAGGCACAGCAACACCAGCGTCGAGGACGCCCCGTCCGGCCGTTCGACCACGTGACCGGCCGCCTGCGGAAAATAGCCCGCGTCGGTGACGTGCAGGCCGCGCAACAGCATCTGGTGCCGCGCCTGCGCGCGCAACGGCTCGGGCAGCACGATCATGTGCTGACCGGCAAACCCGTCGCGCCGCGGAGCAGCCTTGGTCATGGTGAATGATCATGCAGGTTTTCCGTCTGTCTGTCCATTGTTCATCTCTCCGATGTGCTGTAGGATCGTCGCGCTTTTATCATGTCCACCTCCGTCACTGTCCGCCGCGAAACCCTCGTCCTCCCCACCTACGAACCGCACCGGCCCGATCCCAACCCGATGTTCCTGGAGAAGCGCGTCTACCAGGGCTCCAGCGGGCGCGTCTACCCCCTGCCCTGCACCGATCGCATCGCCGACACCGCGCGTCCGGGCGCGTGGGAGGCCGTGGTGCTCGAGAACGAATTCCTCCTGGTCGTGATCCTGCCGCAGCTCGGCGGCCGCATCCACCGGATCCTCGACAAGACCAACGGCTACGACGCCGTTTACCACCAGCACGTCATCAAGCCCGCGCTCGTCGCCCTCGCCGGCCCGTGGTGCAGCGGCGGCATCGAATTCAACTGGCCGCAACACCACCGGCCCTCGACGTTCATGCCCACCGACACCGCGATCGAGCGGCACCCGGACGGCGCCGTCACCGTCTGGCTGGGCGAACACGACCCGCTGGCGCGCATGAAGGGCATGCACGGCGTGCGCCTGTACCCGGGCCGCTCGCTCGTCGAAGTGTGCGTGCGCGCCTACAACCGCACCGCCGACACGCAGACCTTCCTCTGGTGGGCCAACGTCGCCACGCGCGTGCACGAGGCCTACCAGTCGTTTTTCCCGCCCGACACCACCCACGTGGCCGACCACGCGAAGCGCGCAACGACGACCTTCCCGCACGCGACCGGCCGCTACTATGGCGTGGACTACGGCGAGCGCGGCCGCACCGGCATCCCGCCCCACGAAACTCCGCCCCAATTCATCCCGCCCCACGCGCTCCCCGCTGCGAACTCCCCCCTCCAGGCTCCGAGCTCCAAGCTCCCTGCTCCCCGCACGCCTCCGCCCTACTCGCCGGACGATTTGTCCTGGTACGCCAACATCCCCGTGCCCACGTCGTACATGGCGATGGGTTCGAGCGAAGACTTCTGCGGCGGCTACGACCACCGCGCCCGCGCCGGCCTCATCCACGTCGCCAGCCACCACATTTCCCCCGGCAAGAAACAATGGACCTGGGGCAACCACCCCTTCGGCTACGCCTGGGACCGCCACCTCACCGATCCCGACCCGGCGACCGGCGAATACGCGCCCTACATCGAGCTGATGGCCGGCGTGTTCACCGACAACCAGCCCGACTTCACCTTCCTCCAGCCCGGCGAGACCAAGACCTGGAGCCAGTTCTGGTATCCCTTCCGCGCCATCGGCCCGGCCCAACACGCCAATCCCGACGCCGCCGTCAGCCTGCAACGCCGCGGCCGCCGCCTGCACCTCGGCGTTGCCGTCACCGCCCGCCACCGCCGCGCGCAAATCACCGTGGCGTCGACCGATGACCGCCGCCGTGCAGACCACGCCCGTCCCCTCGCCCGTCTCACCCGCGATCTCGCCCCCGACCGCCCGTTCACCACCGAGTTCGCCCTGCCGGCCAAGACCAAGGGACCGCTCTCGATCCGGATCACCACGTCCGACGGTCGCGAGCTCCTCGCCTACACCGCCAAACCCGCCGCCAAAAGCAGCGCCCCCGCCCCGGCCACCGAACCCGCCGCGCCGGCCGCGATCGCGAGCAACGACGAGCTCTACGTGATCGGCCTGCACCTCGAGCAGTACCGCCACGCCACGCGCCAGCCCGAACCTTACTGGCACGAGGCCCTGCGCCGCGACCCGGGCGACGCCCGCTGCCACCTTGCGCTCGGACGCCGGCACCTGCGCCGCGGGGAATTCGCCGACGCCGAGGACCACCTGCGCGCCAGCATCGCGCGCCTCACTTCGCGCAATCCCAACCCCGCCGACGGCGAGGCGTACTACCAGCTCGGCCTCTGCCTGCGGCATCGCTTCCTCGCCCAGGCCGGGGCCGACGACGCGCTGCTCGCCGCCGCCTACGCCGCGCTCTACAAGGCCACCTGGAACCACGCCTGGCAGGCCGCGGGCTTCCACGCCCTCGCCGAGATCGATGCCTGGCGCGGCGACTGGACCACCGCCCTCGACCACCTCGACCGCTCGCTCCGCCTCAACACCGACAACCTCCGCGCCCGCGCGCTCAAGGTCGTCGCGTTGCGCCGCCTCGGTCGCGACCGCGAGGCCGCGGCGCTCCTCGCCGACACGCTGCGCCTCGACCCGCTCGACTGGTGGGCTCGCGCCCTCGACGGCCAGACACTCACCTGCGACAACCAGGTGCGGCTCGATCTTGCCCACGACCACGCCCGCGCCGGTCTCTTCGCCGACGCGCTCGCGCTCCTCGCCGACGCCCAACCCGCCGATCCCGACCGTCCCGACGGCTCGCTCGGCACGGCTCCGCTTCTCGCCTACACCCGCGCCTGGGTGACGTGGTTGCAGGCCGGTCGCCGCGCCACGCCCGCCGTGCGCCGGCTCCTGGGCACCGCGGCGCGGACCGCGCCCGATTACTGCTTCCCGGCCCGCCTCGAGGAGATCGCGATCCTGGAATTCGCCCTCCGCGAAAACCCGCGCGACGCCCGCGCGCATTTCCTCCTCGGCAACCTGTTCTACGACCGGCGCCGCCACCGCGACGCGATCGCGCACTGGGAAAGCGCCGCCCGCCTCGCGCCGCGTCATGCCATGGTCTGGCGCAACCTCGGCATCGCCTACCACAATGTCCTGCAGGCCCCGAACCGCGCCCGCGCCGCCTACGACCGCGCGGTATCGGCCGACCCGCGCAGCGCCCGCACCCTCTACGAACGCGACCAGCTCTGGAAACGCCTCGGCGTGCCGCCCGCGCGGCGCCTGGCCGTGCTCAAACGCGCCCCGCGGCTCGTCGCCGCGCGCGACGATCTCGCAATCGAATACGCCGCGCTCTGCAACCAGGCCGGACGCCCCCGCGATGCGATCGCCGTGCTCGCATCGCGCCGCTTCCAGCCGTGGGAAGGCGGCGAAGGCCGCGTGCTGGCCCAGCACACGCGCGCCCACCTCGCCCTCGGTCGCGCAGCGCTCGCGCGCGGACGCGCCGCAGACGCGGCGGACTGGTTCCGCCGGGCCCTCGCCACGCCGGACAACCTCGGCGAGGCGCGCCACCTGCTCGCGAACTGCAGCGACATCCACCTTTGGCTCGGCCGCGCGCTGGCCGCCGCCGGCGACGCCGACGGCGCGCGCCGTCACTGGACGCTCGCGGCCGAATTCAAGGGCGACTTCCAGGAGATGAGCGTGCGCACGTTCTCCGAGATGACGTATTTCTCGGCCCTCGCGCTGCGTCAGCTGGGCCGTGCCGGCGAAGCCACGCGGCTGCTCCGCGGCCTGCTCGCGTACGCCCGCCGCCTCGCCCGCACGCCCGCGACGGTGGACTACTTCGCCACCTCGCTGCCCACGATGCTCCTCTTCAACGACGACCTCGACGCCCGCCAGCGCACCACGGCGCTGCTGCTCGAAGCCCAGGCCTTGCTCGGCCTCGACCACTGGATCGCCGGCCGCGCCAAGCTGCGAGCCGTCCTCCGCCACGACCCCGCCCACGACCTCGCCGCGGATCTGCTGCGCGGCACTGAAAAACCAAATTGAACCACAGAGGCGCCGAGAATACGGAGCGTGGAGGCCCGCCGCTCCTTGTCGGTGCGCCTCTGTGTTCATCCGTGGTCAAACCGCCCATACTCTCCGAGCGGCCATTCATCCCATTGGGCGCCATTTTGCGCGCCGGATGAGGCAGGATGCGGCCCGATCAACGACCCCTTGCCGTTTAGCGACGGCCCTTTCCAGAGCCATCGCTTTCCGGAGCGGCAACCGCCCCGTGAGGGCAAAATCCATCTGGCGACATCCCGCAACGCCCGGAAGGATGAGCGTTCACGACAGCAGTCACCGTGCGGGCGCGCCGCGGTCGTACCCCTGAACCCCCAATCCCTGATCACCATGCCTCGTCACCGGTCATTTCTTCTCCTCCTCGCGTGCATTTCGGCCTGCGGGCTTTGGGCTGCCGAATCCAGCAGCCCGGCTTCCCGCGCCCCGGTCTCGCCCGACGCGCTCCTCCAGCGCGCGGACCTGGCCCCCTACCGCGGGTGGATCAAATACCTGCAACTGCGGGTCGCGCAGGAAACCACCCGTCACGGCGCCGAGTCCGAGCAGGCGCGGAAGGCCGCCCAGCGGCTGGACGACTGGACCCGCCGCATCGCCGAAAACCCGGCGCTGCTCTCCCAATTGCGCGGCGTGCACGAGTGGGCCTACGAATCACCGGCCGACGGCTCCGGCCAGCCGTTCAAGATCATGATTCCGACGGATTACAACGAGGCCAACCCACCGGGCCTCTCGCTCTACATGCACGGCCTCACGGGCGATCACCTGAAACACTCGACCGGCATGAAGGACCGGACCGGCGACTTCGACATCGCGGTGCTGGGCCGCTCGCGGGGCGGCGCCTACCTCGGGCTCTCGGGCGCGGATGTGCTGCACGTGCTCGAGTACGTGCAAGCGCACTGGAAGATCGACGCGCGCCGCATCCAGCTCACCGGCGGCAGCATGGGCGGCGGCGGCATCTTCAAGCTCGGCTCGCGCCATCCCCATCTCTTTTCATCGGGGCTGATCACCTGCGGCTTCACCACCCAGGAGCCGATCAACAACCTGCTGACCCTGCCGCTCTACGCCACGCACAGTGCCGATGATCCGGTGGTCGGCATCATCACGGCCCGCGGTGTCCTCCACACCCTGCGCGAGCGGGGGGCGAGGAACATCTTCGACGAAACCAACGGCCTGGGCCACGCCGCGTGGGACTACGCCGAGGGCAACCGGCGCGCCGCGGCCTGGGGCGCCGGCGAAATCCGTCCGCGCTCGCAGGACGTGCGGCGGATCGATTTCACCGCCCTCGACGGCAACGCCCAGCGCGGCTGGTGGGCGGAGGTCGCCGTGTGGGGCCCGGAGGCGAAGCCCGCGCGCTTCATCCTCAACGCCTCGACCGCCAACTCGCTCGTCGCCGAGCTCCGCAACGTCGGCCGCCTCACGCTGCGGCTCGACGAGGCCCCCTTCGACCGCAACCAGCCCCTGCGGATCTCCATCAACGGCAAACCGGAGGTCGAAATCCCGGCCCCGCTGCCGGCGCGCGTGGACATCCAGGAATCCGGCCTCGCGACCGACGCGGCCCCGGCGCGCCGTCCGCACACGCCCGGCGGCGCCTATTCGCTCTACAACGGCGAGCCGCTCCTGATCGTCTACGGCACGCAGGGCGGTGCGAACCTCAAGCCGGCGGCCGATGCCGCGGCCCGCAGCTGGAATCCCGGCTGGATGACCGACGCCGATCCGTTCGGACGCGACCCCGAGGACGGCGTGCCCTTCTCCCACAACCTTTACGGCGCGCTCCGCACCAAGGCCGACCACGAGGTGACCGCCGAAGATCTCGCCCGGAACCACCTCGTGCTGATTGGAAACGCCGAGGAGAACAGCGTGGTGAAACGCCTCTCTGCCTCCCTGCCGCTGCGCGTCACCGCCACCGACATCGCATGCAGCGACGGCGTGACCATCCCGCGCAAGGGCTACGCCTGGGGCCTGGTCCACGCCAACCCCGAGGCCCCCGACCGGCTGATTTTCTGGGTCGGTTCCGACACGGAGGCCGCGTATGCCGCCGGTTCGGTGATCCCCGCCCTTCACGGAGCGGGCCTGCACGCCGCCGACCTGATCGTGGCCGATCCGGTGAAACGAACCGTCGTGGCGACCCGCAGCTTTGCGCCCGACTGGACCTGGACCAAGGGCCGGCCGTCACCCACGATCGCGCCAACCCTGGGCTCCGCGACCGGCCTGGCCAACGCGATCGCCGAGACGGCCCGGGTCGCCGCCGGCTGCGACTTTGCCATCGCCACCACCCTCGACAACCTGGGCGACGTTCCCTTCGACCCGGCCACGGCGACGCCCCGCGATGTGGCCAGTCTGCACTACAACGATCTCATCGACATCCTGGAGATCGACGGGGCCCACCTGCAGGCGTTGGACGCGAAGTTCAAGTCCACCCAACGCATGCCGCACCACCTCGCCTTCCAACCGGCACTCGACGCCGGGAAGATCGACGCGGGTAAAACCTATCGTGTCGCGATCACCGCCAGCACGGCCTTCCACGCCGGCCGGGTGATCCTCGACACGCCGGTCAGGCAGGTCCGCACGGAACTGACCGTGGCCGACGCCATCGAGCGCTTTCTGCCGACCGCCGCGGACTGACACGCCTCTGACCGAACCGTTTAAACACAGAGGGCGCAGAGAGCACGGAGCAGGGAGCGTGGAGGATGACACCATCGTTTCCGTCATCCTGATCCCGCCCCGGCGGGAGCAGGATCCAGGCCTTGGTCTTGTAGGGGCGCGCCTCGCGCGCGCCCGCTCAAGCGGCGCCCTGGGTCAAGTCGCTCCACCTCAAACGTGTCTTCTTCTTTTGCGCGTCTTGCGCCTTTTCGCGGCTATTCAGTTCGGGCTCAGTCGGAGTTTTTAGCCACAGATGGACACAGATGAAATCGCCTGTAGGAGGAGCTTTATGCCCCGATGCGCGCGAGGCCAGGTCAGCGCAAGTCCCTGATCGCGGCGTAAAGCCGCTCCTACAGCCGAACGCGGATCCTCAAATCCCTCATCCGTGTAGATCCGTATAATCCGTGGTTAAACCGCCTTGGGGCTTGGTCGACTGCTGATCGCAGACGGGTGCTCCCTTTTGCGCTTCTTGCGCCTTTTCGAGGCCATTCAGTCCGAGCCAGGTTGCCCGCGAATCGACGCGAACGGACGCGGATTGATTCCGATTCCTCAGAAGAGTTGGCCGCAAAGAAGCGCAGAAGGCGCAAAAGTCCGAGCGGGGCCGGCGCGACTAATCCGAATGTCCCTTGCCCTCTCTTTTGCGCGCCTTGCGCTTTTTCGCGGCCCTTCTGTCCGGGCCGATCCTTTCAATACACCGTAATTTTTAACCACGGATGAGCACGGATAGACACGGATGGTGAGACACGGAGGATGCAGAGAGCACGGAGCAGTGAGCGTGGAGCATGGAGCGACCGCCGGCCTCACGACCCAGTGCCCTTCTTGCGCTCCAGCCAGCGGTTGGGGACAAGGAGCAGGAGGGCGAAGCAAATCAGCGGGACCACAACGACGTCGGGCCCAGTCGATCCGCACGAAGCCGGGGCGCGTCATCTGGTAGAGTGCGTTTCCAACGGCAAAGCCCACGGCCAATCCGATCTTCGTTTTCATGAGGGCAGGTGTTTGGGGGTGAAGTCTTGAATTCAGTCCGAGCGCCCTGCCATCAGGACGCCCAATCCCCGCAGCCGGCCCTTGCCACGGTCGCGTCAGGGTCGCCGGTCCCGCCCGCGCTGGCAACGGGAATTCCGTTCCGACTAACCAGCGGAGTTGGCCGAAAAAAACCCAGAGGGCGAAAAATCGGAGTGGGGCCGGGCTCGATTGGGCGGAAATGCCTATTCCGTCCTTTTGCGCTTTCTGCGCCTTTTCGCGGCTATTAAGTCCGAGCCCAGTCGGAGTTTTTAACCACAGATGGGCACCGATGAACACGGATGGGGTGCGACTCGAGCAGACGGAGAACTGCCCAGCGTCAGCAACGCGCCTCGCCTCACCTCCGGAACGCGTCCTGACCCCATACGACTACCTGGCAACGGGGAATTCCAAGCCGATTCCAGAAGCAGCATCAAACCTACGAGACCTCGCTCGCAACCGTCGCACAAAGGGAAGCGGCCTCGCACGAACCTAAAGACCCCTTCCAGATCCGTGACTGATGCCGTCGACCCTCTGAATCTCTCAAGCCGCGTCGCTGGCTAGGCTGCGCACCGTCAGCACTTCATCACGTCGCAGGGCTTCGAAACTCGACTCCGGCAGGGTCAGCACCGCCCGGGTCTCGCCCACGGCGTTGAATACTTCCACCGAGTACCCGGGCTCCAAGCCAAGCGCGGGCGATGCGTGATGCTCGACGACCGTTGCCACATCGCCACGCCGCAGGCTTTCCGCCGGAACATCGACGGCCAAGGCGACACGACTGTAGAGGGGAAACTTCATTTCGGGCTCGGATACAGCGTGATGAATCTGTTCAGGCCCGTGGCTTTGTCCAGCATCCAAACCGAAAGAACCCGGAGCGAACGCCCGTTTGGCCCGGTCAACTTTCCTCGGATGATGAACTTCTGCCCGTAAGCGGTTTGCTCGGCCACCTCCGCTTCGAGCGGCAGCAACTGGCTCCGCAAATCGGCTTCGAGTCGCTCATGCAGTCCGGCCTCGTATCCCGCGACCGCCAGAAAGCCGGCCTTGTCGTGATCCTCGCGCGAGCGCAGCAGGTAGTCCCGCAGCTTTTCGGTCGCAATCACGGTTTCGGCCGGGAGCTTCATCGGGCGCGACACCGGGTTGGAGCCGCCCGGGCCGAGGCTTCGAGCGCTTGATCGGTCTCCCCTGCGGGCCTGCTCGATGGGCGAATCACGACCCGGTCCCTTTTTGGCTTTCTAGCCAGCGGTTGGGGACGAGGAGCAGGAGGGCGAAGGTGACGACGGCGCCGAAGATGGCGCGGGGCCAGTCGATACCGGAGACCCCGTGGCTGAGCGCCTCGTAGATCGCGGTGCCGAGGCCTTGGCCCAAGGCGATGCCAAGCTTCAGTTTCATGAGGACAGGTGTTGGGGGAGAAGGATTGAACTCAGTCAGCGCGCCCTGCCATCAGGACGCCCGATCCCCGCAGCCGGCCCTTGCCACGGTCACGTCAGGGTCGCCGGTCCGGCCCGCGCTGGCAACGGGGAACTCCGCGCTGAACTCGAAAGAAATTAAGTTCTCATGCCTCGGTTAGCTGAGCAAGGAAATGGCTGGCGTCCGGCTCCGGTGCTTCGCCCTTCGCGCTTGGCCCTTGGCTTACTTCGCCGCCACCGGGGGCGGAGTATGCCCGATCAGTTTGTTGGCCCAGGCGATGAAGTGGTTCATGTTGCTGCGGCTTTCGTGGCCGCCGTCGTGCTGGCGCCAGGCGAGGGCGCCGTCGAGGCGGCCGAAGGTGGCGGAGGGGAGCAGGGCGGCACGGTAGTTGGTCGGGTCACCGACATCCTTCACGCCGAGGAGGCGGAAGACCTCGCCGGCGGCGACCGTGGCCATGTAGCTGCCCTGCTGGTCCAGCCAGTGGGCGTCGCCTTTCTCGGGGACGCCGTAGCTCACGAACGTCGGGCGCGGGGCGCAGAGGGCGAGGAGAAAATGGGCGTCCATCGGGATGTCGTTGGCGTCCTTGCGGCCCAAGGTCCCCTCCTCCGTCGCGTATTTCAGGAAATTACCGGCCATCCAGTGGTAGGCGCCGGAGCTGGCGAGGTTCTCCACGGACTCGCCGAAGTCGCGGCGGTGCGGCTTGGTGCCGCCTTCGCCGGACGACGCGATCAGGCCGAGGGCGAAACGCGGTTCGAAGGCGAGCGTGACAAGCGCGGCCTTGCCGTAGCGCGACACGCCCTCGATGCCGACGCGCTTCGCGTCCACGGCGGGCAGGGTCTCGAGGTAGTCGAGCGCGCGGGCCGCACCCCAGGCCCAGGCGCGCAGCGCGCCCCATTGCCCGGGCGTGCGACGGGCGCCCTTGTTCGTCAGGCCGATGATGCCCGACGTGAGGCCGGCGCCGTTGTCGGCCTGGATGCTGGACGTGCTGAGCGACACGTAGCCCCAGCCGGCGCGGATGAGCTGGTCCTCGGACGGCGGCGCGGCGGGTTCCTGCATGCCGGGGAAACGGGGGCGCGGTTCGTCGGGCATGCCGCCGCTGCCGAACATCATCAGCACCGGCACCGGGCCGGGCGACGACGCGGGGACGACGACGGCCAGGCGGATTTCGACGGAGAGGTCGGGGGCGGCCGAGTTGTCCACGCGGCCGAGGACGCGGCGGGCGACGACGGGCACGCCGCCGACCTGGGTCTCGACGGTCTCGGCCACGGTCCAGGTCACCGCCGGCACGTTGGCCGGGATGCGGCCGACGACCTCGCGCTCGATGTCCTCGACGATCTCGGGGCGGCGCTTCTGCCACCACTGGTCGGCGGTCGTGATCTTCGTGCCGTCCTTGGCCACGAGCAGTTCGGGCCAGTCGGGAAAAGGGTTGGCCTTGGTCGGGTCGTAATTGGGTGGATTGGTCGAACCGGCGTTGGGGTTGCGGCCCGGACGGAGCTTGGTGATGCCGAGCTGGCGCTGCAGGTCGGCGTGATCCTCGTTGGTCAGGCGGTTGATGACGGCCCGCTCCTCGGGCGTGAGCAGCCAGAAGGGCTTCGTGAGATCGGGCTTGGCGGCCGCGGCGGGCGGCGGGGTCTGGGCGGGAAGCGACGCGGCAGCGAGCGCGATGAGCAGGGCAGCCGAGGCGGAAAACAGGCAACGAGGGGTGACGTTCATGGTTGGGTGCCGGTCAAACTAGCCGGGATGGCCGGAACGTCCAACCGCACGGTGGCGCAACGGTGGACTAGCCGCCCCCTGCTGGGGGCGGCCGTTGTTGGTTGGCGGTTGCCGGTTGCCGGAAGGGGGGTATGAAGCGCAGAGCACGGAGCAAGGAGCATGGAACGCGGGGGGACGAAGGCAGAGGGAATGGCCACGAAAAACACGAGAAGCACGAAAACCCTCGGAACGCTCGGGATTCCTCCTCTGTGCCTCTGTGGTTCAAACCACCTTTTCGATTTCGCCAATCCGGACGCGCGAGGCGCACTCCTACAACCAGGCTTCGATCCGGGTTAACCACGGATTTCACGGATTAACACGGATGGGGTGCGGCTTGCCCTCGATCCGTGTCCATCTGTGGTTGAACACAAAGTCTGGATTCGCTTGGCGTTTCCTCTCTGTGCCCTCCGTGTGCTCTGTGTTTAAGAAGGGCTTTTCGGATTAGGCGACCTGGGCGCGCACAAGGCACGCCCCTACAGGTCGCCTCCTCCGCGCTCCCTGCGGCTCAGCGGAAGAGGAGCTGGGCGAAGTGGTAGAGGTTGCTGCCCCAGGTCTCGCCGTCGTGGCCGTGGTCGTCGACGTTCCACAGGTGCGGCACGTCGTGCTCCTTCAGGTAGCGGTGCGTGCGCTGCGAGAAGTTGATGAGGCCGTCCTTGTTGCCGCAGGAGATGTAGAGGAGCTTGAGCTGCGCGCGGGCGGCGGCGGGATCGGGCACGAGCTGCTCCGGCAGCTTGGTGTTGGGCGCGGCGGAGAAGGCGCCGATCCACGCGAAGGTGTCGAGGTTACCGAGGCCGAAGTTGAAGGTCTGGCCGCCGCCCATCGAGAGGCCGGCGAGCGCGCGGTGTTCGCGGTCGGTGTACGTCGAATACTTCGCCTGCACCGCGGGGATGAGGTGGTCGAGCAGGTCGCGCTCGAACTTGGCGAAGCCGGCGGCCTTCTCGGCCTGGAAGGGATTCTCGCCAGGGGTGTCGTCGGGCAGGGCGCGGCCGTTGGGCAGGACGGTGATGAACGGCACGGCCTTCCCGGACGCGATAAGGTTGTCGAGGATCACGTGGGCCTTCACGTAGCCGGTCCACTCGTGCTCGTTGCCGCCGATGCCGTGGAGGAGGTAGAGCACGGGGTATTTTTTGTCGGCGGAGTAGCCGGGCGGGAGGTAGACCTGGGCCTTGCGGCGCGTGCCGGTGACGGCGGAGTCGTATTCGAAGGGCTCGAGCCGGCCGCGCAGGCCGGCTGCGGGCAGGTCGCGGTAGCCGGCGGGCGGCTCGGGGAACAGGCGCACGTCGTCCGCGGCGAGCACGATCGGCCGCGCGAAATTCGCGCGGGCGCGCTCGGGGGTGACTTCTTCGGGCTTTTCCTGGGCGGTGAGCGCCGTGGCGGCAAAGGCGGCCAGGGTGAGAGGCAGGAGGGACGTGAGGGGACGGAGTTTCATGGGAAGGAGGATTGAAATGTAGGGCGGGGTCGCCGAACCCCGCCTTGGTTCGATCATCACAGTGCGTTCGAGGCGGGGTTCGGCGACCCCGCCCTACACGCCAAGCCTTACTCTTACTGGGTGACGGGCTTGTTGCGGTCGTTGACGGACTCGGCGATGAGGGTGGCGACGCCGCGGGGGTCTTCCTGCTGGGCGACGTGGCCGCCGGGGAAGGTGCGGATCGTCCAGCCGCGGGCGGTGGCGTTCTTCCAGCTCTTGTCGGTCTTGGCGCGCTCCTCGGCCGACTTGTCCTTCGGCACGAAGGCGACGTAGGTCACGGGCAACGCGAGCGCGGCGGGGTTCTTGTAGGAGACGGGCGTGTTGAAGCACTTGATGGAGTGCTTGACGCTGTGCGGGGGCTTGTCGCCGGGTTTGACCCACGGCACGCCCATGAAGCCGTCGGTGAAGCGGGACGGATCCATGCCCTGGCCGCCGAAGAGGTCCCAGATGGACTGGCCGTCGCCGGGGACGGCGGCGTCGAGGAAGACGACGTGCTTGATGCGCTCGGGCACGCGGTCCATGACGCCGGTGATGACCATGCCGCCGTAGCTGTGGCCGGTCAGCACGATGTCGTGGAGGTCCTCGAAGAGGATGGTGTTCACGACGTCGTTGATGTGGGTCTGCAGGTCATAGCCGGTGTCACTGAGGTGCATGCGCTCGCCGAGGCCGGTGAGCGTGATGCGGTAGACGGTGTGGCCGTCCTCGACGAGGAAGTTGCCGCAGCGCTTCCATTCCCAGCCGCCGGCGGTGGCACCGTGGACCATGACGAAGGTTTCCTTGGCCGGCAGGGAGGCGGTGAGGGCCGTCACGCCGAGGGCGATCAGGGAGACGAGACGAATCAGGGGGTTTTTCATGAGGATTAGGGGGTGGGAAATGTAGGGCGGGGTCGCCGAACCCCGCCTCGAACGCAATGTGATGATCGGACCAAGGCGGGGTTCGGCGACCCCGCCCTACACAACTGGGTTCAGCGGTCTTCGGGGAACATGATCTGGGCGGTCTGCCAGAGGTAGCGGCGCCAGTTCAGCCATTCGTGGCCGTGGGAACTGAGCACGGAGAAGGTGCGGACGCCGTGCTCGGCGAAGACGGCGAGGGTCTTCATGCTGTTGAGGTAGGCGATGTCGGTTTCGCCGACGGCGATGTAGACCGGCATGCGGAGGCGTTCGTTGATCGCCGGATCGCTCAGCAGCGGCGCGATGCGCTCCTTGAAGAGCACGAGCTGGTCGGGCCAGTAGCCGGAGCTGAACACGTAAAGCTCGCCGAAGGTTTCGAGGTGCGTGAGGCCGGTGTTGAGCACAACGAAGCCGCCCATCGAAAGGCCGGCGACGGCGCGGCTGGCGCGTTCGGGCTGAGTGCGGTAACGAGCGTCCACGAAGGGCAGGATGTCCTTCAGGTATTCCTGCGTGCAGGCGTCGTCCTCGCCCCGCTTCGGCGGCGCGCCGCTGACGACCCGGCCGGTGTTGGGCATGACGATGATCATCGGACGGGCCTTCCCGTCGGCGATGAGGTTGTCGAGGATGTGGTGCGCGTGGCCGCTGGCGGTCCAGTGGGTGTCGTTTTCGCCGCCGCCGTGATTGAGGTAGAGCACGGGGTAGCGGCGGGCGGTGTCGGCGTCGTAGCCCGGCGGCAGGTAGACATGCATGCGCTTCTCCGCGCCGGCGGAGGTCTTGTACGACACGGTTTCGACGCGGCCGTGCGGGACGTCGCGCTGGGCGTAGAAGGACATGTCCTCCGGCGCGGGCAGGGCCGGCAGGATCGGCACGGGATGCGCGGGCGGCGGGACGACATAGTGGCTGCCGGGCGAAGGACGCGGGGCGGCGGGCGCCGGGGCATTCTGCGCCAGGGCGGTGGCGGCGAGCAGCGTGAAGGCGAGAGGGAAAGGGAATTTCATGAGAGAGAGGAGAGTTGCAGGGCGGGGTCGCCGCAACCCCGCCTTCATTCGAGCGCGATATCGTCGTCGCACCGAGGCGGGGTTCGGAGACCCCGCCCTACAACAAGCCATCATTCGAACAGCACGGCGCCGCCGTTGCCGTCGAGGGCGAGGGTCAGCCTGCCGTCGGCACCGACGGTAACGGAGCGCGTCGCGGCCTTTTGACCGGGGGCGTCGTGGATGAGCGTGAGCGTGCGGCCGGCGAGGAAGGGCACCGAGAGCGCGAGCTCCTTGGCCTGCGTTTCGCCGTTCGTGGCGGCGAGGTACCAACGGTCGCCGTGACGGCGGGCGAGCGCGACGTCCCTGCCGGGGTAGCCCGCGAGGTAGCGCGTCTCGTCCCAGATCGCGGGCACCTGCCTGAGGAAATCGAGCACGAAGGCCGGCTGCTCGGTGAGGTTGTTCGGCGTGAGGCCGAAGTGCTGGAGCGGCGACTGGTAGAGGACGGTCGTCGCGAGCTGGAAGGCGTCGGTCGTGCGGCGCTGGTTCCCCTTCCCCGCCTCCTTGTGGAAGGTGCGGTTCAGGACGAGCGGGCCGAAGTCGAGCGGGGCGACAGGATTGCGGACGAGCGACAGGATCGTGCTCAGGCGCGCCTCGCCGTCGGCGAAACCCTGCGAGAAGATGAGGTTCTCGGAAACGGTGGCGGCCTCCGAGCTCATGAAGTTCGGGTACATGCGCTCCCAGCCGCGCGGCAGGGTCGCGCCGTGGAAGACCATCATGAGGCCGTGGGCGTTGCCGTCGGTGAGGATGTCCTCGTAGAGCTTGATCGTCGTCTGCTTGTCGCCGCCGAAGAAGTCCACCTTGAGGCCCTTCACGCCGATGGATTTGAGCCAGGCCATCTCCTGGTGGCGGGCGGGCGCGGTGTCGAGGCGGTTGCGCGGGTCCTGCGGGGCGTCGTTCCAGGCGCCGTTGGAGTTGTACCAGAGGAGGACGTGGACCTTCTTCGACGCCGCGTAGGCGACGAGTTCGGCGAGCTTGGCGCGGCCGAGGTTCCCCTCCCACAACGCGTCGATGAGGATGTATTCCCAGCCCATCGTGGCGGCGAGGTCGATGAAGGTCCGCTGGTCCGCCTCGTTCATGCTGGCGTCCTGCCAGACGAGCCAGCTCCAGGTCGAGCGGCCGGGCACGTAGGCTTGCGACGGCGCGTAGAGCGGCTTCACGACATCGGTGGAGACGGTGGTCTCGACGATGGGCGCGAGCGTCGCGCCGACGGTAAGCGTGCGCCAGGGCGTGAGCAGGGGCAGCGAGGCGGAGACGGTGGCGTCGCCGATGCCGCCGTTCTCGCCGGGCTGCGGGAAGGCGACGGTGTACAGGCCATCCGGCGTCGGGTCGGCGAGGCGCGTGCCAGCGTAGCGGCTGGAGGTGCCGGTTTCGGAGACGAGCACCCAGCCGTCACCGCCGATGCGGAAGAGCGCGGGGAAGGTGAAGCCGACGCCGCTGGGCGACTTCGTGCCGACGGGCTCGTCGACCAGGTAGCCTTCCTCGTAGCTGGGCTTGGTGGCCATCCAGCCATCGCCGGGCCTGGCCTGCCAGGTGGCGAACGCGGTGGCGGCGGCGGGGAAATTGAAGCCCGTGGCCTCGCGCTGGATCGTGACGCGCGACCGGTCCTTGCCCGCGAGCTTGTAGGCGAAGGCGACATCGCGGTCGCTGACGCGGAAGATGACCTCGAGCGAGTGGCCCTCGGCGGTAGTGAAGCGCGCGGTCAATTCGTTGGCCACGTAATGGACGTCGCGCACCTTGCCGTGCGGCAGCGTGTAGCGTTCGTCGATCTTGGCGGTGCTGGAGCCGTCGGCCTTGAGGCCGGTGGCGAAGCTGCCGATCGTCGTCTCGAGACCGAGCGGAGACGGTTCAAGCATGACGTGGCCGCCGCGCGTCACCCGGTAGGTGAGCGCGCCGCCTTCAAGCGAGAGCTTCACGGCCAAGGCGCCGTCGGGGCTGGTGACTTCCTGGGCCGGCAGGACAAGGCCCAGGCAAAGAGAAGACGCGGCGAGGAGGAGGCGGATTTTCATGATGGCTTGAGGGGAAAGGCGCGATCGCCGGGGAAAAAGCGGGGGATGGAAAGGCCGGCCGGCGTCGGGTTGTCGGTGGGGCAAGGCACCTGTCGACGAAGGGTTGGCGCGACCGGCTGGAGATCAATCAGGCTACCGGATCGCCGGAGGTTGGCATGCCCGGCGGCACTTTACCGTCATAGGGCGAAGGGGAAGGAGGAACGGTTTGCCCTCAAGGTGCCGGTTCGGGACGGCGACACCGAGCCAGACGATCCGGTTTGGCCACGGATGGCACGGCGTCACACGGCTGGGCCGGGGCGCAGAGGATTGGCCACGAAAAAGGGGCCCTGCCCCCGGGACGCGCGGTGTTTTCCCTCTGTGCTCTCTGTGTCCCTGGGGTTCAACATCACCGTTGCGTGAGCACCGCGGCGTAGCCGCCGGCCGGGGCGAGCGTGATTTCCACGGTGTCGGCGGCGGCCACCGGGCGCGTGGTATCGGAGATCTTTTCCGGCTGTGCGCCGGATTCGGCGGTATCGGCGAAGGCGCGCAGGCTCCAGTCCCCGGAACCCAGGAAGGCGAGCGGCACGCGCAGCGTGAGCGGCGCCTCACCGTTCATGGCCGCGAGGTACCAGCGGTCGCCCGAGCGGCGCGCGATCACGAGGTGCTGCGCGACGTCGGCGGCGAGGACGACGGTGTCGTCCCACACGGTCGGCAGGCCGCGGAAGAACTCCACGCCGGTCTGGCCGCGGTAGTTCGCCGGGCTGTCGCAGAGCACGAGCAGCGGGCTGAAATAGACGACGGTCTGCGCGAGCTGGCGCGCGCGCGTGCCGATCACCTGGGCCGGCTGCGTGACCTTGAAGTCAGCCGCGGTGCGGTTGAGGAAGCCTCCCGGAGTGAAGTCCATCGGCCCGAGCAGGCCGCGGGTGAAGGGCAGCGTGATCGTGTGCAGCGTGGAGCAGGCGCCCGACCGGATCTTGGTGTACTCGTTGCCGAGGACGCCCTCCTGGGTGATGAAGTTCGGCCAGGTGCGGGCGAGGCCGGTGGACTTGTATGCGCCGTGGAAATCCACCAGCAGATGCAGCCTGGCGGCGGCGGCGAGAGTCCGCTCGTACCACTGCACGGTCTCCTGGCTGTCGCTGTTCATGAAGTCGATCTTCACGCCGGCGAAACCCCACTCCGCGATCTGGCCGAGCACCTTTTCCACGCCCTGCCGGGAGAGGTCGCGGGCGTCGACCCAAAGCAGGAGGCGGACGCCGCGTTCGCGCGCGTAGGCCACGAGCTCCGGCAGGTCCACGTGCGCCGCCGGCTTGGTGAGGTCGGCCTTGCGGTCGTTCATCGGTTCGTACCAGAACCAGTCGATGAGCTGGTAGGGAAAACCCATCTCGGCGGCAAAGTCGATGTAGTCGCGGTGCGAGCGCGTGTCGCCGCGCGAGTTAAGCCCCGTGAATTCCGGCTGCGTGGGGTTGATCCCCGTCCACCAGGCGTCCCAGGCGGAAATCCCGGGCTTGATCCAGGAGGGATCGGCGATCTGCGACGGGGTCGAAAGCGTGGCGACAAGCTCGTTGGTGAGCAGTTCGCCGGCCTCGCGGGCGAGCAGGACCACGCGCCAGGGGCTGACGCGCCGGTCACGGCCCAGGACCATTCCGCGGCCGTCCTTGCGGGCCGCCAGCGCGGCCCGGGCGCCGGGGCGCGGCGTGCCGTCCGCGCGCGGACCGGCGGCCGCGACGAACAGGCCGGCCCAGTCGCGGAGGTCGGCCTCGGCGATCGCGGCGAACCCCTGGGGCAGCTTCACCAGCAACGGCAGGACGTGCGGCCTGGCCACCGTGGGAGTGAGCTCACCGAGCCGCTTCTCCGGATACTGGCCCTCGGCGCAATCGGACCAGTTCCCCGCCCAGCAGGTGAGATCCGAAGGGAAGATGAACTCCGTGCGCTCGTGCGTGACCACGTAGGTCTCCAGCCCGGGCTGCACCGGGATCTCGTAGCGCAGGGCGACGCCTTCGTCGTAGGCGCGCACGATGAGGGCCAGCCGGCCCGGCGTGCCGGCCTGTTCCCGCAACTCGAGCCGCAGCTCGCGATAACGGTCGCGCACGGTGCGGCGCTGGCCGAGAGGATTATCCCAGGTACCGTCATGCTCCGTCCGGCCGGCGCCGGTGATCGCCGTCCGCCGCCCGAGCGAAATTCCGCCCTCGAAGTCGAGACCGAGGGACGAGCCGGCCAGCACCGGCGCGCCGTCCATCGTGACGCGGTAGCGGAGCCCGTCGTCGTCGTCCACGGTGACGACCACACGCCCGTCGGGCGAGGCGAGGGATTCCTCCGCCGCGGGCAGCGGCGCGAGGAGCAGGAGCGGAAGAAGCAGGCGAAGCGGAGGGTACATGGCGGAAGACAGGAATCGGCGGGTCAGAATTTCACCTTCGCTACCTGGCGAAGATCGGCGGACGAGGTGCCGGCGGAGAGCGTCCAGTCGCCCGACGGAACTGCGCAGGGCGACCGCGGCGAAACCAAGAGCGCAGGGAGCAACGAGGGCGATCATCCGGGCAGACGGAATTACGATGGGATCGGCGGTCAGGATGGCACGGGGCCGAGATGACGGCGGGGCGGCGTTCATTCGGTTTCCTCGAAATCCATCCGGTTCAAGTTAACGGTGTCGCCGTCGATGACGACTCGCAGCACGTGCCGCCCCGCGGGAAGGCGGATCACGCGCTGAACGGTGGTCCAGTTCTGATATTCCTTTGTGTTGGGCACGTCGATGACCCCGGTCAGGTCGACCCCGTCGCATTCCAGATGGAGCGCCGCGCCGTTCACCGCGGTGGCGACATGGAAGACAACCCGGTAGTCGCCGGCCCGCGCCACGGTCGCGGTGTAAGCCGTCCACTCCCCTTTGCGCGTCCAGCCGAGCGTGTAGCCGCCGGTGCTGCAGGCGCCCAGATCCACGCCGGTGTCCAGCCGGTACATGCCTCCTTCGTTGACGTCGTCCTGATCACGATACGCGTCGCCCGGGCAGCCGATGTCGTAGTCCTCGGCCTCGATGACGCCGGGTATGACATGAGGTCGGAAGGGTTTTTGCTCCTGCTCACAAACCTCCCGCAGATTCCACCCGCCGGCGGCCGCCAGCGAGGCGCCGAGACCCGCGCGGGCGCCGGCGCCCGCGTCCGCCGGGAGCGTCAGCACGAGACCTGGATTGCGGGCGTTCACGACGCTCAGCCGGTTCTCCGCGCCATGGCGGATATGCCACCGCTGGCGGTCGTCGCCCGTGAAGCGCACGAGGACAAGGCTGCGGTCGTCTCCGTCGCAGGCCAGGACCTGGTCAGGCTCCGCCCGGTTTCGAAGCACGTAGACGCCGGGGACGCCGGGCTCCAACTGCCACTGATTCGCCACATCCTTGCGTCGATCCGTCAGGGAGAGGCCGGCGCCGACGACCAGGTCGCCGGAGCTCCCGCCGGGCACAAGGTGGTAGCGAGGGGCCGTGTCGAGCGCCGCAAAGTTGTCGTACGCAGGGATGCCGCCGTCGAAAGTGAGCTTGATCACATACGCCAGTTCGGTCGCGGGCCGGACCGGCAGCTGCACGTGCAGGCCGCGTTCGTCCTGGGTGTAGGTCAGGGCCCGGTACACGCCCGGGGCTCCATCGATGAGGGCGACCGAGCTTAGTTTCCGGCCGTCGATCCGTTCGGACGACAGCGATTCGAGCGTGATCTCGCGGCGGTCGTCGTCCCAGCCGAGCAGAATGGCGTACAGGGCGGAGTTGTCCTTGGCGCGGGTATAGCGGATGTCGCGAGCGGTGCCCTCCAGCGGCGGCCCCATGACGCCGTGGTCGGCGCCCATCTTGGTCGGGCCCTCGCCGAAGCGGACCCAGGCCCGGGTGCCGTACACCGCCTCGCCGTGCGTGCGCAGCCACGCGCCCATGCCGAGCAAGAGGTCCTTCTGCTCCTGCGGGATGGAGCCGTCGGCGCGGGGCGAAACGTTGAGCAGCAGATTGCCGTTCTTGCTGATCCGGTCGAGGAAACCGTGAAGGACCTGCTTGAGCGAATAGTAGCCGATGCCCTTGGTGTAGCTCCAGCTCGAGGAGCTGATGGCGTCATCCGTCAGCCAGGTGTCCTCCTTCAGGTACGGGGGACCGCCGCGCTCGTAGTCGAGGACGGCCACGCGCGGGCTCAAGCCGTCCTTGTACGTCGCCACCACCTCCCGATCCCACCGGGTTGCCTGGTTGTAGTAGTAGGCGAGGAACTCAAGCAGGACGGGCTGGGAAATGTGATTCAGGTTGAAATCCTGCCAGATGACGTCGGGGCGGTAAGCATCGATAATCTCCTTATGCTTCGCCAGCCACAGCGCCTCGTTTTTTTCTTTCCCCTGCTGGCCGTAGAGCACCTGGCGCCGCGGGTCATCAGTCGGAGGCGCCGCCTCATAAAATCCCGTGATGTTATAGGCATGGTGCATGGAGAGGATGACCTTCATGCCCTGCTGGCGGATGGCGTCGGCCAGCAATCCGACCACATCCAGTTTCGGGCCCATGTCCTGGGCATTCCATGGATTCACCCGGCTGGCCCACATCGAAAACCCGTCATGATGTTCGGCGACCGGGCCGGCGAATTTCGCGCCCGCGTCGGCGAACAGGCGGGCCCACTCGGCGGGGTCGAAGCTGCCGCCCTCCGACTTGAGCTTGGGCGCGAACTGCACGAAGCGCCCCTGGAGATCCTGGCCGCCCGTGATGAAGCGGTCGTAGGGCCAGACAGTCACGCCGCCATAGGTCTCGAGGTGGTGCCGGTACTCGGGCGTGCCTTCCCTGTACATGTGGTACGGGTACCACTCGCTGCCGAAGGCCGGAACGGAGTACACCCCCCAGTGGAGGTAGATACCAAACTTGGCGTCGCGGAACCATTCGGGCGCAGGGTTGGCCTGTGCCAAGGACTCAAAGGTGGCGGCGTAGCGCTCCCCCGCCGGCAGGACGGCACCGAGGGAGAGGAGGGCGAGACCGGCGAAGAAAGCGGAGGGTTTCATTGGAGAATGAACCAGACGGGGATGAGTCTCAGCGTTTCACGACAGCGGTCTGGCGGAGGTCGGCGGACGAGGCGCCGGCGGAGAGCGTCCAGTCGCCCGACGGAACTGCGTAGGCCTTGGCCGCGACGTCCCAGCGGCGGAGGGCGATGGCGGGCACGGTGATTTCCACGGTCCGCCTCTCGCCCGCCCTGAGATGGACGCGGGTGAAGCCGCAGAGGGCGCGGATTTCCTGCGGTTGCGAGGACGCGGGCGGCGTGGCGTAGAGCTGGACGACGTCGTCGCCGTCGCGGGCACCGGTGTTGGCGACGTCGAGCGTGACGGTCAACGCGCCGCCGGCGGCCGGCGTCACGCGCAGGTTGTCATAGGCGAAGCTCGTGTAGCTGAGACCGTGACCGAAGGCGTAGAGCGGCTTCCCGGTGAAGTAGCGGTAGGTGCGGTTCTTCATCGAGTAGTCGGAGAAGTCCGGCAGGTCCGCCGTGGACCGGTAGAAGGTCACGGGCAGGTGACCCGACGGGTTGACGAGGCCGAAGAGGACCTCGGCCACGGCGCGGCCGCCGCTCTGCCCGGGATACCACGCCTGCACGATCGCCGGCAGGTGTTCGTCCTGCCAGGTGAGCGCCATGGCCGAGCCGCTGCAGTTGACCATGACGACGGGCTTGCCCGTGGCGTGCAGGGCGCGGAGGAGGTCCTCCTGCTCCGGCGGCAGTTCGATCGATTCGCGGTCGAAGCTTTCGCCCTCCTGGGCGGCCGTGATGCCGCCGACGTAGACGATCACGTCGGCTTTGGCCGCCTGTTCCAGGGCCTCGGCCTTGAGCTCCGCGACGGAGCGCGCCGGCGTGTTGTCCTGTCCGCTCCACGGCGCGATGGCCGTCCTGGACGTGATCGGGCTCCCCACGGCATGGGTGACCGTGAAGTCCTTGCTCGCGACGGCCCGGATGCCATCGAGGATGGAAACCGAGCGCGTGGGGGTGCCGTGGTAGTTGCCCTCGAGCATCGATTTTGAGGCGGCGTTGGGGCCGATGACGGCGAGCTGCTTCAGCTTCGACCGGTCCAGCGGGAGCACGCCGTTGTTCTTCAGCAGCACGATCGACTGCCGCGCCAGCTCCAGCGCCACCTCGTCGTGCGCCGGCAGCTCGTTGTCGAGGAGGGTGTACTTCGAGAACGGCACGCGTTCCGGCGGATCGAAGAGGCCGAGGCGGAAGCGGGTCCAGAGGGTGTGGTACAGGGCCTGGTCGATTTCCTGCTCCGTGATGAGGCCCTGCTGGACGGCGCGGACCAGCGCGTTGTAGTCACCGCCGCAGCAGAGGTTGGTGCCGGCCTTGACCGCGAGCGCGGCGGCCTCCTCGGCGGTCTTCACGTAGGCGTGCTGCTTCTCGCCGTAGAGGTCGCGGATGGCGTCGCAATCGGACACCACGTAGCCCTCGAAGCCCCAGCGCTGGCGCAGCACGCCGGTGAGGAGGGCGGCATCGGCGCTGACCGGGACGCCATTGATGGCGTTGTAAGCGCTCATCACGCCGCCGACCCGGGCCTCGCGCACGAGGCGCTCGAACTGCGGCAGGTAGGTGTCGTACAGGTCGCGCTCGGAAACCACCGCGTTGAAACGATGCCGGTCGGGCTCGGGGCCGCTGTGGACCGCGAAGTGCTTCGCGCAGGCCATCGCGAGCAGGTAGTTCGGATCGTCGCCCTGGATACCCTTGACGAACTGGATGCCGATCTCGGCGGTGAGGAACGGATCCTCGCCGTAGGTCTCCTGACCGCGGCCCCAGCGGGGATCGCGGAAAATGTTCACGTTGGGCGTCCAATACGTCAGCCCCGCCCACCAGCGGGAATCGCCGTCATGCAGGTTGGCGTAGTCGTTGAATTTGGCGCGGCCCTCGATGCCGATCACCGTGCCTTCCCGGCGAAACAGCTCCGGGTTCCACGACGAGGCGGCTCCGACCGACTGGGGAAACACGGTCGCGGCCCCGTTGTTGGCGACGCCGTGCAGCGCCTCGTTCCAGTAATCGTAGGCGGGCAGGCCGAGGCGCGGGATGGCGGGGGCGGCGTTCTTGAGCTGGGAAACCTTTTCCGCGAGCGCCATGCGCCGGATCAGGTCGTCGGCGCGGGCGCGCAGGGGTTTGGACGGATCGCGCCAGATGGCCGGCTCGTTCACGACCGGCGGAGCCATCGCGGCACGGCCGAAGGCGTCGGCGAGATCGGAGGCGGCGAAACCCACGACCTCGGCGCCGGATGCATCCTTGATGGAGACGCGGTTGAACTTCGCGTGGCCCTTGCTGGCGGCGAAGGTGAGCCGCAGCGGCCCGCGCAGGGCGTCGTCGGATTTCTCGACGGCGCCGGTGATCGTGGCGGCCTTGCGCCGGCCGCCGGCGGCGACGAACAGGTCGAAATCCTTCGCCAGCACCTGGTCGCCGGCGGTCACGTCGAACACGCGCTCGCCGGCCGCGCCCGCCTGCGTCTCGGCGGCCTCGATCTCGATCGTGTAGCGTCCGGCGGGCAGGTTCGCGATCGCGACGGTGAAGGCGGGGCCGTTCACGTCCTCGCGGTAGGCCTCGGGCCCCGGGATCGGGGGGCCGGGCGGTTCCTTGCGGTGGGTGAAGTCGCCGGTGACGGTGACCTTGCCGCCGCAGGTGACGCAGGCCTCGTCGGCGGCGAAAAGCGCGGTGACGGAGAGCACGCCGACGAAAAGCAGGCGCGCGGCCAGGATGAGCGATCGGGAGGGGGCGGGTGTTTTCATGTTCGACTACGGGAGGGGGATCAGGCGCACCAGCACGACGCCGTGCGGGGCGACCCGGGCTTCGAAGCTGTCCTTGAAATCGCCGAGGTCCTGCTGCCGCCAGAGGTCGCGGACGCGGAACGTCGTGCCCGTGTGCGGCGTCGGGAGGTTGCCCCAGGGGCCCCATTTCACGGTGATGGCGGCGACGGTCTCGCCGCGGTTGAAGAGGCCGACGGCGATCGAGCCATCCTCGAGCGTCTTCGCGTAGACGACCTTGCCGTCGCGGTTGTCGAACTGCGTGGCCTGCCGGCCGAGCGCGTCCTGGTTGATCGCGAGCACCTCGTCGTTCGTGAGCAGGCCGAGCGTGAAGTCGTCGATCTGCGCGAGGTCGCAGCCGAGGAGCAGCGGCGACGACAGCAGGCACCAGAGGCTCATGTGCGCGTACTGCTCGTCGGGCGTGAGGCGCGTCGGGTGCAGGTTCGGCCCCCAGCCGACCTGGCCGAGCACGAGCATGTCGGGATCGCTCCAGTGGCCGGGGCCGGTGTAGGCCGCCCAGCGGTCCTGGGAGAAGCCGTTGCGGCTGACGCTGTCCCAGGTGTCGACGATGTCGCCCGTGGTCCGCCAGACCTCGGCGAGGCGCTGGTAATCGGGCGCGTGGTCGTAGAGCCCGGTGTTGGAAAGGCTGTACACGATGTCGCGGCCGGTCGCGCGCAGGGCGTCGGTCATCTCGGCGACGTGCGGCACGTCGTTGGGGAACCAGTCGTACTTGAGGTAGTCGACGCCCCACTCCGCCCACTGGCGGGCGTCGTGCGTGGCGAAGGAATGCGCGCCGAAGGTCCAGTTGATCCAGTTGGGCTTCGCGCCGGGGGCGTCGGGGTCCTTGTTGAGTTTGTAGAATTCGTTCACATCGCCGGCCACGACCCACGGGTAGGTGCCGTCGGCCTGGTCGGACGAGCCGCCGGGATAGCCGGCGTAGGTGCCGCGCCACGGGCTCGAGTAGAGGCCGAACTTGAGACCGAGCGCGTGGATCTCGTCCGCCAGCGCCTTCATGTCGGGGAATTTCCTGTTCGGCTGGAGGGCGTTGAACGCACCGCCGCGCGGCCCCTGCCAGCCGTCGTCGACGTTGACGTAGGTCCAGCCGTGGTCGCGCAGGCCCTTTTCGGCCATGGCGCGGGCCGAGCCGAGGACCTTGTCCTGGCTGACGGCGTCGCCCCAGCAGTTCCAACTGCTCCAGCCCATCGGCGGGGTGAGCGCGATCCGGTCGCCGACGACGATGCGGAAACGCCTCGTGGCCTCGCCGAGTTCGTTCCGCGCGCGCAGTGTCACCGTGTGCTCGCCGGCAACCGGCAGCGTGCCGGTGATCCGGCCGGTGGCGGCGTCGAGGGCGAGGCCCGCGGGCAGGCCGTCGATGGCAAAGGTCATCGGCCGGCGGCCAGTCGCGGGGATGGTGTAGAGAAACGGAGCGCCGGGACGGACGCCGAAGACGCCCGGACCGTTGACGCGCGGCGTGGCCGGCGCCGGCGGCGTGAGAATGGGCGGGGCGGTTTCGACCGCGGCGCAGGCGATGGCGGAGGCGAGCAGGGCGGCACAGCCAAGGGCGCGCAGAAGGAGGGTTTTCACGGGCAGGAGGCGTTTCATGGGCGGGAGAAGGAAACCGTTCCGGAACCAGGCGTTCGGCGCGACCCGCCCGACCCGGCCCGATCAGCGTCGGGCGCGGGCGAAAGGCGGACTCGTCCGGAGGAAACCACGGCTCAGGTCCGGTCGAGGGAGACGACGATCTGCGTGAAAGAATGCGCCGGGAAGCTTGCGCTTAGCGTCGCGCCGGTGGCGGGCAGTTCGCCGACCTTGGGCGCGTAGGTGGCGCGGGCCTCGTAGGTGTAGGGCGCGTTGGTGACATCGTCGCTCAGGATCTGCGTGACGGTGGCCGGGCCGGCGAACGCGCCGGCCGCGCAGCGGATGTCGGCCGTGATGGCCTCGTCCTTGTGACGGTTGACGACGTTGATGACGACCTGCCTTGCCGCCGCATCGTGGACGATGGAGACGTCGAGGTAGGGAATCGCGGCGTAGTAGTCGTCGACCTTGAAGGTGTCGCACACGACCGCCGCGCGCACGGCGTCGCCGTGGCAACGGGTGGAGAAGGCCTTGAAGGCGTGAAAGAGCGGCGTCCGGTAGGTCGCGCCGGTGGCCTGGTCGCGGCCGAGCAGCGAGGTCAGCAGCGTGTAATTCGCCATCTTCACATAGTCGGCGTTGCGGATGAAGCTGTTGAAGTACTGCGTGAGCGCGAGGGTCGAGAGGTGGCCGCCGCGGAACGGGGGCGCCCATTCGTCGAAGGAGATGGCCATCGGCCGCTTTTTCGTGGTCGTCGAGACCGCCTTGATCTGGCCGACGGTGATGTCGATCTTCTCCTGCAGGTCCACGGCGCGCTCGCCGACCAAGGTGTAGTAGTCCTCGGAATCGTCCCAGTAGCGGTGGAGCGACAGGTACGGCGCGATCTCGTGGAGTTCCTTGATGATGGTCCAGTTCCAGTCGATCCACGCGGTGGTGTCCTTGTAGTTGGAGGAACCGTTGGCGATGAACTCGAGCCTGGTGCCGGGGGAGCTGCGCTCCATGGCGCGGGAGGCGACCTTGGCAAACTTCACGTAGTCCTCGGCGTTCTTGTAGCCGATGATCCAGCCCTCGCCGTCCACCTCGTTGCCGAGGCACCAGTACTTGATGGCGTAGGGCTCGGGGTGGCCGTTTTTCGCCCGCTGGTCGGCCCAATAGGTGCCAAGGGGACCGTTGCAGTACTCGACCCAGGTGGCGGCGTCCATGACGGTGCCGGTGCCCATGTTGATGCAGACGACGTTCTCGGAACCGATGAGCCGGTTGAGCTGGATCCACTCGTCGGTGCCGACCTGGTTGGGCTCGACGACGCCCCAGGCGAGCTCGCGGCGCTTCGGGCGCCGGTCCTTGGGGCCGATGCCGTCACGCCAGTCGTAGCTGCCGAGGAAGTTGCCGCCCGGCCAGCGCATGTTGGTGAGCTTCAGCTCGAGGGCGGCCTCGATCATGTCCTTGCGCCAGCCGTTTTCGTCGGCGAGCGGGGAGCCCGGCTCGTAGAGCGGGCCGTAGAGCGTGTTGAACTGCAGCCCGGGGCGGTTGAAGCCGATCGGCTCCATGAACACGCCGTAGATGCGGGGGTCGACGGGGGCGATGACGTCGCCGGGGTCGAAGGTGATGCGGGCGGCGCCGGCGAAGGCGGCGGGCGCGAGCAGCGCCAGCAGGGTGAAGGTGCGCACGGTTTTCATGTGAGTCAGGGGACGGGGTTCAACGGAACGGGCGCGTGGAAAAGACAAGAAGGGCTCGGTAGAGAGCGACGCCTGCAACCGGGTCAGGGCATCTCCTCGAGCAGCCGGGCGGTCTCGGCGGTTTTGCTGAGGTGGACGACGTGGTCCCCCTCCATGACGATCGCCTTCCAGCCGCGGGCCCTGGCGCGCTCGTAGTAGCGGAAGAACATGTCCTTCTCCGGCTGTCTGGCGTCGTCGGCGGTCAGGATGTAGGTGGTGGGAACCGCGTGCGCCTTGTCCTGGTTCTTGAGCGACACGGGCTCGGTGAAGGTCTTTTCCGACTGCGGCACGACGTGCGGGACGGGCTGGCCGGTCTGATCGCCGAGCGGGAGGAAGCCGTTGACGGCCGGCCGGCGGCGGGCGGCGCCCTCGGGGCCGAAGGTGCCGTAGGCGCTCTCGCCGTCCTCGGGCAGGAAGGCGTCGAGATAGATGACGTGCTTGAAGCGTTCCGGCACGCGGTCGACGACGCCGGTGATGACCATGCCGCCGTAGCTGTGGCCGACGAGCACGACGTCGCGCAGATTTTCCCACTCGATGAAATTGACGACGTCCTGGATGTGCAGGTTCACGCCGACGTCGGGCGACGAGAGGTGCGAGCGGTCTCCCTGGCCGGTGAGCGTGACGCGGTGGACGATGTGGCCGCCGGCCTGCAGGGCCTCGGCGAGCTTCTTGTGTTCCCAGCCGCCGGCCCAGGCGCCGTGGACGATGACGAAGGTGCGCCCGGCGCCAGTCGGGGCCGCGGACAGGGCCGGAAGCAGGGCGATGAACAGGCAGAAAAAAGGGAGGGAGGGGCGCATGGGGAGGCCGGAGTGAGGCGGACAGGACCTGCACGGCGTAGGGTGCGCCGGCGCTGATCGGAAGACGAGGGGACCATTCAGGCAGAGGCGGGACACCGAGGAGAGAAGTTCTTTCCTTAACGGTAATGTAATCCCAAACCGGCGACACCGGTCCGCGTGAGCAAGGATGCCCCGCCCCGGACGACGGCGCCACCGCCCCTTCCCCACCCCATCATGAACGGATCCCTCCCCTGCCCCTTGGCGACCGCCGGCGAACGGCGCGTCCCCGGTTTCTCCCTCATCCCGCGGCTGGCCGCCCTGGTTCTGCTCGGGCTGAGCCTGCCCGGAACGACCGGCGCCACGCCGGCCGGAAACCGGATCGACCTGGGCAAACTGTCGACCGGCGCCACCGTGGCATTCGTCCGCGAAACGGAAGGCACGTGGGGCCTCGACATCCAAGGCGGTTCTGCGCCGCGCCTGAGCCAGGCGCGGCCCGCGCAGCTCGAGGTGTTTCAGACCGGCGACGACGTGCGGCGGCTTTCGTCGGGTTACCAGGCCGTGGAAAAAACCGCCGGCGGCGTGCGCGCCCGCGCCTCCGTGCCGGCGGGTGACGGCGTGACGTTCGCCGTGCAGGACGAGTGGAGCCTCGACGGCGCCGTGGTCACGGTGCGCCGGACGGTCGACGTGACCGGCCGCGCGCCGGGCGGGTTCGGCTCGTCCGTCGTGCTCGCCCTCGATCCGGCCGTGAGCTGGAACGACGTGGCGGGCTTCGCGCCCGGCGCGCTGTACGGCGACCCGGCCAACGACGGCGAGCGGTCGCCCGGAGGCACGCTGAACCATGCGGCCCGGCGGTTCCTGATGCGCGAGGACATCCTGCCGGCGCCGCTGTTCGCCCTCGCCCTGCCGCGCGGGGCCTCCGTGGCCGTGCTGAATCCCGCGCCGCGGGGCGACTCGACGATGGAGGAAACCCGGCTGACCGCCGCGACGATGGTCGACGGGCGCTTCCAGTTCGGCGCCCTGGGGGCGTGGCAGGAGGACGGCGGGCCGGTCGAACTCGGTTTCCGTTTTCCCGGCACGGCCAACCTTTATACCGGCGGCCCGGCCGAACAGACGCCGGCGCGCTGGTTCCGGCGCGGCCATCCCCTCGCCCCGGACACGGCGCACCGGTATGCGGTGAGTTTCCGCTTCGGAGCGGACGAAACCTTCCCCGACGTCACGCGCCACACCTGGCGCTGGGCGTGGCAGGTGCTCAAGCCCGCGGTTGCGGCGATCGACGTCGCGCAGATGCAGCGCGTGCTGATCGACCATCTGCACGCGCAGGCCGCGACGATCGACGGCCGCACCGGCATGCCGTTCGTGCGCAGCACCGTGGCCGACACCGTGCAATGGAACTGGACGATGATCGCGATGGGCTTCGTGGCGAAGAACATCGAGTGCGCGGACCTGATGCTGCGCGAGGCCGGGCGCGATCCGACGGAGCGCGGGCGCCAGATGCGCGCGACAGGCCTGGCGATCATCGCCTCGCTGATCGAGGCGCTGCCGACGGTGCCGCTGCCGGCGACCGGGTACGATCTGGCGACGGGCCAGCCGTGGGACCACATCTGGCTCGCGCCCTGGCTGCGCAACGCCACCGAGGACATGCGCGTGCTGGTCCAGGCCTACCGTCGCGAGCGCGCGTTGGGTCGCGACCACCCGGAGTGGTTCGCCTGGGTGAAGACCTACGTGGACTGGCTGCTCGAGCAGCAGCGGGCGGACGGCTCGTTCCCGCGGCGGTGGAAGGCCGGCACCAACGAGGTGGCGGAGCCGACCGGCACGACCAGTTACAGCCCGGTGCCCCTGCTCGTGCTGATGAGCGAGGAGACGGGCGACCCGAAATACCAGGCGGCGGCCGTGCGCGCCGCGGACCATGTCTGGATGAACTGGGGCCGCCGCGGGCTCTTCATCGGCGGCGCAAGCGACAACCCGAACATCACCGACAAGGAGGCCGGCATGCTGAGCATGGAGGCCTTCCTGAGCCTGCATGAAGCCACGGGCGAGGCGCGCTGGCTGGAGCGCGCGCGCGCGGCGGCGGATTTCACCGAGACCTGGATGTGGATCTGGAACCTGCCCATGCCCGGGGATGCCGACGACGCACAACTGAACTACAAGCGCGGCGTGCCCACGATCGGCGTGCAGGGCATCTCGGCGTTGCACGCCGGAAGCGTGGACGAATACCTCGACTGGGCGGTGCCGGGCTACGCAAAGCTCGCGCGGCTGACGGGCGACCCGCATTACCTCGAGGTCGCGCGCATCCTGCTCCACGGCACAAAGTCCATGGTCGCGCTGCCGGGACGCCAGTACGACCTGAAGGGCATCGGCTGGCAGCAGGAAGGCTGGCGGTTGCGCCCAGGCGGCGCCGGCCGCGGCACCAGCGGACACCGGTTCTGGCTCCCGTGGATCTCGGCCAACCACCTGGCCGGCATCATGGGGCTGGAGGATTACGATCCGGCTCTGTTCAAGGAACTCGCCGGGCCGGGGAAGGTTTCGCCCGACCGCCAGCCCTAGCCCCCACCCTCCACCCCGGGCTCGGGCCGGATCTTGTCCATGAACCCTCCCTGGTCGCGCGACCGGCGTGAACGCGCGGCCGCCCCCCCTCCCCGCCATTCCGCGCCGGGGTTGACTTGCAAATCGCGAAATCCCGACTTTCCACTGCATTCCCGATGAAAAACCTACCCCGCCTCCTCATCGCCGCCCTCCTCCTTTGCTGTGCCTCTTTCGCCCGAGCGGAAGAGGGCGTGCAGGACCTGAAGATCGGCGACCCCGCGCCCGACTTCGCTCTGATTGGCATCGACGACAAGATCCACCGCCTGGCCGACTTTGCCGATGGCAAGGTGCTGGTGGTCTTCTTCACGTCGAACCACTGCCCGACTTCGCACGGCGCCGCGGCGCGCCTGCGTCAGTTCCTGGCCGACTTCCGCGGTCGCGGGATGACGTTCATCGCGATCAACCCCAACCACCCCGAGGGCCTGAGCATCGACGAGCTCGGTTTCTCCAAGTACGGCGACGGGTTCGAGGACATGAAGAAGTACGCCGCGGAGGAGGGCTTCGACTTCCCGTACCTCTACGACGGCGACACGCAGGCCGTGGCCAAGGCCTACGGCTGCCTCGCCACACCGCACGTCTTCATCTTCGACGCCGAGCGCAGGCTCCGCTACAAGGGCCGCTTCGACGATTCGCCCTATGCGGAGGAGTCCACCGTGAAGTCGCCCGACGCGCGGAACGCCGTCGAGGCCCTCCTGGCGGGCCGGCCCGTGCCGGTCGAGGTCACGAAGCCGCACGGCTGCTCGACGAAGTGGCGCAGCAAGCAGACGGGCATCGCCCGCCAGAAGGAACGGTGGGACCGCACGCCCGTCGACATCGAGCCGATCGACGCCGCGGGGGTCGCCGCGCTGCGCAAGGGCGGCACGGGCAACATCCGCCTCTACAACGTGTGGGCGACCTGGTGCGCACCGTGCGTCGAGGAGTTCCCGGAACTCGTGGCCACCTCGCGCCGCTTCGACATGCGCAATTTCGAGTTCATCAGCATCAGCATGGACCGGCCGGAGGATGCGCCCAAGGCGAAGGAGTTCCTCGAGCGCAACGGCGCCGGCCTGTCCCGGCGCCTGCAGAAGTCGGTGAAGGCCGAGGGCCGCACCACCAACAGCTACCTGTTCACCGGCGGAAGCATGGAGGACCTCATGAAGGAGCTGGATCCGGAGTGGCCCGGCGGCATCCCGCACACGCTGCTGGTCGACACCGAGGGCAGGGTCATCTGGCGGCACAGCGGCATGGTGGACGGCGAGGCGCTCCGCGCCCAGGTGCTCAACCACCTCGGCAACTACTACAAGCCGTGACCCCGCCCGCGCCCCGGATGGTCGCCTCCGCGCGAACCGGGGCGGCCGCGGTCACTCCACGTCGAGGCCAACCTTCCAGTGGGCGGCGACGGCGCGAAGTTCGTCGGGCGTGATCGGGATCACGGCGCCGTGCTTCGGGCGCTCGAAATTCGAGCCCTTCATCACGCCCTCGTTGAAACGGCCGAGGTGGCGGAAGGTCTTGAAGTCCTCGGTCTCGCTGAAGCCCATGTTGTTGGGCCGCGCGCCGTAGACGTCATACATCAGCACGTAGGTGGAGGTGCCGGTGCGCTTGAAGATGTTCGGCGCCTCGGTGTTCACCGTCTCGGGATCGATGCGGTCCGGCGTCGTGACGTAGCCGTCGGCCAACCGGGCGGAGGACGCGTGGCGGATCTTCGCGGCGGCGACGTAGAACATGTGCCAGGTGCCGTCGACGAGCGTGAGGTCGGCGTCGATGCCGCCGATGCCGGGGATCTTTTGCGGCACGGTCTCGAGTTTCGTGAAGGCCTCGTCGGCGCAGGACCAGAAGATGTTCGCATGCCTGTTGCCGTAGCGGATGGTGAAGTACACGACCATCTTGCCGGCCACGGGATCATAGGTGGTCTGCGGCGCCCAGGAGCAGTCGATGTCGCCGAGTTCGGGAAACGCGAGGTCCACGCGGAAGATCACGTGCGTCCAGTGGATCAGGTCCCAGGACTTCATCAGCACGAGGGCGCGGTTGTTGCCCCAGCCGTATTGCTCCTCCGGACGCTGCCACGGGGTGTCGCGGTGGCCGGCCCGCTGGCCGAAGATGTGCAGATCGGTCATCGCGAGGTAGAACGCGCCGTCGGGTCCGCGCGCGATGTGCGGGTCGCGCACGCCCTTCTGTTCGGCCAGGGCCGCGCCGTCGAAGACGGGATCGCCGCCGTTGACGTCGGTGAAGGTGTACCCGTCGCGGCTGATGGCGAAGTACGCGGAATGCGTCTGGTCCTTGAAGTACACCATCAGGTAGCCGCCCATGTCCTTCTCCGCGCGCGGACCGGCGGTGGCCGGCTTTTCGAGGGCGGGCACGATGATCGTCCCCGCGGGGCGGCGGGGCTTGGGCGAAGCCGCCGGAGTGGCGGAAGCCTGGGCGAAGGCGGTGGCCGCCGTGACCGCGGTGAGGAGGAGCGTGAACGTGAGGGTGGAGAAAGGTTTCATGGGATGCGGATTGATTGCAGGGCGGTGTTCGGCGACCTCTCCCGGCAACCGGAGTGCGTTTCTATTTCACGGGGAAGAGGCGCGGGACGAAATCGTGAAGCGATTTGCGCCAGACCTGCCATTCGTGTCCGCCCGGGAACGAGGCGAACTCAACCTCGAGGCCGCGGGCGCGGAAGTCGGCGACAACCTGGCGCGTAGGCCCGACACGCGGGTCCTGCTCGCCGACGGAGAGGTAGAGCAGATCGAGCACGGCGTTGAAGGCCTGCGGCGCACTGAACAGGCCGGGCACCGCGGCCTCGGCGTCGAAGGGCGCCGGTTCGCCGCCGCCCGGCGGACGGATGCCGCCGAACAGACCGGTGCTGAAGGCGCCGACGGCGGCGAATTGGTCTTTGTGCGCGAGACCGACGAAGAAGGACTGGCCGCCGCCCATCGAAAGGCCGGCGAGGGCGCGGTGCCTGGCGCCGGATTTCACGCGGAAGCGGGCCTCGACGAACGGGACGATGTTTTCCAACAGCTCGCGGGCGAAGCCGCTCATGCCGGCGGGGCTGTAGAGCGCCGTCACGCCCGGCTCGCGCGGGAGGTTGCCGTTGGCGATGACGACCAGCATCGGGCGGGCGCGTCCGGCGGCGATGAGGTTGTCGAGGATGACGTCGGTCCGGCCCTGGTCGGCCCAGCCCGTCTCATCCTCGCCGCCACCGTGCTGGAGGTAGAGCACGGGGTAACGCTGGTCGGCCTGCGCATCGTAGCCGGGCGGAGTGTAGACGAAGAGGCGGCGCCAGGTGTTCGTGACCTTCGAAAAATACCACTTGGCCCGGAGGTCGCCGTGCGGGACATCCTGGAGGGTGTAGAAATCCACGCCGGGCTCGGGCACGTCGATCCCGCTCGCGTCCTTGCCGGTGCCGTAGAACGTCCGGCTGCCGGGATCGTTCACGGCCACGCCGTCGAGGGATATTGTGTAGTAGTGGAAACCCGGCTCGATCGGCGGGGTGACCACGCTCCACATACCGTCGGCGTCCTTCGTCATCGCATAGCGGCCCTGCGGCAGCTGGACGGCGACGCTCTGCGCGACGGGCGCCTTGATCCGGAACTCACCGCGGCCCGCGGCATCGAGCCGGGGATAGTCGGAGCCCGGGACGTTGCTTGGCGCGGGGGCCCAGTCGGAGGCGGCGTGGGCAAGAGCGCACGCGGCGGCGAGAAGAAGGAAGGAGAGCAGGACTTTCATCGAAACTGTAGGGCGGGGTCGCCGAACCCCGCCTCTGCGCGAACGCGATAACATTATCGAACCAAGGCGGGGTTCGGCGACCCCGCCCTACAACTGAGTCACTGCGCCCAGGCGGCGCCTTCGGGGGTGCGGCGCCAGGCGAAATAGGAATCGAGCACGGCGAGCGCGTCGGCGCTCGGCACGGGGCCGGGTTGCGCGGTGTCCTTGAAGACCATCACGCGACGGTCGCCATCGGTGTAGCGCGGCCAGGCGGGCACGCCGGGGCCGTTGGGATCGCCGCGCTTGGCGAAGTTCACCCAGTAGGTGGACACGGTGTCCGAGATCGCCCAGTCGCCGGCGGTGAGCTTGGCGTCGTTGCGGTCGAGGGTCTGGAACACGTAGGGCACGTCCACGCCGTGCGGCATGCCGTGGTCGGCGGCCGGGGAATCCGCCGGGCGCGCGGGATGCTGGTCGAAGTAGTAATAGAAGACCTTCGACTTGCCGGCGCGCGCCTGGAGCGTCGCCCAGGCCCAGGTCTGCCAGCCGAAGGCGGCGTCGCGCATCAGGTCGCGCGCGGTCTTCGGCACGGTCGTGGCGCCGGCGGGATAGGCGGCGATCAGCTTTTCGGCAAAGGGGCCGTAGCGCTTCTCGACGTTGGCGCGGTATTCCCCGGGGGTCTTCTCGCGCGCAAAGCTCAGGCCCTCGTCGGAGTTGTAGCCGACGAGAATGTCCACGTTGTTGTAGCGGCCGGCTTCGTAGAGCTTGTGCTGGTCGTCGGGGATGACGACGCCGTCCACGATGGGCCAGGCGGCGCCGCTCCCCCACCCGGCCGGGAGCTTGTCGGGCGGAAGCTTCCGCAGTTCGGCGATCGTCGACACGCCGGCCTTCTGGAGAAAGGCGGCGCCGGAGGTCTCGGCCTGGGCGAGCGTGCGCATGTTTTCACCGGGATAGGTCGTGTCGCGCGTGGGACCGAACGAGCCGCCGCTCTGGGAGATGGCGCCGCGGAAGAAGCCCTTCGCCTCGGGCGAGGCGCAGAGCATGCTGACGGAGATGCCGCCGGCGGACTCGCCGAAGATGGTGACGCGGTCCGGATCGCCGCCGAAGGCCGCGATGTTGCGCTGCACCCACTTCAGGCCGGCGATCTGGTCCATCAGGCCCCAGTTGCCGGAGGCCCGGCGTCCGGTCTCGGCGCTGAGTTCCGGGTGCACGAGAAAGCCGAGCGGACCGACGCGGTAGTTGATCGTGACGAGGACGACGCCCTTGCGCGCGAGGTGCTCGCCGTTGTGCGTGGGCGTGGAGTTGGAGCCGAAGGAGAAGCCGCCGCCGTAGATCCACACGAGCACGGGGATCCTGTCGGCAGGCGACTTCGCGGGCGTCCAGATGTTGAGGTAGAGGCAGTCCTCGCTGACGCCGCCCTTGCCATCGCCCTGGTAAGGATCGGGGCCGAACTTGTCGGCGGCGCGCACGCCCTCCCACTTCGCGGCGGGCTGCGGCGCGCGCCAGCGGAGGTCGCCGACCGGCGGGGCGGCGAACGGAATGCCCTTGTAGACGGTGAGATCCTTTTCGGTCACGCCCTGCACGAGACCGGTTTCGGTCCGGACGGGCGCGGGGGCCTGGGCGAAGCCGAGGGTGGCGGCGCCGAGGGCGAGGAGGGTGATGAGGCGGAGTTTCATGGGAGAGTAAAGCGGGGCGGTTTATTGGCGCCAGAGGTTGGGCAGGAAGCGTTCGTGGAGGAGGTGGCGCCAGGTGGCCCAGTCGTGGGCCCCGTTGCCGCCGACGTAATACTCGTGCTCGATGCCGTGCTTCACGAGCGCCTGGTGGAGATTCTCGCTGCGTTCGCCCATGCGGCCGTTGTTCTCGCGCGTGCCGAGGCCGACGAAGAGATAATCGATCTTCGCGTTGACGTCGGGCGTGTTGAGGAAGGTGGCGAAGGATTTTTCGGTGTCGAAATCGCCGGCGCTGAGGACGCCGAAGCTGGCGAAGAGGTCGAGCGAGTTGAAACCGACGAACATCGTGTGACGGCCGCCCATCGAGAGGCCGGACAGCGCGCGGCCCTTGGGGTCGCGGCGGACGGAATACTCGCGCTCGACCAGCGGGAGCACGTGCTGGCGGAGCTCGGCTTCGAACTTCCGAAAGGTCAGCTCGGTGTGCTTCGGGTGGTTGCGGTGCACGACCTGGTTGTTGGGGATCACGATCACCATCGGCACGGCCTTTTTCCCGGCGAGCAGGTTGTCCATGATGAAGTTCACCCGGCCGTCGTAGATCCAGTTGTGCGGGAGCTCGCCGCTGCCGCCGACGAGGTAGAGCACGGGGTAGGTCTTCGTACGGTCATAGCCGGGCGGCGTGTAGACGAAGAGGTCGCGTTCGCCCTGCGTGACGTCGGAATGGTAGATGTGGCGCGTGATGGCGCCGTGCGGGACGTTGCACGCGTCGTAATACGCGGGGCCGTCGCCGTGGACGATGAGCTGGCTGTAGGGCGGCATGCCCGTGAAGGCGGCCTGGGTGTTGCTCGGATCGACCGTCTGCACGCCGTCGATGCGGACGAGGTAGGCGTAAATATCGGGCGGCAGCGGTCCGATCGTGAGCGTCCAGATGCCGTCGGCGCCCTTCGCGAACGGGAGCGTCTCGCCCCAGTTGCGGCCGAGGGCGGCGAGCACGGCGCCGTTGAGTTCGACCTTCTGCGCGTCGGGGGCCTTCACGCGGAAGGTAACGGTGCGGTCGGCGTGGACCTCGGGGGAGTTGAGCGGCGCGCTGAAGGGGATGAGGCCCTCGGCGTTGCGCTGGGGATCCCAGTCGAGGTTGACGTTGGCCTGCTGGGCGCGGAGCACGGGCGCGAGCAGGATGGCGGCGGCGAGAGTGAAGGTGGAGAGGGTTTTCATGCGGAGAGAACGGCTGAACGGGGTCGCCGGCGGAGGCTTGGCGGAGAGGGCGAAACAACTCCGCTTCGAACGCGGCATGGTCATCGCACGAAGGCGGGGTCCGGCGACCCCGCCCTGCCATCACTGCTTCAGGGCGATTTCCAACTGGGTGAAGGAATGGGCCGGAAAGGTGTGGGCGAGGCGGTTGCCGGTGAACGCGAGGTCGGTGGTGACGGTGCGCACCTGCTCCGCCGTGGCGGTGTTGGTGGCGGCGATCGAATCGCCCGTGACGAGGTGCACGCGGGCCCGGCCGGTGCAGGCGCCGGATTGCAGCTCGACGTCGGCGGCGATGGCGTCGGTCTCGCTGCGGTTCACGACGTTGATCAGCACGGTGCCGTTCGATTCGTTGTGCACGGCGGTGACGTCGAGGTACGGGATGTCCTTGAAGGCCTTGTTGCTGTAGGTCGCGCAGCGCGTGTACACGTCGAGCGCGGTGCCGCGGCAGTTATTCGAGTAGAGGTAAAACGGGTAATAGAGGGAGGTCTTGTAGCCGCCCTCGGGTGTGATGCCGACGAGGCTGGTGAGGAACGTGAGGTTCGCCATCTTGACGATGTCGGCGTGGCGGATGAAGGCGTTGAGGTGCTGGGCCAGCAGGAGCGGGCCGGCGAGGGTGTTGCCGCGCGCGCCGTATTCGTCGAAGGAGATGTAGATCGGGCGGTCCGTCTCGGATTTGACCATGGCCTCCTGGATCTGGCCCCTGGTCACCTGGATGATCCGGTCGATCTCCCGGCCGAGCGACATCTCGTCGGCGAAGCCCGGCTTGTCGAAGCCGCGCAGCACCTGAAACACGTAGCGGTGCAGGGAAATGTAGTCGATGTAGCCGGCCATCCGGTCGAGCACGTAGCTGTTCCAGTCGGTCCAGCCGTCCTTGGGATCGTAGCGCTTGGTGACGAGCGGGTAGTTCGACGCACCGGCGGCGACGAGTTTGATGCTCTCGTCCACCGCGCTCATCATCTTGGCCGCCTCGATGGCGAACTTGGTGTAGTCCTCCTTGCTCTTGTGGCCGAGCTGCCACGGGCCGTCGGGTTCGTTGCCGAGGGCCCAGTACCTGACCTTGAAGGGCTCCGGGTGGCCGTGCTTCACGCGCAGGTCGGCGTAGCGCGTGCCGGCCGGGGCGTTGCAGTATTCCACCCAGCGGGCAGCCTCCTCGATCGTGCCGGTGCCGGCGTTGATGCAGATGAAATTCTCGGCCCCGACCAGGTTGCAAAAGGTCGCATACTCGTCGGTGCCCATCTGGTTCGACTCCTTGCGGGTGCGCGACAGGTCCAGCGTGACGGGGCGGCCGGCCTTCGGCCCGATGCCGTCCATCCAGTTGTAACCGGACACGAAATTGCCGCCGGGCCAGCGCACGGCCGCGACCTTCAGCTCCTTGATCTGCTGCAGGTACTCCTTGCGGAAGCCGTGCTCGTCGGAGTTCGGCGAAGCAGGATCATACAGGGGACCGTAGACGATGTCCGGACGGTCGCCGCGCGAGAGCGGCTCGAGGAAGCTCCCGTAGATATTCGGATCGATCGCGCTGATGGTGCGGTCGAGGTCGACCTTGATGAGGGCGGGCCCGGCGGCCGAAAGGGAACCGAGGACCGACCCGGCGAGGATCAGGGAGGAAAGCAAGGCGTGCGGGGTTTTCATGGATCGCGGGGATGCGGCGGGATGGAAACGTGGCACGGGTCTCCCGACCCGTGAGGCCGTTTGACACGGGTCAGGAGACCCGGGTCACGAGGCCGGACTTACTTGGCGGCCTTGAGGAAGCCGTTGTGATCGAGCCAGTGCGTGAAGGGCTCGAACCAGTACCGGGTCGGGTGGCCGGGGTAGCCCATGCCGAAGCCGTGGCCGCCGTCCTGGTAGAGGTGGAATTCGACGGGGCGGCCGGCCTTGTACCACGACTCAATGAGGCCGAACTGGCCGCGGAAGAGAAAGTCGTCGACCGCGATGGCCACGAACATCGGGGGCGCATCCTTCGGCACCTCGACCGCGCCCATGCCGCCGTAGATCGGGGCGATGAAGGCGAGCTTCATGGTCTTGGAATTGAGCGTGCTGTGCATCGTGAGCCCGGCGCCGGCCGAGAAGCCCATCATGCCGATGCGGTCGGGGTTGACGCCCCACTCCTTCGCGCGGCTGAGGATCATCGCGTAGGCGGCCTCGGCGTCGGCGAGCTGGTTGTCGAGATTCGGGCGCGGCGGACGCGGCGGTTCCGCGGCCGGGGCGGCGCCGCCGGCGGGGGGCGTGACGGCCGCGAAGGTGCGGTTCATCGATTCCCTGAGACCCTCGAGCGTCGGCGGGGTCGGCTGCAGGCGGTACTTGAGGACGAAGGCGGCGACGCCGCGCTCGTTGAGGGCCTTGGCGATCTTCCAGCCTTCGTTGTTGATCGACAGCCAGCGGAAGCCGCCGCCGGGCGCTACGATGACGGCGGTGCCATTGGCCTTGGCCGGGTCGGGCAGGTAGGGTGTGAGGGTGGCGTTGGAGACGTTGCGCACCATCGGCTCGCCCCACTGGAAGAACCACGACTCCGGCGCGGGCTGGTTTTCGACGCCGCCCGTGTTGAGCGGGATCGCATTGGGCTCGGCGGGAGCGTCGTAAGGATGGATGGCGCCGTCCTGCGCGAAGGCGGAGCCGGCAAGGGCGAGCAACGAGGCCAGGGCGGCCGTCTTGGTCAGGTTCAAGAACGAGGTGGGCATGGTCATGACGAGGGGTTGGGGCTGGCTTGCAGGGGGGGGCGGCGGACGCAGGGGAATGGTAACCGGCCGCGGACAAAGCTAGGGTAAAATTGCCGCGGCAGAACCTGCAAAAGGACTGGCGGCAGGCATAGGATTTTAATGCCCATCCCGCAAACCAGCGCGCAGGATTACCGTTCAGTGCGCGACAGACCGAGGGAAGGCGCGGGCCATGGCGAAAGCGTAGGGCGGGGTCGCCGAACCCCGCCTCGGTGCGATGGCCATGACGTGTTCAAGGCGGGGTTCGGCGACCCCGCCCCACACTTCCAAGCGGGCAATCAGCGCGCGGCTGGAACGCCCAGCAGCGGACGCATCGTTTCGGCGTAGCGCTGGCCGAGCTCGCGGTAGCCCGCGGGGCTGAAGTGGAGCTTGTCGCCGACGGCCTCGCAGCCGTCGGAGGGGACGAAGTGCGCGGTCGGGATGAGCTTCGGCAGGCCGGCGATGACGGCGTTCATGCCGGCGCACTTGCCCTGCTGGTCGGCCGGCACGAGGCCGCCCACGAGCAACGGCACGTCGGCGGCGGAGAGGCCGAGGTCGGCGAGCAGCTTTTCGTAGACGGCTTTCACCTTCGCCGGCCACGCCGGATCGCCGACGTTGGATTCGCCCTGGTGCAGGAGGATGCCGCGGATCACGCCGGACTGCTGCGCGAGCCGCGCCATGTCCACGAGGCGCTGGTACGGGCTGCCGGCGTAGGCGTTCAGCGCACCCTTCATCCACGCGGGCGCATTGGGGATGTAGTCGGGAAAGGCCACCGGGTCGAAGAGCTCGATCTTGCAGCCGCCGACCGAGACGTTGACCACGCCGACGCGATGATCCGCGGGCAGGGCGGCGACGAGCGTGCGGCCGAAATAATCCGCGGGGCTCATGCCGGAGTTCGGCCGGCACAGCGGCGGCACGGCCGGGTACCATTTGCCCTGCTCGCGGCCCAAGGCCGGAAAGTCCACCGCCGCGAGCACCTGGAAGCGCGGCTCGGCGTAGGCCTTTTCCTCCTCGGGGATGCCGGGGAAGCCCTCCATGTTCGACTGCCCGAGGCAGAGGAACACGTGGAAATTCTTGTCCTGGGCGCGGACGACGGCGCCGCCCATCAGCAGGGCGGCCAGCAGGAGACGGGGGAGTGCAGTTTTCATGTCTGAAATCAGAGAACGCGAAACACGCGGATGATCACCGTGCCCGGGCGCGGGCCGCCGGAGATCGAACTGATGAACTGGGACTGGTTGAGCCAGGCGTGCGGGCCTTCCGGCGCCTCGAAGCGCAACGCGGTGCGCATGTAGGCGCCGCCGCGGGCGATGACACCCTGGTTGCGCACGATGATGACCGTGCCGTCGTCGGCGCGGACCGAATAGAGCGCGTCGGCCTCGGTGACCCCGTCGGGCCGCACCGTCTGCCAGTCGGCGCCACCGGGCAGCACCGTGCCGCGGAGCTTGGGTCCGACGAAGGAGCCGCCGGTGATGGGGATGTAGAGACGGCCGCCGCGCGGCGTCGGTCCGACGTTCACCGGCGCGTCAATGGACACGACGGCTTCATAGACAAACTCGGTCGGCAGCGGCGCGACTTCCGGCGGCGGCAACGGAATCTCGCCGCGCACGGAGACCTTTTCCGCGGTGGGGAAATCCGCCGGCACGGGAAAGTCCGCCGGGCGGCCGGCGAGCCACTGCAAGGCGCGGACGACGACGGTCTGCAGGCCGGCGCAGCGCATGCGCTCGGGCTGCGTGTCGCCTTTCCAGACGTGGCCGAAGGTGGAGGTGTAGACGCGCCCCCGGCCGTAGGCGACGGTCCACTCGAGCGGCCACTGCTGCTGCGTGCGCGGGTCGTAACCATGCGAGAGCACCTCGAGATTCTGCGCCGGGCCGCGCGCGAAGTAGTAGACCTCGATGTCGGGCGTCAGCCATTCGCGGGGCATCCCGGCGTGGATCGGGTGGTCGCCGAGACGCTTCACCACCGTGTCGAGCCGCGCGCCGTGTCCGGTGTCGCCGCCCTCCCCCGCCGGAATGCGGATCACCTTCCCGTCGGGCCCCAAGGCCAGGGCCCAGCCGAAATCCTTTTTGCGCCAGCCGAGGCCGATCATCTCGTTGTAGGCGGGCCAGCCGGCGAAGGCGTTGTTGCCCGCGTGCCACACGTAGACGCCGCCGCCATTGCGCACGTAGTTCTCGAAATCCTCCTCCACCGCGCGCGGCCAGCGCGGGCCGCCCCCGAGGTCGTTGCAGGTCTGGATGACGACGTCGTAGTCGGAGAATTTCGGGCGCCACGCATCCCAGCCCGGCGCGTCCTTCGTCGCCGGAGCGGTCGAGACCTCGACGTCGAACCGGCCGGTCGGCTCGAGCATGTCGCGGATGAGGGCGGTGGTGAGGCGCCAGTCGTGGTTGCTGTAGCCGTCGACGATGAGCACGCGGATGCGCGGGCCCGCGGCGAAGCCGGACAAGGCCAGAAACGCGGACAGGAACCACGCGAGGGCGACGGAGTGCTTCATGGGGTCGGGGTGCGAATCATTGGTGACCGGGGGAGACCGCTTTTCGAGGGGCGCGAAAGAGGACCGTCATGCAAACAGCGCGGACCATTTGCGCGACAGAAAACAAAGAAGCCCCCGGCGCACAACCGGGGGCTTCCCTCGTAAGAACACATTCCGAAAGCATAAAATGCGCTCGGTCGCAGTGTCGGCGGGAACGCCAAAACCACAAGCGGGCGTTGGGCATAGGCGGTGCTATGTCTTTGGCGCTATGAACCTGAAAAGCGCAGGAGAACGAGCCGCTCATCCGCGCTCATGAACGCCAATCAGGGAATGGCACCCGGGAGCGGCCAGAGGAGGTTTCACCTGATCGGTGAAACGCAGATTCCTGAAAGCGCTTCGCTTCACCTTCATCAGCGCCGATGAGCGAGGATCAGCGGGAACCCATCCCGGAATTCAGGATGAACCGAGGTACGCGTCAGTTCCTCCTGATGCAGGCCTGCCGATTCTCCGGGCCGGACGCTCGATATTTTTGAAAGCAAGATGGCCTCCAAGGGGCCGGCACCTGCGAGGCCTTCCCGCCGCCCCTCAAAAAAAGACCCCGGGTTGCCCCGGGGTCTCGAATTTTCAAGCGGCAGACCGGATCAGAACCGGAACGAGTTCGTCAGGAAGATCTGCTGCGACGGACGGATGCGCCAGGCGGCGGGCGTGCCGTCGGGCTGCACCGTGACCGGGATCAACTCGTTGCCGACGCCGACGTTGGCCACGTTCAGCTGCGCGCGCCAGGTGACCTTGTCACGCAGGATGCGGCGCTCGTAGCCGAGCCAGACGTCGAAGTCGATCTGGGCGTCGTCCTTGAAGGGCTTGCTCAGGTCGTAGCCGATGTAGTCCGGCCCCTGGATGGGGGTGTAGGCGAGCGTGGCGGCGGACTGGTAGCGCGCGGCGCCACCGACGGTCCAGCCCTTCAGGCGGCCTTCGCGGAAGTCGTAATTGGTCACGACGTTGACGTGCCAGAGACGGTTCTCGGGGACGACGGTGCCCTGCTCGGCCAGACGGGCCTTGAGGTCGCCGTCGGCGTAGCCGTTCCAGTTCTCACGGGCGTTGGCGGAACCGCCGGGGCCCCAGATGCGGAGGTCACCCATGACGGTCGTGTTCAGGCGACGATCGAAGTCCAGGAGGTAGTCGATCATCGTCATCTGGCCGCCGGGGGCCAGCGTCTGGCCGATGTTGTCGCGGTAGGACTTGATGCGCGAGGCGTTGAGGGTCACGCGCCAGCTGTTGGTGAGCTGGGCGTGGAGCTCGAGCTCGTAACCCTTGGCGACGAGGTCCTCGGTGAAGCGGAAGTCGAGACCCTGCTCGGTGAAGTCCGAGCCGTCCCAGGCGAAGCTCCAGGCCTGGCCCATGAGCTGCGGCAGCGGAGCCATCTCCGTGAGCCACTGGTCCCAGGCGTTGATGACGGCAACCTCGAGCGCCTCGGCCTCGGCCTGCGTCTGGCCGTTCAGGGGCTGGTAGTCGAAGTTCCACTTGGTCTGGGGCTGGCCCGCGGCCGGCGGCGGCAGGTCGCTGACGATGCCGTTGCCGTAGCGGGTGCTGTTCGGGTTCGAGCGCGTCTCGTAGTTGTATTTGATCTGGTGGTAGGCCTGGGCGTAGATGCCGAGGTTGTTGCCGTAGTTCCAGAACTGGACGCCGCTGGAGAAGTTGTTCTTCACCGCGGACTCGAACTTGTTCAGGCGGACGGAGTACTTGCCGTCGCGGGTGGCGACGATGACGCCCATGTCCTTGGTCTCGCCGGCGGGCAGCGGGAGGTCCTGGCCCCAGTAGTCGCGGTAGACCTGGCCGGTCTGGAAATTCTCCGACTTGTTGTAGGTCGCGCTGACGCTGACGGGGAGCTTCTTGGCGAAGCGGCCGACAAAGGGCAGGCGGTCGAAGTGGGCGACCACGCCCCAGCTCTTGGACTCCTCGTTGAAGGGGCCGACGTTGGAGATCTGGTAGGGGATCTGCGAGGGGTCTTCGATCGACTCGTCGCGGTTCCAACGGGTGACGGTCTGGCCGACGTCGTCCTTGCGGATGCCGGCGGTGGCGACGATGGAGTCATCCCAGAACTTGCCCTGCCAGACGAGCGCCTGGGCGTCGTTGTAGCGGTCATCCCAGTCGCGGCCCGTGGTGAGGAACTCGCGGTTGGCGGCGTTGCTGTCCGTCATGAGCGAGACCTCGCGGGTGATCCAGCCGCGGTAGTTGGCGGGATTCTCGGACTGCGTGGAAAGGGCGGGGCCCTGCGGGAGACCGGCGGTGACCTGGTTGTACCACGGATCGGCGGGGTTCACGCCGGTGGCGGTCCAGGTGGAGTCGAAGTAGCGCAGCGTGGCCTTGGAGCCGATCTGCGGGGCGACGGAGGAGCCGCGGATGCCGAGGTCCTGGCCGAGGGTCTTGCCCTGCAGGTTGGGACCGACGTACATCACGCGGATCGGCACGAAGTCGGCCCAGAAGCGGCCGTTGTTGTCCTTGATCTCGGCGAACTGCGGGTGGTTGTAGTAGTCGCCGATGAAGCTGCTCTTCACCCAGCTCTGGCCGTAGCGGTTGTAGTCGTCGCGCGAGGCCATGCCGGTGACGGTGTGCTGGCCGAGGGCGCGCAGCAGCCAGTGGCTCCGTTCATCCTTGGCGAAGTCGTGCGTGACGAAGGCGGTGGCGCGCACGCTCTCACGGGAGGTGATGGAGCGGCCCTCGCTGTTGCCCACGGTGACGAAGGGACGGCCGGCGCCGATGTTCGGCGTGCCGTTGAGGTACCAGCCCTGCGGGGTGTTGGTGCCGTCGGTCCAGCTCGAGTGAACGTCGACCCAGATGGTGTTGCCGACCGGATCGAAGCCGCCGCTCTTGTAGGTTTCCTCGTGGTAGCCGATGTCGAAGCCCATCTTGTCATTGAAGAAGGTCTGGCTCAGCGAGACGTCGAAGGTGTTGAAGTCGTACCACTCGCGCTTGATGTTGCCGTCGATCAGGTTGTTGTAGAAATCGAAGATCGTCGGATCGGTGATGAACTTGTCCTTGGCCAGCGAGGCGAAGGGCAGGCCCATTTCCGCGGCGTACTCGCGGTAGCCGGGCATGCCGGTCGGGCCGGAGGGAGCGAGGCCGGCGATGTTGCCGTCGCGCTCGCCGTTGGCGCCGCGGCCGAGGTAGGTGACCGGGTTCAGCGCCATGGCGAAGATCGGATCCTCGACGCCGGCGTCGAACTGGAAAACGGAACCGCCGAAGTAGCCGCCGAAGCCCGTGCCACGACCGCCGAGCAGCGGCTGGAAGTTCGGGTTCGGGTTGGCCGGGCTGGCGTAGTCCTGGCGCACCGCATCGCCGCGGCCGGGGATCTGCCAGTTGCCATCACGCAGCCAGGCGAGGTTGTAGGTCGGAGTGCCGATGCTGAACCAGGGCGTGATGCGGTCGAGCGGGGGCATGTTGCGCGGGCGGTTGCTCACGGAGGAGCCGCGCTCGAAGTTCGCCTTGAGGATGGTGCGCGCGTCGCCCTTCTTGAGGAACTTGGGCTCGTAGCGCAGGGCGACGTACTGGCGGTTGAAGTTCTCGAAGGCGGGTTCCTGCTTGAACTTGGCCTCGTTCTGCACGGCGGAGAAACGCACGGCGAGCTCCTCGGGCAGGAGCACGCGGTTGAGGTCGAGCGCACCGCGCACGCTGCCGTACTCGTCCACGCGGACGGAGAACTCGCCGCTGTTGCGGTAGCCGGCCTGCTTGGTGCGGGTGTTGATCACGCCGCCGGCGCTGCCCTGGCCGAAGAGGATGGCGTTGGGACCGCGCTGGATGTCCACGGCCTCGATGTTGTAGCCGTCCCACGGGATGCTCGTGAGGTAGAGGTCGCGGGTGTTGTCGGCGCCGACAAGGCCGCGCACACGGTTCGTGGACTGCGGGTTCTGGTAGGCCGCGCCGGTGTTCGGAGCGGTGCCGCCGCCGGAGCCGGAGTAGTTGCCCTGGATGCCGCCGACCTCGGTGCCGAGGGTGTACTGGAGCAGCGAGCGGGAATCCGTCGCGCCGATGTCGTTCAGGAATTGGGTGTTGTAGACGGACAGCGAGGTGCCGAGGTCGCGGAGGTCGGTCGCCAGGCGGTTGCCCGCGAGCGTCGTCGTCGTCACGTAGCCGTCGTTGCTGTCATCCGCCACGACTTCGAAGGGGGACAGGATGAGGACCTGCTCGTCCTTCTCCGGAGCGGCAGAGGGGGCAGGGCTGGCCTGCTGGCCGTGGGCTGACCACGGGCCGAGAGCGATCAAGGCGGCAAGCGCCGAGATCCTCGCATTCACTTGGGTTCTGTTGGTTCGCATGGGTTTTGGGTGTATGGGACCTGACAAGGATTGCTCCGCGTCTTCAGGCGCCTTCCCCCGGCACCGCAGGGGTGCGCGAAGAGAAGCCGGACGCGGAGATAAAGGGAGGGAAAGACGTGGAGTCGTTCAGAGCTGCGTGGGGAGGCGTGGGGTTCACCCGACCGGCCGGGCCGGAACGGGGTTGTAGCGTCATGCTATCCCACGGCCGGCGCTGGCATCTACGGACCATTTGCGGCGGCGAGGACTGCCGTTTGCGGCGCACCTCCCGAGGGAGACGCGCCGGACTATTACTCCAGTAATAACGCAACCTATCACCTTTGCCCGGTTGAACCGGCCTTCCGCGCCCGCAGGGTCCGGACCGCCGGAACGCCCACGCAGCCCCGTCTCCCCGCCTCTTGAACCCGGCCCGCGTCCCGGTTTCAGCCCATGGTCACGCTTTCCCTTTTCTCCGTTGCACGTTCCGCCGGTCTGCTTGCGCTGGGCATGCTGCTGGCCGGAACCGCGGCGGCCCAGACCGCCCCCGGCCTGCAACGCACGCCTTTCGCCGCGCCGTCGCAGCCGGCGGGGCCGACCCTCTTCACGCGTCTCGACGCCGCACAACTGGGCATGCCGGTGCAGAATCCCTACGACGATCCGGCCATGTGGGCGCAACGCTACCGCGAGTACATGGGCGGCGGCATGGGATCGGGCATCGCCGCGGGCGATTTCGACGGCGACGGCAAAGTGGACCTCTACGTCAGCACCAAGACCAGGCCCGGCCGCCTCTACCGCAACCTCGGCAACTGGAAGTTCGCGGACGTCACCGACGCCGCCGGCCTCTCCGAACAGGGCTCGTGGCTCGATCGCATCCGCTCGTCGGTCTCCTCCGACAGCGCCGTCATCTGGCGCCAGGGCGCGGTCTTCGCCGACGTGAACAACGACGGCCACCTCGATCTCTACATCTGCCGCAACCGCGCACCCAACCTCCTCTACATCAACCAGGGCGACGGCACCTTCAAGGAGGAGGCCGCCGCCCGCGGCCTCGCGCTCGTCGACGGCAGCGTGGTCGGCGCCTTCGCCGACTACGACCGCGACGGCTGGCTCGACGTGTTCATCCTCACCAACCAGATGGACGGCACCGAGCCGATGGGCCGGCCCGACCGCCTGTTCCGCAACACCGGCAACGGCCGGTTCGTCGAGGTCACGCAGCAGGCCGGCATCAGCGGCGAGACCTTCGGCCACGCGGCCACGTGGTTCGACTACGACGGCGACGGCTGGCCCGACCTGCATGTGGCCAACGATTTCGCCGGCGCGGACCATCTCTACCGCAACAACCGCGACGGCACCTTCACCAACGTCGTCACCACCGTCGCCCCGCACGTCCCCTACTCCTCCATGGGCGTCGACACCGCCGACGTGAACAACGACGGGCATTTCGACCTGCTGATCGCCGACATGGCCACGACCACGCGCGAGCAGGACCGGCGCGGCCTGGCCGCCTCGCGCGACGACGTGCTCATGATGGGCACGCGCGCGGGCACCGTCCCCCAGTACCTGCGCAACGCCCTTCTCCTCAACACCGGCCGCGGCGTGTTCCGCGAGGCCGCGATCTGGGCCGGCGTCGAGGCCACCGACTGGACCTGGTCGCTGCGCTTCGAGGACTTCGACCACGACGGCTGGACCGACCTCCACGTGACCAACGGCATGGTGCGCGAGGCCAACAACAGCGACCTCCTCGTCCGCATGATGGGCGCGCTGTCCGACCGCGAGCGCATCGCCGTGATGAAAAACTCCCCGGTCCTCGCCGAGTCCAACCTCGCCTACCGCAACCTCCGCGGCGAGGGCTTCGCGCCGGCCACCGCCGCCTGGGGCCTCGGCGAGGTCGGCGTGAGCTTCGGCGCCGCGACCGCCGACCTCGACAACGACGGCGACCTCGACCTCGTCTACCTCAACTACGACGGCGGCCTCAGCGTCTACCGCAACGACGTGACCGCCGGCCACCGCGTGACCGTGCGCCTGCGGGGCACGCGCTCCAACCGCTTCGGCGCCGGCGCGGTCGTGCGGCTCGAGAGCCCGGCCACGGGCCGGCAGGCGCGCACGCTCGTCATCGCCCGCGGCTACGCCTCCGGCAGCGACCTGGTCGCCCACTTCGGCCTCGGCGACGACCGGAAAATCACCCGCCTCACCGTCGAATGGCCGTCGGGCGTGAAACAGGAATTCACCGACCTCGACGCCGACTTCGCCTACACCGTCACCGAGCGCGGCGAACCCGCGTCCGCCGCCCCTCCGGTTCCCGCGGCCCTTTTCCGCGCGCGCACGGAAACGTTCGGGCTCGGACTCGGGGACGAATCGCAACTCGCCATTCCCGACAAGGAGCAGGTCTTCCTGCCCTTCCGCACCGACCGGGGCGGACCGGGCCTCGCCGTCGGCGACGTGGATGGCGACGGGCACGACGAGATCGTCCTGGGCGCCACGACCGGCTCGCCCGCGCGCCTGCTGCGCCGGCAGGGCGGCGCCTACGCCGCCGAACCGCTGCACGGGGTCGCGGCCGGCCCGGTCGAGGACGGTCCGCCGCTGCTGTTCGACGCCGACGGCGACGGACACCCCGACCTGCTCGTCACCAAGGCCGGCGCCAACGCCACGGCCTGGCCCGCGGCCTTCCGGCCCGTGCTCCACCTCGGCGACGGCCGCGGCGGGTTCACGCCCGCCGACCTCCTGCCCGCGCTCACCCTCAACGTCGGCGTCGCCATCGCCGCCGACATCGACGGCGACGGCGATCTCGATCTGTTCCTCGGCGGACGCTCCGTGCCCGGCCGTTATCCGGAAACGCCGGCCAGCGTCCTCCTCCGCAACGACGGCGGGCGTTTCACCGACATCACACCCGACTCGCTCCGGCAGGCGGGCCTGGTCAAGAGCGCGCTCTTCCGCGATGTGGACGGCGACGGACGGCCCGACCTGATCCTTGCCCTCGAGTGGGATTTCGTGCGCTGCTTCCGCAACGAAGGCGACGGCCGTTTCAGCGACCGCACCGAGGCGCTCGGCTTCACCTCCGGCGGCCGCGGCTGGTGGAACGGACTCGCGAGCGCCGACTTCAACGGCGACGGACGGCCCGATTTCGCCGCCGGTAACCTCGGGCTCAACACGATCTACCGGGCCACGCCGAAACATCCCGCCACGCTCTTCCGGGGCGACTTCGCGCAGAACGGCACCAGGCTCCTCGTCGAGGCGGTTTACGACGGCGACGTGCTCCACCCGCTGCGCGGCCGCGCCGATCTCGGCGCGCGCCTGCCGCTGGTCCTGCGCAAATTCCCGCGCAACGACGCCTTCGCCAAGGCCACGCTCAAGGACATCTTCGGCGAAAAGGTCCTCGCCGCCGCCACGCGCCTCGAAGCCGACAACTTCTCCTCGGGTGTCTTCCTCAGCCAGCCCGACGGCACCTACCGCTTCGCGCCTTTCCCGCGCATCGCCCAGCTCGCCCCGATCCAGGGCCTCGTCGCGGCGGACCTCGACGGCGACGGACGGGCGGATGTCGCCGCCGTGCAAAATTCCGACATCGCCGTGCCGCGCTTTCACGGCGGCGCCGGCGTGCTGCTGAAGGGCGGAGGCGACGGCACGTTCCTCGCCCTCGAGCCGGAGCAATCGGGCCTGGTGCTGACGGGCAACGGTCGCGCGCTCGTGCCGCTCGATCCGGCGGAGGAGGCGCGCCCCGGGCTTTTCCTGACCCAGCACGGCGGCCGCAGCGAATTTCTCGCCAACGAGGCGCCGGCCTCGCGCTGGCTGAGAATCCGGCTCGCCGGCCACGCCGGCAACCCCGACGCCATCGGCGCCCGCGTGCAGCTCACGCGCGCGGACGGCACGGTCACGCATCACGAGATCGGACTCGGCGGCGGCTGGTTCAGCCAGGGTGCGCCGGTGATCCATGCCGCCGGCCCGCTGACCGAGGCCGTCGTCCGCTGGCCCGACGGCCGCACCTCCCGCCACACCGACGCCCCGGCGCAGGGTACGTGGACGATCAAACGATGAAAAGGCGTCGCTCGATGCTCGCCAGCCGTCGTGGCATGGGTCTCCCGACCCGTGGCGCCGCGGAACACGGGTCGGAAGACCCGCGCCACCGGAACCTTCCCTCATGTTGAAAAAGCCCGCCCTGTCCGTCTGGATCGCCGCCGCGCTGCTGGCGTTCGCGCTGGCGCTGATGCTGAAGTCGGATCTCGCGCAGGTGAACCGCGCCGCCGCCCTGTCGCTCGAGGGCAGCCCCGCGCCGGCGCACGACCCGGCCTCGCCCACCGGCTATGCGCTCGGCCAGCGCCACTACCTCGGCACGCACGAGCGCGGCGAAACCTGGCGCTGGATCGCGGCGACCCAGCAGGCGCTCGACCGGGGAATCTTCCACGCCGAGCCCTACACGGCCGACAACGTGCCCGAGGGACGCCCTCCCCTCGGCTCCCGGCTCTACCCGGCGTGGCTCGCCGCGCTCTCGTGGACGCTGTCGCTCTTCACCGGCGAAACCACCGCGCTCGCCGTCGAACGCGCCGCCCTGTGGGACGCGGTCATCGCCCACCTCGTGGCGTTCGGCGCACTTGTCCTCTTCATGACGCGCCGGCATGGCGCGGTCGCTGCGGGCCTCGCCGGTCTGTTCTTCGCCTTGTTCCCGCCGTTCGCCGGCCAGTTTCTGCCCGGCGTGCTCACGCCGCGTCCGTGGGCGCTGGGCCTGACCGCCGCCGTGCTGGTCATGAACCTGCCCCGCGAACGCGGCGGGAACGCCGCCCTCGGCCTCGGCGGCGCGCTCGCCGCCGCGCTGGCGCTGTGGCTCGATCCGGCCTTCGGTTTTCCCGCCGTGCTGTTCACCGCCGCCGTGGGCGCGGTCTCCGCCGGGCCGCGTCCGTTCCTGCGCTGGGCCGCCACCGGCGCGGGCGTCGTGTTCGCCGCGTGGCTGGTGGATCGCAGCCCGTGGGACGTGACGGCGGGCGAGCTCCGCCACGCGCATCCGCTCTATGCCTTCGCCTGGCTCGGCCTCGGGCTCGCGCTCGACGGCTGGCAGCGGCGGAAGGCCGGAACCGGCGGCAAGTTTGTCTGGCTGGAGTTTGCCGCCGCGCTCACGCTGCTCGCACCGCTCGTCTGGACCCAACTGGCGCACGGCTACAAGGGCTGGCTTTATTCCGGCGCCGCGCTGCGCCGGCTCACGTCGCTGAACGAGACCGTGGTGTACGACCATGCGTTTGCCTGGCTGGCGCGCACGCCGGCGCCGGAAATCCTGCTGCTGACGATCCCTCTCCTGGCAGCTGCGGTTCTGACCGGACGGGCGTGGATGCGCTCGCACCAGGACCGGCTTCCGCTCTTCGTGCTGCTCGCCGGCCTGTTGCTGCTCGCCGGCTTCAAGGTGCGCTGGGGCGTGGTCGCCTCGGTCGTGGCGCTGCCGCTGCTGTGGCCCCTCGCCGCGCCGCGCCGCGTCGCGCTCGGCATCGTCGGCGTTTTCCTCGCCGGGCTCCTCGGGTGGGGCGCGACGCGACCGACGCGCGAACCCGGTCCGGAACCGGCCGACCTGACGATTCTCATCCACCGCCACTTCGCCCACTGGCTCGCCTCGCACAACCCCGGGCAACCCGTGGCCGTGCTCGCGCCGCCCGACCTGTCGGACGCGCTGGTTTTCCACGGCGGCGTCCGCGTGCTCATGTCGACCGCCTGGGAGGCGCACGGCGGCCAGGTCGCCGCCTCGCGCCTCCTGAGCGCGCCCGAATCGAGCGAAGCCGAGGCCGTGTTGCAGGGCCGGCAGCTCACGCACGTCGTGCTGACCTCGTGGGACCCGGTGCTGCCCCTGCTCGTGAAACAACCCGAGGCCGGCAAGGACACGCTTTACGCCCGCCTGCAGCGCTGGGTGCTCCCGCGCACGCTGCGACCGGTGCCCTACCAGCTGCCCGGCGTGCCCGGTTACCACAACCAGAAGCTCGCCGTGTTCAGGGTGACGCCCCCGCAGGACGAGGCCCTCGCGCTGAGCCGGCTGGCCGAGTACTTCGTGGAAATGGAGCGCCGCGAGCCCGCGCAACTCGCGGCCAAAATCCTCGGCCAGTCCTTCGCCGACGACCCGAACGCCGTGCTCGCCCGCGCCCTCGTCAGCGCGCAGACCGGCGACCGCGCGGGCTTCGAGCGCGAACTCGCCCGCCTCGCCGACGACACCGCGGCGGACCGCGTGCCGTTCACGTGGGACCGCCGCGTGCAGCGCGCCATCCTCCTGGGCCTCGGCCGCCGGCAGGCGCTGGCGAAGGCCGAAACCGAGGCCTGCCTCGCCGAGGCCACCCGCGAGGAACTGTTCGAGCTCACGCCCTTGCAGGCCTACCGCCTCGGCGCCCTCGCCCGGAATTTCGGCCTCGCCTTTCCCAGCCCCGAACTGGAAACGCTCACCGCCGCCCTCGGCGCGGAATACCACGCGGCGAAGCCGGGGCGTTGAGGGATTTGTCGGGCGGGGTCGCCGAACCCCGCCTCGAACGCGACATCGCCATCGAACAAAGGCGGGGTTCGGAGACCCCGCCCTACAAAAAAACGCGCGCCGGAACGATCCGGCGCGCGTGAGAACAAAGAGCGGGAGCCGGTCGCTTACTGATCCACGCGGGCGTGCACGCCCACGGTGGCGCCGACGAAACCGCCGGCAACCTCGGTGGTGAGCAGTTTCGCGTCGGCGTCGAGCACGAGCGTCTGCCAGGCGCCGCCGTCGGCGGAGACGGCGAAGCTGCACTTGTCCGCCGCGGCGTCGACGCGCAGGCGCACGGCGCCGGCGCGGCCGAGCGGAACCTTGCCGACGACCTCGAGGCCGTCGCGGTTGTGCCGCTCGACGTAGGCGGTGACGCCCTCGCCTTCGCGCTTCACCGCGACGAAGTAATGGAACTTCTCGCCCTGGAAGGCGGCGAGACCGGCCGACACGCCGGGCTCGGCGGGCACGGCGAGCGCCGTCTCGGCCGAGAAATGGGCGTGTTGCACGCGCCGGGCCAGGAAGCTCGGGTTGCCGCGACCGGAGAGCTTCTCCGCGCGCGGCGTGAGCAGGAGCCGGCCCGCATCCACGCGCCACCAGGTTTCCTTGGGCGCGCGCAGCATGATCCAGGTCTGGTCGAGCGTGGGCTGGGTGAACTCCTCGCGCCAGTCGCGTCCGCCGTCGAAGCGCTCGGGACCGTTGGGATCGAAGGTCACGCCCTTGGGCGTGGTGCCGATGAGCGGCACGCGCAGGCCGGGCTCGAGGATCACGGGCCAGCCGCCCTCGGGCCACGACACGGGCAGCAGGAAGGTCTCGCGGCCCATCGGGGAGTAGCGGCCCTGGTACGGACGCACGGCGAGGAACACGGCCCACCAGTTGCCGTCGGGGCCGACCACGAGATCGGCGTGGCCGGTCGAGGTGACGGCGCCCGGCACGCCGCCCGAGAGACCGCGTTGCGTAAGGATGGGGTTCTTGTCCCAGGGTTCCCACGGGCCCATCAGCTCGCGGCTGCGGAGGATGACCTGCGAGTGGTTGACGCTCGTGCCGCCCTCGGCGCAGCAGAGGTAATACCAGCCGTCCTTGCGGTAGATGTGCGGGCCCTCGATCCACACGGGCTTCTTGGTGATGTCGACGCCGCCGTTCACGATCAGCTTGCGCGGGCCGGTCATCTTCAGCGCCTTGTGGTCGAACTCCTGGATCCAGATGGCGCGGTGGCCGTCGTAGCGCGGCTTTTCCTCCGGCGCGCCGTTGTTGAGCATCCAGGCGCGGCCGTCGTCGTCGAAGAAGATCGAGGGATCGATGCCCTCGAAGCCGAGGAACACGGGATCGGACCAGGGGCCGGCGGGGTCCTTGGCGGTGACGACGAAGTTGCCCCGGCCGTCCACCATCGTGCAGACGACGTAGAACGTGCCGTCATGGTGGCTGATCGCGGGCGCGAAGATGCCGCGCGAGACGCCCAGGCCGTCGTACTTCAGCTGGTCAGGCCGGTGGATGACGTGGCCGACCTGGCGCCAGTTGACGAGGTCGCGGCTGTGGAAGATCGGGATGCCCGGGTAGTACGCGAAGGTGGAATGGATGAGGTAGTAGTCCTCGCCCACCTGGCAGATGCTCGGGTCGGGATAGAAGCCCGAGAAAAGCGGGTTGGGAAACTGGTCGGGCGTGAGCGTGGCCGACGGCGCCGGCGTGGTGTTCTTGTATTCGAACCAGTCGAAGGCGACCGGCTGCGCGCCCGAAGCGGGCAGGATGGCCGCGACCGCGAGTGCGAGCAGCGCGCCAAGGCGTGAGGAACGTGTCATGTGGTACGGATGGATGCTGGATGGGTGGAGGTGAAAGGAAGGGAAGACGCGCCGGGCGTCCCCGCCGGCGGGGCGCCCGGGACCGGCCGCGCGGCTCAGGCGGTGGCGCGGGCCGGTTCCCCGGGTTCGGCCGCCGCACCGGCCTCGCGGACGGCGGACTGGCGGTGCTCGCCGGGGCTCTCGCCGAAGAAACGGCGGAAGGTCCGGAAGAACGTCGTCTCGCCATCGAGACCGACCAGCCCGGCGATGTCAGCCACCTTTGCGCGCGGATGCGTGCGGAGCAGGCGCGAGGCCTCCTCCATGCGGCGCTTGATGATGTGCTCGTGAACCGTGCCGCCGGTTTCCTGGCGGAAGGTGCGCTCCAGCTGGCGGCGCGACAGGCCGACGGCCGCGGCCACGTCGGTGACGCTCAGCGCCGGTTCGGGGTAATGCTCGGCGATGTAGGCCAGCGCCCGCGCGACCTGCGAATTGCCGACCGCGCAGGTGTCGGTGCTCAGGCGCGTGACCACGCGCTGCGGCGCCACCAGGGTGACGTCGGGCACGGGCTTGCCCTGCATGAGTTCGTGCAGCACGCCCGCGGCGCGGAACGCCAGCTCCTCGGGGCCGGGTTCGATGCTCGAAAGCGGCACGGGCGCGGACTCGCACACGACCAGGTCGTTGCCGGCGCCGAGCACGGCGACCTCGCCCGGCACGGCGAGGCGCAGCTCGCGGCACACATCGAGGATCTCGGACGCCACGCTGTCGTTGGCGGCGAAAATGGCCGCCGGTCGCGGCAGCTGGCGGATCCTGGCCGCCAGCGCGCGGCGATAGTCGGCCCAGTCGTCATGCCAGTAGCCGCCGATGCGCCGGTGGGCGGGCGGCAGGGAATGGCCGGACCGGCCGTGCTCGGCCAGCCGCGCCTCGAAACCGAGGCAGCACTCGCGGTTGGCCTGGTCGGCCATGAACGGCGCCCAGGCGAAGCTGCGGCAGGCGCGTTCCAGCAGGTGATCGGCCGCCATCCGGCCGATGGCGGCATGATCGCCGCGGATGCGCGGAAACATCACCGCATCGTCGCCGGTCGTGATGGCGACGCAGGGCGCCTCCGCCCCGAGCAGGTGCATGGTGAAGTCACCCTGGCAGGCCGCGAGCGCGATGATGCCGTCGCCCTTCCAGCCGCGGGGAAAGGCGCCCGTGCACACCATGTCGGCCACCACGTGCCAGCCGTGCGCACGGCCGAAGCGCAGCGCGCCGCGCAGGCATGCCTCCGCCGCGACCGTGGCGGCCACGAGAACCCGGCGCGGAGCGGTGCATTCCAAAACCATGCAGGCTCAGCCCCGCGGACCGGCGATCGGCCGCGGGCAGGAGGGATTCGGGAACGGGGAATGACGCTTCATGCGGGATGAAGAATGACGCTTGGCGCCGGCGCAGGAGGTGACGTGGGGGAATACGCGGCCGGTCGCGGGCGTAAAGACGGCCAGCCTGGACGGACCGGCAAACCGGCATTCGTATTACGGTGAAGTATCTCTTTAGTAATAAGGGGCGGTGGCGGGCGTTGACCTTGCGGGACCGGCGGACTCAACCTCCCCCCGTTACCTGTTCCATGCCGCCTCCACGCCGCGCCTTCCCCGCCTCGCGCGAGTGTCGTGGCGGGCCGCTCCGCCGAGGGCTGCTCGCCGCCGCGCTGCTGACCGCGTGCACCCTCGCCCTGCCCGCCGCCGGGATCCGCGGCCTGCCCTTTTCGCGCGTCTACTCGCTGGAGGATGTCGGTTTCGTGCCGCGCGGCTCGCGGCTCGGCTTCGACGCCTACGGCCGCGTGGCCGTGATCCACGACGGCGTCCACGCCGTGCTGAACGACACCACCTGGCTGAACCTCGCCGACACCACCTCGCCCAACCGCGTGGCCATCATGCATGTCGTGCAGGGCCCGGACGGGCAGAGTTACTACGGCAGCCTCGGCTCGTGGGGGCGGGCGGAACTCCAGGCCGACGGCAAGCTCCACACGGTCTCCCTGGTGCCCGACAACCCGCCGGCGTGGAGCCAGGCCACGACGTTCGCCGACACCGTCGTCACCGGCGACGGGGTTTATTTCAGCGGCCGCAGCGGCGTCGTGTATCGCGACGCCCGCAGCGGCGAGACGCAGTTCTTCGAGCTGAGCACCTCCCGGGCGTTCCGGGCCGGCAACCACGTCTACGTCTCCGGTTTCGGCGCGCCCCTCCGCCACCTCGACATCGCCAACCGCCGGGTGGTCGACATTCCGTCGATGATCCTGGACGGCAGCGGCGAGAATGTCGTGGAGCGCTCCACCGTGCTCGACGACCAGCGCGCGCTGGTCTCGATCCTCAACGGCCGCCTGCTGGTCTTCGACGGCACCTACGTCACGCCGTGGCCCGGCCAGACCCGCCACAACCTCACCGGCCGCATCTCCGCCCTCCAGCACCTGGCCGACGGCAACATCGCCCTGGCGATCTCCGAGCGCGGCGTGTTCGTGCTTTCGCCCGAGGGCGACCTGCTCACCTCGCTCACGATCCCGCAATACCACCGCGTCAGCGAGATCGCCAGCCGCGAGCCCGGCGTGATGTGGCTGATCACCGAGGACTCCGTCGAGAAGGTGCTCTACGACAGCGGGCTCAGCTCGTTCGACCAGCGCCTCGGCCTCGCCCTGGGCTGGCCGCTGCTCGTCAGCTGGAACGACCGCACGATCGTGTCGTCCGAAGGCGTGCTCTACGAGGCCGTGGCCGCGTCTCCGAGCGGCGCGGCCCGCTTCGAGCGCCTCGTCGCCCAGCCGCCCAGCGGCGCCTGGTCGCTCGCGGGCTGGGGCCGCCACCTGCTTGTCGGCAACCCCGCGGGCCTTTATTCGCTCACCCCCGATCTGCGGCTCGAACCGCTGCCCGCCATTCCCGGCATGTCCCACCTCGTGATGGTGGGCGAGGGCCTCTGCTACGCGATCGGGAGCAACGAGATCGCCTTCCTCCAGTGGGACGGCACCCGCTGGACCGAACCCGCCGCGCGCATCCCCGGCGTGCGCAACCCCGCCATCGTGCATCGCGCCGGGCATTCCGCCTGGATCGAGATGGGCGGCGACGGCGTGGCCCGCGTCTCCTTTCAGGAAGGGCGCCTGCACCTCATGACGGTGCCCAACGAGACCTGGACCCGCGCCCTGTGGGCGAACGTCGGCGTCGTCGGCGACACGGTGGTGCTCAGCGGCGCCCAGGGGGAGCGGCGGTTCTTCAGCGAAAAGACCGGCACCTGGATCGAGCGCCCCGACCTCGAGCGCCTGCTCGAACGCTCCTCCAAGTGGCTCGCCCGCGTGCGCAGCGACCCCGAGGGAAATCTCTGGGGCACGCACAACGAGGGCCTGGTGCGCTTCACGCCGCGCGACGGCGGCTACGAGATGGACCTCCTCTCGTACGACCTGATCAACGACCGCTATCCCGTCGTCCAGGTGCTGCCCGACGGCGAGGTCTGGGTCACCGCGAGCCGGTCCCTTTACCACGTGGAAAAGCGCCCCGGCGCGCGCCTGCGTCCGCCCGCGCGCCCGGTGCTGGTCTCGCTCATGGATTCCCAGCACGACACCGAGCTGCTGACGTCCGGCACGGAGTTCTCGCAGCCCCTCCGGCTGACCTACGGGCAGAACAACCTCACCTTCCGTTTCTTCTCCGGCGGCTACGCCTGGCGGCGCACGCCCGAGTACGAATTCCGGCTCAATCCCGGCGAGGCCTGGTCGGTGCTCGACACCGGCTCGCTGCTGCGTTTCCCCGGGCTCCACGAGGGCGGCTACCGGCTGCAGGTGCGGCTCGCCGGACAGGCCGGCGCCACCGGCGAACCGCTCACCGTGCCGTTCGAAATCCTGCCGCCGTGGCACCGCACCGCGCCGGCCTACGCGGCCTACGGCCTGCTCGCGCTGCTCGCCGCCTGGGGCGCGCTCCGCTGGTCGGGCCACCTCGCGCGCCGGCGCGAGCGCGCCCTGGAGCAGCTCGTGCGCGAACGCACCGGCCAGCTCGAGACCACCATGCGCCAGCTCAACGACGAGACCCGCGCCTCCGCCACGCTGGCCGAGCGCAACCGCCTCGCCGGCGAGATCCACGACAGCGTGCAGCAGGGCCTGAGCGGCGCGATCCTCCAGCTCGACACCACCCTCACCCTGCCCTCCCTCACCGGCCAGCTCCGCTCGCGGCTCAACGTCGTGCGCAACATGGTTTCGTACGCCCGCCAGGAGGTGCAGCACGCGGTGTGGGACATGGAATCCCCGCTGCTCGAGGACAACGACCTCGGCGAGGCGCTGCGCAAGCTCGCCACCTTCATCACCTCCGGCGCGATCGCGCCGCGCGTCGAGGTCAGCGGCGAACCCGTCGCCCTCCCGCGCGCCACCCTGCACCATCTCCTCCGCATCGCCCAGGAGGCCACCACCAACGCCCTCCGCCACGCCGCGCCGCGCGGGATCGTCATCCGGCTGGCCTACCTCCCCGAGAACGTGCTGATCGAGATCGCCGACGACGGCGCGGGCTTCCAGCCCGACGCGGTGCTCAACCAGGCCGGCCATTTCGGCCTGCGCGGCATCCGCACCCGCGCCCGCAAGCTCCGCGGCACGCTCACCATCGTCAGCGCGCCCGGCGAAGGCACCGCGATCCGCGTGCTCGTCCCGCTGACCGTCCCTTCCACCCATGACCCTCATGCAGAAAGCCGCACCGCCCGCCCGCATCAAGATCCTGCTCGTTGACGACCACATGGTCATCCGCATGGGTCTCATGACCGCCGCCAGCGACGCGGCGGACATGGAGGTCATCGCCGACGTGGACAACGGCCAGGATGCCGTGGAGACCTACCGCCGCCTCAAGCCCGACGTCGTCGTGCTCGACCTGCGCATGCACGGCATGAGCGGCCTCGAGACGCTCCGCGCGCTGCGCGAGGAATTCAAGGGCGTGCGCGTGCTGGTGTTCAGCAACTACGCCAAGGGCGAGGAGATCTACCAGGCGATGAAGGCCGGCGCCGCCGGCTTCGTGCTCAAGGAGATGCCGCTCGACCGCCTGCTCGAGGCGATCCGCGTGGTGCATCGTGGCGAGCAGTACATGCCGCCCGAGGTGGCGGTGCGCGTCGGCGAGCGCATGCTCGCCCAGCTCTCGCCGCGCGAACTCGACGTGCTCCAGCTGCTCGCCCGCGGCCTCAGCAACAAGGAGATCGGCGCCCACCTCGGCGTCGTCGAGGGCACGGTGAAGATCCATGTCGCGAACATCTTCGGGAAACTCGGCGTCTCCGACCGCACCCAGGCCCTGATCGAGGCCATCAAGCGCGGCATCGTGCAGATCGAGTGACACGCCCGTGCCCGTCGGGGCGGACGGCAGGAGGGCATGAAGCCGCCGCCCCAAGGCGGCTGAGGCCTCGCATCCAGGCCGCTTAGGCGAATCCCCTATTACATCTGCAATAGGGGGAGCTATTACGAATGCCGCTTTGCCCGCGGCATGTCGGGGCGCTCGACTGCACGCGCTCAACCCCACCCCGCCCCACCACCGGCCCTCCCCTTGAGCCACGCTCGAGCCGCCGGTGGACATCGCCCCGCTTGGATGATCACGCCCAAAAATTTCACCCGCCGACGGGCGGCGCCCGGGCCGGCGCCCCGCCCCGAACCGGGCCTCTCCGGTTTCAGGCACGCCAACGTGCCTCAACCCAAAACATAAACACCCCAACAGGAGACATCACGATGCTACCCCAAACCATCGCTCCTCGGCCGCGCCGGCTTTCCCCCGGCGCGCGCCTTTCCGGCGCCCGGACTTTGATCCTGGCCGCCGGGCTCGTCGTCGCCGGCCTCACCGGTCCCGCCGCCCAGGCCTACCAAGGCATGCCGACGCCCAAGCTCACCGTGAACGGCCGCTTCCTGCAGGACCCCAGCGGGAAGAGCGTGCTGCTTCACGGCTGGTTCCAGCCGCAGGCCAGCTGGTTCAACGGCGAGGGCAACCGCTACGCCAACCCCACCGACTACACCAACACGGCCAATGTCGCACCCGCCCTCAACTTCCTGCGGGATGCCGCCACGGTCATGAGCGACACCAGCGCAAAATACGGCCGCAACCACGGCTGGTATTGCAGCTTCGTGCGCATCATCGGCGACGGCAGCAGCCCCGAAAACTTCGCCCCGGGCTGGAACGCGGCCGGCCAGCTGACCAATCCCGCCCAGTTCAACGGCTGGATCAACAACCTGCTCGTCCCCTACATCAACCACTGCCGCACGCGCGGACTCTACGTGGTGATCTGCGGCAATCCCTCCGTGGCGTTCCCCGGCGGCGACGCGAGCAAGAACATGACCCAGCAGTACCAGCAGAACCTCATCACGTTCTGGCAGGCCGTGGCCAACGCGCCCGGCATCAAGAGCGCGGACAACGTCATGTTCGAGATCTGCAACGAGCCGGTCTCGATCGAGACCGGTTTCGGCGCAAACAACTGGGGCTTCGGCAGCGCCCCCTACTGGCAGGCGCTGCGAAACTTCATGCAGCCCGTCGTGAATGCGATCCGCAACACCGGCGCCGACAACGTCGTCTGGGTGCCGTCCCTCGGCTGGCAGGGCGAATCCCAGGGCTTCGCCCAATACCCCGTCACCGGCACCAACGTCGCGTACGCCGCCCACCTTTACCCGGCCTATGGCGGCGTGCACAACAACCAGACGGCGGTGCAGAACCTGTGGAACTCGAACTACAAACCCGCCGCGGACGCGAAGCCGATGCTCATCACCGAGATGATGTGGTTCCCGAACGCCCCCGGCGGCTACGACGACCTGTTCAACGGCACCACGGCCGGCTTTGGCAACGCCGCCAAGGCCGCCATCGATAACCAGGGCAACGTCAGCTACCTGATCGGGTTCCTCAACGACAACCTCGTCAACCTCGCCACGCAGACGCCCGCCAACAGCACGCTCGGCACCGCCGAGGGCGCGCCGGCGGCCTTCGCCTGGTGGCCGACCTACACCTGGGCCGCGCCCACCGCCGGCGGCGGCGGTTCGATCAGCGACGGCGTCTACCGCATCAACGCGCGCCACAGCGGCCTCGCCCTCGAGGTCCAGGGCGCCGGCACCGCCAACGGTTCGCAGATCGTCCAGTACACCTACTTCGGCGGCAACCACCAGCGCTGGACGGTCACCCACCGCGGCAACAACCAGTACAGCATCATCGGCGTCGCCAGCGGCCGCGCGATCGACGTCAACAACGGCTCGACCGCCAACGGCACGAAGGTGCAGCTCTGGGACTACTGGGGCGGGAACATGCAGAAGTTCACCTTCACCGCGACGAGCGGAGGATACTACCGCATCACGCCGGTGCATGCCACCGGATCCTGCCTCGACGTGGCGGGCGTCTCCACCTCGCCCAGCGCGCTCGTCCACCTCTGGACCTACGGAGGCGGCAACAACCAGCAATGGAACCTCCAGGCGCCCTGAGCGCCGCCTGAAGTCCGATTGAACCCGTGTGGCAGCGAACCCGTTCGCTGCCACACCCTGCCGCCATGATGTCACGTTTCCTGCTTTTGCTGTCCGTCCTCGCGCTGCCCTTCGGGACACCCGCCGGCCTCCGCGCCGGCCCGGCTCCCGCCGAGGCGACGCCGGCGACGCTCGCCGCCCGCGTCGGGCAGGCGCGCGCCGAAAAGAACAACGACGCCCGCCTCGCCGCCCTGGGCCGGATCGGCGAAACCCTGTCGCCCGCCGAGATTCCCACGGCGCTCCGCCTCGCGGAGGACCTGCCCTCGCTGCGCGAACGGCTCGCGCTCGGCGACACGACGCTGCGCCGCTGGGGCGAGCTGTCGCCCGCGGACGCCTTTGTCCACGTCGCCGCCCTGCCCGAGGGCTATTCGAAGGTCGAAACCATCCGCAGCGTCGCCGCGGCGTACGCCCGGAAGGACGGCCCCGCCGCCGCCCGCGCCGCCCTCGGCCTGAACCCCGGCCGCGCCCGCCTCGAGGCAATCCAACGCGTGGCCGAAGCGTGGGCGGCCCAGGACCTCGCCGCCGCCCTGGCGTGGGTGCGCGCCCTGCCCGAAGGATCCGACCGGGAGGAGGCGTGGCGCAAAGTCCACTTCGCCTGGGTGCACGCCGATCCCGCGGCGGCCTCCGCCACGGTGCAGGCGCTCCCCGCCGGCGAAAACCGGGACGCCCTGCTGATCAACGTCGCCGTCAACTGGGCCGCGACGGATCCCGCGGCCGCGCTCCGCTGGGCCGAGGCCCTGCCGGCGCCCGCGGAACGGGAACTGATGCAGGTGATGGCGATCGAGTCCTGGGCCAACGCCGATCCGCTCGCGGCCGTCGCCCACGCGCAGAAACTGCCGCCGCCGCTGCGTTTTCGCGCCCTCCTCGCGGCGCTCGACCGCTGGGCCACGCAGGACCCGCGGCAGGCCTTTGCATGGGCGGCGCGAAAAGGCGACCGCTTCCTCAGCGAACGGGGCCTGCCCCAGATCCTGAACACCTGCGCCGCCGTGCTGCCCCGGGAAGCCGGTCGCTGGGTGGAGGACCTGCCGATCGGGCCCATCCGCGACCACGCCATCGGCGCCTACATCGACGCGACCCTCGCCTGGGACCCGGCGTCCGCCACCCGGCTCGCCGCCCTGAGTTCCGAACCCGCCCTGCGGCAGGAACGCGTGGGCGCCTGCCTCCACGCCTGGCAGGCGTGGGCCCCGAAGGCCGCGCGGGACTGGCTCGCGCAGGTCGAATTCCCCGAGGAGATCAAACTCGCCTGGCTCGCCGGCCCGGCCGATGCGTCGCGCTGACCCGCCGGCCACCGTCATGCGCAAGATCCCGCCACGATGGCTGCTGCTCGGCGCCTTGCTCGCGCTGCTCCCACCGGTCGTGCATCGTCTTGAGCCGCGCCGGCCCGCCGAACCGCCGGCCGCCTCCGCCCGCGCGCCGGCCCCGGCAACGGAACGGGCTCCCCTCCCGCCGCCTCCCCCCGCCTTGCCGGAACCGTCCGTTCCGCCGGCCGACGAGCCGGAGGAAGGGGATGACCTCCGCCAGTGGGCCCGGGAGAATCCGGAGGAAGCCACGGCCTGGCTGTGGCACTCCCCGCCGGGGCCGGACCGTGACACCGTGGTGGAAATCGTGGGTGCGGAAATCGCCCGTTTCGACCCGGCGCGGGCCGTCCGGCTGGCCGAGACCTACGCGGACACCAACGTTCATCTCCTGGAAAACCTCGTGCACCAGTGGGCCGAGCAGGACGAGGCGGCCGCCATGACCTACGCGCTCGCCCGCCCGCCGGGCGAGCCGCGCAACCGTTTCCTCAGCCGGCTGGCACTCGTGCAGGCGAAGCAGCAGCCCGCCGCGGCGGCACGGTGGGTGGTGGCGCAGATTCCCTCCGGCGACATCCAGCAGGAGACCGTCCTCAGCGTGCTGCAGCAATGGGCGCCCGCCGATCCGGCCGCCGCGCTGGCCTGGGTGCGGACCTTCCCGCCCGGCGATCTGCAGGAGCGCGCACTGCGCGAGCTCGGCCTCGTCCCGCCGCCCGTCCGGTGACGGAGCCGCGCCCGTTGGTGTCCCTTCGCGGTTTCCCTCCGCGGCGTTCCGGTTTCATGCCTTTGGCAAGCGAACCGGAATAAGGGTAGTGACTCAGTTTGGACGAAATCCGTCGCGGCGGTCTATGGCGGCTTAAGTGTTTCTGTGACCGTACGCCCCAATCCGGCTTGTAACGTAATACGTTACAAACCCCTCGGAGACGAGTTGGGTCCGGCTCGAAGGTCCGTGGCTGCAGATTTATTGAGTCCCTCACTCGCGAACAACGACAAGGATTGAGACGTTAATCCTCGCCAACCCCGAAGCATGTTATGGCCACGAAAAACACGAGAACCCGGCGGTGGATAAAGCGCTCAAGGCGCCTATAGGTGCGTGGAAAACATCCTCCCGCCTGGCCAAGGGCTCCTGGTGTTTTTTGTGGCCAAAACCTCTGCGGCTTGGGGTTCGGTTCCGGCTCCGCCGGGTTGGGATGCCCTATGACCGCCGTCCGAAGAAACGGCACTCACTGCGCGCCGTTACGGCAAACTGAGTCACCACCAAATAAGGCCAAAAAAAGCGCCCGGTCTCCTACCCCAGGAGACCAGGCGCGGGCGAGGTCACACCCTTAGAACGAGAAGGTGTTGGTCAGGGACCACTCCTGCACGGGCTTCAGCCGGACGCCCGCCCAGGTCGAACCATCCGGCTGGATGGTGATCGGGATGAGGCCTTCGTAATCGAAGGCGTTGCGGATGTTCAGCTGGATGCGCCAGTTGACCTTCGAGGTGAGCTTGCGCTCGTAGCTGGCCCACAGGTCGATGCCGTCCTCGGACGGACCGTAGTGGGGCTTCTCGAGGTCGTAGGCGGCGAAGCCCTTGGCATCGGTGTAGACCGGGTAGCCGAGGACGACCTTGTCCTGCCAGCGGTAGGCGGCGCCGACGCCGGCGCCCTTCAGCTTTCCTTCGGTGAAGCTGTAGTTGGTGACGACGTTGAAGCGCCATTTGCGCAGCTCGGCGGCGGCGGTCTTTTCCTGGAGCTTGAGCAGCGTGTAGCCGCCGCGCCAGTTGGCCCAGTTGCGCCGGATCTCGTTGTTCGCGACGTAGTCGCCGTTGAACTGGCGCATGTCGCCGGCGACGCCGGCCATCTGTTCGTCCATGAAGTCGACGAGCTCCTGGAGGTTCGAGCCGCCGATGTTGACGTTGTTGGCGGTGGTCTTCGAGGCGTTGAAGGCCAGGCGCCAGTTGCGCGTGATGTTGGCCGTGAGCTCGAACTCGTAGCCCTCCGACCGCTGGTCGCCGGTGACGGCGTAGCCGGCGGGCACGGTCTGGCCGTAGTTCTGCACCGTGGCGAGATTGGGCAGGTACTGCGCGGCCGGGTCGTTGGTCGCCGGATTGAGCGAGGCCTCGTAGGTGGCGCGATCCGTGAGGGCGGACAGCGTGGTCGGGCCGGCGGCGCCGTTGAAGTTCCAGGCGGTGAAGTAACCGCGCTCGGTCAGCCAGGACTGGATGTTGTTCCAGGCCCGGATGGAGGCGTCGCGATGGGCGGCGGCCTCGGCGTCGGTCTGGAGCTTGACGGCGTTGGCCGGGACGGAGCTGCCGTACTGGGCCGGGTCGTTCAGGTAGTTGATGGTGAGCACGGGGCGGCCGTTGGCGTCGACCCAGGAGGGCGACCAATGGTTGCGGTTGTTGTAGGTCGGGCCCGGATCGCCATAGGCGCGGCGGGTGTCCCACGTGTACCCGGTCATGCGGTAGAGGAACACGTTGCGGAACTTGAGGCCTTGGATGATCGTGTTGCTGAAGCCGCTGTCGGTGGAGACGGTGGCGTTGCTCACCGAGGTCTCGTACTTGATCGCGCGGAAGGAGTACTTGTTGTCCTTCGTCGAGAGCAGGATGCCGAAATCGCGGGTCTCGCCGGCGGGGTTCTCGATGCGGTTGCCGTAAAGGTCGACGCGGGCGGCCAGCGCCTGGAAGTTCTTCGAGTCGTTGTAGGTGAGGCTGAGGTTGAAGGGCAGCCGCTCCGTCAGCTTGGGCATCGCCTTGTTCAGGTGCACCACGACGCCGCCGGAAAGCGAGTGCCCCTTGTAGTAGTCCTTCGCCTGGAAGTCCGGCAGCGAGTAGCTGGCCTGGTCGAGCTTGAGGTAGCCCTTGTTGGCGTTGTCGTTCGAGGCGCTCTTGCTGCGGGTCTTCACCACGTCGTAGCGCCAGCCGAGGGTCGGCACGATGGACTCGTTCCAGAGGAAGCCCTGCCAGGTGCCGGCATAGGAGGTGACGACGCGCTCGCGCTTGGTGGCGGAGGTCCAGAGCGGTTCGCCGTCATCGAAGGCGAGCGTGTTCAGCTGCATGCCGTTGTTCCAGCCCTTGTAGTTCGCGGGGTTGGAGGCCTGCGTCGTCGCGGTGGCGGGATTGAAGGCCTTGGTGAGGTTGCCCGCGGGCACGGTCCAGGGATCGTTGTAGCCGGCCCCTCCGACCCAGGTCGAATCGAACAGGTAGACGGCACCGTCGTTGAGGCGGATGTTGCTCGTGATCGGCGCGATGTTGGCGCCGGAGGCGGAGCTCAGCGCGGGGCTCAGGTAGACGACGGAGACCGGCGTGCGGTAGGTGAACAGGTTGGAGTAGCCGGTGGTGCGGGTGGTGTAGGCGTCCCAGCCGTTGTCGTTGGCGTAGCGGTTCCAGTCGCGGCTCTCGGTGTTGTTCGTCTCCTGGCTGGTGAGGAGGTTGAAGCGGTGGCGGCCGAGCAGCTTGGTGAGGAAACCGCTGTCGAAGACGTCGGTGGAGCGGAACTCCGCATAGGCCGAGGCGCGCAGGCTCTCGCGCTCGCTGGTGTTGGACGAACCGGTGCCGCCGGAGCTCGAGCTCACGAAGGCGCGGCCGAAGTTCGGGTTGTTGCTGCCGTCCTGCATGACCTTGGTGACGTCCACGCTGATCGTCGGGGCGCCGCCGAGGAGGCTCCACTGGCCGCCCTCGTATTTCTGGTAGTCGTAGGCCAGCTCGAGGCCCACGCGGTCGTTCCAGCCGGTCTGGGAGAGCGCGACGTTGTAGGCGGTCCAGTCGGCCCACGAGCGCTTGTTGTCGCCGTCGATCAGGTTTTCGTAGAAGTTGAAGACCGAGCGGTCCGTCAGCATCTTGTTCTTGTACTGGGCGAAGGTCGAATAGGGCAGCTTGGCGTTGAAGGCGAAGTCCTGGTAACCGCCGATCCCGAAAAGAATCTCGGAGTAGCGCTGGCCGAGGGCGTTGTCACCGGGGCCGCGGAGCGTGCCGTTGTTGTTGCGGAAGCCGTTGTTGATGTAGCCGGCGTTGATCGAGTAGACCTGCCCGTTGCTGCCGTTGATGAAATAGGTCGGCGTCTGCTGGCCGGAGATGGAGCGAAGCCAGGGACTGGTGTTCGCCGCGTTCGAGCCGAGCGCATAAACGTTGTCGATGGCGATCTGACCCGCGCCGCCCTCGGCGACCGGGGTGAACCAGGGGGTGATGCTGTCGTAGGGCGAGGAGGTGCGCGGGCGGTTGGCGGTGATCTCGCCCTTCTCGCCCTTCACCTTCAGGCTGGTGCTGAAGCCGGGGCCGAAGAACTTCGGATCCCAGCGGAGGGCGCCGTAGAGGCGCTTGTCGTCCTGGAACGCCGGCTTCTGCTGGAACTTCTCGCTGCTCCAGAGGCCGCTCACGCGGATGGCGAGCACGTTGTCCACGATCTCCTGGTTCAGGTCGATCGTCGCGCGCGAGCTGCTGTAGGAGCTCAGGCGGTATTCGACCGCGCCCCGGGTGCGGAAGTCGGCGTTGCGCGTCGTGGCGTTCACGATGCCGGCCGGGCTGCCGAGGCCGAAGAGGATCGAGTTCGGGCCGCGCTGGATGTCGATGCGGTCCACGTTGAAGCCGTCCCACGGGATGTCGGTGAGGAAGTAGTCGCGGGTGTTGTCGGCCGCGCCCAAGCCGCGGAGGCGCTGGCTGCTCGACACGCCGTTGCCCTGGTAAAGGGTCTGGCCGTTGCCCATGCCGGCGTAGGTGCCGCGCGTGCCGGCCACCTCGGCGTTGGCGGTGTACTGGAGGAGCGTCGAGCTGTCGGTCGCGCCGATGTCGCGCATGAATTCCTTCGTCACCACGCTGATCGCGGAGCCGACGTCCTTCAGGTCGGTGCGGATGCGGGTGCCGGCCATAGTCTCGGTCGCCACGTAGCCGGTGTCGCCGTCCGCGGTCACTTCAAAGGGAGAAAGCTGCAGCACTTCCTCCGCGGTGTCCGCCGGCGAACCGGCCTGCTGGTTGGTGGTCTGCGCCTGGAGTGGGCCGACCAGCGCGGTCGCCGCCACGAGCAGCGCCGTCACGGTGCGCCGCGCGCACGGATCAACTGATGGATTTTTCATCTGGGGTTAGGTTTGTCGGAATCGCACGGGGGTTGGGGGTGTGTGCGATTCCCCAACGCAGATGAGACCGCCGGCCCGGGGCGCGCTTCAAGAAGGCAAAGGTCGAGACGGGGGTTATAACTTTTGTCGAGGGCGCGGCGACGATTCGGCACTCGCGACCGGCGGCCAAACGGCAAAAATGATTCCGCTCGTTTCTCCGCCCGCGCGGATTTTCCCCATGTTGTCGCACGTCTCCGCTTCGCCAGCCGTCTCCGGCGGGCGCTCCTTTCCGAGGGCACTCCGCCGGCTGTGGCTGGCCGCGTTGAGCCTGGGCGCCGTCGGCGGCGGAGGCCTGGCGCGGGCCGACGCCGACCAGCCGCGCGGCCTGCCCTTCATCCGCACCTACGCGCTCGACGAGATCGGCCGCGTGCCGCGCAGCCTGCGGCTCGGCTTCGACGAGTTCGGCCGCGTGGCCGTCATGTACGACGGCGTCTACTCGGTGCTCAACGACTCGACGTGGGTAAGCCGCATGGAGCCGGCCAGGGTGTCGAAGGTGCGGACCGGCGCCCTGCGCTTCGCGCACGGCCGGCATTTCTACGGGGCGCGGGGTTCGTGGGGCATCGCGGAGCCCGGCGTCGACGGCAACCTCGTGACCCGGCCGTTCGTGCCCGCCGACGCGCCCGAGTGGACCCGCGTGAATCCCTTCAACAACCTGCTGGCGACGCCCACCGGCATGTTCTTCTCGGATTTCAACGGCGCGGTGTACTGGGATGTCGCCTCCGGCCGGAACACCTTCTTCGAACTGCCCCGGCTCGCGGCGGTGTTCGCGCTGAACCGGCGCGTGTTCGCCTCCAGCCAGGAACAATTGGTCGAGCTGTTTCCCGCCACCGGCGAAACCCGCGTCGTCACCGGCACCGTTCTCGACGGACGTCTCATCGCCTTCGCCGTGCCGCTGGACGCATCCCGCGCGCTGCTGGCCATGGGCGACGGACAGCTGCTCAGCTTCGACGGCCGCGACGCGACGCCCTGGCTCCATGAATCCGTCCCTCCCATCCAGGGCGGCATCACCGCCATGGTGCCGCTGGTGGACGGCGGCGTGGCCATCGCCGTCGCCGGCCGGGGCGTCTCTCTTTTCACCGCGGACGGGGCGCTGCGCTGGTCCCTGCTCGTGCCGGAATTCCACCGCGTCGGCAGCATGGCCACGGACGAGCCGGGCGTGCTCTGGGCCATGGGCGAGGACGCGGTGCACAAGATTTTCTACCGATCGCCGCTCACCAGTTTCGGCCAGAAGCAGGGCCTGACCATGACATGGCCCCAGGTGGCTTGCTGGAACGGCGACGTGGTGGTGAGTTCCAACAACACGCTCTACGTCACCGAGCCGGCGCGGCCGGGCCTGCCCGCCCGTTTCAAGGGCCTGCCGCTCGTGCCGTCGATGCACGTCGGCTCCGTCGCCGCCAGCGGAGCGCACCTGCTGGCCGGCAACCCGGCGGGGGTGTTCGCCATCGCTCCCGACGGCACGACGACGCGGGTCCTGGCGATCGACAACGTCGCCGGACTCGAGTTCATCGGACCGGACACCTGCATCGTCATCGGTCCGCGCGAGATCGCGGCGCTGCGCTACGAGGGGGGCCGCTGGACGGAGTGCGCCCCGCGCATCCCCGGCGTGGGCGAGGCGCCCATTCGCCTGGTGAAGCACCGCGCCCTGTGGATCGAGATGGGCGGCGAACGCGTCGCCCGCCTTACGCTCGCCGGCGGCCGGCTCGACCTGCAGCGCATTCCCCTGCCCTGGACCGGCGAACAGTGGACCAATGTCGGCATCATGGACGGCCTCATCGTGCTCAGTGGCGCCACCGGCCAGCGCACATATTACGATGAAACCAGGGAGACGCTCGTCGAGGCCCCGCACCTCGACCGGATCCTGAACCGTTCGCCCTACTGGCTGCTGCGGATGAAACAGGACGCCGCCGGCGTCACCTGGGCGGCCCACGATCAAGGCGTCGTGACGTTCACGCCCCGGGAGGGCGGCCAGGTGATGGACGCCACCACCTACGCCCTGCGCAACGACTCCTATCCCATGGTGGCCATCCTGCCCGGGGACAGCATCTGGGTCGCCGCGAGCCGTTCGCTCTACCATGTGGAACGCACCGCGGCGCCCGAATCCGGAAGCCTGCGCCCCGTGCTGACCTCCCTGTTCGACGACCACCAGGGCGCCGAGCTGCTGAACCGGATCCCGGCGTCCGGCGCGCCCGCGCACTTTGCCTACGAGGGCAACAGCCTCAGTTTCCGGTTCTTTTCGGGCACCTACGCCTGGCTCTTCCCGCCGGCATATGAATACCGCCTCGGCCCGGCCGACCCCTGGACGCCGATGGATCCCGGGCTCGTGCTGCGTTTCCCCAAGCTGCGCGACGGCGCCTACCGGCTCGAGGTCCGCCAGGCCCGGCCCTCCCCTTCGCCCGCCGAGCCGTTCACCTTCGCCTTCATCATCAACCCGCCCTGGTACCGCACGCCGGCCAGCTATGCCGCTTACGCCGCCGCCCTGCTGCTGGCGCTCCTGGGCATCGCGCGCTGGATCAACCACCGCTCCCTCCGCCGCAACGCCGAGCTCCAACACCTCGTGCACGAACGCACCAAGGAGCTCGAGTCCGCCATGGACCAGCTCGGTGAGAAGTCCCGCAACGAGGCCACGCTCGCCGAGCGCAGCCGCCTCGCCGGCGAAATCCACGACAGCATGCAGCAGGGCCTGAGCGGCAGCCTCCTGCACCTGGACACGACGATGAACCACCCGTCCATCACCCCCGAGATGCACGACAGGCTCACCGTCGTCCGCAACATGCTCGCCTACACCCGCGAGGAGGTGCAGCAGGCCGTGTGGAACCTCGGCTCGCCGCTCCTGCACAACGCCACCCTCGGCGACGCCCTGCGCAAGCTCGCGGGCTACATCAGCTCCGGCGCCATGGAGATCGGGGTGACCGCGGCCGCCGACCCGGCCGACCTTCCTCCGGCCACGCGCCACCACCTGCTGCGCATCGCCCAGGAGGCGCTCACCAACGCCGTGAAGCATGCGCAGGCCGCCCACATCCGCGTGACGCTCGAAACCCGCGACGGCGGCGTGGTCCTCACCGTCGCCGACGACGGACGCGGCTTCGAACCCGCCGAGGCCTCGGCCGTCGAACGCCACTTCGGCCTGCGCGGACTTCGTTCGCGCGCCCGCGCCATCAAGGCCGACCTCCGGATCAGCAGCTCGCCCGGCGCCGGCACGACCGTCCGCGTCACGGTGCCCGCGCCCAGCCCCCCTTCCTCATGACCGCCTCCGCCAAAACCAGCCGCCGCGAGAAAATCCGCCTGCTCGTCGCCGACGACCACATCGTCATGCGCATGGGCCTCGTCTATGCCGCCTCCGAGCAGCCCGACATGCACGTCGTGGCCGAGGTCGAGTCCGGCGAGGACGCGCTCGAGGCCTACCGCACCCACCGGCCCGACGTGTTCATCCTCGACCTGCGCATGCCCGGCATGGACGGGCTCGCCACCATCCGCGCCGTGCGCGCCGATTTTCCCGAGGCCCGGATCCTGATCTACAGCAACTACGCGCGCAGCGAGGAAATCTACCAGACGCTCAAGACCGGCGCCTCGGGCTTCGTGGTGAAGAGCATGAACCTCACCCAGCTTTTCGAGGCCATCCGTCGCGTCCACGCCGGCGAACGCCACATCCCGCCGGAACTCGCCCTGCGCCTGAGCGAACGCGGCTTCTCGCCCCTCTCCGAGCGTGAAACCGACGTGCTCACCCTCATCGCCAAGGGGCAAAGCAACAAGGAGATCGCCTCCGCCCTCGGCGTGACGGAGGGCACCGTGAAGCTCCACGTCACGAACATCCTCACCAAGCTCGAGGTCAACGCCCGCACCGAGGCGCTCGTCGTCGCGGTGCAGCGCGGACTCATCGACATCGTCTGACCTTTTTCATGCAGCACCATCTTGCCCTGTCCCTGCTCGTCCTCGCCGCCGTCACCGGCCTGCTTCCGGCGCGCGCCGCAGAGCCCGCCGCCCCGCACGTCTTCCGCTACACCAACCCGATCACGCGCGACGCTTCGCTCGGGATGCGCGACCACTTCATCATCAAGGTCGGCGACAAATGGTACGCCACCGGCACCTCCAATCCCGTATGGACCGGCCCCAATCCCGGCGTGCGCCTGCTCGTCTCCGACGACCTGCTCCATTGGAAGCACCACTCCTGGTTGATCGACGCGCGCCGGCTGCCGCCCGACTGCCCCTACAACGGCCGCTTCTGGGCACCCGAGATCCATTTCATCCAGGGCCAATACTGGATGACCGTGAACAGCGGCCGGGTCACCGACGACGATCCGAAGGGCATGAAAACCCATCGCGTCTGGCTCTTCGTGGCCGACGCGGTCACCGGTCCCTACCGGCAGGTCGGCGCCGGCCCGCTGACGCCACAGTACAACAACGACGCCACGCTCTTCGAGGACGACGACGGCCAGGTCTATTTCTACTGCAGCGGCGGCGGACTGTTCCAGGCAAAGATCGACCTGCAGGCCGGGAAGCTCACGACGCCCGCCGAGAAGTTCCTGGACAAGCGCCAGCCCGGCTGGCCCGAGTGGATGGTCGGCGGCATCGAGGGCCCGTTCGTGATCAAGCGCGACGGCACCTACTTCATGTTCTTCTCCACGTGGACCCGCGGCTACGAGGTCGGCCTGCTGAGGGCGAAAACCCCGCTCGGACCGTGGGAACTCGTCGACCGCGAACCGATCTTCGGCACGCGCAAGAAGGGTTACCGTCCCGAACTCGCGCAGAGCGGCGGCTACGCCCACCTGAAGTTCACCGACACGCCGGACCCCTATCAGGAGACGGGGCACAACGCCCTGTTTGAAGGCCCCGACGGCAAGCTCTGGAGCAGCTGCCATTTCTTCATGGATGAACAGCGCCGCCATCCTTACGCCCAGCCCCTGCTCGACTGGGAAAAGGAGCCGCAGCTCGGCATCTCCCCCGTGCGCTACGAAAACGGCCGCTTCCACATCGACGGCCCGACGTGGACGGAGCAGACGGTGGAGTGGTGAGCGTCAGTTTCGGCAAAGCCCGCGCTCAACGCGGGTTCCGCCTCAGTCCACCTCGGTCCACACCAGCACCGTGCCGTCCTTGCGGGTGGGCGTGGTGCCGGGCCAGTCGGCGCCGTAGGGCTCGCCGGTGGTGGGATCGATCCCGACGAAACGATCCGTCTTCAGCGACAGCAGCATGCACTGCCGGTCGCGCAGCATGTCCTGCCACATAAACAGGCTCGCGGCGGACTCCTGCTTCATCGGACGCACGTCGGCGGAGAGACCGGCGCCGACGACGGTGAGAAAACCGCTGCCGTCCATAGCCTCGAGGGCGACGCGACCTTGGCCGCGATCGTGCACGCGGAAGCGCGCCTGCAGGCCGGTGGCCTGCTTCGAGCCGGGTGCCGCCGAGTGCAGCATGCCATGCGGGTTGGCCCAGACGACGCTGCCGTTGGCGAGATTGGTGAACGTGACGACCTTGCCGAGCGGCACATTCTTCGAACGGTCGGCCAGCGGTTCATCCACGCGGAAACCCGCGAAGTCGGCATGTCCGCCCTCCTTGCCCGAGGTGTTGAACGCGAAGAGCCCGAGGCGCGTGCCCTGGAAGGTCTTCAACTGGTACGGCAGGCGGATCAGGTCGCCGATGTCGGTGAAGGTCCGGCCGTCGGTGCTGTAGCTGAAGCGCGCGAAATCCTCGTCGTAGTCGCCGGTGACGCGCAGCCACACCCGCGGCGCGGCCAGCGGCCGGTCGAGGGTCTCGTTTTTGAACTGATCGTAGCAGCGCAGCACGAATCCTCCGTCGGTGCGCACGACGCCGAGGGTGGCGAACGGCATGTTGACCAGGGCGAGGCCGGCGGTGTCGCCGGGTTGCAGGCCGGAGGCGTCGAGCTCGGCGGTGGCAACGGAGACGGGGCCGATGACCCGTTGCGTAAGCGTGTTCTTCGCCCAGAGGAACTGCGAGGCCGGCAGCGTGTGCAAGCGGAGCGAGCCGGGCTGCTCGGTGAGCGACCACTTCGCGTTAACCGGATTATGGTTCCACTGCCAGACGGGCAGCAGCTTCGGGCCGGCGAAATCGTCGCTGCGCTGATACGGCGCGTGCGGTTCGACCTTCGCCGTGACGACGGGCTTGGTCCACGTGCGCGGGGTCCGGCCGAGGTTGCCGGGCAGGCCGAAGTAGGGCCAGCCGTCCTGCCAGGTCACGGGCGAGAGCGCGGTGGTGCGGCCGACGGAGCGGAAATCCATCATCGAGAAACCCCACCACTCGCCGTTGGGCAGGTCGACGATGCCGCCCTGGTGCAGCGGCACGGCGCCATGCTGGTTGCCGCCGGGCTCGGACATCCGGAAGGTCGCGCCGGGCTCGGGCACCTTCATGTTGAGGCCGATGGGATTCAGCAGCCAGCCGCGCTGCGTGCCGAAGGTCTCCTTGGCGGCGATGACGGCGGTTTCGTAGGGGCCGTGCACGTGGTCGGCGCGCGCGGCCTGCATGCGGCCGGTGGGGGCGTAATTCGCGCTGATGATGTAGTACCTGCCCTGGATCTTGTAGATGTGGTGACCCTCGCCCATCGCGTTGCCGCGGGAAATGACGACGCGCTCGCTGTCCTCGATGAAGCCGCTGAGGTCGGGCTTGAACTCGATGATCTTCACCTCGTCGTAGCCGTAGACCGCATAGATGCGGCCGTCGTCGTCGAAGAGCACGGACAGGTCGTGGATGCCGGTCTTGATGGAGCGGTGCGTCCACGGACCGGCGGGGTTGGTGGCGGTGAAGACCTGCAAGCTGTGGCCGTTGACGTTGGAGAAGAGGTAGAACGTGCCATTGTGGTAACGGATGCACGGCGCCCAGATGCCCTGGCCATAGGCTTCCTTGCCGTTCTCGAGGTTGAAGTCCGGCCCCAGTTCGAGGCGGTCGAAGGCGTAGCTGAGGAATTTCCAATTCACCAGATCCTTGGAATGGAGGACCACGAGGCCGGGCATCGAGTGCATCGTGGTACCGGCGAGGTAGAAATCCTCACCCACGCGGATCAGGTCCGGATCGGAGAACTCGTCGTAGAAGAGCGGGTTCGTGAACGTGCCGTTGCCGTTGTCGGCCGTCCAGGAGGCCGCGGCGGCGAGCGCCGCGGAGGAGAGCGTGAGAGCGAAAGCGAGAGTGGTGAGGAGGCGGAGCATGGGGAAAGGGGGCTTGTTGTAGGGCGGGGTCGCCGAACCCCGCCTGGGTTTTGTGCCGCAGCCCGGCTGGAGCCGGGCCCTCCCAAGGCGGGGTTCGTCCGACCCCGCCCTGCAGGCTACAGGCTTGGGATGCGGAAGATCGTCAGCGAATTGGCGGGAGCTTCGTAGGTGAAGGCGGCGGAAACGGGCACGGTTGCGGTGACGGGCACGACCGCGGGCGGGACGCCATCGGTGTTGGCCACGTCGGCGCCGGCGCCGCCGAAGACGGTGCGCTGCGCGGTGGCGGGGAGTTTTTTCGCACCGGCGAGCCTGATCGCGACGGGCTGCGCGGCGGCCTCGCCGTTGACGATTTTCACGATGAGGTCATCGCTCCCGCTGTCGCGCACCGTGGAGGCCGCGAACTTCGCGCCGGCGGGCGCGGCGTCGAGCGTGGTCGTCACGGCGGCGTCGCCCAGGTTGTGGCCGAACAGCTTTTGCACGGTGTAGTTGAGGCTCGGGAAAATCTCGGTGCCGGTGAAGTAGATCATGTCCGGCGTCCACTGCGTGTGCTGGCGGCGGGCGAGCAGCGGCGCGTAGGACGCGAGCGCGACGACGTCGCCGTTGCGCTCGAGGCTCGTCAGGTAGGCGGCCTCGGCGATCGCGGTGCGCAGGGTGTTGCGGCGGTCCTTCTCGTGGGCGGCATATTCGCCGAGGTAGACCTTGGCGCCCTTGCGGTCGTAGCTGTCGTAGCGGGCGAGATTCTCCCACATCCACTGCGGCGCGACGTAGTAGTGCTCGTCCACCATCGCGAGGTTCAGCTCGCGGGCAAACTCCCAGCCCTGGTCGAAATCCTCGCCGCTGGCAAAGGGACCGGAAGTGCCGATGACCACGATCTCGGGGTGTTTCGCCTTGAGCACGTCGTTGATCATCTTGAAGCGCTCCTTGAAATCCGGGGTGATGGCATCCTCGTTGCCGACGCCGAGGTATTTCAGGCCGAACGGCGCGGGGTGGCCGGCGGCGGCGCGCACGGCGCCCCACTTCGAGGTCGCGGGACCGTTGGCCCACTCGATCAGGTCGAGGATGTCCTGGATGTAGGCGGGCATCTCCTCGAGCGGCAGGCCTTCCTGGCCGCGGCCGGGCGAATGCCCCGCGTGCTGGCAGCACACGCCGGCGGTCACGACCGGCACGGGCGCGGCGCCGATGTCCTCGCAGAACTGGAAATACTCGAAATACCCGAGGCCCATCGTCTGGTGGTAACCCCAGGAGTTGCGCGCGGCGCGCCGCTGCTCGACCGGGCCGACGGTGTCCTTCCAGTCGTAGTAGGCGTGGACGCCCGTGCCGTGCACGAGACAGCCGCCGGGAAAGCGCACGAAGCGCGGCTTCAGGTCGGCGATCGTCTGCGCGAGATCGCGGCGCAGGCCGTTGGCGTGGCCCTTGAAGGTGTCCTTCGGCATCAGCGACACCATGTCGAGCGCGAGACCGCCCTGCTCCTGCGCGAGCAGGACGAAGCGCGCCTCCGGATCGGAGCGCGACGGCGTGAGCGTGGCGGTGTGCTTGGTCCAGGCGCGGCCTGAGATCTCGAATTTCGCCTCGGCGAGCACGCCGCCGTCCTTGCCCTCGAGGCGGACGATCACGGGCATCGGCTTCGTCTGGACGCCGGGGCCCCACATGATGCCCATGTAGGCCTGGTAGGCCCAGAACGACGCCTCGTAGCTCTGGCCCGCCACCAGCGGAAGCTGGTCGAAACCCTGGTTGGCGATGCCGACACCCGCGCCGGCCTTGGTGACGTTGAGCAGGAGGTAGTGCGGGTTGTTGACGTGAACCGGACGCGAGTTGCCGAGACCGAGATGGCCTTCGCCCTCGCCTGTCTTCACCAGATCCCAGAACGAAAACGGGCCCCACTTGGCCTGCTCGGTCGGACTGTATTCGAACGAACGGTTCTGCAGCAGCTCGGCGTAGAGTCCGCCGTCAGCGGCGTAGTTGAGATCTTCGAAAAAGATGCCGAACAACTCGGGGCTGATCGGCCTGGCCGGAGCCGCGAGATCGACCGTGAGGGTCCGCGGCGGGGCCGCGAAACCGGAGACAGCCAGCAGGGCCGCAAACAGACAGGCAGGGGTGGCGCGCTTCATGAGAGAAAGAGTGTTGGCAACGGAACTGAAGTTTCGAGCGGACCTGAAGGGGACCGTAACATGAGGTTTTGTGCAGGACGCGGTTCGGCGCGCCGCCCTGCGCAAGTCATCATCGCCCCAGCTCCCCTTTCAGCCGCAGCGTGTCGCCGAGGTCCTCGACCTCGAAAAACCGCGCGCGCTCGACCTTCCGGTTGGGCTGGTGGATCACCATCATGAGCCGGCCGTCGAAGGTGTTGAACAGCATCGGGTGGCCGCCGTCGTCGGACCAGAGCGGATCGTGCAGTTGTTCCCACGGACCGAACACACCGCCGCTCTTCGAACGCGCGATCCCGACGGCGTATTTGCTCGGACCGTAGCTCGACCAGAGCATGAGCAGCGTGCCGTCCTTGGTGCGGTGCAGCCAGTTGCCGTCGCTCACATAGGCATGGTAGCGCTTGCCCTGGTAGAGTTCGCCGATGTCGCCGCGGCAGCGGACCCACGGGCCCTCGGAGGCGGAGAACAGCAGCTTCGGTTCGCCGACGGCCTGCGAGAGATCGTCGCTGAGCCGCACGATGTCGAAGCTGCCGTCGGTGATCTGCGCCCATTCGTGGCAGAACACCATGTAAGGCACGCCGTCCTCGACCCACAGGCTGCCGTCGAGCGCCATCCAGTCGTGCGGCGTCTGCGGGCCCTGGCCGACGGGCTTGAACGGCCCCAGGGGCGAATCGGCGACGAGGATCTCGGTGCCGCGCTTCACGTTCTGCGGCCGGCCCGCGGGCGTGGGCAGCGTGTCCTTCGACGTGATGGTCACGAACAGGTAATATTTCCCGCGGTAGGGGTGCACTTCCGGGGCCCAGACGGTTTCCCGGCCCCAGTGATCGGCCGGCACCTCCCACACGGGCACGGGGTCGTCCCAGGTCTCAAGGTCCTTCGTCTTGAACACCATCACGGCCTTCCGCTCGATGCCGCCGTCGAAGATGCCGGCGGTCGTCGTGCCGTAGATGTAATAGGTCTGCGTGGCCGGATCGGGCAGCACGAACGGATCGCGAATGCGGACCTCCGACCGCTGTACGGCGGCGGAGGCGGCCGCGATGAAACCGCAGAGAAACACGAGCGGAGCAAACCGGCGAACGAACGACAGGGACATGGTGGGAGGGGTTGGGGCAATGCCGACCGGAGGCCCGGTGCGACGGGTGACACGCGACCAGACAAACAAGGCCCGTCCCGACTGGCCAGCATCAAGCCCGCGTTCGGCATAGCTACGGCTATTACTTTGGGCGAGGAGCGAGGACACGTCGTAGGGCGGGGCCGCCTTACCCCGCCTTTGATCGATCACGATGCCGCGTTCGAAGCGCGTCTCATTGGAAATTCCGAAGAGCGAAATGCAGACGAGTGCACGGTCCGAATACTCCCCAAGGCATCAGCCCAAATTGGCAGTAGCGGTGATGAGCCTGAATGACCACCCCTTGGCTCCTGCTTCGTCCGCATTCTGCGTAGGTGCAATTGGCTCGCTTCAAAAACGCCTCGCTGCAGCGCTTCCATTCTTCGCGCCCAAGCAGTTGTTGATCATCGCCAATCATGTCGCTCAGTGAGTTCCCGCTGCCTGGATATTGGCGACGCGAGTCGCTCTCGTTCTCGCCCTCGCTTAGAATATCACTTTGGCCGTTTGAGGCGTGGTCACCTTGGAAGCTTCGGCCAACGCATCGAGAATTTGTATCTTCATAAATATAAATCACATGAGTAAATTTTAAGGCGAAGATACAAGACGGCTTGACGGCGATGATATGATACTAAAAACACGCAATAGGCGCTTTTTTAAATCATGGCTGCGAAGCTGAACAACGAACTCCTGAACGAAGCCCTGACGCTTCTCGCCGGGCGGTTACGCCTGCCAAAGTGGAGCCGCAAGAGTTGGTGGTTTGCGGAGGGTCATCACTGATCGCGCGGGGCTATGTTTCTCGGGTGACGCGCGACGTGGATGTGGTCGCGCGGCGAATGCGCGGACGTGACCTGATCAGTGCGAAGCCGCTGCCGGAGGCGCTCATGGCCGAAGCCGCCCGGGTCGCGGTCGATCTTGGGCTTCCGGCCACCTGGCTGAACAACGGCCCCGCCGATCTTTTCGACATGGGATTGCCGGAAGGCCTTTCCGACCGGCTGGAGTCGCGTCGTTATGGAACGCATCTGACGGTCTGGTTCATCGGCCGTCTGGACCAGATTCATTTCAAACTTTACGCCGCGGCCGATCAGGGAGCGGGGCATCATGTCGATGATCTCGCGGCGCTCTATCCCACGGGAGAGGAATTGTTGGCCGCGGCTCGCTGGGCCTTCACGCACGACCCGTCTCCCGGCTTCCGGGAGTTGATGAGGACGATTCTGAAGGAGATGCGCCATGACGCTGTCGCCAACCAACTCTAAGCTCATCCTTCGCGAGAGCCTGCTCGATTTGCTCTGGCGGCAATGGGCTGCGCTGGGCGTCGCCGGCAACCCGAACCCGGAGGCGGACTGGTGCGTGGACCTGGAGGCGCTGGTTCTCGTTACGACCACGCAGGGACGGACCGACCCGAGACTGTTCGACGAGATGCTGGACTGGCTGTGGGGCAACGCGCAGTGGGTAAACGTCCAGCGCTTGCGCAACATCCGGAAGCGTCTCCCGCTGGGCGACGAACGCGTGCTGGCCGCCATCGCCGATTGGCTGGGCCAGCGCGCAACCCTGAGCAAGTGGAAGCCGCTGGCGGCAACCGTCCAGCCGGTCCCGACCATCCCGCACCGTTTTTTCTCCACCAAGGACGGATCGCCGCAACCGATGGCCGGCGCCTCCGATCCAGTCTTTCTCCGGCATGGTTTTGTGCGCGGCCCAATCGAGCGACGCGAATTGAGCCGGCCGCCCAATCCCCGCGCCGCAGCGGTGCTGCCTTGGAAATTGCGCAGCCTGTTCGGGGTGCAGGCCCGCTGCGAATTCCTGCTCTGGCTCCTCACCCATGAGAGCGGCCATCCCGCCGACATCGCCCGGGGCACCTATTACTTTCCCCGCACCGTCGAGGAAACGCTCAAGGAACTCGCGGCCTCCGGCCTCGTTCATACCGCCCGACCGGGGCGAGAAACCCGCTACTGGCTGAAATCCGATGACTGGCAGTTCCTGCGTACCTGGACCAAGCCGGAAGGATTTCCCCGCTGGATCGATTGGCCGCGCTTCTTCACCGCGCAGGAGCAGATCATCGCCGTGCTGGACAACGACGACCTGAGCCCGCTCCTGCAGGCCTCGGAACTGCGCCGTGTCTTCGAGGTTTTACAGCCCGTGCTGTCCGACGGCGGCCTGCTCCCCGCCTTCGTCGCCAGCCGCAATCACACCGGCGTGCAATTTACCGACGCCTTGCTTCAGGACCTGCGAGCCCTGTTCGACCGGCTATGAACCCATGCCATCGAGGATCGCCTCGGGATCCGGGAGCCGAAAGAGGCAGCGCGCCGCTCCCGGATAAAGGCGGGGTTGCTTCGCCGTCTTCGCCAAGCCTCCGTCGGCGACCCCGCCACATCCAACGCACACTCCTCAGGAGCCCAGCGTGAACTCCGGCAGGTGCACGATCTTGCCACCCTTCAGGGCCGACTCGTGCGCGCAGAGACCGACGCAGGTCCAGTTGGCGGACTTGACCGCGTTCGGAGCCGGGTCGCGGCCCTCGACGAGCGCGGACAGGAACTCGTGCACGAGGTGCGGATGCGAACCGCCGTGGCCGGCGCCCTGCGTGAAGCTCAGGTGCGTCTTCTTGCCGAGGTCGTACACGCCCTTGGTCGTGAACTTCCGGATCTCCTTCGGCAGACGCTTGGCGAAATCCGGCACCTGGATCTTCTTCGGAATCTTCGGCTCCGGCTTCTTCGCGGTGTGCAGGACGTGCGGCTCGTGCTCGACGAGCGTCCACTCGAACGACTGCTTCGAGCCGTAGACATCGATGCTCTCGCGGTACTGGCGGGCGGTGTCGAAGAGCGAGCGGATGATGCGCGCGGTCAGGTCGCTGTCCTTCAGCTTCACGTGCGCGGTCTCGACGGCAAAGGGCGAGTTGTAGTGCTTGATCAGCTCCGGGCGGATCGTGCCCGAGCCGAAGCAGGAAACGTATTCGGCCGCGGCGTCGGTCAGCGCGAGCATCGGGCCGACGCAGTGCGTGGCGTACCACATCGGAGGCAGACCGGGCCAGTAGTTCGGCCAGCCGTCCATGTCCTGCTGGTGGCTCGCCTGCAGGAACTGCAGCTTGCCCAGCTTGCCGCTGTCGTAGAGCTCCTTGATGTAAAGGTATTCGCGGGCGTACACGACCGTCTCCATCATCATGTACCTGAGGCCGGTCTTCTTCGTCAGGTCGACGATGCGGCGGCAGTCGGCGATGGAGGTCGCCATCGGCACGGTGCAGGCGACGTGCTTGCCGGCCTTCAGGGCCTTGATCGACTGTTCGGCGTGGTCGGGGATCGGCGTGTTGATGTGCACCGCGTCGATCTCCGGGTCCTTGAGCAGGTCGTCGTAGCTCTCGTAGCGCTTCGGCACATCGAAGGCCTCCGCCACGGCGTCGAGCTTCTTCCGGTTGCGCTGGCAGACGGCGACGAGGCTGGCGTTCGGATGCGCCTGGTAGATGGGAATGAATTCGGCGCCGAAGCCGAGACCGATGAGGGCGACGTTGATCTTGCGGGTGCTCATGTGGGGGAAGCGGGGGTGAAGTGCTGGCGGAGAAAACGGAGCCCTTCGCGGGCGAAGGTGTCCTGGTCGGGCGCGCGGCGGTTCCAGATGCAGACGGCGCCGGCGAGGTCGCGGTTGTCGGGCGTGAAGCTCTCGATCACGACCAGGCCCCGGTAGCCCACGGCGCGCAGGCCGCGGGCGAGCGCGGCCCAGTCGGTGAGGCCCGTGCCGGGGATGCCGCGCTGGTTCTCGGAAACCTGCACGTGCAGGAGGTGCGGGCCGGCGGCGAGCACCGCCTGCTCGAGGTTGTCCTCCTCGATCGTCATGTGGAAGGTGTCGATCATCACGCCCGCCGCGGGGTGATCCACGTCGCGCACCAGGCGCACGGCGTCGGCCGCGGTGTGGACGAGGTCGGTCTCGAAGCGGTTGAGCGGCTCGATGGCGATGCGCAGCCCGCGGGAGGCGGCGGCCTCGCAGGCCGTGCGGATGCCGGCGGCGGCGAGCTGCCACTCGGCGCGGCGGGCGGCCTCGGGCAGCTGACGGCGCTTGCCGACCTCGGCGTAGAGCGGGCCGCAGAACATCGGCGCGCCGACCTCGATGGCGAAGTCGAGGCACGACGCAATGTAGTCCTGCGTCGCCTGCCGGACCTTCGCCTCGACGTGGGTCAGATCGCGGCCGGGCCCGAAGGCGCCGCACACGGACACCTTGAGGTTGTGATCCCCCGCCAGGCGGCGCACGCGCTTCGCGTCGACGAGGGTCGGATCCTCGAGCGGGAGTTCCACGGCGGCGAAGCCGAGCTGCGCGATGCGCGGCAGGAGCGTTTCCGCCGACTGGGTCGTCAGCGGCGAGGTCCAAAGCCAGGTGCTGGCACCGATCAACATGGGGGCGTCCGGGGTCAATGGCCGGCGTTGAGGTTCACGGGACGGTAGCCGCCGCGGGCCTTGAACCAGAAGATCAGGCCGAGGTAGGCGGCGAGCATGACGGCGGGGAAGACCGTGACGGAGGCGAGAGCGTGCTGGCGGGCCTCCTTGGCGACGACGTCGACCTTCGCGGCCGTCTCGGCGGGCAGCGTGGCGACCTTGTCGGCGTCGATCGCCGTGTAGCTGCCGAGCACGTAGTGGTCCTCGCGGGAAACCTGGGCGTAGAGGCCCGGCATCCGCTCGTCGATGGCGGCGCGGGCGGAGCGCTCCTGGAACTCGCCGATCAACGGGCCGCCGATGACGCCGGCCGTGAGCATGCCGATGCCGGCGATGGCGTTGAGCGTGAGGGCGCCGCCCTTGGGCGACTGCTCCGACACGACGCCGAGCGTGGTCGGCCAGAAGAAGGTCTTGCCGAGGCCGTAGAGCGTGGCGGCGCCGAAGATCGCAAACAGCCCGGTGCTGCGCGACAGCAGCCAGAGGCCGGCGATGGCGAGCACCGCGCAGGTGGCGAGCAGCCCGAGCGGCGAAAGCGCGCGGATGACCGGGCCGGCGAAGAAGCGCAGGACGACCATGATCGCGGAGGTGTAGATCAGCACCCAGAGCGGGTTGTAGCCGGCGAGCTTGAGCGGCTCCTCCATGATGCCGGTGATCGCCGCGTCGGTGCCGAGCTCCGTGGTGGCCAGCGGCAGCATCAGGAGGCAGAGCAGCACGATCAGGCCGCGGCCGAGCGAGCGGCAGTAGAATCCGTAGGCGACGAGCAGCACGCCGAGCAGGCCGAACACGACGCCGTTGCCCCAGCCGAAGACCTCGCCGAGCTGCTTGATCACAAGGTAGCCCGCGATCGCCGCGCCGAGGACGCCGAACTCGCCGAGCATCTCGCGGTAGGAGGCGCCGGCGGCGACGCGCTCGTTCACCGGGAACCGGGCCTTGATGAGCATCGCGAGGTAGACCAGCGCCGGAATCGCGAGCACGTAGAGCAGCACGCGCCAGTCGTCGGTCACGCGCGAGCCGAGGAGGATCGTGATCACGCCGCCGAGCGCGAGGCCGCCCGGCCAGCCGGCGTGGAGGATGTTCAGCCACTTGGTCTTGTCCTTGTTGAACATCGTGGCGACGACCGGGTTGATGAAGGCCTCCACGGTGCCGTTGCCGAGCCCGAGGATCACCGAGCCCCAATAAAGCAGGTCGAAGGCGCGCGCCCGGGCGGCCGTGAGCGCCTCGCCGGACGGCGTGCCGCCGTCCGGGTGGATCACGCCGTAGGCGGCGAGGGCGAGCCCGGCGTAGACCGCGTAGCAGAGAAAGCTGAACACCATCGCCGTGCGGTAGCCGATGCGGTCGATCACGAGGCTGAACAGGATGATCGAGATGGCGAAGGGCCACACGCCCGCGCCGAAGAGCTCCTGGGCCTGCACCTTGTCGAGGCCGAACTCGGCCGGCCAGAGCGCCGGATCGTTGACCAGAAACGCGCGGGTCACGAAGGCGAACGAGGTGGTGATGAGGGCGATGAAACATCCCCAGAACAGGCCCATGGAGGGCGCGGACGGAGACGGAGGGACGGACGGAGAGGTCGTCATGGAGGGGCGTGGGGTTGTTCGCAGTATGCCAGGGTCGGGCCGCCGGGGCTAGGATTCAGCCGGAGGGAACCGGTGTATGATTGCGACAGGTGGCCATGTGGCCTTGCAGGGCGGGGTTCGTGACCCCGCGCTGCAGGCCGTCACTTCGTCGCGGGCACGAGCTCCTCGGGCTTCCACATCTCCTTGCGCTGGCCGTGGGCGCGGCGCGCGGCGAAGACGTCCTGCACCGTGACGGGCGAGGCGTCGTTGCCGAAGTTCTGGCGCACGTAGGTGAGCACGTCGGCCATTTCGCCGGGGCTGAGCTGCGGCAGCGGGGGCATGACGTTGTTGTACTTCGCGCCGTCCACCGTGATCGGGCCGATGAGGCCGTGCATCAGGATGCGGAGCGAAACGTCGGGCGCCGCGGTCACCCACTCGGAACGCGCGAGCGGCGGGAACACCTCGGGCACGCCCCTGCCGTCGATGCCGTGGCAGGCGACGCAGGTGGTGTTGTAAACCTGCGCGCCGCGACGGTGGACCTCGGCGTCGGGCGGGAACTTCAGCACCGGCGCCTCGACCGGAGCGGCCGGGGCGGCGAGGCTGGACGCGATGTAGCGGGCGAAGGCGTTGTCGTGCCGGCCGGCGGCGGCCAGCACGGCGGCGCGGCGGGCCGGACTTTCGCCGGCGGCCCAGGCGATGAGCGGCACGACCTGGCCGGCCAGGGACTGGTCGAGTTTCTCGAGCGGCAGGCTGGCGGCGAAGGCGTCGGCGATGACGCCGTCGGCGTGCGCGCGGGCGGCGATCTGCCACGCGGTGGCGAGCGAGGGATCGGCGGAGAGCCGCTCCTCGTTGACCGCGGCGAGGAGGAACAGGCGGCGGCCGATCTCGGGCGAAGCCGGCAGGCGCGAGACCGCGCCGAACAGCTCCAGCCATTCGCGCGCGCCGGCGGCCGGCGGATACACCGAGGTGGCGCCGAGGAAGTGCCGGCGGAGCAGGTCCGGGTGGGAGCGACCGGCGATCTCGAAGGCGGCGCGGCGCACGCCGAACTCCGGCGAGGCGAGGGCCGCCTTCACCGTCGCGGCGTCGAGCTGGCCGAGGCCGGCGAGCGCGTGGAAGGCGTGGACCGCGGCGGGGCGCCCCTGGTCCAGCAGCGCGCGCAGCTGCGGGGCCGAGGCGCGGAAGCCGCCCTCGACGAGGAGACGCTGCGCGTGGAGGCGCCAGAGGAGATTCGTATCACCCAGGGCGGCAATGAGCGAACCGGCGTCGGCGGGATCGAGGCGCGGGGCGGGCCCGTTGGCGGAACCCTTCGGGTAAACGCGCCAGATGCGGCCGTGACCCTTGTCGCGCAGCGGCGTCTGGTAGGCGTTGCCCCTGCCGTTCTCCGCGTCTATGCCGGACGAGGCCAGGCTGGGCGTGGGGTTGTGCTGGATGATCAGGTTGTACCAGTCGCAGATCCACAGCGCGCCGTCGGGTCCGACCTCGGCGCAGACGGGCGAGGTCCAGGCGTCGGCGCTGTTGAAGATGTTGTTCGGGCGCTGGCGGGCCTTGAACGAGGCGCCGTCGGGCTCGACGTCGAAGGTGCCGACGAGCTTGCCGGTCGGCTCGGTGACGAAGGCGGCACGGTTCTGGTAATCCGCGGGGAAACGGCGGGCGGTGTAGAACGCGTGGCCGGCGCCGGAGGTGTACTTGTCGTGCACGTCCACCTGGCGGATGTCCATCGAGCTCGGGTAGAAGAACGGGTTGTCGTCGGCGCGCGGCGTGCGCGGCTGGTTCAGACCGAAGGCCTCGTGGCGCTCGCGGGGCAGCGTGAACGCCCACGAGGGGTTGCCGTTGGCGGTGGAGCCGAGGATGCTGAACTCCTCGGTGAAGCCGAGCCCCCAGGTGTTGTTGGTCGTCGGCTGGAGGTATTCCATCTTCTGCGCGTCGGGCGTGAAGCGGAAGAGGCCCTGCGTGAACTTGAGCGGCTGGCCGCCCACCGTGCCCTCGAAGCCGGAGTAGCCGATCGTGGCGTAGATCCAGTTGTCGAAACCGTAGCGGAGGTTCGAGGGACCGGCGTGCGTGTCGCGCATGCTGAAACCCGTGACGAGAGGCTGGCGCACGTCGGCGACGTCGTCCCCGTCCGTGTCCTTGAGGAAGATCAGCTCGGTGCCGTTGGTGGCGATGACGCCGCCGTTGACGAAGGTGAGCGAGGTCGGGATCGAGAGCTTGTCGGCGAAGATCGTGAACTTGTCCGCGCGGCCGTCGCCGTCGGTGTCCTCACAGATCTTGATGCGGTCGTTGCCGAGGTTTCCGTCCTGCAGGTTGTTCGGGTAGTCGATCGTCTCGATCACGAACGCGCGGCCGCGGTGGTCCCAGGCGACGAAGATCGGGTTGACGATGTCGGGTTCCGACGCGAAGAGCGACACCTCGAAGCCGGGCGGGACCTGGATCAGCTTGGCGCTGTCGGCGGGCGAGAGGGCGACCTGCGCCCGGGTGATGGCCTGGCGCTGCCTGTAGCCGGGCATCAGCACCTCGTGCTGGGGCAGGTCGGGCAGCGCGAGCCGCGTGAGCTTCGCCATCGCGGCGTCGCCGACGGCCCAATGGATGGCGTTGCGGAGCAGGGCGTGGAACTCGGGCAGGTCCCATGTGCGGTGATCGTGGCCCGAGGCGGTGTAGAACACGCGGCCCTGGCCGTGCGCGCGCACCCAGGTCCAGGGCTCGTCGCCGGACGCGTCGCGGCGGACCTGGAGGACGGTGCGCTCGTCGTTGTGGCGGTCGTGCACGTAGGTCTCGTCCCAGGCCTCGAGCCGGCCCACGCCGCGCAGGATCGGGTGGTCGGGGACGACGTTGACCGGGGCGAAGACCTCGCCGCCGTGGCGCTGGAAGCGCGCGCCGACGAGCCTGATGAACTCGTTGGAGTGGCCGAAGCAGGCGGACGCGCAGTGGATCGGCAGGAAACCGTGGCCCTCGGCGATGTAGTCGAAGAGCGCCTTCTCCTGCGCGGGGGCGAGCCGCGGCCAGTTGGCGTAGAACAGCACGGCGTCGAACTGCCGGAGGAAGTCCGGCCGCAGCGCCTCGTCGAGGCTCTCGCTGTAGGTGAGGTTGATGCCCGTGACGCCGAGCGCCTTTTTCAGCACGCGGTAGCGCGTGATCGGATCATGGCCGGGACCGTTGGCGGTGGGCGCGCCGAGGAAGAGCACCTCGAGACGGCGGGCGTCGGCGGCGGGCAGGACGATGGGCGCGGCGGCGGACGCAAGCGAACCGGACGCGAACAGCAGGAACAGGGCGAACAGGAACAGGCGGGGCAGTTGCATGGAGGGGAGCGGAGGTGACGGTCTCCGGAGGGGCTGGTTACGATGGAGCCTAACAAAACCCCGTTTGACTCGCTAGGGTGGAGGCGCACTTTTCCGTGTATGGAACCGACATCGGCGCGTCTGCGCAGCCGCGAATCCTGGGCCCGGCGCCTGCAGGCGGGGCAGTTCCGTCAGCTCTTTGAACTGGTGCCGCACACGCTCTTCTTCGCCAAGGACCTGGACGGCCGGCTGATGTACGCGAACACGGTCTTCGCCCAGCGCTGCGGCTTCAAGTCCGAGGCCGAGATCGTGGGTTTGCGCGACGAGGACATCTTTCCGCCCGCGCTGGCGGAACGGTATCGCGACGGCGACCGGCGCGTGATCGCCACCGGGCAGCCGGTGCTGGGCATCATCGAACTGTTCCCCAACGTGCTGGGCGAGCCCGACTGGTGCGAGACCAACAAGCTGCCGCTGCTCGACGCCGCCGGGCGGGTCTGCGGCGTGTGCGGAACCGTGCGCAGCTATGAGGGCGCGCGGGCCGCGATCCAGCCCTACCTCGACCTCGCCCCGTCCGCCGACTACCTGAAACAGCACTACGCCGAGCGGCTCGACATCGGAAAGCTGGCGAAGCTCTCCGGCATGTCGGTGCGGCAGTTCGAGCGGCGCTTCAACCAGACCTTCCGCATGAACCCGCGCACCTACCTCGTGCGCATGCGCGTGGCCATCGCGGCCGAGCTGCTGCGCTCCACCAGCCGGCGGGCGACGGAGATCGCGCTCGAGGTGGGCTTCTACGATCACAGCGATTTCTCGCGGCAGTTCCGCCGGATCATGGGCGTCGCACCGACGGACTACCGGCGCCAGCGTGGCGCGGAGTGACCCGCCGCATCCGGCCGCCCGCCTATGTCTTTGGTAAGAGTGCGGCTTTCCCCCGTGCGGAACCGGCGTTGATGATTAACGATCCGCTCCGATGCCTCCCCGCCCCACCCGCCCGCGCCCGCGCCCCCGACCCGCGGCCGCCCCGGCTCCGCGTTCGCGCCGTCTCCGGTGGCTGGCGGCCGGGACGGTGCTGCTGGCGGTGCTCGCCGCCGGAGCGATGATCCGCTGGCGCGAGCATCGCGTCGTCGCCCGGGTGCAGGCCGGCCTGCCGACGCAGCCGGATTTGTCCGGACAACCCGCCGTGCTGGGCGAAAAACTCGCGCAAGCCGGGGCGCTGCTCAGCTCGCCGCGCACCGCGCTCGAGGGGCTTGCGGAGCTGAGCCGGCTCTACCACGCCAACCAGTTCGTCCGCGAGGCCGCCGCGTGCTGGCAGGTCCTGCGCGCGGAACAGCCCGCCGACGCGCGCTGGGTCTACTACCTCGCCGATCTGAAGCGCCTGACCGGGGATCAGGCCGGCATGACCGACCTGCTCGAGGAAACGCTCCGGCTCGATCCCGCCTACAGCCCCGCGCACCTCCTGCTGGCCGGCCTCCGGCTCAAGTCCGGCGAACGCGCCGAAGCCGGGCGCCACTACCGCCTGCGCCTGCAGCAGGTCCCGCAGGACCCGCACGCGCGCCTCGGCCTCGCGCGGCTGGCCCAGCTCGAGGGCCGCGACGCGGACCTGCGCGTCCAGCTCGAGGAGCTGTTGCGCGACTCGCCGCATTTCGCCACCGCCCACAACCTCTACGCCGGGCTGCTCGCCGCCGCCGGCGACGAGGCCGGCGCCGCGCGCCACCGCTGGCTCGGCGCGGAGACCTTGCGCTACCGCGATCCCGCCGACCCGTGGCTGGATGAACTGCAGGACCGGTGTTACGATTACGGGCGGCTCTGTTCGCTCGGCACGCTTGAGATGCAGACGGAGAACCGCGCCCGCGCCGCCGCGTTTTTCGAGCGCGCGATCCGGCTCCGGCCCGACGACTCCACCGCCTACGAACTGCTGGCCAGCCTGCACCTGAAGCACCACGACGCGACCGCCGCGCGCAACCTGCTCGAATCCGCCCTACCCCGGCTCGCCGGGACGAAATCCGCGCTCCCCTACTCGCTCCTCGGCCAGGCGTATCGCGCGCTCCAGCAGCCGGACGAGGCCGTGCGCATCGCGCACCTCGGACTCGAGCGCGCCGGTGAGCAACCCGCCTTGCTCGACGCCCTCGGCCTCGGCCTGGCCGTCGCCGGCCGCCATGCGGAGGCCGTCGCCGCCTGGCAACGCGCCCTGGCCCGCGCCCCCGACGACGCCGGCATCAACTACAACCTCGCCACCTCCCTGCTCGCCCTGGGCCGGCTCGACGACGCGCTTGCCGCCCTCGACCGCTCGCTGACCCTGCAGCCGACGTTCCTCCCGACGCTGACGCTGCGCGCGGAGATCGAACTCGAGGCAAACCACCTCGACCTCGCGAAAAAATTTCTCCGGCCCGCCTACGCTTCCCAGCCCAACGACCCGCAGATCCGCCACCTGCTCGCGACCTGGCACCTGAAATCCGGCGCCGCCGCCGAGGCCCGGCGCGATCCGGCCGCCGCCGAACGCCATTACCGCGACGGCCTCGTCCTCGACGCCGATCACGCCGAGCTGCAGGCGAGCCTCGGTGTCTTCTACCTCGTGCAGGCGCGTCCCGCCGACGCCATCGCCCCGCTCGCCGCCTACCGCCGCCTGCAACCGGACAACGCCGAGGGCTGTCTTTTCCTCGGCGAAGCCCGGGCCCGGATCGGGGAACGCGAGGCTGCGCGCGAAGCCCTGATGCAGGGCCTGCAACTTGCCGAGCGATCCGGCCGCACCCGCATCGCCGAGCGCTGCCGCCAGCTGCTCGCGCAACTCTGACGGATCCCTCCCGCGGGCCCTCCAAAACGCCACCGCCCCGCCTCCTCCACGGCATAACGCGCCTATGCCTTTGGTCAGGGTACGGCGGAGAATCGGGCCGGGCCGACGATGCAGGCTGGAAATCGGCGCTGTTCTGGTGTCCAAAAAGCCATGCATTCCGCCCCGTTGCCCCGCTCCGTCGCGTTGTTCCTCGGCCTGTGCGTGTCGCTCGTCCCGGCCGCCGCCAACCCCGATCTCACGCTCCGCTACACGCGTCCGGCCACCGAGTGGGTCGAGGCCCTGCCCGTCGGCAACGGCCGGCTCGGCGCCATGGTCTTCGGCGGCATCCATCAGGAACGCCTCCAGCTCAACGAGGACACGCTCTGGGCCGGCGGCCCCTACGATCCCGCCAACCCCGAGGCCCTCGCCGCCCTGCCCGAGGTGCGGCGCCTGGTCGACGCCGGCGAATTCGACGCCGCGCAGAAACTCGCGCAGCAGAAACTCATGGCGAAGCCCATGACGCAGATGCCCTACCAGAGCGTCGGCGACCTCCTGCTCACCTTCGCCGGCAGCGACGTGACCTCCCGCTACCACCGCGAGCTGAACCTCGACACGGCCGTGGCCACGACGGCCTACACCGTCGGCGCCGGCCCCTGGGCCTCGACCCAGGTGCGCGAGGTCTTCGCCAGCCCCGTGGACCAGGTGATCGTCATCCGCCTCACCGCCACTCAGGGCAACAACCGCCCCGGCCAGCTCAACTTCACGCTCGGCGCCCAGAGCCGCCAGCAGTCCGCCGTGCGCACCGAGGGCAACGACACGCTCCTGCTCGACGGCCGCAACGGCGCCGCGGCCGGCATCGCGGGCGCGCTCACGTTCCAGGCGAAGGCCAGGGTCACGCTCGAAGGCGGCTCCGTCCGCGCCGACGGCCACCAGATCCACGTCAGCGGCGCGCGCTCCGCGCTCATCGTCGTCGCCGCCGCCACCAGTTTCCGCAACTACAACGACGTCGGCGGCGACCCCGCCGCGCTGAACGCCGCCACGCTCGCGGCGGTCGCGGGCAAGACCTGGGACCAGCTTCTCGCCGCGCACACCGCCGAACACCAGCGCCTCTTCCGCCGCGTGTCCATCGACCTCGGCCGCACGCCGTCCGCGGACCTCCCGACCGACGAGCGCATCCGCCGCTTCGCCACGGAGAACGACCCCGCGCTCGCCGCGCTCTACCTGCAATACGGCCGCTACCTCCTCATCAGCAGCTCCCGCCCCGGCACGCAGCCCGCCAACCTGCAGGGCATCTGGAACGACAACCTCAACCCGCCCTGGGGCAGCAAGTACACGATCAACATCAACACCGAGATGAACTACTGGCCGGCCGAGATCACCAATCTCCCGGAGCTGGCCGAGCCGCTCTTCGGCATGATCCGCGACCTCAGCGAGACCGGTGCCAGGATGGCCAGGGATCACTACAACGCCGGCGGCTGGGTCGCCCACCACAACACCGATATCTGGCGCGCGGCCGGCCCGATCGACGGTCCCCGCTGGGGCCTCTGGCCCACCGGCGGCGCCTGGCTCTGCTACCACCTGTGGGAGCACTACCTGTTCTCCGGCGACCGCGCCTTTCTCGCCCGCGCCTACCCGCTGATGAAGGGCTCCGCGCAGTTCTTCCTCGATACGCTCGTGCCCGAGCCGAAGCACGGCTGGCTCGTCACCAACCCCTCGATCTCCCCCGAGAACGCCCACCACGGCGACACGTCCGTCGTCTCCGGCCCGGCCATGGACAACCAGATCCTGCGCGACCTCTTCGACGCCTGCATCAGGTCGTCCGAGATCCTCGGCGTGGACGCCGACTTCCGCGCGAAGCTCGCCGCCACGCGCGCCAAGCTCCCGCCGGACAGGATCGGGGCGCAGGGCCAGCTGCAGGAGTGGATGGAGGACTGGGACGCCGCCGCGCCCGAGCCGCAGCACCGCCACACCTCGCACCTCTACGCGCTCTACCCGAGCGACCAGATCGACATCCTGGAGAATCCCGGTTTCGCCGCCGCCGCCCGCCGCTCGCTGGAGATGCGCGGCGACGACGCCACCGGCTGGGCCATCGGCTGGCGCGTGAACCTCTGGGCGCGCCTGCACGACGGCGAACACGCCATGGGCATCCTCAAGCTCCTGCTCCGGCCCGAACGCAGCTACCCGAACCTCTTCGATGCGCACCCGCCCTTCCAGATCGACGGCAACTTCGGCGGCGCCGCCGGCATCGCCGAGATGCTGCTCCAGTCGCACGGCGGCCAGCTTCAGTTCCTTCCCGCCCTGCCGAAGGACTGGCCCGCCGGCACGGTGAAGGGCCTGCGCGCCCGCGGCGGCTTCGAGGTCAAGGAGCTCGCCTGGCAGGACGGCAAGCTCACGAAGGTCGAGATCCTCTCCACCCTCGGAGGCGACGTAACCCTCCGCTACGCGGGCAAGGCCGTCACCCGCTCCACGCAGCCCGGCGAAACCTTCGTCTTCACGCCCGCGGAGCGCTGAAAACGCCCGCGGACCGGACCGTCAGGTTCCCGGTCTCTCCCTCGCGTAGGCCTCCGCGAGGAGAACCACGGGGTGCGCCACGCCGGTTTTGGAACCCGCCTCCGCCAGCCCGTTCTGGATCTGCAGGTGGCATCCGGGATTGGCCGTGGCGACGATTCCGGCGCCGGTCGCGTTCAGATGGCCGATCTTGCGCCGGAGCAGCCACGCAGCCGTTTCGGGCTGCGTGAGGTTGTAGATGCCGGCGCTGCCGCAGCACCAGGCGGCCTCCGCGCATTCCCGCAGTTCCACCCCCGGAATGGCCTTCAGGATTTCCCGCGGCTGGCGACTCACCTTCTGCCCGTGGCAGAGATGGCACGACTCGTGGTAGGTGACCGGTCCGGCCGGAGCCCCGACGACGGCCGGTTTCCGGAAACCGATCTGCACCAGCCACTCGGACACATCCCGCACCTTGCGCGACCATTCGACCGCGCGGTCGCGGTAGACCGGATCGTCGGCCAGCAGCGCGTCGTAGTGGCGGAGATGCGAGCCGCACCCGCCGGCGTTGGAGATGATGGCGTCCACCGCAAAGGGGTCGATCAGGTCGAGCTGGCGCCGGGCGAGGGCGCGGGCCGTGTCGGGATCCCCGTTGTGCGCATGCAGCGAGCCGCAGCAGGGCTGGTGGGGCGGCGTGTGGACCTCGCAACCGTTTTCGACGAGCACGTCGGCCGTCGCACGGTTCACGTCGGAGAACAGCAGGTCCTGCATGCACCCGGTGAGCAGGCACACGCGGAACCGGCGCGGCGATCGCGACGGCTCCACCGGCGCGATCAGGGCGTCGGAGAACACCGGCCGGATTCGCGGCGCCATCGCCTCCAGCCGGCGCAGGCGCGCCGGCAGCAGGGCCGTGAGCCGCAGCCCGCGCACGATCCGCTCGGGGCCCGCCTGCCACCACCGGAGCAGCCGGCCGGCGGCCCGCAACACGCGCGGGCGCACGAAAAGGAAGCGCAGCGTGAGGAGGCGCAGCAGGCCGCGGGCGGGGGTGGCCCGCACCCCGCTCCGCTCGACCTCGGCCCGGGCCGTCTCGAACAGCGTGGTGTAATCCACGCCGGCCGGACACGCCGTGGTGCAGGCCAGGCACCCGAGGCAGTGGCTCATCTCGTCGGCGAACGATGGCGACATTGCGAGTTCGCCGTCGGCCATCGCCCGCATCAGGGCGATGCGCCCGCGGGGCGAGTTCCGCTCGCGTCCCGTCTCGGCGTAGGTCGGGCAGGACGGCAGGCACATGCCGCAATGCATGCATTGCTGCAGCACCGAGTAATCCAGCCGCGCGAGCAGGCCGCCCGGTTTGTGCCCCGGGGGCGGCGGGACCGGCGCCTTCATGGCCGGTCGCCCTCCTTCGCGCCGCTGTCCCGGCCGTCGTCATCGAAGATCTTGCCCGGGTTCAGCAGCCCGGAGGGGTCCAGGGCCCGCTTGAGTTGCACGAGCAGCGCGTGGCTCGCGTCGCCGATCTGTGCCCGGAGGTAGGGTTTTTTCGCCAGCCCGACGCCGTGCTCGCCGGTGATGGTGCCGCCGAGCCGGACCGTCTCCCGGAAGATCTCGCCCATCGCCGCCTCCACCCGCGCCATCTCGGTAGCATCGCGCTCGTCGGTCAGGAACGTCGGATGGAGGTTGCCGTCGCCGAAGTGCCCGAAGGTGGCGATCTCGACCCGGTGGCGGCGGGCGGTGTCCTCGATGAACCGGATCATCCGGGCCAGCTGGCTGCGCGGGACCGTGACATCCTCGAGGATGGTCGTCGGCCGCAGCCGCGCGAGGGCGCTGAAGGCGGCGCGGCGCGCGGACGCGAGCTGCCACGCCTCCTCGCGGGTGCGGGCGGTCCGCAGTTCGGTCGCGCCGTGCGCGCGGGCCAGCGCGGCGATCTTCTCCGCCTCCTCGGCCACGGCCGCCGGGTGGCCGTCGGTCTCGATCAGCAGCAGCGCCCCGGCGTCCAGCGGCAGGCCGACCCGGGCGTAGTCCTCGACGCACCGCACGGTCTTCCGGTCGAGAAACTCGAGCGTGCAGGGGATGATCTTCGCCGCGATGATGGCCGACACGGTCTCCGCGGCGGCGTCCATGCGCGCGAAGGCCGCGAGCAGCGTGCGCCGGTCCGCCGGCCGCGGCACGAGCTTGAGCAGCACGCGGGTGACAATGCCCAGCGTGCCCTCGCTGCCGATGAAGATGTCGCGCAGGCTGTAGCCCGCCACGTCCTTCACGCACTTGTTCCCCAGCCAGCAGACGGTGCCGTCGGCCAGGACCACCTCGAGGCCCATCACGTAATCGCGCGTGACCCCGTATTTCAGGCCGCGCAACCCGCCGGAATTCTCCGCCACGTTGCCGCCGATCGTGCTGATCTTGAGCGAGCCCGGATCGGGCGGATAAAACAGCCCGGCGGCGTCGGCCGCGTCAAAGACCGCCTGGGTGGTCACCCCCGCCTCGGCCAGCAGCGTCAGGTTGGCGGCGTCGACCTCGACGATGCGGTTGAGGCGAAGCAGGCAGACCACGAGCGAACCCGGCGACGGCACGCTGCCCCCGCTCAGGCCCGTGCCCGAGCCGCGCGTCACCACCGGGATCCGGTGTCGCGCCGCGAGCTTCACGATCCCGGCCGCCTCCGCGGCGGAACCGGGAAACACCACCGCCAGGGGCCGCTGGCGCAGGGCCGCGGTCCCGTCGAAGCCGTAGGGAATGATGTCCTCCGGCGCGGTGAGCACATGGGCGGCGCCGACGATCGCCCGCAACGCGGGCAGCAAGGTTTCCGTTTCCACGGGGATCACGCCGGCGGGAGGTGGAAGCCGCGGCGCTCGCCCAGCGCGAGGCAGTCGCGCAGCGGGCGCACGCCTTCCGAGCAGGTCGGATGCAGGAGGCAGCTGGCCGCCACGCAGACGCCCAGCCTCAGGCACTCCGGCATGGACCAGCCCTCGTGCCAGCCGTGGAGGACGCCCGCGGCCAGCGCGTCGCCCGCGCCCACGGCCCCGGCGATCTCCCCGTCCGCCAGCCGCACGCTCGGCTGCCAGTGCCCGGTCCCGTCGGCGGACGCGGCGTAGCAGGCCTCCGGAAAATGGATCACCACCCACCGCCGCACGCCGTGACGCAGCAGCGCCCGGGCCGCGGCGCCCACCGCCCCGGCGTCGATCACGCCGCCCCGCCTCAGGCTGCCGCCCGTCAGCTTCTCGGCCTCGAAATCGTTGGCGAAAAGCAGGTCGACCTCCGGGAGCACCGGCACGATCACCCGCCGGAAGCGGTCGCTCGCCTCGCTCACGCAATCGATGGAGGTGGAAAGCCCGGCCGCGCGGGCCCGGGCCAGGACGTCCACGGCCCGGGGTCGCCCGTCTTCGAAGCCATCCAGGCGATCGAGCAACAGGAGGTAGCCCAGGTGAAAATGCCGGGCCGTGGCGCCGGTGAAATCGAAATGCTCCGGCCCGAGCAGGGCGTTGGCCCCGCGCTGGTGGAAGAACGTCCGCCGGCCTCCGCCCTGCACCGTCATGACATCGGTGTAGCTCGTGGCGGTCCCGGCGGCGGTGGCCAGGCCGCGGGCGTCGATGCCGGCCGCGGCGCAGTCGTCACGGATGAAGCGCCCGTCGGCATCCTCGCCCACGAGGCCGACCGCCTGCAGCGGATAACCGGCGCCCAGGCGCGCGAGATCCTTGAGGATGTTGTACGGCGACCCGCCGTTGCTCGCGGCCTGCCCCAGGATCGAGACCAGCGTGTCCTGTCCCGGCCAGGCATCGATCAGCTTGACGTGGTCGATGATCCAGTTCCCGCCGGCGATGATGCCTTTGCGCTCGCTCATGCTCACGATGACGGGGGCAGCGGCACCACGGCCTGGTTTGCCTGGGAGGACAGCGCGGCGGCCCAGATTTCGTGCGAGGCCACGGCCTCGTCGGGCGTGGCGCAGCCAAAGCGCCCGTCAAGCAGGCCGGAGCGCTCGGCGAAGTACGCCGCCCACATCTGCATGAGGATGTCCGGGAAACCCGGCTCGAAGATGCCGCCGGTGATGGTCTTGAACGGCACGCCGAATCCGAGGTCGGTCTTCTCCCACCACTGCTCCTTGTCCCGGCGGTAGGTCCAGAGCGTCTTGGGCTCCTTGGTCGAGAATCGCGCCCCGCGATCGGTGCCGAGCACCTCGAGATACCACGTGTTGGTCTCGGTCGGGGCCATGCGCTTCATTTCGAGCGTCATCGGCACCGATCCGCCGGGCCCGGTCACGGTCGTGTGCAGCGTGGCGTTGTCCCAGGTGTCGCAGGCGGCCATGCCGCCCTTCCCGTCGGGCCGCTCGCGGTAGATCTTCTGCAGCTGGGCATGCACGCTCTGCGGCCTCCAGCCGAGGCGCAGCGGCACGTGGGCCACGTGCATGCCCAGGTCACCCATCACCCCGATCTCGCCACAGAATTTGTTCTGCCGCTTCCAGTTGATCGGCTTCGCCGGGTCGAGGTCGCTGGAATGCAGGAACCCGGCGCGGATCTCGAGCAGGCGGCCGAGGCCGCCGCCGCGCAGGACCTGGATCAGCCGCTGCACGCCGGGCAGGAAGGGGAACTCCGACGACACGCGGACGAAGCGACCGAGTCGCGCGGCCTCGTCCCGGATGCGGCGCGAGGCCGCGAGGTCCAGGCCGAAGGGCTTCTCCGCCAGCAGGTCCTTGCCGGCGCGCAACACGTCGAGATAGATCGATTCATGCAGGTGGTGCGGCACGGCGACGTAGACCACGTCGACCTCCCGCGACGCGAGCAGCTCGCGGTGGTCCGCAGTGAGCAGCCTGACCGACGGGATCTGGCGGAACCAGTCGAGCAGCGCCGGCTGCAGGTCGCAGACCGCGGTGAGTTCCGCGCGCACGGGGAAGTTCTCCAGCACGAACCAGCGGCCGAAGGCCGAGGCGGCTTCGCGGCCCATGAGGCCGCCGCCGATGATGCCGACACGAACGGGCAGTGTGGTGCTCATCGGGATCAGGCCAGCAGTTTGAGCGCCGCCTTGGGCGCAAGACCGTCGTGCACCACCGCCATGAGCGCCCGGGTGATCTTGGCCGGCGCAGGGTGCTGGATGATGTTCCGGCCATAGACGATGCCGGCCGCCCCCTGCTCGAGCAGGCCCGCCGTGCGGGTCAGGATTTCCTCCTCCGAGGCCTTGCTGCCTCCGCGCACGAGCACCGGGATGCCCCCGGCGGTGCGGACGACCTCATGGTACACGGACACGTCGTCGGTCGGATCCGCCTTGATGATGTCGGCCCCGAGCTCCACGGCCTGGCGCACGAGCGGGATGATCTTCGCCGGATCGCCATCGACCATGTAGCCGCCGGCCTGCTCGTTGGGCCGGAAGACGAGCGGCTCGATCATCAACGGCATCGCGTAGTGGTCGCACTGCGGTTTCAGCGCGAGGATGTTCTGGACGCACTGGTCCGCGACCTCCGGCTGGCCGGGGATGCTGAACAGGTTCACCACGACGCAGGTCGCATCCAGCCGCACCGCCTGGAGGACGGGCTCGGCGATGATCCGCGAGAAGAGGCTGCGCGGCAGCTGGCGGCCGTAAACGTTGGCGACATCGGTGCGCAGCACCAGAGCCGGGCGCGAGCGGACGGGCAGGTCCTGCAAATGCCGGGCCTGGCCGGCGGTGAGCTGGATCGCATCCGGTCCCGCGTCCACGAGAGTCCGCACCACCTGCGGCAGGTCCTCGATGCCGGCGAGAAAGGCGCTCTCGTTGAAGAAGCCGTGATCGATCGCGACATCGAAGCAGCGCTTGGTCTTGGGGTTGAAGAGTCGGTTCAAACGGGCGGTTTTCATGCTAAAATGGGAGGGAAATGGAGAGAGGGGTCCTCAGAGCTTCGGGAACCTGATCCACCTGGAGCCGGCCTTGGAGGACTTCACGACGGTTTCGATGAAGGCCATGCCTTCGACGCCGTCGCTGATCGTGGGGAAGTCCAGGTCGGGGGGGATGGGTTC
>Ga0222425_100112_pt1 | contig 105971 bp, 98 predicted proteins | sample 2B1ome_2_FD_180089 | JGI IMG/M metagenome (GOLD analysis project Ga0222425, IMG submission 180089) | Enriched microbial communities from leaf-cutter ant dump, University of Wisconsin, Madison, United States - 2B150A (version 2) | ecosystem: Environmental > Terrestrial > Nest > Insects nest >... | reverse complement strand
CGCGGCCACCATCAACCTACGTCTCTTCTGGATATCTTGCTTCACCCGCCAGCTCTACCCTGACCTGCATCATCTGGCACTTACCTGACCTGCATCATGTGACACTTGCCGTATAATGTATGACAAAATCCCGGGCTATACTGAGGGAAAATTGTCATACATTATATGACAAATATCCGCATCGGGTTTGTTGTGAGCGAAATATGCGGACGAAATGCGCAGGCACGGCAGCGCCATGGGCAAGCGGGCGTTGTCCGACAAACAGTCCGGTTCAGATCAGGCCCATCTCGCGGGCGCGCAGCGCGGCCTGGGTGCGGTCGAGGACGCTGAGTTTGCCGAGCACGTTCGTCATGTGGTTTTTGACCGTGCCCTCGGTGATGTTCAGCCGGGCGCCGATCTCCTTGTTGCTGCTGCCGGCGGCGAGCAGCTTCAGCACGGCGAGTTCGCGTTCGGTGAGCGGGTCGGCGAGGGGCTGTCCGGCTTTGCGGCCGTCGCGGGCGACGGCCCGGTTGACCTCGGCCATCATCCGCGCGGCCACCGAGGGCTCGAGCACCGAGGCGCCTTTGGCCGCCGCGCGCACGGATTCGCACAGCTTGTCGGCCGAGCAGGCCTTCAACAGGTAGCCCGAGGCGCCCGCCCGCAGGGCTTCGAACACCTCTTCGTCTTCGTCGAAGGTCGTGAGCACGACGACGCGCGTTCCGGGCGCGGCCTGCAAAAGGCGGCGCGTCGCCTCCACGCCGCCCATCACGGGCATGCGCAGGTCCATGAGCACGACGTCGGGCCGGTGAGCCTTGCCGAGTGCGAGGGCTCGTTCGCCGTTCTCCGCCTCGGCCACGATATCGAAGTCGGGTTGCAGCGAGAGGAGCGTGCGCAACGCCTCACGAAAGAGCGACTGGTCGTCCACCAGCAGGAGACGGAGCTTTTTCATGTGTCAGCGGGTTGTAGGGCGGGGTCCCCGAACCCCGCCTTTTAGCGCCTCCGGGTGTGTCCCCAAAGCGGGGTTCGGAGACCCCGCCCTACAAGGGATCGCGCCATTCACGCCGGCACCTCCACGCGGAGGATGAATCCGCCTTCGAGGCGGTTGCCCGTGGCGACGGTGCCGCCCAACAATTGGATACGCTCGCGCAGTCCGCGCAGGCCGAAACCGGCGCTCGTCGCGCTGGTTTCCACGCCCACGCCGTTGTCGGCGAGCTCGAGCACGACGCGTTGCGGCGTGCGGAAGTCGAGGCGCAGGAGCGCCTGGGAGGCGCGCGCGTGCTTGCGGATGTTGGTGAGGCCTTCCTGCGCAGCGCGATAAAGGGCGTGCTCGATCGCGGGCGCCAGCGGACGGGAGTCGCCCTCGATGGCGAGCGTCGGGGCGGGATCGCCGTCGTGGGCCAGTTCGCGCAGGGCTTCGGGCAGGGGCGGCCGTGGGGCGTCGGTGCGGAGGGCTCCGACCGAGCGGCGGACGTCGTCGAGCGCCTCGGCGGCGAGCCGGGCGGCCTTGCCGACGGCGTCCCGGGCGCGGTCGGGTTGCGCGGGCAGGAGGGCGGTGGCGGCGTCGAGCTGGGTCTTCACGACGGTCAGGTAATGGCCGACGCCATCATGGATCTCGCGGGCGACGCGGTTGCGCTCGCGGGTGGTGGCGAGTTCCCCGGCCTGGGCGGCGTGGGCGCGAAGCTGGGCGTTGGCCGTCTCGAGTTCCTGGCGCAGGGTTTCCGAATACCGGCGGGCCTCGAGTGCCTGGCGGGTGATGTAGGTGAAGGCGACCGTGAAGACGAAGCCTGCGGAGTAGCTGATGAGGGCGTTGAAGGCGGCATTCCATCCGTAGGGGATGCCCCAGATGGCGACGTTGACGGTGTAGAAATAGAGGCAAATCGCCATGACACCCACCCAGCGAAGCATGAAAACCGCCTGGCTGACCACGGGCAGGCAGAGCATGCCGATGAAGCCGCGCGAGGGGCTGATCACGAGAATCGCGGTCAGCACCACGGCCTGAAACAGGAAGTAGCCCCACACCGCCGGCGGAGAGCGTTGCTCAAGCGATGCCGATCCGAGGATGCCGGCCACCGTATAGACCATGCCGAGCCCGATGGCGACGAGGGTGAGCCACTCGGGGGCCACCGTCAGCCAGGTCCATCCGTGGATATTGCCGCTGGTGAGGACCCCGCCGTAGCACGCCAGGATGATGCTCGCGAAGGCGAACGAGCCGTAATACGTGCCGCGATCCTTGGGCCAGATATCCATCAGGGGTGGCAGCCTATCATGTCCTGGCCTCCCGGCGATATGGGAAAGAAGTCATGGGTGGGTCATGGCTCAGGCGAGCGCGTCATGCAGGATTTCCACCGGGTGCAGGGCCATGCGGCCGGTGCCGTCGGCGATCTGGTGCCGGCAACTGGTGCCCGGCGCGGCGATGAGCGTATCCGGCGTCGCGGCGCGCACCGCCGGGAACAGGACGAGTTCGCCGACCTGCTGCGACAGGTCGAAGTGCTCCGCTTCGTAGCCGAACGAGCCGGCCATGCCGCAACAGCCGCTCGGGATGATCTCGATCTGGTGCCCGCGCGGCAGGCTGAGCATGCGCACGGCCGGGTCGAGGGTGGAGAGCGCTTTCTGATGACAGTGGCCGTGAAGCTTGATGGTGCGTGCGGCCGGCCGGAACTGCTCCGGACGGATCCGCCCGGCGTCGGCCTCGCGGGCGATGAATTCCTCCACCAGGAGGGCGTTTTTCGCGAGCGAGCGGGCGGCATCCTTCAAATGCGCCGGCACGAGGTCGGGGTACTCGTCGCGAAAGCCGAGGATGGCCGATGGCTCGAGTCCGATCAGCGGAGCCTCGGCGGTGATGACATCCTTGAGCCGTTCGACATTGCGGATGGCGAGGGCCCGGGCGTCGCGCACGAGCCCCTTGGAAAGATGGGCGCGCCCGCTGTCGGCGTGCTCCGGGATGACGACCTCGTAGCCGAGTCGCTCGAGCAGTTGTACCGCCTTGATGCCGATGGCGGCGTCGGTGGTGTCGGTGAACTCGTCGCAGAAGAGATGGACGCGGGGGTGTCGGTGGGTGGGCGGCGAGCTTGCTCGCGCCACGTCTGCCGCGGGAGTGGCGCGAGCAAGCTCGCCGTCCACGGGCGGATGATGGCGGTGGCGCGCGAACCACCTTCGCAGCGTCGTCGCCGGCAACGTCGGCAGGCTGCGGCGGCGGGAGAAGCCGGCAAAGTCCTTGATCCAGCGCGAGACATCGGGCGCGGTGACCATCCAGTTGTAGAGCGCCGGGACGAGCGTGGCCCAGCGCATGGACTTCGCGTAGCCGGCCACGAGCCGCGAGCGCAAGGGCACGCCGTGGGTGTCGAGCCAGTGCTGCTGCCATTCGGCCTTCAGGCGCGTGAGATCCACGTTGGACGGGCACTCCGTCTTGCAGCCCTTGCAGGAGAGGCAGAGCGCCATGACCTGCGCGACCTCGGGGCTGTCCCAGGGATTGGTCACGTCGCGCGGGTGGGTGAGGACCTGGCGCAGGAGGTTGGCCCGCCCGCGCGTGCTGTCGGTCTCGTTGCGCGTGACCATGTAGCTCGGGCACATCGTGCCGCCCATGCGGTGGGATTTCAGGCATTCGCCGGCGCCGGAGCATTTCTCGGCGGCGCGCAGCACGCCGAGCGTGGCGGTGAAGTCGAAGATCGTCCGGTGTTCCGGATCGGGCTGGCCGGGGCCGTGCCGCAGCGAGGTGTCCATCGGCGGCGTGTCGATGATCTTGCCGGGATTGAAGATGTTGTCCGGGTCGAAGGTCGCCTTGATGCGACGCATGAGCGCGTAGCACTCCTCGCCGACCATGAAGCGGATGAACTCGCCGCGCAGGCGGCCGTCGCCGTGTTCGCCGGAGAGCGAGCCGCGGTACTTTTTGACGAGGGCGGCGACGTCGGTCGCGATGGCGCGGAACATCTTCAAGCCCTCCGGCGTTTTCAGGTTGAAGAGCGGCCGGGTGTGCAGTTCGCCGGCGCCCGCGTGGGCGTAGTAGGTGCAGGCGATGCCGTATTTGCCGCGCATCAGGGCGTCGAACTCCGTGATGTAATCGGGCAGATCCTCGACGGCGACGGCGGTGTCCTCGACGTTTTCGCGCGGCCGGGTGTCGCCGACCACGTTGTTGGTCAGGCCCTGGCCGGCGCTGCGCAGGTCCCACACGCGCTTGCAGTCGTCGCCCCAGAGCACGGGGAAGGCGTAACCGAGGCCGGCGGCGCGCAGTTCCCGTTCGAGCGCCTGCAATTCGGCTTCGATGGCAGGGCGGGTGTCGCGGCGGATCTCGACCACCAGCACGGCGCCGGGATCGCCCTGCACGAAGAAACGGTTGCGGGTGTGCGCGGGGTTGTCCCTGGTGCCGGCGAGCAGCGTGCGGTCGATGAGTTCGCAGGCGTGCGGCCGGTGGCGCATGGCGTGCAGTGTGGCCTTGAGCGCGTCGTGCACCGTGGGAAAATGCGCACACAGCAGCGCGCCGGGCGGGGGCAGGGGTTCGAGGTTGAGCTCGAACTCCACGCCGACGAACAGCGTCCCCTCGGAACCGGCGAGCAGCCGGCACAGGTTGAACGGCCGGTCCGAGGCCGGGTCGAAGACGGCGCAGTCCATCAACCGGTCGAGCGCGTAACCGGTGTTACGGCGGGTGACGGACGGCTTCGGGTAGTTCGCGCGGATGAGGTCGCGGTTGCGCGCGTCGCCGAGGAGCTCGCGCACGGTGCGGTAGATCCGGGCCTCGAGCGTGTCGGGTCCGTCGCATCTGGCGTCGAACTCCGCCGGCGTGAGCGGGCCGAACGTCGCCTCCGTGCCGTCGCTCAGGAATCCGCGGGCCGAGACGAGGTGTTCGCGCGTCGTGCCGTAGACGATGGAGTTGGCGCCGCAGGAGTTGTTGCCGACCATGCCGCCGATCATGGCGCGGTTGGCCGTGGCCGTCTCGGGTGGAAAAAACAGGCCGTGCGGACGCAGGGCGAGATTCAGTTCGTTGCGCACGAGGCCGGGTTGCACGCGCACGCGGCGTGCGGCCGCGTCGACGGCGATGATCCGGTTCAGGTGATGGCCTAGGTCCAGCACGATGCCGTCGCCGACCGTCTGCCCGGCAAGGGAGGTGCCCGCGGTGCGCGGGATGAGGCCCACGCGGTGCGCCGCGGCGTAGCGCACCAGCTCGCGCACATCGGCCTCGGAGCGGGGCAGCGCGACGGCCAGCGGCATCTCCTGGTACTCCGAGGCGTCGGTCGCGTAGAGCGCGCGCATCAGCCGGCCCGTGTGCAGGGCGCCGTCGAGGCGCGAGGCGAGGGAGGCGAGATCGGATGGCGGACGGGTCATCGGTGTTCATGCAACAGTCACGAACGCGGCCCGGCCGGCAATGGAGTTTTGCGGCGGACAGTGATGTGTCGGGGCCGGATTGCGTGTCCGGTCCCGGGCACAAAAAAAGACACCGGTCTCGCGACCGGTGTCCGGGGGGCACGGGAGCGAACTCAACCGTGGCGGATGCGGGCGTCGCGTGGCATCGGCAGCGGAGCGGTGCGCGAGGGCATCGGGGCGTATTCGGGCGTGTGGAGGCCGGTGACAAGCTTCGTGACATCCACCGGCCGGCCGGTGGCGAAGCACTGGTTCGCCGCGGCGCCGATGAGAATTGAAACCGCGCCGGCGCGCTCGTCGGCCGCGCGGCGGTAGGGGTCGGCGGGCGGCTGCGGCAGGAACAGGTCGTCGAGCATCACCTTGTCGCCGCCGCCGTGGGAGCCGGTGGCGCTCCAGGGTTCGAGTTTACGCGGTGCGCCGCGCAGCGGGATGACGCGCGTGCGCACGCCGTCCTCGGCGATGGCGCCCTGGCGGTCGTCGGAATCGGCGGCGTTCACGTAGACCTGTTCGACGATGGTGTGCTCGAGGCGGCCGAGCGTGCCGTTGAAGGCGATCTGGTAGCCCTCCCACGCGTTGAAGGCGTTGAGGCTGTAGCTGAGGGTGACCTTGTTGTCGTAGCCGACGATGACGTTCATCGTGTCCTCGATGTCGATGCGCGGGTTGAACACGCACTGGTCGCGGAAGTAGCCGTCGTGGTGTTCCTGGTCGAGGTAGAGGGTCTTGAGGCCGGGATTGCCGGCGAGGCTCATGAAGAAGCCGCACCGGTCCTTCTCCGGGCAGGTGTGGCAGCGCTCGTGGTGGGACTGCAGGCCGAAGCGCTTCGCCATCTGCGGCGTGTAGAATTCGCGCTTGCCGGTGGCGGTGACCGAAACCGGCACGGCGCCGAGCCACCAGTTGACGAGGTCGAAATGGTGCGTGGCCTTGTGGATCATGAGGCCGCCGGAGTACTTCTTCTCGCCGTGCCAGCGGCGGAAGTAGTCGGCGCCGTGGCTGGTGTTGAGCAGCCATTGGAAATCCACGGAGAGCACCTCGCCGATCTCGCCCGACATCAGGATGTCCTTCACCTGTGTGCGCGGCGGGGAGTAGCGGTAGTTGAAGAGCACGCGGACGAATTTTCCGGTGCGGGCGCGGGCATCGAGGATGCGCTGGCACTTTTCGGGCGTGGTGGTCATCGGCTTTTCCGTGACCGTGTCGCAGCCGGCCTCCATGGCGCGAACGAGATAGTCGTCGTGCGTGGAGTCCATGGTGGTCACGATCACGACGTCGGGCTTCGTCTCGCGGATCATCGTGTCAAAATCCGTGTGCAGGTAACCCTTCGGCACCGGAGCGCCGTTTTCGGTGGAGCGTTGCTGCGCGAGGGCGAGGCGGCCGGCGTTCTTGTCGCAGAGGCCCACCAGTTCGGCGTGCTCGCGGTAGGTCTTCTCGATCGCGTCGTGGTACATCCGGTAGCGCGACCCGAGGCCCACGATGGCGTAGCGTTTGCGGCGGCCGGAGACGGCGGCCGCGAGCAGGCCGGGGGCGGCGCCGAGCGCGAGGCCCGCCGCCGAAAGGGTTTTCATGAAGTGACGCCGGTCAACGCCGGCCGGGGTGGGGCCATTCTGGGGTAACAGCATGCCGTGTTTGAGTAGCCACGGATGAGCCGGGTGCAAGCCCGGGCCCCCGGTGGCCTCGTCGGACCGTTCGCCCGGGAAATTTCAGGGGTGAAATTTCCGGCGGCGGGTCCGGCTTCAGCCGTGTTTGTCGGCGGGAGGGATGACGAGGACGGCGCACTTCGCCCGCTTGATGACGCCGCTGGCCGTGCTGCCGACGAGGAAGTCGTACAGCCGGCCGTGGCCGTGCGAGCCCATGATGATGCAGTCGGCCCCGATCCGGCCCGCCTCCTCGAGGATGGCGTGGTCGGGGGCGCCGATGACGGTGGCGGCCGAGCATTCGACCCCCACGGCGCGGAAGCTCTCGAGCCGTCCGTCGAGTTTCTGCAGGGCGCTGCGCTGGTTGGTGGCGACGGCTTCCTCGACGATCTCGACCGGGAGGGCGTATTCACCGCCGGCGACAACGGGAGGCTGGATCACGTGCAACAGGGCCACCCGGCCCCGGAATGCCCTGGCCTCGGCCAGGGCGGCCTCGATCACCCTTTCGGTGACCGCGGAGAAATCGACGGGCACGAGGAAGGTTTTCATGGCTGCAAAATAGCACGCGCGCGGCTTCGGGCGCAGGGGATTCTTTGGCGGATGCTGCGCACTTTTTGCGAAGAACGTGTCGTCGGCGGCCACTTCGCGTTTGCCTGTCCGGGACAAACCGCGAGCATGGGCGCAACCTACCAACTCATGCACACGTGGAAATTCTTCCGGACCGGCGGGCTTGACCAGGTGGCGCTCGAAAGCGGCGCCGATCTGCTCAACCTCGAGCATCTCGACCAGAAACTTTGGGTGGCCCTGAGCTGCCCCGTCAAGGGTCTGGAGCTCGACGAAGCGACCCTGAAGCTGATCGACACCGATGGCGACGGACGCATCCGTGTGCCCGAGCTGCTCGCGGCCATCCGCTGGGCCGCGCCGCGCCTCAAGGACGTGGGCGTGCTGTTGCGCGGCACCGACGGCCTGGCCCTGGCCGACGTCAACGACGCCACGCCCGAGGGCCGGATCGTGCTCGCCTCGGCCCGCCAGATCCTCGCCAACCTCGGCAAGAGGGACGCCGCGGCCATCACCGTGGCCGATTCCAGCAACACGGCGGCCATCTTCGCCGCGAGTCCGCTCAACGGCGACGGCGTGATCCCGCCCGAGGCCACCGAGGACGCCGCCGTGCAGGCGCTCATCAAGGACATCCTCGCCTGCCTCGGCGGCACCGCCGACCGCACCGGCACGCAAGGCGTCACCGCCGCGCAGATCGACACCTTTTTCGCCGAACTCGCCGCCTATGCCGCCTGGGTGGAGAACAGCGCCCTCAAGGACATCGCCGTGCTCGGCGAGGCCACGGACGCCGCGGTCGCCGCCCTCAAGGCCGTGCGCCCGAAGGTCGAGGATTACTTCGGCCGCTGCCGTCTTGCCGCGTTCGACAAGCGCGCCGCCGCCGCGCTCAACGGCAGCGAAACCGAATACCTGGCCATCGCCGCCAAGGACCTGAAGATCACGGCCGACGAGGTCGCCGGTTTCCCGCTCGCTGCCGTCGAGGCCGGACATCCGCTGCCGCTGCTGGAAGGCGTGAATCCCGCCTGGGCCGCCGCGCTCGCCACCCTGCACCGGGCGGTCGTCGCCCCCGTGCTCGGCGCCGGGACGACCACGCTCACCGAAGCCGATTGGCTCGCGCTCAACGCGAAGTTCGCCGCCTACGAAACCTGGCTCGGCAGCAAGGCGGGCAGCGCCGTCGAGAAGCTCGGCCTCGCCCGCATCAAGGAAATCCTCGCGGGCAAGGGCCGGGAGGAGCTCGCCGCCCTCGTCGCCAAGGACAAGGCGCTCGAGCCCGAGTTCAAGGCCATCAGCGACGTGGACCGCCTCACGCACTACCACCGCGACCTGCGCGCGCTGCTCCACAATTTCGTCAACTTCGCCGACTTCTACTCGCGCGACCGCTACGCGATCTTCCAGGCCGGCACGCTCTACCTCGACAACCGCAGCACCGAGCTCTGTCTCCGGGTCGACGGCGCCAGCCCGCTCGCGGCGATGAGCAAGGCCTACATCGCCTACTGCGCCTGCACGCGCGCGGGCGGCAAGAGCATGAACATCGCCGCCTGCTTCACGCAGGGCGACAGCGACTACCTCTTCGTCGGCCGCCACGGCGTGTTCTACGACCGCGCCGGCAACGACTGGGATGCCGTCATCACCAGCATCGTGGACAACCCGATCAGCATCCGGCAGGCGTTCTGGTCGCCCTACAAGAAGTTTGTGCGCATGATCGAGGAGCAGGTCGCCAAGCGGGCCGCCGCCGCCGAGGCCGCTTCGAACGCGAAGCTCGCCGGCGCCGCCGACACCGCCGCCAACGCCGACAAGGCCAAGCCCGTGGAGGCCCCCAAGAAGGTGGACGTCGGCGCCGTCGCCGCCATCGGCGTGGCCATCACCGGCGCGATCAGCGCGCTCACCCTGATCCTCGGCTACGTTTTCCAGCTCAAGGCCTGGCAGTACCCGCTGGTGCTGGTCGGCCTGATACTCGTCATCTCGACCCCGTCCATGATCATTGCCTGGCTCAAGCTGCGCCAGCGCACGCTCGGCCCCATTCTCGAGGGCAACGGCTGGGCCGTGAACGGTCGCGTCGTGATCAACATTCCCTTCGGCACGAAGCTCACCGACCTGGCCGTGCTGCCGCCCGGGGCGAAGCGCTCGCTCGAGGATCCCTACGAAGACAAGGATGCCGCGCGTCGCCGCCGGCTGTTGTGGCTGTTGCTTGTCGTGCTCATCGCCGCCGCGGCCTATGTCCGCTACGACCGGGTCCAGCGCGGCCATTACTTCTGGCAGGAGCCGCCGCCGGCGAAGCCTGCGGTGCCGGTGACGCCGGAAGTACCAAGTGACAAGTAACAAGTACCAAGGATCAAGAAACGGACCTGATCGTCCTGTTACTTGATACCTGATACTTGGGACTTTCTGTTCAGCGTCACTTCAAGATGCTGAACAGGCTCGCGTGGTCGTCGGTCCAGTCCACGTAGGTGGCCGTCTCGTCGGGCGGTTCCTCGGCGGCCCGGCTGATTTCGTCGACGGCGAGGCGCGCCGGGTCGCGGCTGAGCAGCATCCAGCTCGTGCTGTAGAGCCACCAGTCGTCCTTGCTGACGGTGTCGCTGATGTTGACGAAGTGCAGCCCGTGGTGGCGGGCGAGTCCCTCGACAACCGGGCGGAGGTCCAGGTGGCGGTTTGAAATGTGCACGGCGAGGATGCCGTCGGGTTTCAGGTGCGCGAGGTAGAGGGCCACGGCCTCCTGCGTGAGCAGGTGCACCGGGATGGCGTCGCCGCTGAAGGCGTCGAGCGCGAGCAGGTCGAACCGCCGGCTTCCGCCCTCGCGCAACTCCGCTTCCATGGAAAGCCGGGCATCCCCGAGGGCGATGTCGACGGTAGCGGGCGTGCGCCGCAGGTAGGAAAAATGTGTCCGCGCGACCCCGATCATGGCCGGGTCGATCTCGTAGAAACGGAACGAATCGCCCGGCCGCCCGTAGGCGGCCAGGGTGCCGGTGCCGAGGCCGACCACGCCGATGCGGCGCTCGCCGCGGAGCGTGTCGAGCGCGCGCCCCACGCCGCTGGTCGCCCCGTAGTAGCTGGTGATCCAGTCGGCGTAGTCGGGGTGCACGAACTGCAGGCCGTGGGTGATGCCGCCGTGCGACAGCAGGAAACAGCGCCCGCGCTCCTCGTCCTCGTTGTAGAGGTGCACCTTGTAGGCGCCGTAGAAATTGCGGGCCGCGGCGAACACCCGCGCTCCGTCCTGACGCGCCTGCATTACGAAAACCGCGCCGAGCAACACGGTGAACATGAGCGGCACGGTGCACAGCCGCGGATGCCAGCCGCCGGAGCCGATGCGGCGGCCGTGACGCAGCGCGAAGGCGACCGCCACCACGCCGGTGGCGATGGCGGGCGCCTGCTCGCGGAAAAACCGGAAGGTCTCCTGGGCCCACGAGTTCAGCCAGCCGCCGGCACCGTAGCTGGCGTCCGCCTGCAGGGCCGGCACGACGAACGGCACCGCCAGCAGGCCGAGCGCCATCCCGAGCGGGATCGAGCGGCTGCACCGGAGCAGGGCGACGGCTCCGGTGAAGTAGACCACCAGCACGAGACCGACCTGCAGCTCGCGGTAATCGGCGAACAGCAGCGGTCCGCCCAGCGCGACGAACAGGCTGCCCGCCGCCCCGCCGGTGGCGATCGTGAGGTAGTAGCCCGTGAGCCGTTCGACCGGCGGACGCAGGCGGTGGAGCTCGCCGTGGCACACCATGCCCGCCGCGAACAGGGTCGCGACATAGACGCCGGTCTGCACGGGCAGCGACACGGTGCCGTCGGCGAGGCAGCGCGCCGTCGCGCCGCAACCGGCCACCAGCAGCGCGCTCCACAGCGCGCGCCGGTACCAGCGCGGGTGGTCGAAGCAGAGGATGAAGGTGAGCAGGTAGGCGGTCAGGGGCAGGATCCACAGAAACGGCACCGCGGCGATATCGAGACAGATCTTGTTGGTCACGGCCACGAGCAGCAGCGAGGCGAGCGCCGGCAGGATGAACCACAACACGCGGTCCATGGTTGCGGGCGGCGGCGTGACGGTGGCGGTCGTGCCGCCGCCGGCGGGAGCCGCCGTCGCCGGGAGCCCGCGCACGCGCCAGGCCAGCGCGCCGCACAGGCCGGCGAACACGAGGAAGCCGGCGGACCAGCCCCAGCCGAGCGTCGTGCGCGACGCCAGCGGTTCGAAGACGAACGGAAAGCTCGCGAGCGCCAGCAGCGAGCCGATGTTGGAAAGCGCATAGAGGCGCCACGGCGGCGTGCCGGGGCGGAGCAGGCTGAACCAGCGTTGCACGAGCGGACCCGTCGCCGAGAGCGCGAGACAGGGCAGGCCGACCGTGGCCGTCAGCAGGAGCAGGATGTGGCCGAGCGGCACCTCGGTGCCGGCGGGTTTCCACGACCCGGCGGGGATCGCCGGCAGGCAGAGCGCCGCGATCACGAGCAGTCCGAGGTGGACCAGCGCCTGTCGCAGCGGAGGCAGGCGCGTGACGAGTCCGTGCGCATAGGCGTAACCGCCGAGCAGGACGGTTTGGAAAAAGAGCAGGCAGGTCGTCCACACGCCCGGGCCGCCGCCGAACCACGGCAGCAGGTATTTGCCCATGAGGGGCTGCACCTGGAAAAGCAGGAAGGCGCTGAGGAAGATCGTGAGGGCGGGAAGCAGCATGCGGGAGACCTGAGACTTGAGACCTGAAACCTGGAAAAAATCAAAACATGTTGCCGGGGCGGGCGGTCCGCTCCCAAGCCTCAGGTTTCAGCCTTCAGGTTTTTCCCGATAAGCTATTCGCTCACTTCACCAGGTAGAACGGGTTGGGCAGCTTGAACGTGCGTTCGGCGAAGCCGCCGGCGAGGTCGGTTTCCTGGTCGCCCACGTTGGCAATGATCGTCCAACCCTCGGCCACGAGCTGCCGCCGCACACCGGTCTTGTATTCCTGCGAAGCGGCATGCGAGTCCTCCGGTTCGAAGAACGCCTTTTCCCAGGTGGCGTAGCCGACCTGACGGAGATTGCGCTCGGTCACCGCGCGCTGGGATTCAGGACGGGCCGTGATGAAGAACACCGCGACGTTGTGCTTCACGGCGATGTCGTAGACCAGCTGCACCGGCGCAATGACGCGGCCCTGGCCCTCGGCCACCCAGCGATCCCACACGGCCGGCACGTAGCCGAAATCCTGCGCGGTGATGTGGGAAAGGTTGGTCAGCGTGGTCTCGTCGATGTCGAACACGATGGCGCGCTTCTCGCCCGGCTTGAGGGGGCGCGCGGCGCGGGCGGAGACGTACCGGCCGGCCTTGGCGGCGGCCCTGGCCATGTCGCGGCCGTATTCGCCGGAGTTGAGGTAGGTGAGGGCGGCCTCCTTGGCGCGGGAAAGGTTGAGCGGTTCGCCGGCGGGCAGCGGGGCGAGCAGGGCGAGGGTCAGCGCGGCAACCAGGGAGAAACGCCGTTTCATGCGCGCGATGAAAGCAGCCGGTCTTGAAAATACAACCCGCGGCTGCGGTTCGCCGCGTCCGGCCGCCGTCCGTCCAACCCCGTCTTGCGCCCGTCCGGCGGCCGTGGTGATCTGCGGCATGCGACTCATCCGCCTGTTCCGTGTCTTGCCGCTGCTGTTCGCTCCGCTCCTCGTCTCCGCCGCCACTCCGGCGACGTCGGAAAACGTCAACCGGCTCTTCGCCGACTATTGGGAGGATTACCTCCGCGCCAACCCGATCGCCGCCACCTTCAACGGCGACAACCGCTACAACGACCGTTTCGGCCCCGTCACCTCCGCCGAGGACGTCGCCGCGACGCGCGAACTCGCGGACCGGTATCTCGCGCGGCTGGCGGAGCTCGAGCCCAGCGGCCTGCCCGCGGAGGACCGCATCAGTTACGACCTGTTGCGCTACCAGCTCCGGCTCTCGCTCGACGCGCTGCAATTTCCGTCGCACCTGCTGCCGGTGAACCAGATGAGCAGCATGCACCTGCTGCTGGCGCAGCTGGGCTCCGGTCGCCTCGCGCAGCCGTTCAACACGGTGCGGGACTACGAGAACTGGCTGGCGCGCGCCGCGGCGTTCGCCCCGTATGTCGACGGCATCATCGCCGACCTGCGCACCGGCATCGCGCAAGGGATCGTGCTGCCGAAGGCCCTGGCCGCTCCGATCCTGCCTCAGCTCGAAAATCTCGGCACCGCCGATCCCGAGAAGAGCGTGTTTCTGTCCCCGGTGCGAAAATTCCCGCAGGATTTCACCGAGGCCGACAAGGTCCGGCTCACCGCCGCCTACACCGCTCTGGCGCGGGACACGCTCGCGCCCGCCTACCAGCGGCTCCTGGTCTTCATGCGCGACACCTACCTGCCGGCCTGCCGCGACACCGTTGCCCTCGGCGATCTGCCGGACGGCAAGGCCTGGTATGCATTCCAGGCCCGCAGCGCGACGACCACCGACCTCGATCCCGAGCAGATCCACGCCCTCGGCCTGGCCGAGGTGGCGCGCATCCGTGGGCTGCTCGAGCAGGCGAAGGCCCGGGTTGGGTTCACGGGCTCGCTCAAGGAATTCTTTGTCCACCTGAACAGCGATCCCGCCTTGAAATTCACCACGCGCGAGGAAATCCAGGCCGCCTACGAGGGCCTGCGCGCCAAGGTCGAGGCGAACGTGCCGGCGTTTTTCGGCCGGACGCCCCGGACGCCTTACGAGATCCGCGCGGTCGAGACCTTCCGCGAGGTCAGCGCGCCGCCGGCGCAGTATTTCCAAGGACTGCCCGACGGCTCGCGTCCGGGCATCTTCTACTACAACGCCTACAAGCCCGAGACGCGCACACGTTTCACGACCACCGCGTATTTCGTGCATGAGGCCGTGCCCGGCCATCATTTCGAGATCAGCCTCGCGCAGGAGCATGCGGCCCTGCCGGCGTTCCGCCGTTTCGGCGGGACCACGGCCTACAGCGAAGGCTGGGGCCTTTACAGCGAGATGCTCGGGCAGGAGATGGGGCTCTATGACGATCCGTGGCAGTGGATCGGCCGCCTCTCCGCCGAGATCTGGCGCGCCGCGCGGCTCGTGATCGACACGGGGCTCCACGCCAAGGGCTGGACGCGCGAGCAGGGCATCGCGTACTTCCTCGACAACGTCCCGCAGAGCGAGGTCGTCGCCGTGCAGGAGGTCGAGCGCTATATCGCGATTCCCGGCCAGGCGCTGAGCTACAAGATCGGTGAGATCAATCTGCGCGAACTGCGCGCCCGCGCGGAAAAGGCGCTCGGTGCGAAGTTCGATGTCCGCGCCTTCCACGACGAGGTGCTGGCCCACGGGTCCGTGCCGTTGAGCGTCCTCGAGGCCGCCGTGGACCGGTGGATCGCCGCGTCGGCGAAGTGAGCCGGTTCGGTCCGGGCAAATGGGAGAACGGAAAGCCGTTTGCCCGGCGGGACGGTCGCGGTTGAGAGTGGGCGCACCGCATGAAAACGATCCTTCGCCACGTCCTGCTGCTGCTCAGCACCGCGCTCGTCCTCCAGGCCGTCCCCGAGACGCGCAAGCGCGTCGCCCTCGTCGTCGACGACGGCCCGATTCCGGAGAGCAACGCGGCGTTCCTGGCCATGCTGGCGAAGGAGAACGTGCGCGTGACCTTCTCGCACGTGGGCAACCGCGTCGCCGCGCATCCGGAGATGGCGAAGGCGGCGGCCGCCGCCGGGCATGAGATCATCAATCACTCCTACACGCACCCGCACCTGAAGAGCTTCGCCGACGACGCCATCACGAAGGAAATCGCCGACACGCAGGCGGCGGTGCAGGCCGCGACCGGACGCACGCCCGCCTGGTTTTGGGCGCCGTTCCTCGAGCGCGACGACCGGGTCGACGCCGCCGTGCGGCGCGCGGGGCTCGAACACTTTCCGTTCAACCGGTTCCACTTCATCGGCTCGCAGGACTGGGTGCCTTCGACGCCGGGGGAGAAGTTTCGTGAACTGTGCACGACGGGCGTCGTGGACGGCACCGTGATCCTCCTGCACGAGTTCCCGCAGGTCACCCTGGAAAACCTGCCGTGGGTGCTCGCGGAGCTGAAGAAATTGGGCGTGGAGTTCGTAACCTTCAGCGAACTGGTGAAGCCCTGACAGGACGGTTCGCGAGGTGGAGCTCCTTGGCCTGATTGGACCGGTCTTGCCCTCGCACAACGGCCCGTCGGGAGACGGGCCCTCCACGTCGATCATTCCTCGTCGGGCGTGCCGCCGGAGGCGGTGATGTCCTCGGGCTTGATCTTGTCCACGTTGAAGCGCTCGACCTTGCCACGGATCGTGGCGATCAGGTCCGCAAGCGCGGGCGGTTCCTTCATGAAGCGCAGCGGATTCGAGCGGGCGACGACGAAGGTCTTCAGGTACGGGCTGACGAAGCCCTTCGCCTTCAGCCTGGCCACGACCTCGGCCACCCGGGCGTCGAGCTCGAGCAGCAGGGCGGCGAGGCGCTCGTGCTCCTTGAGCGATTCCCTCAGCGGCTCTTCGCTGAACCCGGACAGACGGCGGACAAAGGAGTTGTAGACTCCGCCGCTGAAGCGCGGGGCCTTTTCGTAGCACAGGCCCATCGTGATGAGCGAAGCCTCCTCGAAATAATAGGCGAAATCCTTTTCCGGCTTCGCGGCCTGTTCCTCGAGGAGGTTGCGGAAGATACGGATCACCTCGAGGGACTTGTCCTTCAGATTGTGCGCCTTCTCGGTGTTGAGGGCGAGGATCTGCCACGCGATTTCGCGCTTCGGCACGACGAGGGCGGTCACGGCCTTTGCGCCGAGGCGTTTCAAGGCAGCGAGGCGATGGCCGCCGTTGGGCGTCCAGAATCCGCCTCCGGGCGCGGTGATGGCGATGATCGGATCGAGGAAGATGCCCGTGCGGTCGATGACATCGGCGAGTTTCTTGTGGTGCAGGTCGGACACATCGCGCTGGAACGGCGTCGGCTCGACCCGGGTCACGGGCAGCACGGCCAGCAGCAGCGGGGACTGGCCGATGGGATCGAGGTACTGGCCCACGACCACGCCGCCGGCGGCGTCGATCGCCGCCTTGGTGTCGGCCGCGAGCCCGGTCAGTTCGGGCAGCAGGGACTGAACGGCGTCGGCGCCGCGCGAGCCGGCCTTGGCCTTGCGCGGACGTTTCTTGGGCGGGAGACGTTTGAGGGCGGGCTTGGGCATGGGAGCGAGGGTGGACGGACGGCGGACGACAGAGGGTCAGACTTGGACGGAGTTATAGCGGGAAGCGCCGGATTTTCGACTGCAATGAACGACGGATCGCCCGGGCGCGTGCGGACAACCAGGCAGTGACGGGCCGAGGAGCCCAACGGCCCGGTCTTGAAAATTGAGGGATTCCCCTAGGTCGGTCCCCTTGAACGACTTTGACGGCTTTCTATCGTCGCCACCGTCACCTCCACGATCTCCCACCGTTGCCTCACCACGTATGAAAACCCTCACCAAGCTATCCTTCCTCGCGGCGTGCCTCACGACCGCTTTGTCCGTCCAGGCCCAGTCACTGCTTTCTGATTTTTCAAGCAGCTCAGGCTGGGGCGTCTCCTCGACGCTCTTGGGCACCGGCAGCGCTCTCACGATCGACGGCGGCGTGGGTAGTTACACCTCGGCGAATACGATAAGTTTTGCCGCCATGCGCTACAACGGCGTCGTCGGTTCCTACACGAGCGACTGGTCGGTGCGCATGGACGTCAACTTCGGCGCGCCCAGCGTAATCTTCACGGGCGGCGTGGCGCAGTTTCTCAACGTCGGCCTCATGGTGACGCGGTCCGACATCACGCCCAGTCTCGGGTCCGGCGAGCCAGACTTCAACGGATTCCTCATCGAATCCAGTCTCTATCACAATGGATCGGGCGGGTATAATCGTGACATGCGTCCGGTGGTCTTCGCGCCGGGCTCCGCGGTCGATGACGACATCCGTCAGGCCGATGGACCGGTGAACAGCGGTGCGAGCACCTTCTCGGCCGTGCAGATCTCGTTCAACTCGGTGACCAAGCAGCTGTTTGCCAGCTTTGACGCCGACGGCGCAGCCAACGACTACGATTTCACGGCGATCAGCTCGCTCACGGCTGACGCCAGCACGTGGGGCATGACGGGTGCAAACACGTTCAGCATCTATGCCTATGGTGTCTCCGGCTTTGACGGCGACGAGGAGGACACGGGTCCGGGCCCCACGATCTCTTCCGCGGACTTGGTCACGATCGACAATCTCTATGGCAGCGGTCTCACCGCCATTCCCGAGCCCTCGACCTACGCGGCTCTGGCGGGTGCGCTGGCGCTCGGCCTTGCGGTCTGGCGCCGCCGGCAGCGGGCGACGACGGTCTGAGTCATCCTTATCCTTTTGCTTTTCCAAGGCGCGACTTCGGTCGCGCCTTTTTTGTCAGTCGTCGGGCCGGCGTGGGGCGAGGTGGCGTCGTGGGGCGCAAATAAACCCGTCCGGAGGCCGGGTTTCACCTGGTTTGCGGATTCGGCTGGCGGCGGCGGGCCGGGTGGGCATTGGTTTGGCCACCCCTATGATGCCCCGCCTGTTTCCGGTCCTGCTTGTTGCCCTGCTCGCTGCCGCGTCCGTCGCGGCCCGCGAATTCACCGCCCTTCTCGGGCCTTATACGGGGGATGGCCCGGCCGACAGCCGCGGCATCTACGCGGTGAAGCTCGATGCCGCCGCCGGCACGCTGTCCACGCCCGAGCTGGTCGCGGAGGTGACCAACCCCGAATTCCTCGCGCTGCACCCCGACGGACGGAAACTCTACGCATTGACGCGCGTGAACGGCGCCGACGGCAAGGCCACGGGCGGCGTGGCGGCGTTCGCGCTCGATACCACCGCGGGTGTCAAACTCACGCCGCTCAACACCGAATCCACCGGGCGCGGGCAGCTCTGCCACATCGCGGTGGACGCCTCCGGCCGGCAGGTGATGGTGGCCGCCTACGGCGATCCGTATGTGGCCTCGTTTCCGCTCTCCTCCGACGGCCGGGTGGGGAAGGTCGCGAGCGTGATCACGCATACGGGACCGCTCGGGCCGCAGCGCAACCGGCAGGAAAAACCGCACGCGCACTCGGTCACGCCATCGCCGGACAACCGTTTCGTGTTCGCGGCCGACCTCGGCGTGGACCGGGTGTTCGCCTACGCATTGAATCCGGCCGACGGCAGCATCGCGCCGCACGATCCGGCGTTCGTCACCGTGCCGCCCGGCGCCGGTCCGCGACACACGAAGTTTTCGCCCGACGGAAGGCATTTCTATATTCTCAACGAACTGGCCGGCACCATCACCGCGTGCCGTTACGATGGCGCGCGGGGCGTGGCGGAGCCGTTCGAGACGGTGTCGACGCTGCCCGCGGGTTATGCCGGCCGGCATTCGGCGTCGGAAATCCGCATCCACCCGAACGGGCGTTTCGTCTATGCGGGCAACCGCATCCACAACAGCATCGCGGTTTTCGCCCGCGACGAGGCGACCGGCGCGCTCACGCTGGTCGAGATCACGCCGACCGGCGGCGACCAGCCGCGCAATTTCGCGCTCACGCCCGACGGCGCATGGCTGCTCTGCGCCCACCAGGCGACCGACAACGTCGTCCTCTTCAAGGTGGACGACGCCACCGGCCGCCTCGCGGCCACGGGGCGGAGCGTGAAGGTGCCGCGGGCGGTGTGCGTGTTGTTCCTGCCGTAACGACCCGGCCGGACCCGGCGCGCGAGGGTCTGCCCCCGGCTCAGGCCGCCGCCATTTCGCGGCAGAGTTCGGCGCAGTGGCGGCAGACCTCGACGCATTCCTCCATTTCGCCGATGCGTTCGCAGTCGCCGGCGCAGGCTTCGCAGATCTCCGCACAGACGTCGCACACGAGCATGTGCCGCGGCGAGGCGCGGAGCATGAAGTCGGCGGCGGTGTGGCAGATCTGGACGCAGTCCGCCATCAGTTTCAGGTGCTCCGGTTCCACGTGCTTCCCGCCGAGGTGAAGGCAGTGCTTGAAGATCATCTGCTGGCAGACGTCGTGGCATTCGCTGCAGGCCTCGATGCAGGCGGTGAGATCGTGTTCGGAAGAGTCGGCTTCGGGATGGTTGTCTTGCATGATTCGGGCGGTTGAGGGTTCGCCGCAAGGTAGCTCCGTGAGCGCCGGCCTGCCATCGGGCGGGCTGCCTCGCCCGACATCGGTGAGGCTCCGGCGTGTCGCGCCCCCGCCGGATGACCGGTGCGGCGTTTTCTCCCATGAGCTGGGAAGCAGCGGCGGCGACGCTGCAGGAGGGGATAGCGCGTATCGCGCCCTTGGAGGGCCCAGCTCCAGCTGGGCTGCGGCACTACCGAACGAAGGCGGGATTGATTCGGCGATCCCGCCCTACAGCCTGCGGCGCGCGTTCAACCCCACCGAACAGGTTCGAACACACGCTTCAGAGCGGCGGCAGTTCGGGCGGCCGGTGTTTCTCGCCATAATGGACGTAGGCGGCGCGCAGACCGCTGAGAATCTCGGCGGTGATCTCGAGCAAGGCCTGAAAGCCGGGATCGTCCACGCGCTCCATGTCCTGTCGCGCGCGCTGGATCAGGTCGTCGAGCTGCCGCTGGATGTTTTCCCGGTGAACCTCGGGATCGATCGAATTTTCGTGGGTTTGCATGCTTCAACCCTACGCCCGTAGCCCGGATCCGCCACCGGCGGCGGGACGGGAGTTCTCCTGCGCAAAGGCTCGGGGGCTGGTCCCGGGCCGGCGCGGTGGCGGCTTTGTTGCCGGGATTCCGACGATGGCACGCGGCCATCGGGGAATGGCCCGGTGGGGCGACTGGGATTTCCCCGGACGAACCACGGACGCGCTCGTCCAGTCGGAGCAGGCAGGGGTAATTCCGCCCCGCCCAAAACCATCACCCATCATGAAAAAACACTCCCTTCTCACCCTCGTCCTCGGTTGTTTCTCCCTCGCGGCGTTCACGTCGGCCGGCGCCAGCGAGGCGGAGGACAAGTTCAAGCAAATGGACGCGAACGGCGACGGCCGGGTCACCGCCGCGGAATACGAGCGTTTCCACGAGATGAAGTTCCAGCGCAGCGATCTTGATCGCGACGGCAAGCTGAGCGCCGCGGAGTGCGAGTCCGCCGAGGCCATGGACGGCCGGAAGGTGGACAAGCAGGCCGTGGCCACGCACCTGCGCATCGTCGATACCGACGCCGACGGCCAGATCAGCAAGAGCGAGGCCGATACCTACGCCCGCAGCACGTTTGCCCGGGCCGACCGCAACGGTGACGGCGCGCTGAGCGAGGGCGAATTCGAGGACGCCTACTCCGCGATGAAAAAGGAGAGCAAGCGCTGAGCGCGGTCCCCGGCCGTCTGCTTCTCATCCTCATGTTTGCAGCCCGCGCTCGTCCTGGGCGCGGGCTTTCCGTTTCCGGCGCAGGCCAGGTTTTCGCGCAGGCCGCCTCGCGCCGACAGGCGATGACCCCGATGCGGGCCGGCGCGAGGGCTTGGCTCGCGTGGTTCGTCATGCCGCGGGAGTGATTTCCCTGGCGGCGGCGGCGTAGGCCTCGTGCAGGCGATAGGTCTGGTTTGCGCCGAGTTTCTGGCCGAGTTGGGCGAACAGGTAGAGCAGGAGCGCGCCCAGGGCCATGCCCGCGCTCACCCAAAGGCCCCACGGTTGCTGCTCGAGCCGCCACTGGCAGAAGCCGAGGATGCCGGAGAAGGTGCCGAGCAGGCCGGTGCCGAGGTAACCGTAGAGAAAGACGGACCAGATCTCGATCTCGGGCCCGTAGATGCCCTCGATGCGCGTGCCGCCGGGCGCGGCGTCGATGCTGAGAAACAGGCGCGGCGACCAGTAGCGACGCTCGGCGTCGGGGATGTGGATGCCCACGAATCCGGGGAAGGATTTTACCGCGAGTTCCGGTGCGTGGAGCGCGAGACCGCGGACCAGCGCGGCGTGGGCGGCCTCCGGCGTCGTGGCGACGACCTGCTCGAAACGCGGGCGCACACGGAAACTGCTGAGCGGGGCAGGGCGGGGCATGGGGTTGGATTGGGAGCAGGGAGCGCGGAGCGTGGAGTACGGAGCTCGGAGTGGGGCGGGCGGAGATCGGCAGTCGTGGTACTTGTTACTTGCTCCTTGTTACTTCACCGCGTTGGGGTGCGGGCACTCAGGCAGAAAACGTCCGCGCGGGCAAGGTTTGCGCCATGTCCGGCACGGAAGGCACGAAACACAGAAGCGGAATAGGGAAGGCAGACGAATTGGCCGCCAAAAAGCGCAGAAGGCGCAAAAGGAAGAGTAGGGGGGGAGCCGGAGGCACGAATCGTGACGCTTACGCCCGCGGTCGCCTGGCTCAGTCGAGCCGGCGGATGCCCGGCGGCCGGTGAGGACACAGATGCGTCCGGAGTTTGCGAAGCAATCGGGCTTCGTCCTTCCGGCGAAGCTCGTGCTCCCAGATTCTCACCACGTTCCAGCCGAGCCGTCGCAGCTCCCGGTTGACGCGGCGGTCGCGCGCCTTGTTGCCGGTGATCTTGGCCAGCCAGAACGACGCCCGGGTCTTGGGCCAAGTGGCGTGTTTGGGGCAACCGTGCCAGAAGCAGCCGTCCACGAAGACAGCGGTCTTGAGCGTGGGGAAGACGAAGTCCGGCCTGACGGAGAACGGTTTCGTCTGTCGTTCCTCCTCTGCCTTCCGTCCTCTGATTACGCAGCTGCGTCTCCATCCCGTGATGCCATTTGTCCGGAATATCTGGCTCAGTCGCAGCTCGGTGTCCTTGTTTCCCGCCCCACGGATGCGAGCCATCACATCGGAGCGCTTCTTTCTGGTGAAGATATCGGGCATGGGAAGGAGCTTTATATTTCAAGCTTTCCTGGTAGCCAGGGAACATGGCTTTGGGCAAACGCTGGACGCGTGAAGAGCTTCTGATTGCGCTGAACCTCTATCACAAGCTGACCTTTGGTCGGTTGCACGCCCGACAGCCGGCCATCATCGAAGTGGCTCAACGTATGGGCAGGCATCCGAACAGCCTGGCGATGAAGCTTTGCAATCTGGCTTCACTCGACCCAGTGTTGCAGTTGAGTGGGCGCAAAGGCCTTAGCGGTGTGAGTGCCTTGGATCGGGAAGCTTGGTTCGAATATCATGCGAACCTGGACGAGGCGGTGCCTGCCGGGGAAAGTGCCTTTCGTGATCTGTTCGGTGTTGGAAAAGAGGAACAGGTTGAGGTGATTCCCGAACAGGGAGTCATGTTGGTCAAGCGGCCTGTCGGGGCGACGGAACGGCATGCTTCTGTCAAAGTCAGGCGCGGGCAGGACTATTTCCGACAGGTCGTCCTGAACAATTTCGACGGCCGGTGTGGGATCACGGGGCTGCCGGTCAGGGAGCTGTTGATCGCTGCCCATATTTTGCCGTGGAGCAAGCATGAGGAGCACAGGCTTGATGTCCGGAACGGGCTTTGCCTATCGCGGCTGCACGACGCGGCGTTTGAGGTGGGGCTGATCGGCTTCGATTCACAGATGAGACTGCATGTATCTCCCAGAATAAAAGAGCATCTGCCGCAACAGACTATCGAGACGAATTTCTCGATTTATGAAGGGGAAGCCCTGCGGTTACCCGATGATGCCGTTTCGCCCAATGAAGAATTCCTGAAAGTTCACTACTCTACCAGGTTCAGGACTGCGTAACCGCAGAAGGCGCTGATATGCGGCTCATGCGCTTTGTTTGAAGCGATCAAATTCCTTAGGGAGGAATGTTAGCAATTGGTCTGCATTCATACCGTAAAGATGCCATGTGAGATCGAGTTGATTCAGCAGGTCGGCAAAACGACGCGCGCCTCCTTTGGTTTTGCTTTGAGCACCAACTGAGTCACGGCCACGTGTTGGGTCGTAATAGAGCTTTGTTGCCGCTTCGACGATGCCTCGGTTGCTCCAGTATTGCTGCCGCTCTGTTATTTGAGTCACGACATCGCCCGGTTTGTCTACTCTCTGCCACAGCAGTGACATCGCCCGGTCGGGACGATCACGGTGAGCACGGTAAACGAGAAAAGGGCTCAAAAGCAGATGGCGATGACGCTTTTGCCAATTACCTGTTTCGGCAATGTGCCGGTTGTATTTCCCCGGCTTGCGCATGCCATTTCCGTTGGGCGGACAAACCGTATCAAACAGGAAAAGCGACAGCCACGTCCAGAGCCCTGCATCATTCTCGGGGTTAGAAATTCCGGATGACTCAACCCAATTGCACAGTTGCTGGCCAACGGCGAGCCGGCTGGTGAAGCCGGTGCGGGCCAAGGACACGTCATGAGGCACATGCTCGCTCATGGATGGTTCTTGGAGCCACCCTTCCGGAACAGGCGTGCTGGGATTTGCAGCCAGCGTTTCCAGGTAGCCACGAAATGCGGTGATGCCGGAGGGTGTCAATCGGCGCAGTTGCATCAGTCTTTGATGGAGTTGAATTCTCCGATGAAGAGGTCCCGGGCGTGGATTTTGGCGGCAAGGGAGCTCACCGCATCATCAATGAATTCCTGCTTTTCGATTTCGGCGTTGAGCAGGTCGCCATGCCCGGGGGCGAGTTTTCGGGCAAACGTGAGCCACTGTGCGCGCCAGTCGTCGTTGTCTGAGTCAGCGGACCATTTTTCGATCACCAAGAACCGGGTGAGAATCTCTCGTAGCAGTGCTGGATAGACCAGCGCCCGGAAGATTGGATCTTGGGGCACGGCCTTCCAGTTCCCTACGGCCTCGTTTATAAGCAATTCCGGCGATGCGCTGTCAAAATTGATGCGCCACATGACATCCCCGAGGTTTTCCGGCCGGGTTTCAATCAGGGGACGCTTCAAGGAAGGTGCTTCACCCGCTTTAGTAAACGGCACCTGATCGGCTTCACCCAGAATCTTGTGTGGTTCGTGGACCGCGACGACGCGAACGCGGAAAAGCAAACCATCGATGGAGTCGAAATCGCTCAGGATCCCGACGGCCGGTGCGCGCATGGCAACAACCCTGCCCCAATCAAACGCCATCCATAGGCCGGAACTTCCTCGATAGGCTTCGATGATTACGGCGGCATCCGGGTTGAAATGATGGCTCTCAAGGGAGAGGGCGGCCGTGAACGTTGCCGGCTTCTTGGTACCATCGACCGTGATCATCACTTGCTCGCGCAGGATGCGCTTCCGGCCCGTGTAGTTAAATCTCCGTATCATGGTCGTGTTTCTCCTCAAACACCCGGACAATTAGATCCCGCTTTGTGTCGAACCCGGTGACGGTGAGGGCGAACGACGCCTCCCGAAGTTCAACTTCTAGTATGTTCTTCTCGGCCTTCGTCAGCCGCAGCCCCTGTTCCTTGCCATCGATTCGCACCGGTGGCCGTATAAGATGGAAATCATCCGGAGCATATTTGGAGAACGGGTTTCCTCTCCGAATATCATAGGCAACTTCGAGGGTTAGCTGTGCGGGCAACACAGGTGGGGCAACTGTCCCGGGAGAGAGCGAAAAGCCGCCACGAGCATACTGCACGCGGTAGAATTTTGGTGTATTAGCAGGAGCGGTGCGGGGTTTAGTATCGCTTGTTTCTGGCTCTGTCTGCCGAGGTTTCGGGAGGCCATCTTTGTCTGGTTCACCAGCGGGGTCATCTAGATAGAAAATGTCGGCGAGAATCCAAGGATCACCTTGCTGGTCCTTGGCGCGCAAACGGGCGAGGATTTCATGCGCGGCTTGACTGACAAAGCGAATACACGCCTCACCGTAGTCGTATTTCCCGCGAAAGTTAGAGGAGTCGCGTTGCCATTGTGTGTGGGCCGGGTTCTCGGCATCGCCGAGCAAGGCCGCAATCGGCTTTTCGTCGATCAGGACGAGTGCACGGATGCCTGCATCGCGGGGCGCGCGAACATCAGAAATAAGGATGCCGTCTCGAACGAAAACGGGTCTCTCCTTTGCGGCGCGATCCTCCTCAAGCAGGATGCGGAATTCCGTTAGTTGAGGATCTTGGTTCTTCCGTCTCACCCGAATCGGAACTCTGATGGCGACACGGCGTTCTGCGTCTTCGAGTTTTGCTTTGATGAATTCGAGTTGTCCGTCGGCAAGAAGAGCATCGTTCCATTCCGGTTTGTTACCGGAGTGTATGCCGAGTTTTACGTAATCGTTCGGTTTCACATCCGCCCCCCAGTTTGCCAAGGCGGCCACTTTGGCTACTTCCAACTCACGGATACGATTGGCTTCATCCATGAGGGTTTCGGCGTCCAGCTCAGTGTTTTCGCTGTTTTCACTTATACTCACTTTGAGTGAACCATCCAGTAGCGGCGCGAAGTATCCAGATACCACTGCGGCAATCAGAGCGTCCTTGGTTACGGAGTCGTCGATCCACGGAACAATTATCGAGAGGCCGCTTTCACTGGCCCGACGAAGTCCAAAGATATTGCGGAATTCTGCCAGCAGGGAGGGATTGTCTTCGGGCATAACGAAGAAATCCCTTTCGTCCTTGGCCCGGATACCGAACAGCCCATCGGGGAGGAAGTCGATGTCACTCACTGCATGGGAGCGGAGCACAGATGAGCCCATGAGCAGAGCGCGTCCGTCATCGGCTCGCACCGTGTATCCAAAGATGGTCTTGATCCGGCTGGATCTGGGGAAGACGTATTTCCCGACGCCCCAGCGTCCGCGCTCATCACCAGACTTGGCCGACCTTCCTTCCGCGCGAAAGAAGTGGAAGAACGGGTTTTTCTCACCCTCGATGTCCCGGCTTTGAGCTGGGTCACCTGTGAGCCCGTATGTATTGAAATCTTCGAACAGGAGACATGGGCAATCCTCTCGTGATTGGGGAATCTCCTCGCGGATAAGTCCGTTTCCGGGGGCATTTATATGCGGCCAGATGCCGGAGAGAAATTGTTTGTGGTCTGCGGCTCTGACGGAGTTTTCGCCGCTGCGCAGGCTTATTCTGATTTCAACCGGCTCCTCGAAACGTCCGACGTCATTACGGATTCCGGCATCAAGGGCGTTTTGAATTCCTTCCCGGACGACGGATTCAGCGAGATTACGAATGGAACTGGTGGCGAAAAATTCGCCGACCATGGGATCCCTGATTTTTTGCCAAGGGTCGCGCGGCGAGAAAGTCCAGGTTGAGTTCATGCGTTAGTGGAAATACCGGAGTCCGAAGGCTCTCCCTGGGTGGGTTTTCGGGTTTGGTGGCGCATGCCGGCAATTTGTGCCGTAGAGCAGTAAAATTCGTTGTCTTGGATCATGCCTGCTTCCTTACGACGCCAGGCCTCGCGGCCGATCAGCGCGAGTGCAACAGGCCACCCGCTGCGCGCGTAGCGGCGGAGATTCTGCTGCTCTAGGCCTGGCAGAATGAGTTGCGCCTCGGGCCATGTTTCCTCTGTGGTTCCGTGATCCAAGGCGCTGTCGGGGTGAAGTCCGGGAAAGAGGTAGAGCAGGGCGTGCCAGCCGCGCAGAAAGTCCTCCGGTGGAAGGCTGCGTAGCGCGCGCTGGTCCAGCTTTGCGATTTCCTCGAGGCTCAGGGCGGCGGCGGCTCGGGAACGGGGAATGGAGATGTGTTCCTCGGGCAGTTGTCCGGCTAGCCCGGGGGCAAGGCTGTGTCTGGCGGTCGCCGCAGCGGATGTGTTGCCAATCCGGCGCATGAATCCAGTAACAGCCAATCCGACCGCTTCGCCGATCAGCGGGGGCACGGCATTGCCGATGAGGCGGAACGAGTGGGTGCGGGCCTTCGGGAATCGGAACCAATCGGGGAAACTTTGGATCCGGGCGGCTTCGCGAGGCGTAAGGGAGCGGTTCTGCGTGGGGTGGATGAACATCAGGCCGTCTTTGCTCAAGTGGGCCACGATGGTGCTGCAGGGGGCCCAGCGGCTCTGCCGGGTGTAACGATCCTTGAAGCTGGAAGTGTCGTAAGGGGATTCGAATGTGACGTCTCGTTCGCGCGCCGCACTGGCAGCGTTTTCGCCTTCCCTGAGTCGCGCGAAGTCACGTAGATCTCGCGCGCTGTGCGGGCGGGCTACATGATTTGTCAGGTGCTGACTTTGGTGTATCTCCAGAACCCGGGTCAGGTAGTTTTGTGTGAATGCGTTGGCGCGACGAAGATAGGTGGCGAGTTTGGCGGTGTCGTATTCGCGTTCGTCACAGCCACTGCCGGCCTTGAGGCGCGGCAGGTCGCCAATGGCGGCGCCCAAGTTGGTGCGGGGCATGGCACGCGGGGCGGCTTGCAGGATCGGAAGGAAGTAGCCGGGCAGATCGTTGCGCACTCCGATGATCAGTTGGCGGCGTCGCTTCTGGGGGACGCCCAATTCCCAAGCATCTTCAATCTGATCGTGGACACGATAGCCGGGGCGTCCGGCCGAGGCGCCCAGTTCCCGTGCCTCCTTTTGGACGCGGGTGAAGTATTCGCCGCCGGCTGCGGACCTGAGTCCGAGGACGTTCTCCATAACAAAGACCTTTGGCTGGAAGTAGTCCACGTGGCGCAGGAATTCCTGATACAGGTGCCGACGGGGATCGTTCTTGAGGCGGTTGCCATGATTGGCTCCGTCTACTTGGCGTGCCGTGCTGAATCCCTGACAGGGCGGGCCGCCAACGATCACATCGAGGGTCTGGCAGCCAATGAGCCCGGCGAGCTCCGCAGGCGAGAAGGAGGTCAAATCCCTGTGCAGAGCGTGCTCCACTTCCGCCAGGTTGCTGCGCAGGGTGTCGACGGCCTGCCGGTTGAAATCGATCGCGGCCTTACAGGTAAAGCCGGCGCGAAGCATTCCCAATGTAAAGCCACCGCAGCCACAGAACAGATCGACGAATGTAGGACGACCAGACATTCAGGCGATCCCTTCACACAGGCTTGCTGTTGATATTCTGAGCGCCTTTGCAAGGCGGACAACGTTCAGAAGGCTGAGGTTTCTAACGCCTCGCTCAATTCCGCTGATATAGGTGCGGTCAAGGTCGGCGCGTTCGGCGAGTTGTTCCTGGGAGAGAGCCTGTGCTTCACGCTGGGCGCGCACGTTGTCTCCGAATTTCTTCAGGGCGGGTTCAGTCAAAGACATGGGGATTCGCGTGAAGCTGGCCCATCTCCACGCGCCCCAAAGATTATCTGAATGTGGATTATCAGGCCACGGACGATGAGTCACAATTTGTGTGCCTTGCGCACAAATTGTGATCTTGCGTTGAGGGTGTTGGGAAGTGGGGGCAAGGCCCGAGCCGGGCGGTCCTGATTTTTGCGTGAATACCGCGGGCCATCGCTCGATGGCGTGGGTGGATTGGCGGGGCCTTTTTGTGGCCAAAGGGTTCGGGGGCGGGAGCAGGCGGGGTACGGCGACCCCGCCCTACAGCAAGACACGGCCCATACGGAGATGGGCCCTCCACCTGGGGCCGGCCGGGACGGAGACCGGTCATCCACGAGGGCGTGGGCGAGCCACGCCCCTACAGGGCGTCCTACTTCAATTCGAGGTCGTTGGGTTTGACTTCTTTGATCGCCCATCAAGGGAGCCAAGGGCCAGGAGCATGGAGCGAAGAGCCGGGTGCTACTTCAGCGAGAGATCGTTAATCTGGACTTCTTTGATCGCCCACTTCGTGACCAGGAGGCCCTTGGAGGTGCGGGTGCTCACGGGGACGGGGGTGAGGTCGAAGTCCAGCTCACGCACGCAGGCGCCGCTGCGGCCGTCGAGGCTCACGCGGACCGCAAAGACAGAAACCTGAAAGTCGAGACCTGAAACCTGAGGATGCTTGGAAGCCTTATTTCAGAGCCAGATCCTTGGGGATCACTTCCTTGATTGTCCACTTTGTAACCAATAAGCCCTTGGAGGTCCGGGTGCTGACCGGTACGGGGGTTAGGTCAAAGTCGAGTTCCCTTACTCTGGCTCCAGAGCGACCATCCAAAGAGACATGGATTGATTTCGGCATGTCCTTCTCCTTTTCGGCGACGTGGAGCCAGACGAGCTTCGAGCCTTCGCTCTTGGCGAGGGGGTAGAGCTTGTCGCGGCTCAGGCCGCCGATCTGGAAGCGCTTGGCGTAGCTCTTCCCCTCGGGGCCGTCGCGATAGACCATCGTGTAGAAACGCGTGTCGCCGTCCTTCGGCCAGATCGCCACGTGCCGGATGTCGCGGCCCATGAAAACCTTGTCGGCCACCTTCGTGACCTTGAGCGAGCAGTCACCCATGATCGTGAGCACGCTGTCGAGGATCGTGCACTCCTGCACGAACTCGTGCTGGCGCCAGTTGAGGCCGATGAAGCCGTCGTCGCGGTTGACGTAGAGGCGCTGGTTGGCGGACACGACGTCGGAGGCCTTGATCTCCTCCAACTCGTCGTAGCTGGTCTTCCGTTTGACGCCCTTGCCGTATTTCTCCTGGAGCATCTCGAACCAGGCGACGGCGTATTCGGTGAGCCGCTTGAGGTGTCCCTTGGTCTCCTTGATGCCTTCTTCGATCTTCTTCAGCGCCTCGTCGGCCTGGAAGCGGTTGTAGGCGGAGATGCGCTTGATGCGGATCTCGGTGAGGCGCGTGATGTCGTCGTCGGTGACCTCGCGACGGAGGTCCTTGATGAACGGTTTCAGGCCGGTGCGGATCTCGTGGAGGATGCTTTCCCAGGTCTTCGACTTCTCGATGTTCCGGTAGATGCGCTCCTCGATGAAGATGCGCTCGAGGGAATCCCAGTGCCACTGCTGCTCGAGTTCGCCGAGCTTGATCTCGAGTTCGCGGCGGAGGAGTTCCCTGGTGGCCTCGGCGGAGCGCTTGAGGAGGTCTCGCACGCCCATGAACACGGGTTTGTCTTCGCCGGTCTTTTCGTCGCGCACGATGACGCAGGCGGCGGGGTTGAGCTGTACCTGGCAGCTCGTGAACACGTAGAGCTGCTGGATGACCTTGGCCGGGTCGGAGCCCTGCGGGAGGTGGATGAGGATCTCGACCTTGTCGGCGGTGTTGTCGTCGACGTGCTTGATCTTGATCTTGCCCTTGGCGTTGGCGGACAGGATCGACTCGATGAGGGACTCGGTGGTGACGCCGTAGGGGAGTTCGGTGACGGCGAGGAGGTATTTCGAACGCTCCTCGATCCTGGCGCGGACCTTCACCTTGCCGCCGCGCTCGCCGTCGTTGTATTCCGAGAAGTCGGCGGTGCCGCCGGTGGGGAAGTCGGGGAGGATGCGGAAGGTTTTTCCCTGGAGGTGGTTGATCGCCGCGCGGCAGAGATCGTTGAAGTTGTGCGGGAGGATCTTGGTGGAGAGGCCGACCGCGATGCCGTCGGCGCCCTCGAGGAGGACGACCGGAAACTTGGCGGGGAGCGTGACGGGCTCCTTGGTGCGGCCGTCGTAGGAGGCCTGCCAGACGGTGGTCTTCGGGTTGAAAAGGACTTCGCGGGCGAAGGGCGTGAGGCGGGCCTCGATGTAGCGGGGCGCGGCGGCGTCGTCGCCGGTGAGGATGTTGCCGAAGTTGCCCTGGGGCTCGATGAGCCAGCCGCGCTGGGCGATGCCGACGAGGGCGGCGCCGATGGAGGCGTCGCCGTGCGGGTGGAGCTTCATCGTGGCGCCGACGACGTTGGCGACCTTGTGGAAGCGGCCGTCGTCCATGTCCCACAGGGTGTGGAGCACGCGGCGCTGCACGGGCTTCAGGCCGTCGTCGAGATGCGGGACGGCGCGGTCGAGAATGACGTAGGAGGCGTAGTCGAGGAACCAGTTGCGGTAGGCCTTCGCGAGCGGCGCGGCTTCGTCCTGGACCTTCTGGCCCTTGGGGCGCTTCGGCGGCTGTTCCGCCGCCGAAACGTCGGAAACCTGAGAGATGGAACCTGAAACCTGAGGGGTGTCGGACGAACTCGGAGCGGCCTCGGAAACTTCAGGTTTCAGGTCTCCGGTTTCAGGTTTTGCGCCCGCGGCGGACGGCGCGTCGGGCGCGCCCAGCGGGAGCTCGGATTGATCGGACTTCTTGGAGGGTTTCTTCTTGGCCATCGGAAAAGCGGGGAGCAGGGAGCTCGGAGTTGGGTGATCGTTGAGGGGGTTCAGCGGCCCGGGCTCGAAGCTCCATGCTCCGGGCTCCAGGCGGTGGAGGCGTTCACGCCTCCACCAGGTCCTTCTCCACGCGGAGGTTGTCGATGATGAAGTCCTGGCGCTCGGGGGTGTTCTTGCCCATGAAGAAGGACAGGAGCTCCTCGGAGCTGTAGAGGTGGTGGAGGTTCACCGGGTCGAGGCGGATGTTCTCGCCGATGAAGTCCTTGAACTCGCCGGCGCTGATCTCGCCGAGGCCCTTGAAGCGGGTGATCTCGTGGCTGGCGCCGAGCTTTTCCTGCGCGGCGCGCTTCTCCTGCTCGTCGTAGCAGTAGATCGTCTCCCTCTTGTTGCGCACGCGGAAGAGCGGCGTCTGCAGGATGAAGAGGTGGCCGTTGCGGATGAGGTCGGGGAAGAACTGCAGGAAGAACGAGATCAGGAGCAGGCGGATGTGCATGCCGTCGACGTCGGCGTCGGTGGCGATGACGATGCGGTTGTAGCGCAGGCCGTCCATGCCGTCCTCGATGTTGAGGGCGGACTGGAGGAGGTGGAATTCCTCGTTCTCGTAGATGACCTTCTTGGAGAGGCCGTAGGTGTTGAGCGGTTTCCCCTTCAGGGCGAAGACGGCCTGGGTCTGGACGTCGCGGGTGGCGGTGAGGGAGCCGGCGGCGGAGTCGCCCTCGACGATGAAGAGGGTGGACTCCTCGGCGCGCGGGTTGCGGTCGCCGAGGTGGAGGCGGCAGTCGCGGAGCTTCTTGTTGTGGAGGGAGGCCTTCTTGGCGCGCTCGCGGGCGATGTTGCGGATGCCGGCGAGCTCCTTGCGCTCGTGCTCGTTCTCCTCGATCTTGCGCTTGATGGCCTCGGCGGTCTCACGGTTCTTGTGCAGGTAGACGTCGAGCGACTGCTGCATGAACTTGCCGACGAATTCCTTCAGCGAGGGGCCCTTCGGCCCCATGTCGGTGGAGCCGAGCTTGGTCTTGGTCTGCGATTCGAAGACGGGTTCCTGCACGCGGACGACGATGGCGGCGTCGATGGACTGGCGGACGTCGGCGGCGTCGAAGTCCTTCTTGAAGTGGTTGCGCACGGTCTCGACGAGCGCCTCGCGGAAGGCGGCGAGGTGGGTGCCGCCCATGGTGGTGTGCTGGCCGTTGACGAAGGACCAGTATTCCTCGCCGTAGTGGTTGCCGTGGGTGAACGCGACCTCGATGTCCTCGCCCTCGAGGTGGATGATCGGGTAGAGCGGCTCGCCGGAGAGTTCCTTGGTGAGGAGGTCCTTCAGGCCGTTCTCGGATTTGAAGGGCTTGCCGTTGAAGGTGAGCGTGAGGCCGCGGTTGAGGAAGGCGTAGTTCCACAGCATGTCCTCGATGAACTCGGTGCGGAACTTGAAGTCCTTGCCGAAGAGCGCCTCGTCGGGCGTGAACTCGATGAGCGTGCCGTTGCGCTCGGTGGTCTTGGCGACCTTGGATTCCTTCTTCAATCTGCCCTTCTCGAATTCGACGACCTTGGTGTCGCCGTCGCGGATGGCCTGGGCGCGGTAGGTGAGGGAGAGGGCGTTGACGGCCTTCTGGCCGACGCCGTTGAGGCCGACGGCCTTCTGGAAGGTCTCGGAGTCGTACTTGGCGCCGGTGTTGATGATGGAGACGCAGTCCACGAGTTTGCCCAGCGGGATGCCGCGGCCGTAGTCGCGCACGCGAAGGGTGCGGGTTTCGGGGTTGAGCTCGACCTCGATCCTCCTGCCGTGGCCCATCGTGAATTCGTCGATGGAGTTGTCGATGGTCTCCTTGAGCAGGACGTAGATGCCGTCCTCGGCGTGGGCGCCGTTGCCGAGGCGGCCGATGTACATGCCCGGGCGGAGGCGGATGTGCTCGAGCGAACTGAGGGTCTTGATGCTGGCTTCGGTGTAGTTGGAGGCCATGGAGGAAGTGAAGGGGGGAGGAAAAGTGAAAGGGAGGAGCCGGACCGAGGTCAGAGAACGGGCGGGTGCGTGGACAGCAGGGCGCAGCCGTTGGTAAAAAACAGGAGGCCCGATGCGCGGCTGACAAGCGCAATTAAAGAGGGATGCCCGGGAGGCAGGGGGGCCGGCGCGGGGACGGGGCGTCCCCGCCTCCAGTGTTCGCGGTCTGCCGGGACGCGGGCCCGTCAGCAGGGAGGCCATCCCAAAAACAGAAACCGGCGGACGATGGGGTCGTCCGCCGGTTTTGCGAGTCATGAAAGCATCCTTGCTGAATCTGGGTTGTTGAAATCCTGGTTGAGGGTTGGCGGGAGTGACAGCGGGCGGGCCGCCGGACGGACATCCTGTCCGTCGTGGAACTCATCGGCCTTTTGGGCCGGAGCACCCAATCACGAAGAGGTCACAAAATCGGCGTCGGCGTGCGATGCGGACCGGCCGGTCCGGCGGAGTGCCGGGGCGGCGTGGGCGGCCGGTTCGTGGGCGGCGCGCGCCTCGATCACGCGGTGGAGGCTGGCGATGGCATCCTTGAGCGCGGCGGCCTGCGATTCGAGTTCGGTGGCGGCGGCGGAGGTTTCCTCGGCGCTGCCGGCGTTGAGCTGCGTGACCTTGTCCATCTGCGAGACGGCGGCGTTGATCTGACCGACGCCCAGGCTCTGTTCCTCGGAGGCGGTGGCGATCTCGCCGATGAGGCGCTCGAGGTCGCGAACGTGGGCCTGGATCTCCCTGAAGCTGCCGGCGGCCTCGGCGGTGATGTGCACGCCGCGCTGGCTCTTTTGCACGCAGTCCTCGATCTTGACGGCGGTTTCCTTGGCGGCGGTGGCGGAGCGCTGGGCGAGGGCGCGAACCTCCTCGGCGACGACGGCGAAGCCGGCGCCGTGCTCGCCGGCGCGGGCGGCCTCGACGGCGGCGTTCAGCGCCAGGATGTTCGTCTGGAATGCGATCTCGTCGATGGTCTTCAGGATCTTGGTGATCTCCTGGTTGGCGGCCTCGATGGAATGCATGGCGGTTTCCATCTGGGTCATGCGGTCGGTGCCGGTGTCGGCGGTGGCGCGGGCGCGGTCGGCGGTGGAGCGGGCCTCGCGGGCGTGCTCGGCGTTGCGCTTCGTCATGGACGACATCTCCTCGAGCGATGCGGAGGTTTCCTCGAGCGACGCGGCCTGCTGGCTGGCCCCGGTGGCGAGCTGGTGGCTGGCGGCGTTGATCTGGCGCGAGGCCTCGCTGGTCTCGATGCTGGCGCGCTCGATGTGGGCGATGGAGTTGCGCAGCGGGCGGACGATGACGATGCGGCTGAAGAAATAGAAGGCCACGCCGACGAGCGCGGAGACGGGCAGCACCCAGGCGAGGGTGTTCAGCATGCTGCGGCGGGCGAGGGCGTCGACGCGGTCGAGGCTGGACTTGAGCACGAAGGCGCCGTGGATCTCGCCGGCCTTCCAGTTTTCCATGGTGAAGCCGAGGATGTCCTTGCCGTCCCGGGTCGGACTGGTGGCGGGATCCCCGTGGCAGGCGAGGCAGTCCTGGGTGAGCTTGATCGGGCGGGCGTAGACGAGGACATTGGCGGCTTTGTCGACCTGCACGTATTCATCGAGGCCGCCGTGTTCGAGTTCGCGCAGGATGGCGTCCTCGGCGGGCGTGGGGCTGTTCTTCGGGTTGCGGGCCTGGTGTTTCGGCACGCGAAACTCGTAGCCGGCTTCGGTCGCGACCTTCTCGATGGCCTGCCAGGCGGCCACAACGGGAATGGTCCGATAAAGGGTGGAGCTGCGGAGGTCACCGCCGGCGCGGTACTCGTCGAGCAGCTTTTTACGATCGAAGGCTCCGTTCTGGCCGAGGGCGGAAATCGTGGCGCGTACGCTTTCGGCTTCCATTACGGTCGTGCGCATCTGGGCCACGGCCATGTCAACGCCCTGATGGTGAATGACCTGGCTTTGAACTAAAAGTGCGGCGCCCACGCTCAGGGCGATGGCGGTGAGCACGGCGATGATGATCTTGGTGCCGATTTTCATGGGAAAGAGAGAGCTTGTTTGGGTTAAAGAACGGCTTCGGGCCGGGTCACCTCAGTCACAAACCGATCACAAACCCCTCAAGCCGGCCTTCGGATGTTCCGATAAGGGGAGTGACCCATAGCAGGCATCACCATGCCCACGCCCACGCCCTCCCGTTCCGCCTTCCCGACCGTCCGCCCGACGGACGGGGCGCCGGTGCTGTTGGTGGACGACGACGAGGCCTACCGCACGATCTTCGGGGTGGTGTTGGAGCGCGCCGGTTATGCGGTCGAAACGGCCACGAACGGGTTCGACGCAATCCAGCGCTGCGCGCAATACTCGTACAGCCTGGTCACGCTCGACGTGGACATGCCCGGTTTCAACGGCTGGCAGACGCTGGCCACCCTGCGCGAACGGGGCTGCGATACCCCCGTGATCATGGTCACCGGCGCCGTGGCGCCCGAGCAGCGCATCCGCGGGCTCGAGGGCGGGGCCGACGATTACCTGTGCAAACCGTGCGAGAGCGGCGAATTTCTCGCCCGCGTGCGCGCCGTGCTCCGGCGCCGCAAGCCCGTTCCGGCCGCGCCGGTCGTGCTTCATTTCGGCGGCACGACCGTGGACCTTTCCGCGCGCACCGCCGAGACCGCGGGCCGTCCCCTGGCGCTCACGCGCACCGAGTATGCGCTGCTCGATCTCTTCGCGAAGCATGCCGGCCGGCTCCTTTCCCGGGAACTGCTGCTCGAGGCCGTGTGGGGCTATGCCGGTGATGCGAACACGCGCACGGTCGAGACCCACCTGTGGCGCCTGCGCAAAAAACTCGGCGACGGCGGCGCCGCCCCGCGCTGGCTCCAGACCGTGCCCGGCGGATACCGGCTGACGGACGAGGCCGTCGCGGGCTGCCGGACATGCGCGGCCTGAACGCCGGTGGTGACGGCGGCCGGGCTTGCCCCGGAGGACGTTCCGCGTAAGGTGCCGGCATTCTCCCCTCCGGCATGAAAAAAGCACTCCTCGTCCTCGGAATCGGCGCCCTGGTGGCCGCCGTCGTCGTCTACATCGGGTTCACCTATTTCCTCGGCTCCGCCGTGAAGGCCGGGGTGAACAGCTTCGGCCCGAAGCTCACCCAGACCAAGGTCCTGCTCGAGGGCGCGCAGATCTCCCCGCTCACCGGCACCGGCACGCTCTCCGGCCTGAGCGTCGGCAACCCCCAGGGCTGGAGCGAGGGCAACGCCTTCTCGCTCGGCAAGGTCCACCTCGATGTCGAGCCGATGTCCCTTTTCCGCGACCATATCGTGATCAACGAGATCACGATCGATGCCCCGCTCTTCAACTACGAGACCAAGATCGTCTCCAGCAACATCAAGGACCTGCTGAAGAACATCGAGCAGTTCGCCGGCAGCGGGGCCAAGGAGCCGGCGACCAAGGACGGGAAGCCGATCAGGTTTGTCGTGAAAAAATTCCGCCTGACCAACGCCAAGGCCACGCTCGGTGTCGGTCCGGCCGCGTTGCCCGTGCCCCTGCCGCCCGTGAGCCTCGACAACCTCGGCGTGTCCAAGGGCGGCATCACGCCCGACCAGCTCGCCACCGAGATCATGAGCCATGTGCTCGGCAGCATCGTGAGCGGCACGGCCCATGCCCTCACCCAGGTCGGCGGCACGGCCGGCGCCGCCGGGGTGGAGAAGACGAAGGAGGCCGCCAAGCAGGCCGGCGAAGCCATCAAGGGACTCTTCAAAAAGGACAAATGAGCGTCCGCCGCCTTGCGTTTCTCCTCGCTGCGCTGACCGCCACCCTCGGCGCGGCGCCGACGCTCGAGCAGCTCGCCGCCGATCCGCAGCTCTGGCCCGCCGAGGTCATCGTGATGACCCCGACGCGCGGCACGGTGATCAAGGACGGGCGCCCCGCCGGGGTCATGCTCGTGGGCGCCGGCCGCAAGCTGACCGTGACCGGCGTCGCGGCCGACGGCGTCACCGGCAAGGTCGGCGGCGACACCGTGCGCGTGCCGGTGGACAAGACGAACCTTCTCACCGGCGCGCTGCCCGGGGCGACGGCCTCCGCCTCCGCCGCGGCACCGGCGGCGGCTCCGGCACCCGAGGCCGCGCGCATGCCCTCGTTGCGCGAATCGGCCGCCGAGAAACAGGCCACGCTGGCCGCGGTGCTGGGCAGCGAACAGGCCGCCACGCCGTCGCGCATGGAGCGCCAGCTCGCGGGCAAGCTCGTGCGGCTCTCCGGCTCCGCGTTGAAGCCCGTGGACGACACGGCGCTCGCGGGCGTGAAGTACTACGCGTTGTATTTTTCCGCGAGCTGGTGCGGTCCGTGCCGGCAGTTCACGCCGCAGTTCATCAGCGCCTACCAGCAGCTGAAGCAGAAGCATCCGGAGTTCGAGGCCGTGTTCGTGAGCGCCGACCGCTCGGCGGGCGCGATGCGCGACTACATGCGCGACGACCGCATGCCGTGGCCGGCGGTGAGTTACGACCAGTTGAAGCGCCTGCCGGAAATCCAGCGTTACGGCGGACCGGGCATTCCCTGCCTCGTGCTGGTCGCGGCCGACGGACGGGTGCTGGCCGACAGCTTCGACAACCAGGAAAACTACCTCGGACCGCAGCACGTGCTGGCCGAGACACGCCGCCTCCTCGCGCGCGGGCGCTGAGCCCGCGACGCGCGGACGGAACCTTTGGATTCCGGATGCAGGGGTTTCTCAAATTGCTTTAACCCAATAAAATATCCGGATCCGGTTGTTGGTCTGATGGGTTCATGAGCCCGCCGTTGGAGGTGTCCGGCCCAGGGTGCGTCGCAAAAAGGCGGGGCATGTCCCGCTTTGTGAGTGTCGCGAGACGCGCGCGCTGTCTGTCACGTTGCGCATCGTGGTTTGACTGTCGGGGCCGGTCGCGGCGGGATGGGGTCATGAAAGTCACTTACTACTTCGAAGTGTTCTCTTCGTGGTGTCACTGGGTGGAGCCGGTTTGGGCGGAACTGAAGCAGCGTTACGCCGGCCGCGCGGAATTCGAATGGCGGATCGCGCTGATGAACCCCGAGGACTTTCCGGTTTCGCAGGCCCAGTGCGACTGGTTCTACCGACGCAGCGGCGGCACGGTGATGCACTCGTCCTACACGCTCCATTCGGGGTGGTTCGAGGCGGCGCGCAAAGGGCATTACGAAGCGCCCAACCTCGTGGCCGAGGCGGCGCGCGATTTCGGCTTCAACGGCGACGAGATCCGCCTGGCTCTGGCCCACGCCGCGTTGCGCGAAGGCCAGACCGTGGGCGACCTTGCCGTGGCGGTGCAGATCGCGGCGAAGGCCGGCAAAATCGATCCGAAGAAACTGCGCAAGGCGGCCGAGTCCAACGTGGTCAAGGACCGCGTGGCCCACAGCACGGCGGATTTCCGCGCCCACCAGATCACCCAGCGTCCGGCGTTCGTGCTGACCGATGCGATCGGCGACAAGGCCGTGTTCTCCGGCCTCGTGCGGATCGAGCCGCTGGCGGCGACAATTGACGCCATGCTGGCCGACACCTCCGCCTACGCGGCGCACGCGGCACACCACGGGGCGCCGCCGAAGGCCTGAAGCCGGAGAGTCCCGAACAGCCAGCCGGGCCGTGGCGCTCCGGCCCCGGGCTCCACCGGGCCCGTTCGCTCAGCACGAGCGACGCAGCTGGCTCGGTTTCGCTCCGGATTGATCAAATTACAGGAGGGGGCTTTAGGCCCCGATTTTCCTTCGAGCGCTGCAGGAGCAAGCGCGCGTTCAAGGTGGCGGCGCAAGGCCGCTCCTACGGTTGGGCGTCGTGAGTGCTTCCTGCGCGACCGGCTCAGGCGATCTGCCGGTAGCGTTGGGGCGGAATCTTGATCCGGTGTCCGGAGTCGAGGTCCGTGAAAATGTGCCACTGCGGGTCGGAGGTGTCGTGCACGAACACCTCGAGTTTGTGGCCGGGTTCGTAGCTGTATTCTTCCATGGTGAAGCCGTGGTCTTCATGCCGGATGGCTTCGCCGAGTTCGCCGCTGTGCGGTTCCGTGATCTCAATCTTCCAGTTCATTGGAGGAACGGGGTCGAGGGTTGGGGTTGCCGGGCCGGGGTCCGGAGCGTGGAAGCATCATCCTCCCGGTGCGGGTTCCGGTCAAGCCGGCGGCCGGCGCACGGACTTGCAAACGCTGCGCGTGGATTGACGTGGCGGGAAATCCGCGGCGGTCACGGCGGAGCCGGCTGCGTCCCGCCGTCCCGGGGTCACAACGACCGCCAGTATGCCGCGAGCCGGTCGCGTTGGCCGATGTCAGGCGCGGGACCGCGGGCGGCAGCCAGGTTTTCGGCGACGCGGGCGGGGTTGCCGGTGGCCGGAATGGTGCAGGTCACCTCCGGGTGCGCGAGGATCCACTTGAGGAAGAACTGGCCCCAGGTGCCGATGCCCAGCTCTTCCGCCCATGGCGGCAGCGGCCGGCCGGCGGTGCGGTGGAAGGCCTCGCCCTCGGCAAAGGGCCGGTTTGCGATGAAGGCGACGCCGCGGTCGGCGCAGACCCGGATCAGGCGTTCCGCGGCGCGCGGCTCCAGCAGCGACAGGGCGAACTGGACGCAGTCGAGCTTTTCCTGAAGGACGATGCGCTCGATCTCCTCCGCGGCCGACGGCAGGTAATGCGTGATGCCGATGTGCCGGACGAGACCCATGTCCTGCCAGCGGCGCAAGGTGAGGAGATGCGTCCGCCAGTCCACGAGGTTGTGCACCTGCATCAGCTCCACGCGGTCGGTTTGCAGGGCCTTCAACTGCGCTTTCATCTGGTTTTCGCCCGCCACGCGTCCCGTGGTCCAGACCTTGGTGGCCAGGAAAAGCCGGTCGCGCAGGCCGGTGCCGCGACACAGGTCGCCGAGCACGGCGGGCGAGGATCCGTACATGGGCGAGGTGTCCACGCAGTCGCCGCCGCCATCGGCAAAGGTCTGCAGCACTTCCGCGAGCCGCGCGCGTTGGGCGGAGTCGCCGCCTGCGTCGAACTCCCGCCAGGTGCCGAGCCCCACGCGGGTGACGGAGACACCGGTCGAGGGAATCAGGGCTCTGGCGGGTGGGGGCAGGGAGGTCGCGGCGACGGCGCGGGCCGTGGCGGCTGCGAGTGTGGCCAGGCCGCCGATCCGGATGAATTCACGCCGTTGCATGCAGACCTCAAACCGTTCCCCCGGCGGCGACGCCAAGCAAATCCACCGGTTTCACCCCCACGCTGGCATCGGGGAAAGCCTTAGTGGCCGCCCAGGTATTTTTTCTCCCCGGCGCGCACGGGAACCGGCAGGACGTTTTCCCTGGGCGGCAGCGGGCAGGTGGTGAACGGCGTGAACGCGCAGGGCGGGTTGTAGAGCTGGTTGAAGTCGAGGATCACCTTTCCGTCCTTCGGCGGGTCGGTGTACAGGAACCGGCTCGCCTCGTAGGTTTCTTCGCCGGCGGTCGTGTCGGTGAGGATGAAGAAGAGCCGTTCGCCGGGCTCGTCCTGCAGGGGCAGTAGTTCGAACGTGCGGCCTTGGAGCGTGAACACGGCCTTGCCGGGACAGCTGGCGTCCTGGGTGAGGCCGAGCACGTTGGTGATGGGCAGCTGGCGCGGCGTATCGAACGGCACCCAGGCGGCCTCCACCCTCCAGGCGGGATCCACGGGATAGTGCTCGATGCCCGCGAACTGCCGGCGGCGCGCGGACTCGCTGTCGCGCACCCGGAGGAAGAGCCGGCCGTTTTGCTCGAGGATGTAGAAGTTGATCGTGCCGGAGCGGACATAGGTGGGCTTGTCCACGCTACCATAGGCCAGGCGCGCGGTGCGGTCCGCGGTGCCGTCGATGGTTGCGTCCACCCCGTCGGCCAGGGCGAAGGTCACGGTGTTGTCGCCGGTGCGCGTGACGGTGCCGAGATGCTCCGGTCCGGCGGCGAGCCGGATGGCGTTGCCGGGGGCGGAGCCGACGGACCAGATGCCCACCTCCAGCGGGTGGCGTCCGATCAGGGCCAGCCAGCCGTCGGCACGGGTGAGGCGTTCGATCCGGCTGGCCCGCCATTCCTCGATGGAGCGCACGTAGTCGTCCGGCGGCGCCGCGTGGAGAAGGGCGGCGAGCAGGACGAGGAGCGGGGCCGGACGAAGCACGCGCGGGATCATGGGCTCACTTCAGCCGGGCGATCCAGTCGTCCACGAGCTTGCGGGCCGAGGCGTCGCGGACCTGCTGGCTGATGCGGTCCTCGGCGAGGAGCTTGCCGTCGGGGCCGTAGACCTTGAACTGCGGGATGGAACGCAGTTCGAACTGCTGGGCGACCGGGGACTGCCAGTCGATCCGCTGCACGTTCGGGCGGTTGATGTCCACCTTCACGACGACGAGATCGTCGCGCTTGGCGTGAAGCTGGTGCAGCGGCTCGTCGTAGGCGCGGCACGGCGGGCAGTATTTGCTGGTGAAGTCAAAGACCACGGTTTTTCCGGGCACGAGGTAGTCCTCGAGCCGGATCTTTTCGCCGAAGGCGACGCGGAGCGGTTCGGGCCCCTTGGTCGCGGCCGCGATGGCGAGCGTGCCGAGGAGCGTGAACAGGGCGAGAAGGGCGGAGAGACGTTTCATGACGGTTGAAAATGTCCGAAGTCGGGGCCGACGCAACCTCCGGTTCAGTTTCCGGCCAGGCCGGCGGGGACCCCGTCGCGGGTGATGACGCGCGAGTCGTTGTAGAATTCCTTCGCGAAGCGGTTTTCGGCCGGATTCCATTTCTCGTTCCAGACCAGGAAATGGCGCAGTTGCGGGAAGTTCTTCTCGATGCCGTCGAGCAGGCGGCGGAAGTCGTAGTCGGCGGGAGGATTGGAGGCGCCGTGCGGGCCGAATTCGGTGAGGCCGACGGGCTTTTCGATGCCGGTCAGGCGGTCGAAGCCGATGATTTTGTCGGGATTGATGTGGTCGGTGTAGGCGTCGAGGCCGATGAGGTCCGCGTAGGCGTCGCCCGGGTAGTAGAGCTCGGCGTGCTTCTGGCCGTGGTTCGGCCCCCAGGCCCAGATGAGATTGTGCAGGCGCTTCGTGTGCGTGAAGTAGTCGAACATGTGGCGCCAGAGCGCGATGAACGCCGCGGGATCCTGCGCGCCCCACCAGAACCAGCCGCCGTTCATTTCGTGGAGCGGGCGCCAGATGACGACGACACCGGCGGTCTGCAGCTCCTGCAGGCCGGCCGCGACCTCGTCGAGCGACTTCAGCCAACGGTCGTGGATGGGGCCGGGTTTGAGCACGTCGGCGATGTCGATGCCGCGTTCCTTCAGGCCGCCGCCCTCGGGCTTCGAGGGGTTGGGAGCGTGCCAGGAAAGGTTCACGAGGCCGCCGGCCTGCCAGTATTCGCGGGCCAGCTGGTTGGGCTGGCGCACATCGATCATCGCCTCGCCCTCGTTCCAGCCGCAGTAATCGAGTCCGATCATCACGGGCCAGCGGCCGGTGGCGGCGTGGATCTTGCCGAGTTCGCCGATGCCGGCCATGCCGCTCCAGCCGGCGAACTGGCCGGAAACGAGCCGCAGTTCGGGCGAGGCCTGCAGATCCTGGAACCATTTGAGAACGGCCCGGGCCCGGGGGTTGAGGGCCGGATCCGCCGGAGCGGTGAGGGCGGACAAGGGGGCGGAAAGCAGCACGACGGCCGCAAGGAGGACGGCGGAGAGACGAGGGGTCATACGCGCATCATCGTGCCCCGGTTTGCCGGGCATGCAACCTTGTCATGACAATAGAGCGACGCATCGCTTGCGCAACGGGACGGACTGGCTTTCGTGGGGCGCGATGATCACCCCACATCCCCTGCGTCACCTGGTTCTCTCCGCCCTTTTGCTGCCATTTGCCGTCTTGTCGGCCACCGCCGCCACCAACCCACCGGTGTTGCCCCTCGGCTCCCCGCTGCCCGATTTCAAGCTGCCGGGCGTGGATGGCAAAACCCACACGCCGGCCGATTTCGCCTCCGCGAAAATTCTCGCCGTCGTCTTCACCTGCAACCACTGCCCGACGGCCCAGGCCTACGAGGAGCGCCTCAAGCGCATCGCGGCCGAATACGGCCCCAAGGGAGTGTCCGTCGTCGCCATCAATCCGAACCACGCGCCCGCCGTGCGTCTCGACGAGATGGGCTACGGCGACCTCGGCGACACCTTCGAGGAGATGGTGATCCGCCATCGCGACCACCGGTGGAATTTCCCCTACCTCGACGACGGCGAGACCCAGGAGCTGACGATGAAGTTCGGCGCGATCGCGACGCCGCACGTGTTCCTCTTCGACGCGGACCGCAAGCTCCGCTTCCAGGGCCGCATCGACAATTCCGAGCGCGAATCGCTCGCCACCGTGCACGATACGCGCGACGCCCTCGAGGCGCTGCTGGCCGGGCGCGATCCGGAGGTGAAGACGACGCGCGTCTTCGGCTGCTCCGTGAAGTGGAAGGACAAGATCGAGGACAACCTCCGCTGGCGCGCCAAGGTCGCCCGGGAGCCCGTCTCGCTCGAGAAGGTCGACGTCGCCGGCATCAAGGCCCTGCGCGCCAACACCGACTCCGGCAAGATCCGCCTCGTGAACTTCTGGGCCACGTGGTGCGGGCCGTGCGTGTCGGAATTCGACGAACTCATCGAGCAGAACCTGCGTTTCCGCCACCGTGGTTTCGAGATGGTGACCGTTGCCGCGCAGTTTCCCGACGAGGAGGCCAAGGTCCTGAGGTTTCTCCAGGATCACAAGTCCTCCGGCCGCAACCTGATCTTCGGCGAGAACGACAAATACGCGTTCATCGAGGCCTTCGACAAGGACTGGAACGGCGAACTGCCGTACACGCTCCTGATCGACGAAAAGGGCAACGTGCTCTACCGCGAGAGCGGCTCGATCAACTTCCTCGCCCTGCGGCGCGCGATCTATCCCGCGCTGGACAAGGTCACGCCCTGGGTGAACGCCGACAGGGTCTACGACCGCTGAGCCGCGGCGGTTCGTGCCTCCGCCCTGCTTTGATCGGGCGCAGGAGCCTGCAAGCAGGAGATTCGGAAGCGCGCGCTGTCCCTGCGTCGTCTGCCAGCAGGCTCCTACCGCGCGGCATCGGGCTGCGCATTCCGGGATGTAGGGGCGGACCTTGTGTCCGATTGAGGAGGGCGTGGTCAAGCCACGCCCCTGCAAGGCGGGTGGATCGGGTTGCGCCGTGCCGCGCAAGCGCGGCGGTTTCAGCGTTTGGGCATCAGGTTCTTCGCCAGAAAGGCCTCGATGCGCTCGTGCAGTTCGACCTCATTGGCGAGGTAGGCCATGCCGTGGCCCTCGCCGCCGATGAAGAGCTGCTCATGGACGATGCCATGGCGCGCGAATTCCTCCAGCAGCCGCTTGGATTGCTGAAGCTCGACCACCTGGTCGTCCTTGCCGCCGGCGACGAACACGGGCACCCGGATGTTGGCCACGTGACGAATCGGGGACATGGCTTCATACTTGGCCTTCTCCACCTTCGGGTCGCCCAGGGTTTTGATCATGCGTCCGTAATAGGGGAGGTCGTACTGGTTGTACTTTTCCGCCTGCACCTGCAGGGCCCAGTCGAAGACGCCGGCATTGGTGACCGCGCAACGGTAAAGGTCCGGCTCGTGGGCCACGCCCGAGACGGCGAGGTAACCACCGAAAGAGGTGCCCATGATGCCGACGCGGTCCCGGTCGATCAGGCCGGTGCCGAGCACGGTCTTCACCGCGTCGGTGACGTCGTGATGCATCTTCACAAAGTCATATTGGTCCCCGGCGGGGAAGCGCCCGACGGAACCGGTCGAACCGCGGTAATTGGGCTGCAGCACGGCGTAGCCGCGGCTGGCGAGGAATTGGACCTCGCCGTCGAAGCCCCAGGTGTCGCGCGCCCACGGTCCACCGTGGCAGAGCACCACGAGCGGAGCGGGATTTTCCTTGGAGGCGCCAGCGGGCAACGTGAGGTAGCCGTCGAGACGGTGGCCGTCGCGGGTTTTGAACTGCATGAGCTGCATCGGCTGCATGCGGGCCGGGTCGATCCACGGGGCCGAGTTCTTGAAAATGCCGGCCTTGCGGGTGGCGAGGTTGACCCAGTGATAGACGGGCGGCTGGCGGTCGGACCAGGTGCTTACGAGGAAAATCTCGTGCTTGTCGTCGCTGCCGATGATGCGCACGACCTGCTTGGGAAACATGCCGTCGAGCACCTTCTGGAGCGCCTGATATTGCTCGTTGAACCAGTAGACCCGCGGAACGCCCTTGTGGAACACCGCGCCGAGCACGTCGCCGGTGGCGGGGTTGTTGTAAGTCCAGCCGTTGAAGTCGTAGCTGGCGTCCTGCAGCAGGACGTCGCCGAGCTTGCCGGTGGCGGCGTCCATGAGCTGGAGCGGCTGCGGTTTGTCGTCCTGCGACGGGCCGATCACGAGCAGCTGTCCCGGCTGGTTGGCGTTGTCCACGACGGCGATCTCCTCGAGGTCAACCGGACAGGGAAGCCACTTTTTGCCGTCCAGACGGTACATCGTGAGGTTGCCCTGCCGCGCGGTGAAGGCGTAGGCCAGTTCGCCCGCCTTGTCGGCCATGTAGGCGTAGGTGACGCTCGGTTCCGGCGGCAGCGGGTAGCTGCGCAGGATCGTGCGGTCGTTGTTGTCGCGGACCTTGGCGTGCACCTGCATGTAGACCAGGTCGTTCATGGCGACGGTGAGGTCGCCCATTTTAAGGCCGCTCAGGTTGGATTGCACGGCGACGACCCCGGCGTCGCGATGTGTCTCCATGTGGTAGCGGTTCCAGATCAACGGCTGCTCGGGATTCTTGAGCGGAATCGAAACGAGACTGGAGCCGTTGTATTGCTGCAGCGGGTAGATGGCATTGAGGTTGCCGAGGTTGGCCGCCACCAGGCCGAGTCCGAATTGCTTGCGGGAGGACAGCTGGAAGAGCAGGCGGCTGTTGTTCAGCCAGTAGATGTTGTAGATGTCCTTGGCCGAGTTGAACCCCACCGTCTTCACGTCGGCCGTGGCGATGTCATAGACCAGCAGGAAATGTTTGTCCTCGTCGGCGGAGGCGACGGCGGCGATGTGGGTGCCTGCGCGGTTGAGGATGGGTTGGGCCAGCGCCCGTGGTCGGAAGAAATCCTGGATGGGAACCGGTTGGTCGGCCGGTACCGGGGTCACGCGCGTCAAATCGATCGCATTGGCGGCGGACAGCGTTGAAACGACAAGGAGACAGGCAATGCCTGGGCTCAGGAACCTTTTCATGGGTGGGGTGGCTCCGCTGGCCCGGCGAAGTGGCCCGAGTTTGGGATGCGGTCGGGTTCGGGCAAGTTGTGATTGCCCGCATTCCTTGGCCATTGCCGGCTATTTCATCAACTCGCGCAGGTCGGCGAGGCTGAGCCTGGCGGCGGCCTCGTCGCTCGCCTCGAACACGTCGGCGAGGAGCGCGCGTTTGGCGTCCTGCAACGCGAGCACCTTCTCCTCGACCGTGCCGGCGCAGATGAGCTTGTAGCTCGTGACGACCTTCGTCTGGCCGATGCGGTGGGCGCGGTCCGTGGCCTGCGCCTCGGCGGCGGGATTCCACCACGGATCGAAATGCACGACGACGTCGGCACCGGTCAGGTTCAAGCCGGTGCCGCCGGCCTTGAGCGAGATGAGGAAGACGGGGATTGTCGCGTCGTTTTGGAATTGGTCCACGGCGGCCTGCCGGGCCTTCGGCGTGAGCGAGCCGTCGAGGTAACAATACGGCACGCCCTGCGCGTCGAGTTCCTCGCGGAGCAAACCGAGCAGCGCCGTGAACTGCGAGAACACGAGCATGCGGTGGCCTTCGTCCACGCTCTCGGCGAGCAGTTCGCGGAAGGCCTCGAGTTTCGCCGAGTCGGCGTAGGACTGCAGGACGGGGGCGCCGAACCCCGTCTGCTCCGATGATGATGGGGCGTTCGTGGCGGGGTGCGGCGACCCCGCTCTGCGGCGATCCTGCACAAGTCGCGGGTCGCAGCAGATCTGGCGCAGGCGCAACAGCTGCGTGAAGACGGCGAACCGGAGGTTGGCTTCCGAAGAACCCCGGGCGGCGAGGTCCATCAGCTCGCGTTCGCTGTCCTCCTGCATCCGGCGGTAGAGCGCGGCCTGGGCGGCGGTGGGCTCGCACCAGATCGTCTGCTCGATCTTTTCCGGGAGTTCGGGTGCGACGGAAGCCTTGGTGCGGCGGAGGATGTAGGGTGCGGTCTGGGTGCGGAGCTGGGCATCGTGCCAGCTGCGCTCGTCGCGCTTGAGCCCCGGGGGGACCTTGGCGAGGAACCCGGGCATCAGGAATTCGAAGAGAGAGCGCAGGTCGTCGAGCGAGTTTTCGAGCGGTGTGCCCGTGAGCAGGAACCGGCCGCGCCCGTGCAGCGCGCGCAACGACTGGGCGGCCTGCGTGCGGCGGTTCTTCAGGTGCTGCGCCTCGTCCGCCAGGATGAGATCGAACTCGACCGACTCGAACAGCACGGTGTCGCGCGCGAGCGTGCCGTAGGAGGTGAGCACCAGGTCGTAGGCGGCGAAATCCCTGCCCGCGAGGCGGCGCGTGCCGTGATGGACGAACACCTTCAGCTCCGGGGCGAAGCGCGCCGCCTCGCGCCGCCAGTTTTCCACCAGCGAGGCCGGACAGACGACCAGGTGCGGCACCGTTCCGGCGTGCTCGCCGGCCGGTGTTTGTCCCCGGTTCCCGCGATGCGCAACCGAGGCAAAGGCCGGCGGCACGGTGCGCGTGCGGGCGGTCCGCGCGGCGGCCATGAGCGCGAGCGCCTGCAGGGTTTTGCCGAGGCCCATCTCGTCGGCCAGGATGCCGCCGAGCTGCTGCCGGTGCAGGTGCCAGAGCCAGGCCGCGCCGAGCCTCTGGTAAGGGCGTAGGATGGCATCGAGGGCCGCGGGCACGGGGGCGGGGGGCAGGGTGGTGAGGTTGCGCAACGCGGCGCTGCGGTGCCGCCAGGTCTCGGGGGCTTCGAAATGCGGCGCGAGGTCTTCCAGCAGGTCGTTCACCTCGGCCGCGCGCGCCTTGCTGATGCGGTGTTTGCGGACGGCGCTGCCGGTTTCCGCGGGGTCGCCGGCGATCCTGCGGTGCGCGGCCTGGATTTTCTCGAGGCGGGTGCGGTCGATGAGGTAGATGGCCTTGCCGTCCTCGACGTAGCCGCGACCGCTGGCGACGGCCTCGCGCACCTGCGCCTCGGTGGCGGCGCCGGCGGCGAGTCCCAGCGACACGTCGTAGCCGTCGGCGGTTTCGGTGATCGCGGCGGCGGCCTCGGCTTCCTTGAGGTGGGCGGTGTTTCGTTTGAAGTTGTCGGTGAATTCCGCCCCGAAGTCCTCCCGCAGCAGGCGGCCCTGGGTCGCCAGGATGTTGAGCACGCGATGGCGGTCGCGCAGCCACCACTTGCGGTTGAGCGGATCGAGCACGAAGCGGTGGGCGCGCAGGAATTCGAGCACGGCGTCATGGTGCGCCGACCCGCGCGAAGGCAGCGAGAGGGCGAGAAAATGCTCGGAGCCGTCGACGAGCAGCGGCGTGCCCGGCTCCTCGCTCCTCCCGGACGTCGGACCAATGTTCGTAATACGAACATTGAGCGGGTTGCCCCGAGGGGGCTGGGGCGTGCGAATGTTCGTATTACGAACATTGGGCTGCGTGGAGGCGGTGGCGGAGGCCAGCCGTTCGCTTACGTCGGAGAGTTCGCGATCGTGCCAGGCCAGCGGCACGTCGGGCAGGCTGCCGTAGAAAAAGACCGGCTGTCCGGCCAGTGCGGAGATGAGTTCACGGAGCTGGACGCGCGTGAGCTGGATCAGGGACGCCGGCTCGGACTTGACCCCGAGGCGCTGCAGCATGGCCAGCCCCGGCAGTAATTCCGCCGGCGGCGGCGCCGACAGGTCCAGCTCCACCCGCACGGCGATGGCATCGCGCGGGATGGCGGCTTCGAGATTGGGCGGCAGCAGCAGGCGGAGCATGAGTGAGAAATCCCAAGGACCAAACCGCCGGACGCCAAAGAAATTTCCGCCTGTTGAGCGAAAGCCCGCCGGAAACTTGTCATATAATGTATGACAAACTTCCGCAGGAGGTTCCGATCAAGGAGGGAAGGGAACGCGGAGGTTTGTCATCTATTATATGACAAATCTCCCCATTCAGGGGCGCGAAGGGATACGGGTGGGCACGGGATCACCGGTCCCAGTGGCGGATCAGGTCGCGGACGAAGAGGCCGGAGGGCGTGAGTTCGCTGTCCTTCCAGCCGCCCTTGGACGAGGCGCGGGGTTTGAGGATCGAGGAGGTCTCGACCTTGTCGGCCACGGACCAGTTGCAGTGGCTGAGTTCGTGCCGGCGCATGAAGGCCAGCCACTCGCGCACTGAGCTCTCGTCGATCGGGCCGTTGCCGTCGGCGTTGCAGGTGCCCCACTCGGTGACGAAGAGCGCGGCGTTGAGCGCGAGGGCCTGCTCGGCCTTGGCGCGAAGGTCGGCCTTGTGCGTGCCGGCGTAGAAGTGGAGGGCATAGGCGACGTTCGGATCCTTGATCGGGTCGGCGGCGGCAAGATCCACGCGCTGCGACCAGGCCGGGGTGCCGACCACGATCAGGTTGTCGGGGTCGTGGGCGCGGATCGCGGCGATGACCGTCTCGGCGTAAGGCTTGATGTCCTTCGGCCAGGAGGCGTTTGCGAGGGGCTCGTTGTAGATTTCATAGATGACGTTGGCGCGGTCGCCGTAGCGCCTGGCCATGTCGGCAAAAAAGGCGACGGCCTGCTCCGTGTGCTCGTGCGCATGGTGGTCGTGCCAGTCGATGATGACGTAAAGGTCGTTGGCGATGGCCGCGTCCACAACGGTCGTGATGCGCGCGAGGTTTTCCTTCGGACTCTGGATGTAGCCATCCTCGCGATGAACCCCGAGCGCGGCGCGGACGATCGTGGCGCCCCAATCCTGCTTCAGCCAAGCCACGGTTTCGGCCGTGTAGAACCGCCCCATCCACTGGCTCCAGAAGAAACTGTTGCCCGCGAGGCTCACGGGCCGGCCATGGGTGCCGACGATGCGGTTGCCCTGGACCTGCAGGCGGCCGTGGGCGCTGACGATGCCCGGGGCGGCCGGCGCGGGCGGCGTGGCCGGGGTGGCGGCGCAGGCGGATTGGACAAGCGCGGTCGCCAGGGCGACCAGCAAAACGGAGGAGCGGAGCTTGGTCATGGGGAGAGACCCTGACGAGTAAACGCAGGCTCCCGGAGACGGCAAACCAGGAAACGTTGCGGAACGGAAAAACGGAGGGCGCGCTCAGCCAAGGCGGCGGTGCTCGTTGACGAGCAGATGGGCGCGGCGCGTGGGTTCGGGCAGGCGGTAGCCGCGCAGGCAGCCACGAACGATCGCGAGGGCGTCGTCCAACGTCGTGCGGTGGCCTGGAGAGACGTAGAGCGGGTTGGCACGTGGGCGCGAGCGGAGCAGGGCGCCGATCGGTTCGCGCGTGTGGCGGTCGAGCAGCGGCACGGAGGCGCCGGCTCCGGCGGGCAGCCGTTCGTGCGCGCCGGTGAGCAGGCTCTTGGCGCAGCCGATCGACGGCACGTCGAGCAGGACGCCGAGGTGCGAGGCGATGCCCAGGCGGCGGGGGTGCGCGATGCCGGCGCCATCGACGATCACGAGGTCGGGCCGGACCACGAGCCTCTCCCACGCCTTGAGCAGGGCCGGGATTTCGCGGAACGAGAGCAGGCCGGGCACGTACGGAAAGGCGGTCGTGTCGCGCACCACAGCCTGGTCGACCGGCTCGAGTCCCGGGTAGGTGAGCACGATGAAGCCGGCGAAAATGACATTCGAGTACAGGTTCATGCTCACATCCGCGCCGGCGACATGCCGCGGCTCCGTCCGCAGCGGTTCCAGCCGCACGGCGTGGCGGAGGCGCTGCTGCACCTGCACTGCTTCCGCCGGGACGAGGTTCCAGGCGTGCGCAAGGGAGCCCGGGGGCGCGGGAATATTGTCCGGGCCCGACATCAGAGGATCTCGGCGGCCCAGGGCGGCAGTTCGAGCGGACGGTTCTGCATGAAGTCCGTGAGCAGGCTCTGCAGCCAGGGACGGTTGCTCGTGAAGCCGGTGGCGCGGACAAAGCTGCGTCCGGCGGCGCTTTCGATCTCGTAATGCCCGATCCGGATGTCGACGGGATCGGTTTCACCGCGCAGCCGGCAGGACGCCTCCACGGTTTTCTCGCGGGAATTGATGCGCAGCTCGAGCACTTCGCCGTAGCGCGCGATCTCGCGGTTGAGGAAGGACAGCGCGGCGCGGCTGGTCATGGCGTCTTTGGCGGCTTGGAGCATGGTGAGGACTTAGTCAGCCGGCGCACGCCCGCGGTTCCGGCGGTTTCGAACCGGAGCGGAAAGCCCCTGTCATACCCCGGCGATGAGACCGCCCGCCCTGCACCTCAAACGCTACCGCGAGATCGCCGCGTTGCTGTGGAAATACGGACGTTCCGACCTCGTGAAGCAGCTCGCGGCGGCCAACGGCTTCGGATTCGAGCCGCCCGCGGCGGAGCCGGCCGAAGGCGCGGCCGCCCCCGACCAGCTCGTCGACGACCTCGAGGCGATGGGGCCGACCTACGTGAAACTCGGACAGGTGTTCGCCGGCCGGCCGGACCTGCTGCCCGAGGCCTACCTGCGCGCGCTGGCCCGCCTGCAGGACAACGTGAAGCCCTTTCCCTACGCCGAGGTGGAGCAGATCGTGATGACGGAACTCGGCGTGCGCATCTCAAAGGCGTTCGCGCATTTCGATCCCGAGCCGCTCGCGGCCGCATCGCTCGGGCAGGTGCACGCCGCCACGCTGCGCGACGGGCGCGCCGTGGTCGTGAAGGTGCAGCGGCCGGACATCCGCCGGCAGATCGCCGAGGACTTCGACGTGCTCGTGCAGATCGCGGGCTGGCTCGACGCCCACACCGAGGTGGGGCGCCGCAACCGGTTTCTCGACGTGCTGGACGAATTCCGCGCCGCCATCCGGCAGGAGCTGAACTACGAGCGGGAGGCGCAGAACCTGGTCACGCTCGGGAAAAATCTGGCCGGGTTCGGGCTGATCCACGTGCCCCAGCCGGTGTCCGATTTCTGCACCCGCTCGGTGCTGACGATGGAGGAGGTCAGGGGCAGCAAGGTCACGGCGGTGAGCCCCCTGGCGCGCCTCGACCACCCCGGCGGGCCGCTGGCCGAGGAGCTTTTCAAGGCCTACCTCCAGCAGGTGCTCGTCGACGGCCTCTTCCATGCGGATCCGCACCCGGGCAACGTTTTCCTGACGGACGACGGCCGGATCGCGCTGATCGACCTCGGCATGGTGGGCCACACCACGCCGGCGATGCAGGAAAGCCTGTTCAAGCTGCTGCTTGCCGTGAGCGAAGGCAATGGCGACGCCGCGGCCGAGGTTGCGCTCGGGACCAGCCACAAACTCGACGGGGCGGACGCGCCGGAATTCCGCCGGCGCATCGCGCAACTCGTGGCGCGGCGCCGGGACCAGGGGCTGGAGGAACTGAGAGCCGGGCGCACGATCCTCGAAGTCAGCCGCATCGCACGCGAAAACGGCATCGTGCCGCCGAGCGAGCTCGTGCTGCTGGGCAAGACGCTCCTGCAGCTTGACGAGGTGGGGCGCGTGCTCGATCCGGCCTTCGATCCCAACGCTTCGATCCGCCGGAACGTCAGGGATCTCATGCGCCGTCGCATCAGGAAAAACCTGAACCAGGGCGGCGTTTACGCGTCGCTGCTCGAGGCGAAGGATTTCCTGAGCGGTCTGCCCGTGCGGATCAACCGTGTGCTCGATGGCGCGGTCAACGCCGAGCTGGAGCTGCGGGTGCGCTCGACCGACGCGCGGATGTTTCTCGACGGGCTGCAGAAGATCGCGAACCGCATCACGATGGGAGTGGTGCTCGCCGGTCTGGTGATCGGCGCGGCGCTGTTGATGCGCGTGCCGACGCGGTTCCAGCTCTTCGGTTATCCGGGGCTTGCCATCGTCTGCTTCATCGGGGCGGCCGCGGGCGGATTCTGGCTCGTGATCAGCGTTTTTGTGCAGGATTACCGGACACGGAGAAAATTCCCGCGCTGAACATCCGGTGAACCGCGGCGCGCGGTGCGGGTCCAGGAAACCATGCGCGCGATGGACACCACCCCCCTCTGGCTCGACCCGGTGCGGCATCCGCCGTTTCCACGGCTGCAACGCGACCTCGACGCCGACGTGGCGGTCATCGGCGGCGGCCTCATGGGCGTCACCGCCGCCTACCTGCTGAAGCGGGCCGGCCGCTCGGTGGCGCTGGTCGAGCGCGGGCGCTGCCTGCACGGCGAGTCGGGGCACACCACGGCCCACGTGACGGCGGTGACCGATCTCCGGCTGCGGCAGCTCGGCGCGATCTTCGGCGATGAAAACGCCCGGGCCGTGTGGGACGCCGGAGCCGCGGCGATCGACCGGATTTTCGGGCTGATCCGAGCCGAGGGCATCGCCTGCGATTTTCGCTGGGTGCCCGGCTATGTGACGGCACCGCTGGACGGAGCAGGAAAAAAGGACCGGGCGGACCTCGAGGAGGAAGCGAAGCGGGCCGCGGAACTCGGCATCGCCGCGAGTTTCGTGGAGGCCGTGCCTTTTCTGGGGCTGCCGGGCGTGCGTTTCGAGCAGCAGGCGCTGTTTCATCCCGTGAAATACCTTTCCGCCCTGCTCGGCAAAATTCCGGGGCAGGGCGGCCAGGTTTTCGAGGAAAGCGGTGTCACCGCCATCGAGGCGCAACCGCTGGCGGTGTGCGTGGGGCCGCATCGGATCCGCTGCCGGGATGTGGTGATCGCAACGCACAGTCCCATGGCGACCACGGGCAGCGCGCTCGGCGCGGCGCTTTTCCAGACGAAGCTCTCGCTCTACACCACGTACGCCATCGGGGCCCGGATTCCGTCAGGCCTGACGCCGGCGGCCTCGTTTTGGGATACCGCCGATCCCTACCACTACCTGAGGATCGAACCGCGGGGCGATCATGACTACGCGATCTTGGGCGGCGAGGACCACAAGACCGGTCAGGCGGGTGACACGGCCGCAGCCTTCCGGCGGCTGGAGGAGCGGTTGGCGCGTCTCGTGCCCGGCGCGCAGGTGGACCACCGCTGGTCCGGGCAGGTCGTCGAGACGAACGACGGCCTGCCGTTCATCGGGGATTTTGCCGTGCATCAGTTCGGCGCCACGGGATTTGCCGGCAACGGCATGACCTTCGGCACGCTCGGCGCGATGATGGCCGCCGACGCGATCACGGGCGTGAAGAACCCGTGGGAGAAACTGTTTTCCCCCGGTCGCAAGACGCTGATCGGCGGAACCGCGAGCTACCTCGTCGAAAACAAGGATTATCCCTACTACCTGCTGCGCGACCGGCTCGGTCCCGCGGAGGCGGGAACCGTGGACGATCTCAGCCTCAACGAAGGACGCGTGCTCCGGATCGAGGGCCGCAAGGTGGCCGCGTATCGCGACGCGACGGGCAAGATCACGCTTTGTTCGCCCGTTTGCACGCACCTGAAGTGCATCGTGGCCTGGAACCAGGCCGAGCAGACGTGGGACTGTCCCTGCCATGGCTCGCGGTTCAAGCCCACGGGCGAGGTCATCTCGGGCCCGGCCGAGGCCCCGCTGGAGAAACTGCACCTGATTTGAGCAACCCCCAACCCACGCATCCCATGAAACACCGACCAGGAACCCCTTCCGGAAAAATCATCAACCACAGCCGCGGGCTGGGCGTCACGGACGACGCCGACATCGAACGGCGCGCGGAGGAGCTGGCCCGCATCGACGGGCACCGGGTCAACGACGACCATCGCCGGCAGGCCGCCGCCGAATTGAGCGGCGGCGGATTGCCCGCCACGACCGACGAGGACGCCGAGAGTGTCGGCGGCCTGAGCCGCGATCCCTCGGAGCCGCCCTCCTACACCGGCCGGCAGATCGCCAACCAGGAGGCCGAGGAGGAAGGCTTCGCGGCCGAACGCCTCGTGACCGAAGGCGTTGAGGAAGCGGATCACGAGCAGATGCTCGAGGCCCGCAAGCGAAGGCGCGGGCAGGACTCGTGAGGGTACGGACGGAGCGGGCGGCGGGTGCGAGCGAGGGCGCGCGCAAGGCGCGCCCCTACAAGGAGGGAAGCGTGTGGGGCGTGGCAGCGGTGGGTGGCGTGGGTTTTGTAGGGGCGTGCCTTGTGCACGCCCTTGGGGCCACGAAATCAGGCGACGGCGTGGGGGTGTTCAGGGATCCACCACCACGGGCAGGCCGACCCAGGCCAGGCGCACGAGCACACGCGCGTCCCAATTGGCGAGGCGGAAGCAGCCGTGCGATTCGGTGCGTCCGACCTTTTCCGGTTCGGGCGTGCCATGGATGCCGTAGCCGGTGCGATCGAGCCCGATCCACGCGACGCCGACGGGATTGTTGGGTCCGGGCGGGATGATGAGCCGGCGACCCAGCTGGCGCGCCTCTTCCGATTCGGTGAAAACCGCCGGGTCAAACGTGTAGTTGGGATTGGGAATCACGACCGTGACGTGCAACTCGCCCACGGGCCGCTTTTCGACGTCGCGCGCGATGCTCACGGGGCAGTGGAGCAGGATGCGGCCGGTCTCATCCACGGCATGCAGCATTTTTTCGGCGAGGTAGATGTGGATGCGCGCAACGCGGCCGGGAGCGGGGACGGGCTGGACGAAGGGCACGGTGAGCCGCGTGCCGGGCAGCAGGTTGTCCCAGTTCACGGCGGGATTGAGCCGCGCGAGCAGCTTGGGGTTGGCGCGGAAGCGTTCGGACAGCAGCTCGAGCGGCGTGGCGTGGCGCAGGGCGTCGACCTGGGATTTGCCGAGCCAGGTGTCGGGCAGGGGGCTGATCGCCGCGCCGTCCTCGGTGGTGAAGACGTAATCAACCAGGACGGGATCGGCGATCAGCAGCGCGGCCTTGGTGGCGCGGTCCAGGTCGCCGGTCTCGCGCAGGCCCTCGTTTTTCTGCCACGCCTTCAGGGCGGCGGCGGTCTGCGCGCCGCGCACGCCGTCGAGCGAGCCGCAGGAGAAACCGCGGCGGTGCAGTTCGATCTGGGCCTCGAGCCAGTCGGCGACGGGGCGGCCGGCGGGTTCGCCGGTCTCATCGGTTTCCTCCTCGGCGGGCAGGGCGGGTGTGTCTTCGGGGCGAAGCGGGGCCGGGGCGCCGGTCTGGGCCGGAGCCAGCGTGGTGACGAAGCCGAGGAGCAGCGTGGAGAGGAGTTTCAGCATGCGGGTGGTCAGCGCGAGGTGAGATGCCAGTGTCCGCACAAGGTGCAACGATAAGCCGAGCGCTGGCGTTCCACGCCGGCGACGAGCGCGGCGTCGAGGGCATCGCCCTGCGTGCGGTAGCGGCGCTTGCCGGCGCACATGCGTTTGCGCTGCTCGGCGTCGGGACGCTTCATGCCTTGGGTTCGAACCGGCTTTGGGCGCGGTTTTTCTTCACCTCGGCGGCGGGAAAGACGCGGCCGTTCATGGCGATGTAGACCCCGGGCGGCAGAACCTGCAGCGCGCCGACGGCGCAGCCCAGGTTGAAAAAGGCGTCGGTCTGGCGGAAGCGAGCGGGCACCATGGAGCCGGTGAAGACAACCACCTTGCCCGGGAGATCCGCGAGTTGCGCGGCCGTGGCGGTCATGGTGTCGGTGCCGTGGGTGATGAGGATGAGGTGCTCGGGTGCGGCGGCCACGCGGGCGCGGATGAGCGCGCGATCGTCGTCGGTCATGTGCAGGCTGTCCTTTTGCATGACTGATTCGACGACGTAGTCGAAGGTGACGTTGGCTTCCTTGAAGAGCGGGCCGACCTGCGGATCGCCCACGTCGAAGGCGCTGGCGTCGTCAAAGTAGACCTTGTCGATGGTGCCGCCGGTGGTGATGACACGGATTCGCATGGGGCGGGAGGATGGTCGGCGGCCGGCGGGGTTCAATGCGGATTCGGGGGTGCCGGCGGGGTTGCCAAAACGGCGAACCTGGGCAGGCTGATGGTGTCTCTCTTCATCATGAAGCCCTCCGTTTTACTCGCTCTGGCCCTGTCCGTTGCGCCGTTTCCGTTGTCGGCGGACGTGCAGATCGGCGGTACGGCCGAGGAGGTCCGCGTCAGGCTGGGCGCTCCGACGGGGCAGGTGCGGCATGGCGGGCGCCAAGTGCTCTATTATGCACACGGCTCGGTGGAACTGAGGGACGGCCGGGTCACGCGCGCGGACCTGCGCTCGCCGGAGGAGCAGGCGGCGGTTGAGGCGCGCGAAGCCCGGCAGCAGGCCGATTTCGAGGCGCGCCGGGCGCGGTTGATCGGGGAAGGCACGGCTTTGCGCGACCGGAAGCTGGCCGACGCGGCCTTCCTCGCGGCGCCGGCTTCTTATCAGGTTTCCTTTTGGGAGGATTTCGCCCGCCGGTATCCCGGGGTGTCGTGCGCCGAGCCGTTGGCCATTGCGCGGGTGAAGCTCAACGAGCAGCTCGAGGAGAAGCGCCGCCATCAGGAAGAACGCGAGCGTCTGGTCCGGATCGAGGAGCGGCTCGCGGCGGCGGAAAGCGAACCGCATGTGCAGACCCGCATCGTGTATCGCGGCTGGCGCGACCGGTATCAGGAGTTCGCGCTCTGGCCGGTGCGCTACACGTTCTACGATGCGCCGTTGCCGGTCTACACCTCGCCGACGGCCTCGCCGGTCAGTTCCTTCCAAGGCGATCTTGCGCAGCCGGGGCGCCGGGGCGGGTGTCTCCCGACGGGCGCCGATCACAGGCGGCCCGGGCGCCCGGGATCGCACCGTGAACGGATGTAAGCCATGCGGGCGCGGGGCCGCCGTTTGACGCCCGGCGCAAAGCAGGTAAGTAAGGGCACCCCGCTGCGGCGGGCGTTCGCGCATCCCGGTCGCTTCCATGCTGAAAAAATTCTTCGCCCTGTCCTGGCTGCCGCTCAACGCCGATCTCGGCCTGCTCTTGCTGCGGGTGTCGGTCTCGTGGCTCATGATCCGGTATCACGGCTGGGGCAAGCTCACCGGCTGGGCCGACGAGCGGATGCGCACGCCCAACCTCTTCGGCTGGGAGGGCGTAAAGAAGGAGTTTCACACGTTTCCAGACTCTATCGGTCTCGGTTCGGAGTTGAGTTATGTGCTGGTGACCTGGTGCGAGACCTTCGGCTCGCTGGCGATCATGGCCGGCCTGCTCACGCGGCTGCATTCGCTCGGGCTCGCCATCACGATGACCGTGGCCTGGGCGTTCCATCATGGCATGAAACTGAGCGGCCCCGGCGCGGGTGAACTGCCGTTTTCCTGGATCTTCGTCTACCTCCTGCTCGTGCTCGCCGGCCCCGGCCGGTACTCGCTCGACCGCCGGCTCGGCTGGGAGGCCAGGACGAATTAGGGCGGGATGCGGCCCGGGGCACCCGCGCTTATAGCCCCGCCGGGCGGCTAAAGCCGGATGCCGGACCGGCCGATGGGACGGGAACATTATGTTCCGTCATCTCCTCCCAGTTCTGCTTTGCAGCTTCGCCCTGGCGGCCTCCGCCCCGGCGCTCACCGTGGCCGAGATCACCGATGTCTCGCCGAAAGTGGACGAGGCGCCCACGCCGTTGCGCACCTTCGCGCCCGATTACCCGGCTGCGCTGCGCGCCGCCAAGGTCAACGGCGTCGTCAGCATCGTGCTCGTCGTGGACGAGTCCGGCGAAGTGCTGGCCGCCGAGGTCGGCAAGACCACGCATGAGGAGTTCAAGGAACCCGCGCTCGACGCGGTCCGCCGCTGGAAGTTCAAGCCCGCGAAGCTCGACGGCAGGCCGGTCAAGGTGAAGGTGACGATCCCGGTGCGCTTCACGGCCGAATAGGCTCCGCTTTTGTCATGATTGCAGGCGGACCGCCACAGCCGGTCCGCCCTTTCGTTTTACGGCGGGTTCCGCGCATGACACGGGCCTACGCAGGACTACGTATTCACGCGGAGGGGGCGCTGTTCTAGAATCGGCGCACCATGATCGCCTCCTTCCCCCGCTCCGGCCGCGCGGTTGCCTTCGGCCTGTTGTTCGCGCTGGCGCTCGCCGCCCACGCCGCTCCCTTGAAACCCCTCTGGACCTGCCCGCTGGGCGAGAACGCCAAGTGGGAGAATCTCACCGGCCTCGGCGTGCTGCTGGTGGGCACGGATTCCGCCATCCACTGCATCGATCCCGAAACGGGCAAGGTCCTGTGGAAGAACACCGCCTTCAAGAAGAGCACGGTCATGAACGCCCGTGAGATCCCGGGCACGCCGTTCCTGCTGTGCAACCAGGTCAGCGGCATGGCCGGCTCGAAATCCACGCTCACGCTCATCGACTACCTCACCGGCTCGACGGAATGGACCGCACCGGAGGTCATGGGCCAGTACCTCGGCACCATCCCCGTGCCGGAAAAGGGGCTGGTGATTCTCGTCATGAACACCTGGAAGGACGGCAAGGGCCAGGATGCCGGCATCTTCTTCTTCGCCCACGACCTCGCCACCGGCGAGCGCAAGTGGTCCACGAAATTCACGAAGGCCAACGGCATCCCCCTGCACCTCGCCGACAATTCCGGCAAGTTCATGCCCCGCATGGACCTTTCGGGCTACCATGATCCGGTGCTGGAGGGGGACACGCTTTACCTCGGCTACCTGGGCGTGCATGCGCTCGACGTGAACACCGGCCAGGTCAAGTGGGCCGTGGAGTTTCCCCCGGGCGACAAGAACCTGAAGCGGACCTACGCCCCGCTGCGCATCGTCGGCGACACCCTTTACGGCGCCGGTGGCGGCAGCGTGATCGCGATCAACAAGAACACCGGGGCCACGCTCTGGAAGAGCGACCGCATCTCCGAATACGCCGGCCTCTTCAAGGCGCGGGACAACGCCATCGTCACGCAGATCGAGGTCATCGGCGACAAGGTCTTCACCCGTTACGGCGGCAATTTCTCCAACGGCCAGACCGTGCTGCTCAAGGAGCCGCTCGGCGTGGTCGTGGTCTCCGCCGCCGACGGCAAGCCCCTCTACCAGGACAAGAAAATCGAAGGCGGTCTTACCAACCTCATGGCCATTCCCGAGGCCGGCGCGGTGATGTTCGCCGACGGCAAGGAACTGGTCGGCCTGAGCACCGACGGCACCGTGTCCGAGCTGTTCCGCGTGCCGATCGAGTTCAAGCGCAGGATGGGCGGCGGTGACATCGCGAAGATCGGCCTCGGCCTCACCGGCGGTCTCATGGGCACGGTCAAGGCCGTGAGCTCCTCCAGCAAGGCCCGCCTCGACGTGCCGGTGGCGATCACGCGCCACGACGGCCACATCGTCGTGCAGGGCAAGCAGCATCTGCTCGGCTTCGATCCGTCGGCCAAGGCCCAGAAATGGTCGCTCTACTACGCCGCGCCGAGCGACGCGCTCTCCACGATCGCCATGTTCGCGGTCACGCTCGCCGCCTCGGCGCAGGGCAACGCGCAGGTGGCGCAGAACGGCAGCATCATGACCTCCGGCGGCCAGCAGGGCATGCAGAACATCCAGAACGCCCTCGACCGCTACAACCGCTACACCGAGAACCGCGCCCGCAAGGTCGGCGGCTCGAAGAACGCCGGTTCCTACACCTATATCGTCACCAAGCTTGACAAGGACAAGGGCGGCGACGTCGGCCTGCTGGGCATCAACCTCGCGAGCGGCGAGACCGACCGCCATATCGCGCTCGGCACCAAGGAGCCCAAGTACCTCGCCGACGAGGACGCCGGCCGCATCTTCTACTTCAAGGGCGGCGACAACATCCACGCCTACGAGTTCTGACCCACCAAGCCCGCGGGGTGGGGCCGGGATGGACCGGCCTTCACCCCGCGGCAATTTTCAGGATGGCGGCATCCTGAAATGAAAAAGGCCCCGGAGTCCGCTCCGGGGCCTTTGGTTTGAAGGGGTTGATCGTGAGCGGATCAGGAGGCCGGAATGATCTCAAGGGCGTTGATCTGCGGGTTCTCGATCTTGGCCGTGAAGGTGATGTCGAGCTTGCCGTCCGTGACCTCGACCTCGACGGTCTCGACGCAGGCGCGCATCACACCGCCGGCCTTGGCCGTGACGTCGAAGTCCTTGAACTCCTTGCCCTCGACCTTGTACGAGAACACGCGTTCACCCGGGCCGTAGATGCCCTCGTAGGTCTCGGCGAAATGGAGCTTCACGGTGTATTTGCCGTTGGGAAGCGGGCGGGAGAAGCTGTCCATGCTGTAGCGCTCGGCCGTGTAGATCGACGGGGTCTTGGTGCCGGCCACGACGATGCCGTCGCGATCGATGGTGTCGCCACCGCTGAAACCCTGGTCGGCGAGCCAGACGACACCGTTCTCGTCGGTGTGGTTCTTGTAGGTGCCGGCGCGGATGCGCACGGCCTCGGCGGCGTGGGCGAGCGCCGTGGCGCCGAGCGTGAGCGCGGCGGCGAGGGCGAGGAACAGCGGACGGGTGGGATGGGGGCGTTGGTTGGTTTTCATGGCGGGATAAAGTCAGGCGGAGCGCAGCCAGCGCGCGCTGGCTGCGATGCTGGCGAGCGGGTCGGGCGACTGGTCCTGCTCGACATGGCACTGGGCGACGCCGGTCTCCGCGCACACGGCGAGGATGCGGCGCAGGTCGAGGCAGCCGGCGCCGAGCTCCTTGAACGCGGCCGGCGGCACGGCGCCTTCGTCGAAGATCACCGGGGTTCCCGCGGCAAGGTCCTTGAGGTGCACCTGGACGACGCGGCCGCGCAGGTCGCGCAGCAGGGCGACCGGATCGAGGCCGGCGATCGCGGCCCAGAACGTGTCGAACTCCAGCTGCACCCGGCGAGGGTCGGTCTCGCCGAGCAGCACGTCCCAGCCCGTGGTCGCACCATCGGCGAGCGGGGCGAACTCGAACGAGTGATGATGGTAGCAGAGCTGGATGCCGGCGTCGCCGCAGCGCCGGCCGAAGGCGTTGGCGGCGGCGGCGTGGGCCTTCATCCGGGCGACGGTTTCCCGCTGACCCTTGCCGATGTAGCCAAAAACAAGGTAACGCAGGCCGAGCTCCCGCGCCGTGGCGAGCGAACGGTCCAGTTCGGCCTCGCTCGCGGGACCGGGCACGGCGAGCGCGGTCCAGTCGATGAAGGCGGATGTGATGCCGAGGCCGAGTTCGCGCGCAACCAGGGCGATTTCCCGCGCATCCTGCAGCCGGAGCAGCTCGACCTGCGCGTAGCCGGCGGCCTTGATGGCGCGCAACGTGCCGGGCAGGTCCGCGGCGAGCTGGTCGCGCACGGTGTAAAGCTGCACGCCGAGCGTGGCGTGGTAGGGATGGGCGGAGGCGGCGGCCATTTCCGGGGTGGGCTTCGAATGCAAGACACCGTCCGGAGCCGCGCAAGCCCCCGCGGCGGCGCGACAATAGACTGGAGGCGGTCAGGGCCGCCGCAGGCGGGTGCGCTTGCGGTACTGGCCGGGGGACTCCCCGGTGAGGCGCTTGAAGACAACCGAGAGGTACTCGAGGTGTTCGAAGCCCGTGAGGTCGGCGATGCTCTTGAGCGGCAGGTCGGTTTCGCCGAGCAGCTCCTTGACGCGCGCGAGCTGGACGCGGCGGATTTCGGCCTGCGGCGAGCGGCCGATGAAGCGGCGGAATTTCTTCTCGAGCTGGCTGCGCGAGGCGGCGGCATGCCCCACGACCTCGTCCACCGTGAGCCCGCGGCAGGCATGTTCGCGGATGAAGCCGAGCGCGGCGGCCACGTTTTTGTCGCCAACGGCGAGGATGTCGGTGGACAGCCGGGTGACGACGCCCACGGGGTCCACGCGGATGTCGCAGTCGGGAACGGTTTCGCCCCGGAGGAGGCGGTCGAGAACCTCGGCGGCCTGGTAGCCGGACTGCTGGGCGTTGAGCGCCACGCTGGAGAGCGAGGGGTGGGAGAGTTCGCAACGCTTGACGTCGTTGTTGACGCCGAGCAGCGCGATCTCCTCGGGAACGTTGAGGCCGGCCTCCTGGGCCGCGGCGATGACCTGAAAGGCACGCACGTCGACGCAGGCCATCACGGCGCAGGGGCGGGGCAGGTGGCGGAGCCAGGCGGCGAGGAGGCGGACCTGTCCGGCATTCCAATCGGGCGTGATGACGCCGGGATAGTCGAGGTCGAGGACGTCGCAGCGGTGGCCGGCGAGGCGCAGCGCCTCGATGAAGCCGTCGCGGCGCTCGCCGGACCAGCCCTCGTTGGCGAAGCCGCAGAACGCGAAGTGCCGGAAGCCGCGTTCGAGGAAATGCTCGGCGGCGAGGTGGCCGATGGCGGCGTTGTTGGGCCGGATCTTCGGGACGCCGGGGAAGGGCGGGACATCGTTCAGGTCCACGAGCGGGATGCCCAGGCGGGCGCATTCGCGGACGAGGGCCGGGGTGGTGTGACGCGAGATGACGCCGGACCATTTTTCACCGCGCAGGAAAGCCGGGTCGCGCGCCGCGATCGCCTCGTCATCGAGAAACGTGGTCCATTGCCGGTGCGTGCGCTCGTGCTGGACGATGCCCTGCAGCATGTGCGCGCATTCCTCGAAGCGCATGAGGAACGTGAGCAGGATCTTGGGGCGGATCATGCGCCGGATTCTGGCGACAGCGTTTTTGGCGGCAACATCGCTCGGGACCGGACTCAGGCGCCGGCGGCGATGCACGGCAGGGTGATCCGGAACGTGGTGCCCCGGCCCGGCTCGCCCAGGACCTCGATTTGTCCGCCGGCGATCTCCACGGCGTTTCGTACGATGGCGAGGCCGAGGCCGGTGCCATGGTTGCGCGGCTTGGTCGTGAAGAAGGGTTCGAAGATCTGTTCGCGGATGGCGGGATCGATGCCGGTGCCCGTGTCGGTCACCTCCAGGACGACCCCGGAGCCGGGCCGGTCACCGGCCGGGCCGTGGCCGCCGCCCACGACGATCAGGATCGTCCCGCCGGCGGGCATTGCGTCGCGGGCGTTGGCGACGAGGTTGAGCAGGATGCGTTCAAGCTGGAGCGGGTCGACGAAGACGCGGCCGGTGTCCCCGGCCAGGCGGGTTTCGACGGGGTGGCGGGGGCCTGCGGTTTGCTGCAGCAGGGGCAGGAGCTGGCGCACGACCGGCGGCACGCTGATGGCGGTGGGGCGGGCGGTCTGGTTGCCGCTGAGGGCCATGAGATCCTCGGCGAGGGCCTCGCCCTTGCCCGCGGCATGCTGGATCTGGTGGCTCATGCGGCGCACGGTGTCGGCGTCGGGCAACGCGGACTCGATGAGCTGGGAGTAGCCCTTGATCACGGTGAGGATGTTGCGGAAGTCGTGCGCCACGCCGGCGGCCATGTGCGCGAGTTTGAGGCGCTGCCGGTGGGCGGCGATCTCGCCGCTCGTGCGGTGCAGCTGCGTCTGCACCTCGACGAGCGTGGCGCTCTGGATCTTGAGCGCGAGGAGGTCGGCGACGGAGCCGGCGAAGTCGCGCTCCTCGGTGGTCCATTCGCGGTGGGGGCCGGTGTGCTCGTGGCAGACGACGCCGATGACGCGGTCGTTCTGCAGGATCACGGCGTCGAGCAGCGACGTGATGCCGAGCGGCTGGAGGTAGGCCTTGGTGAGTTCGTCGGTGCGCGGGTCGATCTCGGCGTGGTCGGCGGGGATGGTCTTGCGGATGCCGAGGTGTTCGAAGTAGCTCGGAAAGTCGGTCACGCGCAGGACGGTGCCTTCGGAGAAACGCTGCTTGCTTTGCTCGTACAGGCAGGCGCAACGGATGGCGCTCTGTTCCTCCACGAAAAGCCAGATCCCCGCGCGTTCGACGCCGATGGCGCCGGCGGCGATCCGGCAGGTCTCCTGGAACGTGGCGGTGAGCCCCAGCTTCTTCGGCGACAGGCGGGCGATCTTCAGGCGGGCTTCCTCGAGCGGCCGGCGGGGCAGGTTCTCGGCCTGGTAGCGCTTCTTCATGCGAGGTTGCGGGCGGAGGCTGCATGTTTTTGGCGTGAATTCCATCCGATTCCGGCGGCCGGGCGGCCAGAATCGGGTGGTGACTCAGTTTGCCGTAGCGGCGCGCAGTGAGTGCCGTTGCTTCGGACGGCGGTCATAGAGCATCCCAACCCGGCGGAGCCGGAACCAAACCCCAAGCCCCAGAGGTTTTGGCCACAAAAAACACCAGGAGCCCTTGGCCAGGCAGGAGGCTATTTTCCGCGCGCCTATAGGCGCCTTGAGCGCTTTACCCGCCGCCGGGTTCTCGTGTTTTTTGTGGCCATAACATGCTTCGGGGTTGGCGAGGATTAACGTCTCAATCCTTGTCGTGGTTCGCGAGTGAGGGACTCAATAAATCTGCAGCCACGGACATTCGAGCCGGACCCAACTCGTCTCCGAGGAGTTTGTAACGTATTACGTTACAAGCCGGCTTGAGGCGTACGGTCCAGAAGCACTTAAACCGCCATAGACCGCCGCGACAGATTTCGTCCAAACTGAGTCACTACCCAGAATCGGCTTCCCTCGCCACCGGACTGCGCCATGCTTCCGTCCGAGCAATGGGCCAGGAAACGGTCACCTACCTGACGAACATCATCATTTGCACGATTCTCGCGTGCCTGATGACCCATTACTGGCTGAGGCAGGGGCGCACGGCGGCGATGCGGTACTGGATGCTGGCGGCGTGGGTGATGACGGTGGCCGACGTGTTGTTTGCGCTGAGGCCCGCGCTGCCGTACGTCGTCGCGCGATTCGCGCCGACCCTGCTGGTGACGGTCGGTCATGCGATGCTTTTCCTCGGCGCCCAGCGCACCGCGGCGCTGCGCGTCCAGTGGCGGATGACCTACGGGGTGATCGGCCTGCATGCGGCCGGCCTGCTGTATTTTCTGCTGCTGGCCCAGCCGTCGAGCGGTCGCATGATGTTGAACAGCCTCGTGTGGGGCGGGCTTTCGCTGGCATCCGCCTGGTGTCTGCGGCGCGGTTCGGAGCACTTCTGGAAACCGACCTTCGCTCCGTTCACCGTTTTCCTGGCGCACGCGGCCTTTCACGCCTTGCGCGTGGGCCTGGCCTGGTTGTTTGCCTGGCGGGGGTGGGAGTCGGCCGATGCGGCGTTGCAGATGGTCGGCGATCTCGAGGTCAGTTTTTTCATGGTGGCGCTGTTTGTCGGCGTGTTGATCGCCAACCTTCAGGAGCGACACGACGAGCTGACCAGGGCGCACGCCGAGCTGCATACGTTGTCCGGCCTTCTGCCCATCTGCGCGTGGTGCAAAAAAGTCCGCAACGACGAGGGTTACTGGCAGCAGGTGGAGGACTATTTTGCCTGTCGCAGCCAGATCCAGTTTACCCATGGCGTCTGTGCGGATTGTCTGGAGGACCAAAAGGCGGAGAGCCGCCAGTTGAGCAAACGCTGACCGGCTCCGGCTGGCGCTTCATGGCGTTGGGTGGCGACGTCCGGTTTGCTTCCGAATGCCTGTCACGCGCTTGTGTAAGTCGCATATCAGTTCTTATTAAATAATGAGGATCAACGGTTAGTGATTTTTACAATCACTCGCTTGCATTCAAAACCCCGGCGGTCATTTTTATGGACGATGGCAGGAGCTGGTGTCCTGCCAGTTGTTCTATGAAACAGCCTGAACCCTTCGGGGAACGGGCTCTTAAGCCGCCCTTTGGGTGGCACCAAAAAGGAGACGATCAGTCATGCTGACCATCGCCGCCGTTGGAGTAGCCTGGTTTGTTGCCGCCATGATTTACCTCATGGCCGGCAGCGGGAATCGGGTCCGCTCCTATCGATAAGAAAATAACGCCGCCCCGGAGGAGTCCTCCGGGGCGGTTTTTCTTTTTACAGGCTTTGCGGCGCGGTTGCGGCCCAAATCGCAATCGATGCGGAGAGCGGGGCCGGAGGTGACGCTAGACTGGGGCATGATCCATCCCTTCCAAGTGGATGCGACCCGGTGGCCGGTGCGGATGCGCTGGTTCCTCGGCGTGGCGTGGATCGTGATCCTGGCCAAATGCGTGCTCGTCGGGTGGGCGATGGCCCACTGGCGCGTGCCGATCAATCCGGCCTGGGTCATCGTGCCTACGCTCATGCTGGCGGCCCTCGCGACCGCCCTCTGGATCGCTCCCCACGAAGACTGAGGCTTTGCTCGTCTTCGTTGCAGCCTCCGGTCCTACCCGCCGCGGGCCGGGGTGTCTTGGTTTTGCGCGCCACCGGGAAAATCCCGCGGCGTGATGCGGGAAAATCACCGGGCGGGGAAGAATCACCTTGCGATGCGACGCTTTGTGCCGATCCGTAGAGGTGTTCGATGTCAGGTCGTCAGATGCACGGCAGGTTCGTGATTTGAGTCAGACAGAGCGACAGCGACAGATTCCCCCGTTAGCGACACTTCGCAGAAGGTCAGGGTAACGTCAGGGACAGCTCCGGGTTCATCCGGAATCGTGCGTGGCATGGGCTGCGCGCCGGTCGGCCGTGCAGTCATCCGTCGGAACGAGCAACCGTAACCGCCAAACAGGAGACCACACCATGAACTTCCATCAACTCCTTCACCAGCGCGACACGCTGCTGCGGCTGGCGCGGCTGGCCAACACCGCCTACGCGTACCAGCGCCTGGGCGAGTTTTCCGCCCGCATCCACCGCGCGCGCCTGCACGGGCCCGTGGCCGTCCTGCCCGGCGACCCGGCAGGGGCCCAGCCCTGGCCCGGCCTCGCGGCGCTCGAGGGCAGCCAGGCCGTGATCGAGGAGCATTTCCTCGACGAGGAACTCGTGGAATTCACCGACATCCTCGCTTTTCTCGGCGAAGACCTCGGCAGCGACGGCCTCGAGCTCCGGTTCGAGGAAATCGCCGGACGTTTCCTGCCGCGTCTCCGGCGGGAGCTCGAGAACGCGGGCATCGAGCCACCCCCGGTGCCGCTGCAACCCGAAGCGTAACATTCGCGCGCTTGTCGCGGACGGGCGGGCCAGGACAGGATCGGTCCATGATGATCTTCCTCATCCGGCACGTCCACGCGAGGGACGGAGACGACGACGCGCAGCGTCCCCTCAGCGACAAGGGCCGGCGGCAGATCCGGACGATGGCGCGGTTTCTCCGCCGGAGCGGGCGCTTCGTGACGCGGGAGTTCTGGCACAGTCCGCTGGTGCGGGCCCGGGACACGGCGTCGTTGCTGGCCACGGCGATGAAAGGCGAATCCCGGCTCGTCGAGACTGCGGGCCTCGAGCCCCACGCCGACCCTGCGTTCATGGCGGAACGGCTCAGGCGCCTCCGTCGTTCCGTGGCCGTGGTCGGCCATGAACCGCATTTGAGTGCGTTGGCCACCTGGTTGCTGCTCGGCCGGCCCGGGCCACCCGTGATTATGCTCAAAAAAGGCGCGGTCGCGGCCTTCGAACGCAAGGATGGACGCTGGCTTCTGCGCTGGCAGGTCTCCCCGAACGAAGCCGCCTGAGTCGCGTCCATCGCTCGCGGGCGGGTCGCCTCGACCTCAATGCGCCGGTTTGGCACGCGCGGTCTGCCGGTCGCCGTGGAGCGAATGCGTGCGGATCTTCGTCGCGAGTTCCACGGCGCGCTTGATGCGCGTCGGCTCCGTCTTCGCGCTGGCAATGTAGCTCAGCAGCGAACGCCGGCGACCGGGGGTGAAGGTTTCCCAGCGGGCCCTGGCGGCCGGATCCTGCCTGAGCGCGATCGCGAATTCCTCGGGCATGTCCAACCGGTCGGGCGCGGGGTCGGGTTTGAAGTCCATGGTCGCAGGCGTGCGTGCGCCGATTCCCGCCTGCTTGATGAGCTCGCGGCTCACGATGAAAAAGCTGCCGCCGCCGGCGTGGTTCATGAGCGCGCGCTTTACCGCGTGACCGTTGATTTTGCCGACCAGGCGGCGGACCTTGGCTTTCTTCCAGGCCGCGGCGATGTCGTCAGGCACGGGCAGGATGTGGAGCGCCATCTCCTGCTCGAGCCGCTGCAGCGTGGACGTGAAGCGGAAGGCGAGCTTGCCGACGGGCATGCCGGGCATCACGGCAACCGCCGCGGGCCGAGTCAAAGCGACAGTTTCGCGCCGGTCGCTCGGGGGTTGCCTCGCGCGGTCCGGAAACCTTCGCTAGGCCGATGCTGCGCATCCTGTCCGACCTTCACCTCTTCGATGCCCGCACGCAGGTGCGCAGCCTGGCGCAGCTCGAACCGCTCCTGGCCGGCGTGGGCACCCTCGTCTTGAACGGCGATACCTGCGAAATGCGCCGCGGCGTGACGCCGGGGCAACTGGCGGAGTTGAAGGCGTTTTTCAGCGAGCGGGTGCCGGAGGTGGTCTTCATCACCGGCAATCACGATCCGGAGATCAGCAAAAAGCACGAACTGCTCGTCTCGGAGGGACGGGTGTGGGTGACTCATGGGGACATCTGTTTCGACGATCTCACCCCCTGGGCCTGGCATGTGGCGGAGCTGAGGCGGCTCGTCGCCGAGGAGCGGGCGGCGGATCCTGCGGCCGATTACGGTCGGATCGAAGTGCGGGTGAGGATCGCCCGGGCGGCGGCGCGGCGCGAAACCGATCTTCCCGACCGGACCACGCGCACCTGGGCCTCGCACCTCGCGTGGGTCTGGCGCACGTTTTTCCCTCCGCGGCAGACGCTGGCGATGCTGCAATGCTGGCGCGACCTGCCGGCGCGGGCCGCGCGTCTCGCCTCGGCCGAAAGACGGAGCGCGCAGGTGGTCATCACGGGCCACGTGCATTTCCCCGGCGTGTGGCATCCGCCGGGCGGTCCGGTCGTGATCAACACCGGTTCGTTTTTCCGGCCCTTGGGCGGGCATCTGGTGGACATCGAGGGGGATCGCCTGCAGGTGCGCCGCATCGTGCATACCGGTAAGGCCTTTTCCGCCGGCCGGCTGGTCGCTGAAATCCCGCTGCGGAGAACGGGCGAAAAATAACCAATCCACGCAGGCAGCGCCCCCAGGTGGGGGGACTGGAAGAGGGGAGCGGGTGCGACTTCTTTCCCTCAGATCGGGCGATGGCGGTTGCGCCGCGGCCGGAGGCGGCTTGCAGAGTCGCGGCATGCGTACAACCGGATGCCTGCTTTTTCTGGTTTTTTCACCCTGGCTGCTGTCGCCGCTCGAGGCGCAGACAGCGGTCCCTGTCACCGCGCTGGGCGAGGCGGGCTGGTTTGCCGACGACTCCCGCGACGCCAACGGGGTCGATCTCGTGGGCTCGGCCACCACGAGGTTCGGCAAGCCCGGCCAGACGGCGACGACGGCCGATGACGCGGCGCTGGCGGAGCGCATGTCCTTCACCGGCGATGCCGGTTCGCCGAACGGGCTCGGCGGCCTGACCTTCGTCCTCGACAGCGCGCCGGGCAAGGCCTCGAAGTCCACGCTCGCGCTTTCGCGCGACGGCGGCTTCGGGGCGGCGTCGCAGCTGCTGGCGGAGGATTTCTTCGCAACCTACCAATGGATGCAGCAGCCCGCGCTCGGTTCCACGCGGATGGTGTTTCGCTTCGGGTTGCGCACCTCGCAGTTTCACGCCGGGGCCGGCGGTTCGCAGGAAGGGTTCACCGCGACGCGCACCGGTGAGAGCGAATGGGATGTGATCCTGGTCTACGTGCCGCCCGCGTCGACGGCCGGAGTCTGGAACACGACCGGGATCGACGCCGACACGGTCGGATGGAAGGTGTTCTTCCAGGCGGGCAATTCCTACTGGACGGAGAATTACGGCCTGGCCTCGTCCTTCGGTCCGTGGCGCTCGCTCAACGAGTGGGCGGCGTTTGATTACGACAGCGCCACGCTGGGGGTGCAGAGTTTCCTCGATGACGCGGAGATCGTAAGCATCCAGTTTGGCCTCGGCTCTTCGACCAACGCGGTCGGCGAATCCACGCTGGCGTCGTTCTCGACCTCGCTGCTCAACGAGCGCTACATCTTCGCCGCCATTCCCGAGCCCTCGGCCTATGCGATGCTCGCAGGCTTGGCCGCGCTGGGTCTGGCGGCGTGGCACCGGCGGAGCCGGCGGGTGCAGAAACGCGACCAGAGCGTGGCAAAGAGTGCGGTGGCCACGTTGTAGGGCGGGATCGCCGAATCCCGCCTTGGTTCGACTGCTCTGCCGCCATTGCGGCGGGGTTCGGCGACCCCGCCCTACAGAAAAGGCGGCAGACAGACTACTTGGCGTCCGCGCCGAAGTGGGCTGCGAAGAAGGTCTTTCCTTCCTCGACGAGCGCGTTGGGGTCGTTTTGGAACGAGCGGTTGTCGGTCTCGATGGCGAGCACGCCGGTCCAGCCGCTGCGTTTGATCTCGGCGAAGAGGCCCGCGTAATTGGCGGCGCCGGTGCCGACCGGGACGTCGAGGATCACTTCCTTCCCATCGGCGGCGATCTCGACCTTCTTGTCCTTGAAATGGATGTCGTAAACGCGGTCGCCGTAGTCGCGGAAGACCTTGGCGGCGTCGAAACCGGCGGCGGTGACCCAGCCCACGTCGAGGCACACGCCGATGCGGTGGTCGCGCTGGGCGAGGATGGCCTGCACGGTCGCGGGGTCGCCGTAGACGGTGCCCTTGCCGTGGTTGTGGATCGCGAGCTTGATGTCGTATTCCTTCACGAGGGCCTCAAGGCTGTCCCACTCGGCGAGATCCTTGGGTTCGACGACGATGAGCTTCGCGCCGATGAGCTTGGCGAACTCGAAAAGCTGGCGGTTTTGCGCGGGATCGAGCGAGGTCTTGCTGACGCCGAAGGTGTAGCAGGTGAGACCGTGGGCATCGAGGATGGCCTTTTTGCGGAGGGTTTCCTCGGCGGGCGCGGCGGGGTCGAACTGGCCGCTGAAGAACTGGAGGTTCTTGATGCCGTGCTTCACGGCAAACTCCACGACCTGGTCGAAGGTCATGCGGTTGCAGGTCCAGGTCTGAAGCCCGAGCCGGACCCTGGCCTCGGCGGCGTGAAGCGCCGGCGCGGCGGCGAGAATGAACGAAAGCAAGGCGAGAACGAACCGATGGGGTTTCATGGGGAGGGGCCGGCAGTGGAACGCAAATCGCGCCGCATCGCAAGCGGGCGTTGTGCGCCGGGGTTGCGGCGGACGCGGATCGGGCTAGGTTCGGTCGGTCGCCACGCTGGCGGCAGCGTCTCGTTCCAACCTCCAACCCACGCATATTATGAAACGTTCGGCTTCGGCTGTCTGGCAGGGCTCGCTCAAGGCGGGCAAAGGTTCGCTCACCGCTCCCGGCGGTGCGCTCAACAACACGGAATATTCCTTCGGTTCCCGCTTCGAATCGGGGAAGGGCACAAATCCCGAGGAACTCATCGCGGCCGCCCACGCGGGTTGTTTCGCGATGGCGTTTTCCGCCATGCTCGGTGAAGCGGGCGTCACGCCCGAACGGCTCGACGTGACGGCGGAGGTCAGCCTGGACAAGGTGGAACCGGCGGGCTGGACCGTGACGTCCTCGCATCTCGTGATGAAGGCGAAGATCCCCGGCATCGAGCAGGCCCGCTTTGAGGAAATCGCGGCGAAGGCCAAGGCGGGGTGCCCGATCTCGCGCCTGCTCAACGCCAAGATCTCGCTCGACGCGACGCTGGTCTGAGCCCCGGGCCCGCCCGCAGGCTTGGCGAGGCGCAACAGGTTCGCCGGCGTCTTCCGCGCCGGTCCGGCTCAGCTGTCCTCGAATTCCACGTTCCGCGCCCTCAGGAAGGGCTTGAGTTCATCCACGCCGAAATCGGCGAGAACCTGGCCGTGCCAGTCGAGGACGGGAGCCTTGGTCTGGCCGGAGACGTATTTCATCTTGATGAAGGCAGCTTCATCTTCGGACACGTTGACCTCGCGGTGACCGATGCCCTTTTCCGAAAGGAAATTGGCCGCTTCGATGCACCACGGACAGCCGGCTTTGACATAGAGGATGGGGAGTTCTTCGGGCATGGCTGTTCGGACCGCGAAGAAGGGATTCGGTGCGGCGCAACCGCATAGGGTTTTTCCCGGAAGACGCTCATCCGTTGCCATCGGCCCGGCATGCGCGCCGTGATAGGGGTGCCCAGGTGGCGTGGTGTCGCCCGAGGGATCCATGAGGAAATGCCCCGATGGAAGCCAGCCGGTCCGACGGTTACCGTACGTTTGTAGCAAGAAGCCTGTCTGCATGAGCCCCAAGAGCCGCCATATTGTTTACTGGATCGCAACGGTCCTGCTTTGCGCGCAGATGGCGCTCGCCGCCCTGGCCTACCTCGCGCCGGCACCGGCGGCGGCGCAGTCGTTTGCCCGCCTCGGCTATCCGCCGTATTTTCAAGTGATCCTGGGCGTGGCGAAGCTTGCTGGCGTCATCGCGCTGCTGGTGCCCGGCTTTCCTCTGCTGAAGGAGTGGGCGTACGCGGGTTTCGCCTTTACGTTCGTCGGGGCCGTGGTCTCCCACGCACTGAACCACGAAATTCCGCAGATCATCCCGCCGGTCATCGCGGCGGTGGTGCTTACGATTTCCTATGCATGCCGTCCGGAGGCGCGAAGGCCGGTTGAGTCCCGCTCACCGGTCTGAGGTGCAGGCGCCGCCGCGACCTGCATGCACGCACCGGGTCAGGAGGCGCCATGCCGGCGCATCCACCAGAGAGCAATGACGCCTGCGAGATAGAAGAGACCGACCGCGATGATGATCACCAGGTTCACCTTCGTGGTGCGTCGCCTGGTGTCCACTTCGGGGACGCCGTTGCTTTCCTTGTCGATGGACATGGTGCGAAGAGGGAAGAAGAAGACGGCCCGGCAGGGTGTTCCCGCGGTGGAGCCGGTCAGGTCGTGGGAGCCAACTGCCGGAGGGAAAGGCGGGTGATTTCCGGAATGCGGGCCTTGAGCCATTCGGCCATGGCCTCCTCCTCGGGCAGGATCTGGCGGCAGATGCCGGCGATCTCCGGGTGATTCAATTCCTCGGCCGCGGCGATCAAGGCGAGGTAGGCGCCGATCTCCATGTGTTCGGCCGCATAGTCGGAAAGGAAGTTCTTCACGATTTCGTCGCGCGTCATGCCGCTGGCGGCGCCCTGGACGGCGCCCATCGCCCGGCCGAGGGCGCCTTTGAGGGCCGACGGCTTTTCGCCCAGCAGCGCCAGGCAGCGTTCGACGAGTTCGGCGTGGCGGCGCGTTTCGGCCAGATGCTGTTCGCAGCGCACCTGGATTTCCGGATGGTCGCGCGCGTCCTTGGCATGGTTTTCGAGGACGTTCGCGAGGCTGCGCTCCATGGCATAGGCATCGTTGAGCCAGGCGACGAGTTGGTCTTTGGAGGTCATGGGAGGGAGCAGGGTGGGTTAGGGGGGCGCTCCACTGAACCACGGATCGCGCGCGCCCGCCACCGGGGTGAAGCCGGTGGCACACATGGGGCATCGTACCACGCCGGGCCGGGCGCTGGTCGTGCTGTTACAGCCGGTCGCGGACCTGCGCGACGATTTCGAAGGAGCGCAACCGCGCGGCGTGATCGTGGATGGCGGCGGTCACCATGAGCTCGTCCACGCCGGTGCGTTCCAGGAATGCCGCGAGTCCGCGTCGCACGGTGTCAGGCGAACCCACCACCGCTTCGCGAAAGGCCTGCTCGACGCCCGCCTGCTCGTGGGGCAGCCAGCGTCCTGCCATGCTGTACACCGGCGGAGGCAGCGGTCCCGGGGTGCCGCGCCGGAGCAGCACGAAACTCTGCTGCAGCGACGTGGCCAGCCGCGCGGCCTCCGCATCGGCCTCGGCCGCCACGACCCCGATGGCGGCCATGGCATAGGGGCGGGCGAGACGGGCCGAGGGCTGGAATCCCCGGCGATACAGCGTCAGCGCCTGGCCGAGATGATCGGGAGCGAAATGGGACGCGAAGGCGAACGGCAGGCCGAGCGCCGCGGCGAGTTGCGCGCCAAACAGGCTCGACCCGAGAATCCACACCGGCACGTCGAGTCCGGAGCCCGGCACCGCCTGCACGGCCTGGCCGGGAACGACGGGATCGAAATAGGACTGCAGTTCGATGACGTCCTGGGGAAAGCGGTCCGAGACATCGGCCGCACCGCGGCGCAGGGCCCGGGCAGTCGGCTGATCCGTGCCCGGCGCGCGTCCGACACCGAGGTCGATGCGGCCGGGATGAAGGGCAGCCAGGGTGCCGAACTGTTCCGCAATCACCAGCGGCGAGTGGTTCGGCAGCATGATGCCGCCGGCCCCGACGCGGATCGTGGACGTGCCGGCCGCCACGTGCGCGATCACCACCGCCGTGGCCGCGCTTGCGATGCCGGGCATGTTGTGGTGCTCCGCTAGCCAGAAGCGGCGGTAGCCCAGCGTTTCCGCGTGACGGGCGAGCTCGCGCGACCGGTTGAGCGCGTCGACGACGGTGCCGCCGGCGATGATGTTCGACAGATCCAGGACGGAGAACGGAACCATGCGGGCACTGTGCCCAGAACCGCGGTATTTTCCAGCGGTCGCGTTCAGCGGCGGGATTCCGTCCGGATGTTTTCAGGTCGCGAGCGGACGGCGGTTGCGGGGACCGACCTTCGCGATGATGTAGACGGCATGGATGATGCCGGGAATGTAGCCGAGCAGCGTCAGGAGGATGTTCAGCCAGAAATGCTTTCCGAAGCCCACTTGGAGGAACACACCCAGCGGCGGCAGGAGGATGGCGAAGAGAATACGGATGAAGTCCATGCTGCATTGTACCATTTCCCTTGGGGTGGGGCCGTGGAGAACTCTCCCATGCCGTGAACCGGAGATCCACCCGAGGCCGAGCCGGGTGGCGGCGGCTTTGCCGCGAGGCCGGATACGGGCGATGCTCGCGGTTAGGGCGTTTTCAGAAAAAGCAGGACCGGTACCCGGAGCGTGGGCTGGATCCTTCGCTGCGCTCAGGATGACAAACTAAGACACGCCCTGGAGCCGGGCCTCCATGTAGCGCAGGATTTCGGTGCGGCCGGCCTTGGTTTTGGCGGAGCTGAGAAAAATGGCGGGAGCGGGATCGAGGCCGCCGAGGGCGACGGCTTGGAAGCGCGCGACGCTGGTCCGGGTTTGTGAGGCGGACTGCTTGTCGGTCTTGGTGAACACGACGGCGAAGGTGACGGATGTTTCGACGAGCCATTCGATGAACGCCAGGTCGATGGGCTGGGGCTCGTGGCGGGAGTCGATCAGCACGAGCACGGCGCGGAGTTCCCTGCGCTTCACGATATAGTCGGCAGCGGCCTCGTTGAAGTCGGCGCGCTCGGCCTTCGAGACCTTGGCGTAACCGTAGCCGGGCAGGTCGACGAGGCGCCAGTTGCGGTTGATGGAATAGAAGTTCATCAGCCGCGTCTTGCCCGGCAGGTCCGAAACCCGCGCGAGGTCGCGGCGCTCCGCGAGCAGGTTGACGAGGGAGGATTTTCCGACGTTGGACCGGCCGATGAGCGCAAACTCGGCCTGGGCGAGACGGGGGGCGTCGGCGAGGCCGGTTGCGCTGGTTTCGAATTCGGCGGTTTTGATCTTCATGGCTCGGAAAGGCAGGAGTCGGGAAACGCGGCCTGCCGGCGCAGCCAGCGGGGGAGGCACAGGCTGTCGGTCAAAGCCTCGTGCAGGGCGGAACCGAAGTCGTAAGAACGCTCGTCGTAACCGGAGGATTCGAGCGCCTCGTCCACGCCAAGCATCACGGCGAACATGCGCGCGCGGAGGGCGGGGATGTCGACCTGGCTGATGTCCACCGTGGGGTCGGTCATGTGGGCGGAGCAGGCCTCGGCGTCGCTGGTGTGGTGCGCGCGGCAGGGTTGCGGGCGACCGTCGTAGATGGAGCAGGAACCGTCGCGCAGCAGCACGCAGGCCTGCCGGCTCGCGTCGCGTTCGCCGGGAGCCAGGGCGGCGATGCGGGCCCGATGCCCGGCGAGCCGGGTGATCAGGTCGCCGAGGGCGTCGGGCGGAAAATGAACCTGGATGTGATCGGCGGCGAAGAACACCTCGTGCGCCTGCACGTCGACGGGCACGCGGCAGCAGGCGTCGCAGCCCGCGCGGCAGGCCACCCTGGCCCGCACCCGGGCCGGGGTCTCGGCATAGGTCCGCTCGAGTTCGTCCCGGCCCCAGCGGAGCGCCGTCATCATCTGGCGCGCATCCCGGGCCCGCCCCAGGCGCCGCCGCATCCCGGCCACGGCGTGGTCGAAGAGGTCGAAGCGTTGGGCGAGGGAAGGCGGGGTGGGCATTGGCAGGCACAGGTCTCGCAGGCGGGGCGCGAATAGCCACAACAATGCGACGGCGGCGGCGGCCCCGCGCGGCCAGCCGGAAGAAAACCCATTGAAATGGGCGGGAATTTTGACGTGATGGCGGCCGCCCACCCACGCATGCACCACGATGTCGCCCTGATTGCCACCGTGGCGGTGGCGTTTGTTCTCGCCTTCATCTTTGGCTACTTTGCCAGCCGGCTGCACCTGCCGCCCCTGGTGGGCTACCTGGTGGCGGGCGTGGTCATCGCGCTGAGCGTGAATCTCGAGGCGCTCAGCTCTCCGTTCGCCCGGGCCGCCCTCCTGCCGGGGTTCTCCGCCGATGCCGCGATGGCGGGGCAACTGGCGGAGATCGGGGTGATGCTGCTCATGTTCGGGGTGGGACTCCACTTTTCCGTGCGCGACCTGATGGCGGTCCGCCGGATTGCCATTCCGGGGGCGTTTCTTCAGATTGCCATCGCCACGGCGGTCGGGGCGGTGCTCGCGCGGGGCTTCGGCTGGACCTGGGGCGCGGGGCTCGTGCTGGGCCTGTGTTTGTCCGTGGCCAGCACGGTCGTCCTGCTGAAGGCGCTCGAGGCGCGCAACGCCGTGGTGACGCCGAACGGCCGGATCACGGTCGGCTGGCTCGTGGTCGAGGATCTCGCGATGGTGATCGTCCTGGTGCTGCTGCCGGCGTTCGCAACCGCGCTGGGCGGACACGTTCCCGGCGGGCACGACGGGGACCACGGCGCGCAGGCCGGCCTGGCGATGACGCTGCTGGACACGGGCATCAAGGTCAGCGCCTTCGTGCTGATCGTGATGTTTTTCGGTCCGCGGGTGATGCCATGGCTGCTGCGGCAGGTGGCGCGCACGGGTTCGCGCGAGCTGTTCACCCTGTGCGTGCTGGCGGTGGCGATCGGCATCGCGTTCGGGTCGGCCAAGCTGTTCGACGTTTCCTACGCCCTCGGGGCCTTTTTCGCCGGCGTGGTGCTGAGCGAGTCCGAACTTAGCCACAAGGCGGCGGAAAATTCGCTGCCGCTGCAGGACGCGTTCGCCGTGCTGTTCTTCGTGTCGGTGGGCATGCTTTTCAACCCCGCGATCCTCGTCCAGGAGCCGCTCATGGTGCTGGCGGTGACCGGGGTGATCGTGGTCGGCAAGGCCTTGATTTCCCTCGGTCTGGTGCTGGCGCTCGGGTTTCCGCTCAGCACCGGGCTGATCGCGGCGGCGTCGCTGGCGCAGGTCGGGGAGTTTTCGTTCATCCTGGCGGGGCTGGGCATCGGTTACGGCCTGCTGCCCGCGGAAGGGCTGAGCCTGATCCTGGCGGGCGCCCTGCTCTCCATCGCGCTCAACCCGCTGGCCTTCTGGGTCGCCGACCGGCTCAACGAGAAGGTGCGACATTCGCCGCGGCTGTTCGCGCGATTCGAGACGGCGCGGTCCGGTCCGCTCGCGGCGTTGCAGGCCGAGCTCGAGCGGGCGCGCACGGAGCAGGAGGCACGCTCGCTGGCGCACCGCCGTTTCACACCGAAGGAGCTGGTCGACCGCTTTCCGCTGTTTGCCGACCTGAGCCCCGAGCAGCGCGAACTGCTGCTGTTGCATTTCGAGAACCGCGAGGCGCAGCCCGGCGACCGGATCATCCGGGCGGGGGAGAAGGCGGATCTGGCGTACTTCATCGCGCAGGGCGAGGTCGAGGTGACGCTGCAGGGCGGGCGGAAGATCAAGCTGCAGTCCGGTTCGTTCTTCGGCGAAATGGCCCTGCTCAGCGGCGAGCGGAGGTCGGCGCATGTGACGGCGCTCGATTACAGCAAGTTTCTGACGCTCAGCGCGCGGGATTTCCGGTCGTTCCTGAACAAGCATCCCGCCGTGAAGGGGCAGATCGCGGCCAAGGCCGCCGAGCGACTCGCGATGAACGCACAGGCCGCGAGCGAGGCCGAAGCGACCGACGGCGCGACCGGTTGACGCGTCCGCGCCGGCCTGAAGCTTAAGTCGCGGCGACGCGTTCGGACATCGGCCTTAGCCGTCTGCGCACGCAACGGGCCAGGTCAGACGAGCGGCTTGAGACCAGGCCTCTCCACCGCTTGGGTCCGGCTCAGTCGGATTTGGCCTTGGCTGCGGTGGTGGCGAGTTCGTGGGTGTGCGTGAGCAACTCGAGGCCGCCGGCGTCACCGTGGCCGGGGAGCACGAGGCGGGCTTCGGGGTAGGCGGCTTGCACACGCGCGATGGAGGCCGCCCAGTCGGCGATGGAGGCGTCGGAGAGATTGCCGAGACCGCCGGACGCGGCGGCTCGAATGGCGCAACCCCCGGCCAGAATCCGTTCGCCGGCCAGCCACACGACGACGTTGTCGGGGGCGTGGGCCGGACCGGGGTAGAGGATCTCCAAGCTGCCGCACGCGAGCTTTTCGCCTGGCGAAAGCCGGTAAAGGTCGAAGGCGGGCGTGGGTTTCACCTCGGCCAGCGCGAGCGTCCGTTCGGAAGCCACGATCCGCGCGCCGCGCTCGGCGAAAACCTCCCAACCGCCGAGACGGTCGTCATGAAAATGCGTCGCGATCAGGCGGGCGACGGGCAGCTGCAACTCGCGGTCGATCCACGTCAGCAGTTTGCGCGACGGGGCGGCGCCCCAGGCGGTGTCGACGACGACCACGTGATCGCCCTCGCGCACGATCAGGCCGTTGGAGGGCACCAGGCCCCAGACCCCCGCCTTCTGCCACGAGGTGTGAAGCCAGACGCCCGGGGCCAGGGGTTTGATGTCGAGTTCGCCTTCCTGGGCGCGGGTAACGCCCAGGAGGCACAGGAAGAGGAGGGAAAGTCGAAACCGGGGAAACATGCGCCGACAGAAGACCCGCGCGAGCGGTGCGCAATGCTGAAGCGGCACAATTTTGCGGATGCGCGCCACCGCGGTCGGAGGACAGCGCTATTCGGCTCGGAAGCGCTCGGCGTCGGCCTTGTTCCAGGTGATGGTCGCCTCGCCGGAGATGAAGTTCGTGTTGAGGTAGGGGCCGAAGGTCACCTTCTCCTCACGCGCCGTGCCGGCTTTGATTTCGCCAATCAGCTTTTGCATATCCAGGATGTACTGCATCGTGAGTTTTTCCTTTTCGCGTTTCTGCCAGTAGTGGGCGCCGAAGACGAGGAGCTGGCTTTCGTCGACCGCATTCGCCGGATTTCGGATGTACGCGATCAGCTGCCCGACGGTCTGGCGATATTTGGCGAAGCCGTCGGCCGAGAAAATCCACACGCCATTGCCGGAGCCGAGGCCGTCGCCGCTGAAAAGCAGGTTCTTGCCGCGCAGGAAATAGGCCGTCGAGTGATCCGTGTGCCCGGGGATTTCCAGCGCGTCCACGATGAAGCCGCTGCCGAGGTCCAGCGCGGCGTTGCCTCCGATGGGCACGATGCGGTCCGCGGGAAATATCTCCCGTCCTTTGAACTCGTTTGTCTGGATCCAGAAGGTGACGTCGGGGTTGTCCTTGAAAGCCGGCAGCATGCCGGTGTGGTCGCCGTGGAAATGCGTGACGGCGATGTGGAGCTTGCGTGTGCCGATCTCGTCTTTGACGAGCTTTTGGAGGGAGGCGACGGCGGTGGAGTCCCATTTGATGTCGTTGGACAGGTCGATCAGCAGCGCCTGGTCGCGGCCGACGATGAGGTACATGTCGGAACAGTTGTTGAAGCCCGTCCGGTTGCCCTGCGCATCGAGGTGAAGCCCGGCGGGATTGCTCCGGTTGGCGTCCTCGATGCGGGTGACGCCCGGGATGATCGGGTGCAGGGTGTAAGGCCCGACCTCACGGGGCTGGGCGAGGCCGCTGACGGCGAGCAGAAGGAAAAGGGCGACGATGGGGTAGGATTTCATGGGGTGAGGAATCGAACCCAATAAAGTCATCGGTTGTGTGGTGCAAGCAGGCGACGTCACCGTTGGGTGGAGTTCGATCAGAAGGGGGGCATTTTCCCAATGGGTAAGTCCGGTCGATGCACGGAGATTGTTGAGATTAGGTCTGGCTATTCCCCGGAATGTTCGGAGGGTGATATCGGCGCGGCATGTCGCGCCGCAGTGACTGGTGGTCCTCGCTGGAACCTTGGTTCGCGCTCGACCTGAAACCCTGCCTGGGAACGGACTGTTCAGTGTGATCAACATGCGCTCCTCGAATGAATACTCGCGTTTACGTCAGCAACCTGCCCGAAACCGCCACCGAAAAGAACCTGCACGCCGCCTTCGGCGCGTTCGGGGCCATTTCCAAGATTTTCCTCGCGACCGATCGCATCACGGCCCAGCCCACCTATGCCTTCGTCACCTATGCGACGACCGAAGAGATGAGCGCGGCGATTGCGGGCATGCACGACGCCGCCTTCGAGGGACGCGCGTTGGCCGTCAGCGTGGCCCGCGAGGAAAAGGTGCTTCCGCCGCCGCGGCGGTACGTCGCCCCGGCGTCGACCGGTCCGCGCCGCGGCCCCGGCGGTCCTCCGCGCGGTGCGCCGCGTCGCTGAGCGACGCCCGCGCGCGCGACGGAGCGCGGCGGGACGTTGATACCATGAAGAGCCGGACGCACCGCGCCGGCTCTTCGAGTCGATTATCGTGCGCTGGCTGCGTTGCGGACGCCGCCCGCTGCTCAGCGGATCTGTGCGACCAGATCCTGCCGGCTGACCTGCAGCTTCACCTCGCCCTTCTCCTTGTCGAATCGGGCCTGCGAAATCGGGATCTCGATGAGATCGTCGTTTGCGCCTGCGACATCGTTGTCGAGTTCGACCAAGAGCCGGGCCTGGCCGCCGCCGTTCATGGACGAGGACGAAAGCGTGGGGACGATGGAGCCGGGTGATGACATGGACGGGGAGGACGGCAGGGAGGAACCGGAGCCGGTTGAAGACGCGGACGTTGACGTCGAGGAGCCCGTCGGCCTCGAGCCGGCAGACGCCGTGGTCGTGGGCGAGCGGGTGGAGGCGCCGGTGCTCTGCATACTGGAGCGGCTGTCCGGATTGACGCTGGAGCTGCCGGCGCCGCCCGAGCGGCTGGTTTCGGAAAGGCTCTGGTCGGCCTGGCCCAGCGCCTGGGTGAGACCGATGTGTTTGATCTTGCCGATCTTCTGGCCATTGCGATCGACCACTTTCTTGCCCTTGAGCTGGTCGGCCGTGATCCGGGTATCCATCTGGGCTTCACTCACGCGCAGGAACTGCTGGCCGCTCTGCCAAGCGGGGTTCTGCTGCTGGTCCGGACGGTTGCGTTGGTCGGAGGGGATGCCGGCTTGAGCGAACAGCCCGAGGGGCAGGAAGATTGATCCGGCGGCGAGGAGGAGGGGCAGGCGGGGTTTGGATTTCATGATATTTCCTTTGTGGTTTTCGGGGGGGGAGTCGCGGACGAAGCCGCGATGGACCCTACGTTACGTTGTCCGGGCCGGCCGTGCCATCGGGGGCCTTGACGCCCGGGGCTTCGGGTGGAACCGGGTGCAAGGTCGAGAAAATCGCCGGGTGCGGTGGAAGACCCGATCGGTGCAGTCTTGCGAACCGTGGGTTTCCGAGCGGCAAGCATGCAGTCGGCACAGGACCGGGCGGCGGGGGCGTTCTTTGAGCCTTATGCGGGCGGGCGGCCTGACTCGGCGCGGCCCGCTGCAGGCCAGCGCGTCGAACCCGGCATGGAGTGGCGTGGATGAAGGGAGCGCGAGGGTTGAGCGTGAGCCTCGCAAGAAGCATCACTTGCCACCTTTCTGGACGAATTCGGGGAAACCAGCTTTCGCACCGACACGTATCACGGACGCTTCGCCAAGTTGGTCTCCAACGAGGAAGTGCTCGAAATCGATGAATCTGAGATGATCGATTCCTCGTTTCAGGGGGAGATGAAGATCTCGATCCGACGGGCGATCCGGCTGGCGGCACCGGGCCTCTTCACCGGGTTCAGGGTTGTGGCGCGGCACCGGGGAACCATTCCGTGTGCTGGTCGCCCTGGCGGCCTTGGTAGATGACGCGCTTCCCGCGCAGGAAGACGGTGTAGCCTTGGACGCCGGACTGGACGGCGCGGATGCTGAAATCCGGAAATTTCTGGCCGCGGAGCTGGCTGTCGCGAATGGCGGCCACCAAGGCGGTGGTGTCGAAGTTCTCCGCGACCGCGGGTACATCGAAGGCAAGGGGCGTGACGTGGATTTCGTCGGCGCCGGAGTAGCAGGTCTGGAGGTGCTGGATGTAGTCGATGTGATAATACTCCACGCCGGCGGCGAGGAGGTTTTGCACGACGGTCGGAAAGGTCACGGTGCCGGCGGCGGTCGCCTCGGCGGTTTGCTCGATCAAGGTGGTGTTCACGCGCCCACCTTGGGTCGCCGCCGTATGCGGCGCCAGCCATGAACCCCTGTTTGACCGACGCTGCTGACAATACGCTGTCAGGAGAGCGGCCTGGATGCGCGCTGCGAAGCGCTTGAATCCAGCCGGATGCATGGATTGCCCTCGCTTGGCAGGGTCACGGCAATGCGTGAAGAGCAGAGGCCTGGCGTGTCCCGGCCGGCGGTCATGCAAGGCGTGGTGAGAGGATGGCAAGAAGTGGCGCATGGTTCGAAGGACGCGTGATGGCGGCCATGTGGTCGCGTGCTAAGCGGTGGTGGAGCGTGGGGGAGCGTTGCCGGCGGCGCGCGGGCGGCGTGTGCTGCGCGCCTTTTCATGAACGCATCCGTCCCTTCTCCCAAACTTGCCAATCCTGCGGTGGTCGGCCTGGCCGGCTTCGGCCTCACGACCCTACTCCTCCAGTTTCACAACGTCGGCTGGATGGGCATGGGGCCGGTCATCTGGGTCGGGCTGATCTTCGGCGGCCTCGCGCAGCTGATCGCCGGCCTGCAGGAAATGAAAACGGGCAACAGCTTCGGCTATTGTGCGTTCACGGCGTACGGCGCGTTCTGGATCGCGCTGTGCCTGATGCTGCTGGGGAACCACTTCAAGGTATTCGAGGCCAGCCACCATGACGTGGGCTGGTTCCTGGTGGGTTGGACGCTGTTCACGGTGATCCTGTGGGTCGGCTCATGGCGCATCCACGGGGCGATGGCACTGACGTTCACGTTGCTGCTGGTCGGCTTCGTGCTGCTCGACCTGGGGCATTTCGTGCACCCCGCCTTCAATCGCGTGGCCGGCTACGAACTGATGCTGTGCGCGCTGTCGGCGTGGTACATGATGGCGCGCATCCTCCTCAACGACCTGTGCGGTCGCGAAGTCCTGCCCGCCGGGCGGGCGTGGGTTCGCTGAGCGCAGGTCGGTCCGCGTTCGTTTCATCTCATCCCTGCCTACGTCGTCGGCCCGGCCGCCGTGAGTCGCGCCGGCGGCGCAGGATCAGGCGTGCGACCGGCGGCGATAGAGGGCCACGCCGAGCGCCAGCACGCCGGCGGCGGCGTAGGTCGCCGGTTCCGGAATCGCGTAGAGCGCGACGGCGCTGACGGTGTCGCATTCGGCGTCACCCGCGCCACGGAAGTCGAAGGAAACGCTCGAGGACTCGGCTCTGGAAAAGGCCGAGGGCGGTGGTGTCGGCGAGATGAAGCCGCTCCTTGTCGGGCAGGCGAAGCGCCGCCGCTTCGATTACCGCGAGCTTGGCTGTGGCGGCACCCGGGATCGGGCGCGGAGGCAATTCCGCGTTCGCGGGACGGCCAGGGAAGGTGGCCACACGGCGGGTCAGCCAGGATTTGTCGCCGCCGCCGGGCCACTGGGCGGGCGGCGTAACTTCTCTTGGCAAATCAGAGCCGCGGCCCGCTCGCGGGCAGGAGCCCTGCGTAGGACCAAGGGTTCAAAACTGGCGCATGCTGCGCACGGCCGCGAGGACGTTGTAGGGGTCGGATTCCCGTTGGGTATCGTTGACCGGTTGGTAGCACCAATGGGTGATACCGGTCCGGCCGCTGAGACTCTGGTAGTTCACCGTCGAGGCGGTCCAGTAAAAGCCGTTTTTGCCGAGCGGCTGACCCCTGGCCTGGGTAAGGGCCTGCTCGATGCGACGCCGGTTCGCAAACACGTGACGCCACTCCTCCAGAGTGGGGAGATACCACGCAGTCAGGCCGGTCTGGGCGTCGAAATGTGTCGGGCGGGCGCCGCCATCGATGGGTTTCCCGGTCGGGCGCTCGGTGAGCGACAGGATCAGGCCGTGCTGTCCGGAGCCGTCGACGTAGACGATGACACCGTCGCCGTGAATCTCGCCGACCGTGCGGTCGCGCCGCCAGCCGGCGGTGGGATTGGCGGGCGCCTGCGGCCTGGGCGCCGCGCTCTGGGCGATTTGTTTTGCCTGGGAGGAGTCGAGAAATTGCGCGAGCTTCGGGCTCATGCGCGCGCGCAGGGTGGACAGGTCGAGCGCCCCGGCGTTGAAGGCCGTCATGTAGTGAGCGGCGTTGACCAGATTCATTTCCATCGAGGCCAGCACCTCGCCCAGCGCGATGGTGCAGATCTGGGCGCGGGTGAGTCCGGCCGCGGCGCCTTTTTCCGCTGCGGCGGTCGTGAAGGCGGAGAAGGTGGCCATGCGCTCCTCGAGCGGACCTGCGCGGATGCCGCGGCGATAGGCCATGCGGTCCGGCTGGAGCTGGATGATCGCGGCCTTTTCCGGGCTGGCGGCGGCATATTCCTCGAGCAGGGCCTTGGTGCGCGGGTTGCCGCCGGCGGTGGCCCGGCAGAGCCAGTCGATTTCCTCCATGAGGTTCGGCGGGTTGCCATCGTATCCGCGGCGTGCGATGAGGGCCATTCTTTCCTGGCCGTCCGGATGCGACCAGGCCTTGTCGTACAACAGCTCGCGCGCCTTGGCTTCGTTGCGCTGCACACCCTCGCCGTTCAGGTACATGTCGGCGATCTTCAGGACGGAGGGGATGTCGCCGGCCAGCGCCTGGGCATAGACGGGTTTCATGGCCTCCGGCACCTCGGCCGGCACGTTCGCGGCCGGGGACAGGTTGGCGAGGAAGACGAGCAGGCCCGGCACGAGGCCGGCTCGGAACAGGTTCAGCGCGCAGACAAAACCGGAGCGGGGCGATTTCATGGCGGCGATGCTCTGCTTGGCCTCGCTCGCAGGTCAACGATCAGGCTCTACGTGTATGTGCGTAGGCGAGACGGCCCAGGCCAACCGAGGCGAAGGGCGAGCCGGGACCGGTCCGGATGGCCGGTTCGTCTGCCCATCCTGTTGTCGAAGCAAGCCGCGCCTGCGTCCGATCCGTTCAACCATGCCGACGGCTTGGGCCGCAGGCCCTCGGGACCCGGCGTGTGGCGCAGCGCTTCCGTGAAGAGTCAGAAGCCGATCTGTTCCGTCTCCGGCCCTCGAAGCGTGTCATCCCGAGCGAAGCGAGCGATCCGGTTCTACCGGCGGGCTCCGGTCCTGGTTGGCCGGCAGATCCTCCGGTGAGAACAGGGAGTCGCACATCAGCCACCAACTGCGGGAAGGGCGGTAGAGGGCGATGGGCACCACGACGGAGGCGAACAAGGCCATCCCGGCAATGGCCGGAAAGCCCAGGCCGAGGAACCAGGACACCACGATGATCGGCACGACGACGCCGAAGGCCGTCACACCGTAGTTCAGCGCGAGCGCGCCGAGGAAGGCGCCTTCGTCGGCGTCGAACCGGCAACCGCAGCTCGGGCAGGCCGGGTTCAATTCAAAGAGGGCGCCCGGCTTGAAGAGAGCGCGCGCCCCGCAATTGGGGCACCGGTGGGTGAACCCGCGTTGGACGATCTTTATTCGGGTGACGGTCAGTTCCATGCCCCGAAGCTAGGCAGTTGACCGCCGTTTGCAACGAAGCCGGGCGGCACAGCGCCAGGTGAATTCATCGAGCGCTTCTGCGAGGCTCCCGACTGCACATGTGCTGCGGATGAATCAGTCCCATCCCCTTTGAAACCCAGATGAACTAAATTACCCCTAAGTCACTGTCCGCAATATCAGGGGAAACCCATCCTGACCCCGGCTGTTAGTAGAGTGTTGCGAGGTCGAAGTTCCGAACCGCATAGATGAGGCCTTGCTTGCCGCTGTCGGGCCCGGGATTACCTGGCGGGACGAAGGCCGATTGTGGGGGGCCGTCCGGCCCGGCGGACCCGCCGCCCGAGTTTCCAGGGTGGCTCCCGCGCGGGCCGCCGCTGCCCGGTGCGCCGTTCCGGCCGGCTTCGCCGCGAGCACCCGCGGTTCCCTTTGGATTGTCCACGATGGCAAACTCTAGAAAATCAACTGCCCGATCAGAGCCTACGTAGTAAACATTCGCTCCATTGCCGCTGGCTCCGCCGTTTCCGCCGGCACCGCCGATGCCACCCATCCCACCCGCACCGCCGCTGCCGGCATTTCGGGGTGGCAGGCCAGGCTGCCCATCTCCCCCGCTGCCGCCGTGCTGTCCATTTTGGCCGTTCTGCCCCTGTCCGCCCGAACCGCCATCGCCGCCGGGAGCGAAGATCCGCAGGTTCAAGCGTGAGGGTAGCGGCACGCCCGATTGATTCACGAGTGTGTCTGCGAAAAGGTAGATCGTGGGCTGGTTGTACCCGTTGGCTCCATGGCCGCCGCTGCGTCCGTTGGCCCCTGCCGCTCCGTTGGGGCCGTTGTCCTTCGCTCCTGCCTTGGGTGCGGGCGGGTAATCGGGGATTGGAGCCGGCGACTCTCCATGCACCGGCAAACGGGGCTCGCTCCAGATTTGCGTGCGGATTCCGGGTTCCGCGAATTTCCATGTTTTTGCGACGAACGCAACCCAGCGGATGTTGGGTGGCACGACGATGTCCGCACCCGAAGCCACCGTGAAGGTCTCCGCCTTCACCACGAGATGATCGCCGCTGATCGCGGCGACCATCGTGGGCCGCCATCGGTCTTTGATCACAACCACATCTCCGCTCTTCGCGGTATTCCTGATTGCGGCCTGCACATCCGCAGGAGGTGCGTTGAGTCGCTGGGGCTGAGCGATCGCCGTTCCGAAAATCACGGTGGCAGCCGCCACCGTTGCGAGGATGTTCTTCATGGAGGATTTTGTTTAGGTTTGGATTTGCGTGCTCGCGGACGAAACGGCTGTGGAGCGTCGTTTGCCTCGCCGGCACGCGCTTACGATATCACGACGGGCCGCCGATCGCCTGGGAAGAAGCGAAAGCAATATGGGAAAGATTCCCAAGAGGGCGATGGCAGCACGAGCACCGAGAAATCGTTCATCGTTCAATTTTCACTGTTCATTGCCGATCTCCGTGGAGGATAGAACGGGGTCAGGTCGCGTATTGGGAGGCGAGCTTATGCCAGAGCGGATCCTTTGCCTGAAGATGGCGTCGGTACTGGGTCGGATTGTGGCTGAAGGCCCTCGGATGTCCGAGTTGCAACTGGTGGCAGAGCCAGTCGTTGGAGGCTTGCGTCCGCATTTTCATGAAAGCGGCGACGACGAGTTTCTCACCCGCAGATTTCGGCATGTTCTGCAGTTCCGGGTGCTTGAATCCGGCCAGGTGCAGAACCGAGGAAAGGACAGTCGCCCACTGCGTTTCCCTGATTTCCGTGGCGCCGGATACCACAGGTATCGGTAGCTGGAGTGCTGGTAATCCTGGAGCCGGTCGACTGGCAGGATGCCGGCCCGAACGGGATTCAAGTGGATGTAATGGCACACCAATCCCAACAGGATCGCCCTCCTCGACGAGGAGCGCCTTGTAGCGGCCTTGGAAGACGTGCCCGCGTTCCTGACGCCAGCTGTTGAAGCGGTTGGCGAAGGTGACTTGGAGCCACTTCATGCCCGAGACGAGGTTTCCGTCCGGGGTTTCGAGGGCCAGGGGGTAGTGATTACGCATCACTACAAAGGCATGGAGCAGCCAGCCGGACTTCTCACAGGCCTCGAACAGGCACGAAACGAAAGCTGACTTGGTTTTCTCGGTTCGGAAGATGTCGGTGCGATAGTTGCCCCGATTGATCACGTGGTAGCATGCGCCGGGGAATTCGAGGCGGAGCTTGCGAGCCATGGGCTGCAGGCTGGGCGGCCCGGGCTTGGGCGCGAGGTATTCGCCGTAAGAAGGCCGTTAGCGAGCGGAGAGCATTGGTCGGTCACCTCCGGATACGCGTCCCGACCCCGTGGATCGGCCCTATTGCCGTTCGTTGGTCCGGCCTGATACCGTGGTCCGGCCCGATGTCTTCAGGGCGCCTCAACCTCCGGCGAGTTTCCTCAGTTTTTCGGCCATTTGATCCACGGTTTCTCCTTCGACAAGAAAAGTGACCGTCGCTGCCACAGGCTTGAAGTTATTGCGGGAGATGTCGTCGAACCAGGACGACAATTTTAAGAGGCCACCGGGGCTGATCTCGAATTCGTCACCGTGAACTTCCCCGTTCTTTTCGCGGCGCATTTTGGGAGGAGCATAAGCGTCCGGAATGGTGACGCTTCTTGTCTTCACGAACCCGGCCTTTTCGAGGAGGGCCCTCGGCTTGGGATTATCCTTATGTACATGGGCAAGGACCCGCTGGTTGTTATTCCACGGGTCCTGATAGACGATCAGGTGGGCCATCGCGAAAACTCCCAGTGCCGTGGCCAGGCCGATCCTCTGCACCGTTGAGTCAATAGTCATGCCGCCGATTTCCCAAGCGAGCGCATGCGCATCAAAGACAGTGTAGCACAAACCGACCATTGAACCGGTTTGGGCATCCAGGGCGCAATAAACGTAACCCTTGGCTATTTGGGCCTCAAGTTCCTGTTCGGTGCGCTGCCAGACATAGGGATCATCGTGAGAAATTCGTTGATGAAATGCATAGGCGGCTTTGGCGTCTGCCGGTTGCACTTTCTTGATCGAGTATGAGGCCATGGGAGGATCGTGCTTCGATTAACAAAAAGGCCGCGGGCGATTGGTATAGTCGCCGACGGCCCATGAGGGGAGAAAGCCTGAATTAGGGGGCAGAGCAAGCCTCTGGAAAAACCTGAGGGCTGAAACCTGAGACTTGAGAGCTGGCCAACAACCAAGCCGGATAGGAATGATGATGGGGTCAGGTTAGGGTTGCCCTAATTTGACGGAAAACCGGACAGGGTCAGGTTCTGTGGTATGTGCTGGGGCAGGAGTCGAGTTGGGCTCCTAGCGGAGGCTGCTTGAAGGGCGGCAACCACGGACCACATGCGCCGACCCCCTCGGCTCGGCCTTGAAATCGATCCGATTCGCACACGTTCCAAGCTGGCGTGCGGGCGATGGAGGCTCATCCTGAGCGGCCATGTTCGAAATTGCCGGCACAATCAAAAAGGTCTTCGAGGAACAAACCTTCGGAAGCGGATTCAACAAGCGCGAGTTCGTACTCACGATCGCCTCGGGACGTTTCCCGCAGGACATCAAGTTCGAGTGCGTGAAGGACAAGGTCGCCCTCGTCGCCGGCCTGAAACCCGGCGACAAGGTGACGGTGTCCTTCGACCTGCGCGGGCGGGAGTGGAAGGAGAATTACTACGTGAATCTCAACGCCTGGAAGATCACGGCGGAAGGCCCGGCCGCGGCTCCGGCGGATGACGCCGACGGCGCGCCGCTGCCCGAGGAGCCGGGCGAGACGGTCGACGATGTGCCCTTTTGAGCGAGGCCGACGAGAGCGGCGCAAGGGAAGGGCTCCTGGATGGCGATGACGGTGCCTCGAGCGACAGGCGATGCTCATCGCAGGTCGCAAAAGGGGGCGAAATCGATGCCTTCCGAGTCGGTGGGCCTAAGCCAACACGGCCGCGTGGCGACCTGATGTCGTCAGCGACCCGTGAGGCAGAGGGAGCCCGGGATTGGGAGGCGGAGGCAATCCTGCGTTCGCGGGGCGGGGTGGCGGCTGGAACGGGTCGCGTTCGCCCGGCGGCGCCGGAGGCTAGTCAAGAGTCAAGACCTGACGTGTTCCGGCCGGCTCCGGCAGCCCGTCGAGGCAGCGGAAGAACGTCCGTTTGGTGCCGACGACGGCAAAAACCGGGCCACGGTAGTTACCACGATCGATAACGTGGTAGGAGTCATTTTCGAATTCGAGCCGCAGGGCGCGAGGCATGCGGCGATGCTGGGTGGGCGAGGGCAGTTCGCAACGATGCGGCCGTGATTTATCCGTTATCGGTGCGACGGTTCCCCGCACCCCACCACCCGACCCTGTGGTTGACTCCATGTCATCTTTTGCGTCCTGGCTTTTCAGCGTCCAGGAGTAGAACGAAATTCTTTGGCTAGATACTTGGCGAAATCAGAATCTCCCAGAAAATTTCCCGGGACTATGATGTCCGCAATGATTTTCTGGTAGAGGGGCTGCCCCAAAAGGTTTTTGCGATAGGAGTTAAATTCAACGACCTCCGTCAGACTTACTTTCTTGCCCGTCATGCGATAGAAAAGGTCGGCGGCCTTCAGATCGATAATCACGTAGGTCACTTGTGAAAGTGTCACCCCTAGCCGAGCTATGGTTCCCGGCGCAATTCCGTGAAGTTCCAGAAGCTTCTCCCCATCCTTTTCAGCGATAAGCTTCTTGGCCTCGAGCAAGTATTCGTAATTGGTCGTCCAGATTTGGGTGTTGGTCTGACGATCCAGTTCCACGGCTTCCTGATAGGTGGAGAAGGCAACAAGCACGAGCGCCAGGGCCGAGAACAGGCAGCTAGCGGCGCCAAACATATCGCCGAATTGGCCGCGGTGAGCCCGGAAATCAGTCCCAGCCGCCGCAGGGATATGATGCTCAATGAGCCATTTTGAGAGCAGCCATAGAGCCACAGCCGTCAGTATCACCGCAGGGACCACATACCACCAAGTTTTCTTTCGAGTAGTCATGGGAATAAAAAAGGCCGCGGCGACTTGATGTCGCCGGCGGCCCGTGCGTGAACTAGGTCTGAAGTGGGCTGGCAGAGCAATCCCGCATTCCGCGGGGTCAGGTTAGGTTAGTCTGGATTTTCGAGAAGCGGCCACATACCACAGAGGCCGACACCCCTTGGCTCGGCCCCGCCTGATTGGCCGGCGGAGTGCTCGGGAATAAAGCAGCCTGACCCCGGCTCGGCCCGCGGTCAGTCAAGACGTGACGCGTTCTCGGCCTCCTTCCAGGCGTATGTCCGGGAGATCCTCCAGCCGGTGCTTCGGCCCGGCTTGGACAATCTCGGCGTGCATAAGAACGATCACACCCTCGCGTTGATCCGGCTCGCCGGTGCCGAAGCCCGCCTTCTGCCGGCTTACTCCCCCGACCTCAACCCGATCGAAATGATATGGAGCAAGGTGAAGGCGTTCTTGCGCAAAGCCCAGGCTCGCACACATCCCGACCTGCTCAAGGCCATCGCCTATGCCCTGTCCTGCGTTACGCCCCAGGATGCCCTCGGCTGGTTTGCCGCCTGTGGCTATAACTTTATTTGAAACGCTCTAGTAGAGCATGTGCAAGAAGGTGGAGGCCGCGGATTTTTCCGCGGCCTCGAGTGCTTACTTCTTACGCGGCAGGTGTTGGACTACTGTCGTGTTCGGACGGCTGCGCGCCTCCTGGACCGTGATGAACTGTCCATTCTTCGCATCGCGGCCGATTTTGAATGATTCGGGTTTCTTACTCATAAAAATCACCTCCTTCGGTGAGTTGAAGTTGTGGCTGGAAGGCCCGACAGGGTTTTGGCCTGTCGGGCTTGGGCATGGCAAAGCCATCTCCTGCATAGCAGAAGTGCTGAGGGTTGCGCGTTACGGGCGCTTAAGTCGCTTCGTTGAAGGGCACCCAGATCTTGAAGACCTTGGCGTGCCGCGGGTACTTACGTCGGCCGGTTTTAGGATCGGTGATCCATGGCCGGTAGATGTAGTGACCGCGCGGCTTGGCGCCCCCGAATGGGAGGAAGGTTCGATCGTCGTTGTTCACGGCGAATGGCCTTTGGTTGAATCGAGAACTTATTCGACAACCAGCCACGAAGGTCTACGCTCACCAGTGAACTCTCTGATGGCGCTTCGGCGCTGTCTCCATGGCAAAGTCTCTTAGCCTTGGAGTTCTGGCCACCACGCCGCGTCAACGGTTGGTGGCCTAAATTTTTTGGATATTGCTTCGATGTCACCATCGAGATTCAGGAAGAAGTTGTTGGGGCGAGCGTTTTGACAATGTCTGCGGCGCGGACCAACCCGGGGTTTGAGAGTTTCCAGCCGATTTCTCGTGATCCGCTCGCGAGGTTTCCCAAGGCATTTACATAGTTGGAGTGATTGCCGATGTCATAGCATCCCACTTTTGAGCAGATCACACGCGCATCCTTATCGCCAAAAGTAGGTTCGCCTGTTTGCAAGAACGCCTTGAGGCCGCAGATCACGTATGCCTCGACGGTTTGCTGCCGCTTACTGTCCCCGGGCATCTTGGCAGCTATTACCTCGATGGAGTCTTGTTCGATGGAGAAAACGTGATCCAATTGCTCGCGAGTGATACCGTTCTTGCGCATCCAGCCAAAGGCCTTCGGGGAAATTCCTTCCGAAGAGGGCGGCAGGTCCTCCAGTGATCGCTGCTGTGTGGGCTTCTGAACGGCCTCATCCATGGGCTGCCCGAGTAACAGCATCGACGCTGCAATCGCGCGCTTGCGTTCATCGGGAGTGAGGGGGAGTAGGATTTGAACTAGCTTTGCAGCCGCCTCGACGGCGGCGTGGGGGTTGTTGATGTCGGAGCTCATGACTGAGATATCCATACTGAAATCATGAAAATCATAAATGCAATAACAAAAATCATAATATGAATAGTATGAAGATGCGCCATTAAAAAAGGCGCCCGATAAGGGGCGCCTTGAGAAACTAGATCAGAATATGTGTCACTGGCAGGCTTCGCACTCTTCGCCGCGTTTCATGGCCTCGATGGAGCAGACGCGCTTTTCTTCGGCGGTGTAGACCTTCTTCGGCGTAGCCGAAGCGCTGGGAGCTGGGAGCTCGGAGCTAGGAGTTGCTGCGGCTGCCTCGGGGGTGGCGGCGCCGGCGAGGCCGCGGACTTCCTTCTTCACCGTGACCGTGGCTTTCTCGATGTTCGAGGCGCCGAGGGTGCGGAGGTAGTAGGTCGTCTTGAGGCCGCCGTGCCAGGCGGAGCGGTACATGTGGGACAGGGTCTTCAGGTCCGGGGTCTTGAGCCAGAGGTTCACGGACTGGGCCTGGTCGATCCACTTCTGGCGGCGGGCGGCGGCGTCGATCACCCACTTGAACTCGACGTCGAAGGCCGTCAGGTAACGGGCCTTGAGGTCGGCGGGGATGGATTCGATGTCCTTCAGCTCGCCGTCGAAGTACTTGAGGGCGTCGATCATCTCCTGGTTCCACAGGCCGCGGGCCTTGAGGTCCTTCACGAGGAAGGGATTCAGCACCACGAATTCGCCCGAGAGGTTCGATTTCACATACAGGTTCTTGTACGTGGGCTCGATGCAGGGGGAGGTGTTGGTGATGTTGGAGATCGTGGCCGTGGGGGCGATGGCGAGGACGTTGCTGTTGCGCATGCCCTGCCTGGCGATCTTCTCGCGGAGGGGCTGCCAGTTGAGGCGGCCGCCGCGCGGGACGTTGATCGGGAGGCCGCGTTCCTGCTCGAGGAGGTCGACGGTGTCGGGGGGCAGGAGGCCGCGGTCCCACTTGGAGCCCTTGTAGGTCGAGTAGGTGCCGCGCTCGGCGGCGAGGTCGGAGGAGGACTCGTAGGCGTAGAAGGCGATGGCCTCCATGAACTCGTCGTTGAACTCGACGGCCTCGGGGGAGGCGAAGGCGAGGCCCTTCAGGTAGAGGGCGTTGGCGAGGCCCATGACGCCCATGCCGATCGGGCGGTGGCGCAGGTTGGAGCGCTTGGCGGCCTCGGTGGGATAGTAATTGATGTCGATGACGTTATCGAGCGCACGGATGGCGACGCGGATCGTCTCGCGGAGCTTCTCGAGGTCGAGGGCGCCGTCGGGCTTGAGGTGGCTGTCGAGGATGACGGAGCCGAGGTTGCAGACGGCCGTCTCGTCGTTGGAGGTGTTGAGCGTGATCTCCGTGCAGAGGTTGGACGAGTGGATGACGCCGACGTGGTCCTGCGGGGAGCGGACGTTGCAGGGATCCTTGAAGGTGATCCAGGGGTGGCCGGTCTCGAAGAGCATCGAGAGCATCTTCTTCCAGAGCTCGAGGGCTTCGATCTTGTGGCCCTGGATCTCGCCGGCCTCGGCGCGCTTCTCGTAGGCGAGGTAGGCTTCCTCGAACTTCTTGCCGTAGAGGTGGTGGAGGTCGGGGGTCTCGTTGGCGCGGAAGAGCGTCCAATGCTGGCGCTGCTCCATGCGCTTCATGAACAGGTCGGGGATCCAGTTGGCCGTGTTCATGTCGTGGGTGCGGCGGCGGTCGTCACCCGTGTTTCTGCGGAGTTCGAGGAACTCGAAGATGTCGTTGTGCCAGGACTCAAGGTAGGCGCAGCCGGAGCCCTTGCGTTTGCCGCCCTGGTTGACGGCAACGAGCTGGTCGTTGTGGAGCTTGAGGAAGGGGATGACGCCCTGGGATTCGCCGTTGGTGCCGGCGATGTGCGCGCCGGTGCCGCGGACGGAGGTCCAGGAGCCGCCGAGGCCGCCGGCCCACTTGGAGAGGTAGGCGTTGTCGGCGATGCCGCGCTGGAAGATGCCCTCGATGGTGTCGTCGACGTAGTAGAGGTAGCAGGATGACAGCTGGGAGTGGAGCGTGCCGGAGTTGAAGAGGGTCGGCGTGGAGCTGCAGAAGCGGCGGCTCTTGTAGAGGTCGTAGAGGCGGACGGCCCAGTCCTCGCGGGACTTCTTCTTTTCGTCGAGGAAGAGGCCCATGGCGACGCGCATCCAGAAGAACTGGGGCGTCTCGATGCGGCGGGAGCGCTTGCCGGTCTTGTCGATGATGAGGTAGCGGTCGTAGAGGGTCTGGATGCCGAGGAAGTCGAACTCGAGGTCGGCGGAGGGGTCGAGGGCGGCGGCGACCTTGGCGAGGTCGTACTCCTTGAGGCGCGGGGAGAGGCGCTTGATGGCGATGCCGTGCTCGATGTACTTGGCGAAGGCCTGCTGGTGGGCGCGCTTGAGGGCGCCGACGCCGTCCTTGACGATGTCCCAGCCGAGGACCTCCTCGTAGATGTAGGTGAGCTGGACGCGGCCGGCGAACTTGGCGAAGTCGGCGTCCTTCTCGATGAGGGTCTTGGCGTTGAGGACGATCGTGTTGTTGAGGTCGCCGAGGGCGATGTTGTCGAAGAGGGCGCGGCGGAGCTCGGTCTCGATCTCGTCGGAGGAGAGGCAGAGGTCGAGGCCGATGGAGGCGAACTCGATGCGCTTCTTGAGGTCCTCGCCGTTCCACATGAAGGTGGAGCCGTCGGGACGGGTGACGACGACCATGGTGTTCTGCTGCTCGGGGGCCGGGGCGCTGGGCTCGTCGGCGGCGCCGGAGACGGCGCGGGCGGCGGAGCGGTGGGCGCGGTAGAGGATGTAGTCCTCGGCGACCTTGTAGTGGCCGGACTTCATGAGTTCCTCCTGCACCATGTCCTGGACCTCCTCGATGTGGAGGAAGGCCTGCTTGACCTGGCGGGCGCGCTCGGAGACGGCGCGGGCGATGGCGGTGGCGGGGGTCGGGTCCTTCTGGAGGGAGAGGAAGGCCTTGCGGATGGCGATCTCGATCTTGGCCTCGTTCCAGGGCACGACCTGGTTGTTGCGGCGGATGAGGCGGACGGTCACGCCGTGGGTGTCGCGGACGGCGTTGAGCTTCGACGCGCGCTTGAGCAGGAGGCTCTTGGCGACGTCGTGGGCGTTGTTGTCGACGAGGGTCTTTTCGATGAGCACGTAGAGATCGGAAAGGGAGACGCGGAGCGGGCCGCGTTCGAGGGCTTTCTTGGTGAGGTTGGAGGCGACTTCGCGGGTGACGTCGGCGACGAAGCGCTGGTTCTTGTCGTTGAAGATGTCCTTCTCGCCCTTGGCGAGGAGGAGGTTGGCGAGGGAGCGGCCGACGGTGTCAGCGACCTCGGCGAGGTCGAAACGTTCCTCGCCGTGCGGGCAGAGGACCTGGACCTCGGGGACGGCGACCTCTTCGTCGCGGAGGATGTCGCGCCAGTTGTAATTCGGTTTCTGATCCTGGGGCGTGACGGTGAGCTTCTTGAGGAAGAGGTCTTGGGCGACGTGATTGCTCATGGCAGGATGGGTGGGTGCGTGGAGGGAGTGGGCGGAAGGCGGAGATCGGAGGACGGGGAAGGGGAAAGAAAAACTGAAACCTGAAATCTGAAACTTGAGACCTGAGGTAACTGGTGACTCGTGATGAGTGATTGGTGGTCGGTGGCGGGTGATGGGGACGGTCGAACTAATCACTCGTCACGAATCACTCGGAACGAGGGGGCGGGGCCGCCTCAGAGGTCGTCGTCGTTGGCGCCGGAGAGGGCGGAGGACTTCTGGTATTCGGTGACGCGACCTTCGAAGAAGTTCTGCTCCTTCTTGATGTCCATCATCTCGGCGAGCCAGGGGAGGGGGTTCTTCACGCCCGGGTTGAGCGGGGTGAGACCGCAACCCTCGAGGCGACGGTCGGCGATGTAGTCGATGTAGGTGACGAAATCGTCGATGGAGAGGCCGACGGAGTTCACGGGGAGGCAGTCGCGGATGAAGTCCTTCTCGAGCTGCACGCCCTCGGCCATGGTCTGGCGGAGCTCCTCCTTGAAGTCCGGGGTCCAGATGTCGGGGTTCTCGCTGATGAGATCCATGAACAGGTTCCGGAAGAGCTCGATGTGATTGGACTCGTCGCGGAGGGTGTAGCGAAACATCTGGCCGATGCCGGGGAACTTGTTCTGCCGGTAGAGCGAGAGGATCATGCCGAAGAGGCCGTAGAACTGGGTGCCCTCCATGCACTGGCCGAAGACAAAGATGTTTTTGGCGAGGAGCTTCTTGTTCGCGGGCCGGGTCATGTCGAGGTCGCGGCGGAGGTCGCGGCTGACCTTGTTCACGAACTCGTTCTTCTTCTCGATGGACTTGATGTCCTCGAACATCGCCTCGCACTCGTGCGGGTTGATGCCGAGGGAGGAGATCATGTAGAGGAGGGAGTCGGCGTGGATGTTCTCCTCGTGGGCGTGGCGGCCGAGCACGAGCTTGAGCTCGGGGGCGGTGACGATTTCGCGGACGACGTGCTGGATGTTGTCACCGACGATGCCCTCGGCGGCCGAGAAGTAGCCGATGCCCATGCGGATGATCCAGCGTTCGATGTCGGACACGGTCTTCGGGTCGCGCCACTGCTCGATGTCCTTGCCCATCGGGATGTCCTCGGGCTCCCAGTGGTTCGCCTTCATTGTCTTGTAGAGATCGTAGGCCCACTGGTACTTGAGCGGGAGGATGTTGAAGTAGGGGACCTGGCGGCCGTTGATGACCTTCTTGGCGGCGAACGCGGCCTCGGCCTTGTCCTGATCGAGTACGAAAGTCTTGGTGCCGACGGAGAATGATTTTTGCATGGCAGTGGCCTGGTGCTGGAAGCGTGAGAGACGACGAATCGTGAGGGGAAAAGCAGTGTGTGTCCCGTGGTCTAGACGCGCGCGAAAAGCACTGGCGAGCAGAACTTGCCAAAACTTCCCGACACGTTGTCGACCACCACAGGATGTGGATGCCCGGAACCTTGACCACAACCTATGGGATTCGGGTTTTACTCCGTCAATGTGTTTTCCGTACGCGTCCGCAAATTTTCCGTCACTTTTAGTGTGGACAAAGCGAGGGCCGAGGCGCGCCGTGCGCAGCGATGAAAATTTGCGTCGCGGCCGATCGGGTTTCCCTCGGGAAACGGGTTCAGGAGGCGCGTGCGCCGCAGCCGAAAGTTTTTTCTTGACCGAACCTTTTTAGAGCCGTGCCGGATTTTGTGGAGCATGGAGCATGGAGCATGGAGCATGGAGCATGGAGCATGGAGCATGGAGCACGGAGCGGACGACGGACGTGGAGGGCGGAGGGTCAGCGGCGTGACCGCCGCTGCTACGTGGAGAGGTTTGTCCCCAACTGTAGGGCGGGCGTCGCCGTACCCTGCCACGAAAGCGGTATCGACTTCAAAGGCGGGGTTCGGCGACCCCGCCCTACAACCGAGGCTGGCTGCGGGCGGAAATCAGCGGGCGGCGGCGGGTGAAAGACGGACAAGAAAAAGGCGCCCCGCGGGTGCGGGGCGCCTTGGGAAGGAAACGTTCAGGCGGCGATCAGAACTTCAGGCGGGCGCCGGCCTGGATGCGCCAGCGGGAGTCGCCGTTGTTGATCTGGAACTGACGGTTGGTCGGGATGTTGACCGTGCCGTCGGAGTTGAGCGTGACGGTCGGGCGGATGCGACCGTCGGCCGCGTAGGTGGCGTTGCCGATCGAGACGATCTGGTTACTGTTGTTGCCCTGGAGCGCGAGGTTCTCGACGTAGTTGAAGATGTCCTTGCTCAGCCAGCTGCCGAAGTTGATGAAGTCGGCGAAGACTTCGAGGACCACCGGACCGCGAACCTTGACTTCCTGTGAGAGGTGGAGGTCGAGGCGGTTCTGCCAGGGCCCGAGGAAGGAATTGCGCGGGGCGTAGCTGCCGGCGTACTTGGACAGGCCCTTGGCGTCGATGATGGCGAAGTAGGCCGTCTGCTGGGCCGAGGTCATGCCGGAGAAGTCGAAGCGCGGATCGGAGGCGCCGGTCGGAACGGCGAAGGCGTCGTTGTCGCCGCGGCCGTCGCCGTTCAGGTCGCTGCCGTAGATGTAGCTGAAGGGCACGCCGCTGCGGCCTTCGTAGTAGAGGGTCGCGGTGGTCTTCAGGTTCTTGAAGTACGTGAGTTCCTTGCTGAAGCTGGCCTGGAGGCGGTCGCGGACCTCGAAGTCGGAACGGGTTTCCTCAATCGTGTTCTGATTGAAGACGACGTTGAAGTTCCACTGGGAGCCGGCGGTGGAGCTGCCGCCGGGCTGGGCCTCGGTGGCCTTGCCGCGGGTGTAGGTGACGTTGGCGGCCCAGCCGTCCTTGAAGGGGCGGTTGAGCGCGAACGCGACGTAGTCGGAACCGCCGACGTTGGCGTTGCCGAAGCGATACACGTTGCTGAAGCCGGAGTTGACGCGGCCCGAGAAGCGCTTGCGGCCGTCGGCGCCGGTGCCGGCGGAAGCCAGGTTCATGTTGTCGTAGAAGATGCCCTTCTGGACGTCGGTGTGGATGTACTCGACGGTGAAGGTCGAGTCGAAGGCGGGCAGCTTGACGTCGACGGCGAGGTTGCCGCGGAGGTTGGTCGGGAGCTTCAGGCCCGGCTGCATGAGCGCGATGTCGGCCGAGCGCGTCTGGGTGGTGGTGCCCATCGGGTTGGCCGGATCGAAGGTATAGATCGGGTCGGTGCTGGGGAAGGTGCCGCTGAGGTACTGCTGGAGGGTCGGCATCGCACCGCTGGTGAAGGTGGACAGGAAGCGGCCGACGCCGGGGTTGCCGTAGGAGTTGGACATCCAGACCCAGGGGCTGCGACCGAGGAAGATGCCCAGACCGCCGCGGAGCTGGATCTTGCGGTCGTTGTCGAGGGCGTAGTTGAAGCTGACGCGGGGGGCGAACTGCTCGGAGCCGTCGATGGTGGAGTCGTTGCGGATGCCGAAGGCGGCCTCGAAGGCTGCATTGTACGGCACGGGCGTCGGGCTGCCCAGGACGTCGTAACGGAGCACGAGCATCAGGTTGAAGCGCTGGTTGGGTTCCCACTTGGCCTGCGCGAAGAAGCCGGTCTGCTCGAAGCGGCTGACGTCGGTGCCGGCGAGGCCGGCCGACGAGACATTGCGGGCGAAGGCGCGCGGCGCGGCGGTGGCCAGGTTGAAGCCGGGGGTGTAATTGTACACGAAGCGGCCGTAGGAACCGTTGCGGAACAGGTTGTCGAAGTCGGTTTCCTCGCGGTCGAAGCCGGTCTTGAAGGTGAAGTCCTTCCAAGCGTAGGTGGCGTTGCCGCTGTAGCTGATGGTCTTGGCGATGATGCCGTTGCCCATGCTGCTGTAGTCGGAACCGAAGAGGAGCGCGGTGTTGGGGCCGGAGGCGCCGGGGAAGCCGAGAAGGATGATCTCGGGCAGGTTGACCGGGGTCGAGCGGAGGGAGTCGGTGTCGTTCTTGGAGAAGGCGAACTCCGTCTGGAGGCTCGGGCTCCAGTGGCTGAAGAGCTGGGTGGCCACGGTTTCCTCATTCACCGCGATCGAGTAGTACTTCGAGTTCAGCGTGGTGACGCCATTGGAGAAGCTCGGGGCGGGGGTGTACGAGGGGAAGGTGGAGGGGGCGCCGGAGGTGCCGTAGTCGGGGTAGCTGGGCTGGTTGCCGGCGGTCTTGCTCCAGCGGAGGCTCAGGCGATGGTCGTTGGTGATCTGCCAGTCGAGCTTGGCGAGGCGCTTTTCGTCCTCGATGAGGGCGCCGCCGCTGCTGCCGAAGGAGCCGAAGTCGGGCGAACCGGGCAGGCCGGCGAACTGGTCGGTCAGGGCCTTGAGGGCGGTCGCATCGGGCGTGAAGCCCGGGGTGGTGGCGCCGCCGGAGGGGTTGCTGAACTTCTCATAGTTCACGAAGAAGAAGAGCTTGTTCTTGATGATCGGGCCGCCGAGGGTGGCGCCCCAGGTGCGCTCGTAGAAGACCGAGTTGCGCTGGCCGGCGGGACCGGCGGTGGTGGTGAAGACGTCCGCCCCCTGCCACTTGTAGGAGGTGTAGTAGTAGTAGGTGGAACCGTGGAATTCGTTGGTGCCGCTCTTGCTGACCGCGTTGATCGAAGCGCCGGCGAAGCCGCTGCGGGTGCCGTCGTAGGGGGTCAGCTCGATGTTGAAGTTCTCGAGCGCGTCGAGGGAGAAGGGGTTCTTGAGCGAGAAGAGGCCGGAGGAGGAGAGGCCGAAATTGTCGTTCTGCCGGGCGCCGTCGATGGAGATCGAGTTGTACTTGTTGTTCATGCCCAGCGCGGTCACCTGCGAACCGACGCGGATCGAGACGAAGGGGTTGGTCTTCATCATGTCGGCGAAGGAGCGGTTCGTGGTCGGCATGTTGTTGATGCCGCGGTTGTCGAGGATGCTGCCGGCGCCGGTGGCGGCGGCGTCGAGATCGTTGGTGGCGCCGGTGGTCACGAACTTCTCGAGCACGAGCACGTCGCTGCGGGCGAGGAGAGTGATGTCGGTGTCGGAACCGAGGCCGATGGAGATGTCGTTCTGGCCGCGGATCGTGTAGCCGTCGGCCGTGGCGGTGACCGTGTAGGGGCCGCCGACGCGAAGACCGGACACGCGGAAGCGTCCGTTGGAGCCCGTGACGCTCGTCACGCTGCTGTTCGTCGGCACGTGCACCACGGTGACGGCGGCGCCGACCACCGGTTTGCCGGTGTCATCCTGAATGGCGCCGGAAATACCGGACGAGACTACGCCTTGGCCGAACGCGGCGGGCGAAAGCAGCACGGTGAGCGCCGTGACTGCGACTAGGAACGATTTAATGAACGATTTTTGCATGGTGCGATGCAGTTGGTGTTTAGCCGGGCAGGTGACCCGGAGCTTGGAACGAGCGCAGCGAACGCCTCGGCCGTGTCATAGTCAAGCGTGCACCCCCGGCCAGTTGTTCACAACGGACAGAAGTTGCACGCCCGTAACCTAGGGCTGGTGCGGACAGGTGTTGCGGTGCTGGTTTTATGCCAGTCGGGATGTTTTTGCAGGCCCGGTGCGGAAGAAATTCGCTCGCGATGGCCTTTCCTCCGGCGCAACGTGGTACCATGAATGCCGCGTACCCGCGTGCCGAGGAAATCGCCAATCGCCTCACCCACGGACTGGGGGCTTTGCTGGGGGTGGCCGGGCTGGTCCTGCTGGTGGTGGCCTCGGCCCGCCATGGCACCGCCTGGCATGTGGTCAGCACGGCCATTTTCGGCACTTCGCTGGTGCTGCTCTACAGCGCGTCGACGGCCTACCATTCGGTGGCGGGGGAGGGCATCCGGCGTCTGCTCCGAAAATTCGATCATGCCGCGATTTTCGTGCTCATTGCCGGCACCTACACCCCTTTCGTGCTGGTCACGCTGCGTGGTCCGTGGGGCTGGAGCCTGTTCGGGGTGGTCTGGGGGCTCGCCGTGACGGGGGTGACGCTCAAATTCTGGTTCGCCGGGCGGTTTCGCGTGGTTTCGACCCTCATTTACCTCGGCATGGGCTGGCTGGTCATGATCGCGATCAAGCCGTTGATGGCGGCGTTGCCGGCGGGGGGCTTGAAATTGCTCGTGGCGGGCGGCCTGTGCTACACGGGCGGGGCGGTGTTCTACCTGTGGAAACGGCTGCCGTACCACCACGCCATCTGGCATCTTTTCGTCCTGGCCGGCAGCATCTGTCACTGGGCGGCGGTGTTTTTCTACGTCGTGCCGTAAAGGGCCGGCGCGCCCCACGGAGGGCGTCGTCAAACCACGCTCCGGCAAAATCCGGGGGATCCCATGCGAATCAGCCGTCCGGAGGCCGGGCTCCACCGGCGCGGGCCAGCCTCGGTCCTATGCTGAGGCGGGCAACCCGATTTCCCCGGCGGCGACGCGGTGAAGGAAGAGCGCGGCGACCTGCGCCCGCTGGGTAAGGCTGGGCAGGTGGCAATATTCCTCGGGGCTGTGCAGGTTGTCGCCGACGCAGCCGAGACCGTCGAGGTTGGGCAGGCCGGCGGCGGAGAGGATGTTGCCATCGGAGCCGCCGCCCACGTGCTGCCAGTCCAGTTCGAGGTCGAATTCGCGCGCTCCTTTGCGCCATTCGCCGAAGAGGGCGGTCTCGGCCGGGTTTTCGACCTTGGGACCGCGGTTGAAGCCGCCGCCGATCTCGATGCGATAGCCGTCCCGGCCGTGCCAGGGCGCGCAAAGGTCGTGCAGGCGTTTCAGGAACAGCGCGTCATCGCCCAGCCGCGTGACACGGGCGTTGATCACCGCTTCGGCGCGGTCGGGCACGATGTTGGCCGCGCCGCCGCCCGTGATGGCGCCGACATTCACCATCACACCGGGCAGTTCGCGGGTGAGGGCGTCGGCCTTGGGCAGGATGTCGCACAGGGCGAGGATCGCGTTGCGGCCGGCTTCGGGCGCCCGGCCGGCGTGGGCGGCCCGGCCATGGCAGGTGAGCGTGAAAATGCCCGTGCCCTTGCGGGAGCGCACGAGGTCGCCGTTGGCGCGCGCGGGTTCGAAGACCAGACCGAGCCGGTGGCGTTTCGCCGCCTCCTCGAGGAGCGGCGCGGTGCCCTGCGAGCCCGTTTCCTCGTCGGGTCCGATCAGGATGTCGTAGCCGAGGCGCGCGGCGTGCGGGGTTTTCTCGAAGGCCTGGAGGGCCGCCAGCATGACGACCAGGCCGCCTTTCATGTCGGAGGTGCCCGGACCGCGCAACCGCTCGGGCGACAGCAGCGTGCAGGTTTGGAAGGGATGACCGGCGTCGTAGACGGTGTCGTAGTGCCCGCTCAGAAAAACCTGCAACGGCGCCGCCGGCCGCACGCGTACGCGCAAGGCCTGGCCGGGACCGGGATCGAGCGCCACCGCATCGGCCGGGCCGAGACGGCCGAACTCGGCCTGCAACAGGCGGAGCATGGCGGCGAGGCCGGTCGCGTTGCCGCTGCCGGAGTTCTGGTTGCACCAGCGGATGAGCAGATCCTGGAGCTCCGCGGCGCGGCGCGGCAGGGCGGAGATGGCATCGGGTATCGGCATGCGTTTTTGACGATTTGTTGGCTTTGGTGTGGTTGCCAAAGCCCCTGCAAAGGTCAACCTGCCAGCACCATGAAGATCGCGATCATCGGGGCCGGGAACCTGGGCGGCGCGCTGGGCAAGGCATGGGCGAAGGCGGGGCATGCGATCCTGTTCGGGGTGCGCGATCCCGCCGGCGGCAAGACCCGGCCGCCCCTGGCGGAGATCGGCGGCGCGGCCTCGTCCCTGTTCGTACCCGATGCCGTGCGCAGCGGCGACGTGGTGGTGCTGGCCACGCCGTGGGCCGCCGTGCCCGAGGTGATCGCCGCGATGGGCGACCTGCGCGGGAAGATCCTGATCGACGCCACGAATCCGCTGTTCCTCAACACCGAGGGCAGCCTGAGCCTTTCGTTGGGTTAGACCACGTCCGGCGCGGAGGAGATCGCCCGGCTGGCGCCCGGCGCGCGCGTGGCGAAGGCCTTCAACACCTATGGCTGGGAAAACTTCGCCGATTCCGCCTACCCGGGCTATGGCGAGCTCAAGCCCGTGCTGTTTCACTGCAGCGATGACGACGAAGCCAAGGAAATCGTCGAGCAGCTGGCCCGCGATCTCGGGTTCGAGCCGGTGGACACCGGCGGGCTCGGCATGGCACGGAGCCTGGAGCCGCTGGCGCTGATGTGGATCCGTCTGAGCGTGCGCGACGGCCGGAATCCGAACTTCACCTGGGCGAGGCTGCGGCGTTGACGTTGAGCGAAGCCCAACGTCGTTGAAGGTTGAAAGCGGAGAGTTGAAGGACGTCGCGTCGGCGAAGGGCGCGGGCCCTGAGGTTCGCGCTTTCAACTTTCACCGTTCGACTTTCAACTGCGTCATGCTTCTGGCGCTGCACAAGCCTTACGGCGTCCTTTCCCAGTTCACGCCCGAGCCGGAGTCGCGCTGGCGGACGCTCGCGGAGTTCGGGTTGCCGCCGAAGGTCTACGCACTCGGCCGGCTGGATGCGGATTCCGAGGGATTGTTGTTGTTGTCGGACGAGGCGGGTTTGAATTCACGCCTGCTCGATCCGTCCGCCGCGCATCGGCGCGAGTATTGGGTGCAGGTCGAGGGCCGGCCCGACGATGCGGCTCTCACGAAACTGCAGCGCGGCGTCGCGATCGGCGACTACCGTACGCAGCCCTGCGCGGCCCGGCGGCTCGACCCGGTGCCGCCCTTGCCGCCGCGCAACCCGCCGATTCGCGTGCGCAAAACGGTGCCTGACTCGTGGCTCGCGCTCGAGCTCATCGAGGGGAAGAACCGCCAGGTGCGCCGCATGACCGCTGCGGTCGGGCATCCGACCTTGCGCCTGGTGCGAGCGCGGATCGGACGCTTTGCCCTGGGCGACCTGGCACCGGGCCACTGGCGGGAGCTGACGCCCGCGGAGCGCGCCGCGGTGTTCGCGTGATTTCTGTTGCTGTAGCAACTGTCTTGCTCAGGGAGGAGGAGAGTCGACCTTGAGCAAGCGGTTGAGGAAGATGAGGAGTTTTCTGGCGACGGCGATGAGGGCGAGTTTGGGTGGTTTGGCGTTGGAGCGGAG